>MAAC01018410.1_pt1 | contig 105295 bp, 94 predicted proteins | sample 1115981 | NCBI WGS metagenome assembly MAAC01 (sample SAMN04961126, study PRJNA320927) | seawater metagenome | isolation source: sample BD02T64 sea water enriched with oil for 64 days | place: USA:Gulf of Mexico | collected 2013-07-27 | reverse complement strand
CTGCATGTGTCCAAGGTCACCACCGTTTATGAAACGCTGGAACGTCCGCTGGTGCCGGTGCTGGCCAAGATGGAGATGGACGGCATCAAGGTCGACCGCGATACACTTAGCCGGATGTCCAATGCCTTTGCCCAGAAGATGGCTGGTCTGGAGGCAGAAATTCATTCGCTGGCCGGGCGGCCCTTTAATGTTGGCTCTCCCAAGCAACTGGGTGAGATCCTGTTTGATGAAATGGGCATCGAAGGCGGCAAAAAGGGCAAAACCGGCGCCTATGCCACTGGCGCGGATATTCTGGAAGATCTGGCCAGCACCCATGATCTTCCTGCCCGCGTGCTGGATTGGCGGCAGCTAAGTAAGCTGAAATCAACTTACACCGACGCCCTTCAGGACCACATCAACGCCGACACCGGCCGCGTGCATACTTCATATCTGCAAACTGGCGCCAACACCGGCCGCATGGCCTCGTCTGATCCCAACCTGCAGAACATCCCGGTGCGGTCTGAGGAAGGTCGCCGCATCCGCGAGGCCTTTATCCCCGAGCCAGGCAATGTGCTGCTGTCGCTCGACTACAGCCAGATCGAGCTGCGTATTCTGGCGCATGTCGCCGAGATCGACGCGCTGAAGCAGGCCTTTGCCGATGGGCTGGACATTCACGCCATGACCGCATCCGAGATGTTTGGTGTGCCGCTGGACGAGATGACCTCGGATATCCGCCGTCAGGCCAAGGCGATCAACTTTGGCGTCATCTACGGCATCTCGGGCTTTGGCCTGGCTCGCAACCTGCGCATCCCACGGGCCGAGGCGCAGGGCTTTATCGACCGCTATTTCGAACGCTTCCCCGGCATTCGCACCTACATGGATGCAACGGTCGAGTTTGCCAAAGAGCACGGCTATGTGCAGACCCTGTTTGGCCGCCGCATCCACACACCCGAGATCGCCGCCAAGGGCCCTCGCGCCGGTTTTGCCAAACGCGCCGCAATCAACGCGCCGATCCAAGGCACCGCCGCCGACGTGATCCGCCGTGCGATGATCCGCATGCCTGATGCAATTGCCCACCTACCTGCGCGGATGTTGCTGCAGGTGCACGATGAACTGCTGTTTGAGGTGCCCGAGGCAGCGGTGGAGGAAACCATCACCACAGCCCGCGCCGTAATGGAAAATGCGGCTGATCCGGCGGTGCATCTGGACGTCAAACTGATCGTTGATGCTGGCCGTGGGGCCAATTGGGCCGAAGCGCACTAAGGGCAAAACCCGAGAGATGGCAGGAGAATACTGCCAGCTCTCACCCGTCTATCGCCGTCCTTCGCGCATCCAGCCTACGGTGATGAAGAATGTCGCCAAAAGCAGGACCAGCCAGGGTGGCAGCAATTGTGATTGCACCACTGACAAGGTTTCATAAGCATTGCGCGGCGTCAGACCAATCCAGCCGCGCCCGGCTGCTGGCCGTCCGGCGCGCACGTTGCGCAGAACCGGAATACCTTCTTGCATCCGCAGCAGGCCACCTCTTGTGGGTTTGATCACGGACGTCAGAATGTTCGCCGTAGCAATGGTTTCCTCGAACTCGCGCGGGGCGGCGGGGCCTAGGCCGATCACGGCGGACTGATCGCCCTCGGTCAACCGATACAGGCCGATTTCAGGACCGTCGTAAGATGTTTCCCATTGCCCCGGTGCACTCTCGCTTAGTTGCAGCTCAATGGTGCTGCCATCTGGGTGGGTCACGGTGACTTTGCCCACCGTGTCGTCCAGCGTCCGCCGCAGAATGCGCATACGTTGCCCCGAGGCCTCGGCCCAGAGCGCCTGCTCTTCCAACTCAGGCTCTTTCATCATCCAATGTGCCAGCCGTCGCAGCAGCTCTAACTGCGGCCCACCGCCCTCGTAACCCCGGCTCCACAGCCAGGCGTGATCCGAGGCCAGCAGTGCCACCCGGCCCTCGCCTACACGATCCAGCACCAGTAAGGGGCGGTCGTCCAGGCCAGACATCACGACATGCCCCTGCGGCTGGTCCACCTCGATCTGCCGCAGCCAACGACCCCAATGCGCAGCATCCCCCAGTTCGGCAGTCACCGGGTGGCGCTTGCCAAGATCGGTGACGGCGGGTTGATAGGCGTCTTCGAGCACCCGGGCCGTCGGACGCGCGGGCAGAACGGTAGACAAGGGTGACCGATATATGCTGTCAGCCGTGGCAAAGTCCGGCCCAGCCGCGACCAGAACAGCGCCGCCTTTTGTCACATAGTTAGCGACATTATCCAGATAGATCGCCGGTAGAATGCCCCGCCGCTGATAGCGGTCAAAGATGATCAGGTCGAAATCGTTGATCTTTTCCAGAAACAACTCACGTGTGGGAAAGGCGATCAGGGACAGTTCGTCCACTGGCACGCCGTCCTGTTTTTCCGGTGGGCGCAGGATGGTGAAATGCACCAGATCCACCGCGCTGTCGGACTTGAGAAGATTGCGCCAGGTGCGGCTGCCGGGATGGGGTTCACCAGACACCAGCAGCACCCGCAACCGGTCACGAACTCCGTTGATTTGCACCAGTGCCGTGTTGTTGCGGTCGGTCAGCTCGCCGTTTTCCTTGGGCACGGTAAACTGGATCACATTGCGACCGCCGTGTGGCAGGGTCAGCGGCAAGTCAATGTCGGCACCGATGGGCAATGAGAACCGTTGTGGCGGCGCGCCGTCGATAGAGATCTCCAGGGGGGCCAGCGGGCTGTTGTCTGGCGCTGCGCCTTGATCCTCGATGCGCAGGGTCAGGGTAACTGGTTCGCCAATGATGGCAAATCCGGGGGCGTTGCTTACGATCAGTCGGCGATCCCAGTCGGTGTCCTTGCCGGTCATCAACAAGTGCAATGGTGCTGGCAGGTCCGGTGCCTCTTGGGCATCGTGGATTTGGCCATCCGACAGCGCGATAATACCAGCGATGCGGGCGCGGGGCTCTTCAGCTAAGGCCTCGGCGATTGCGCCCATCAGTTTTGATCCGGTGTCGCCCTCACCGTCAGCAAGTGATATCCAGCGGGTTTCGGTGTTGGGGCGGTTTGCCAGTTGGTCAGCCAGCAGCTCCTTGGCCTCGGCCATTTGATCCGGGCGATCGGAGAGCAGATTGCTGGCGGTTTCATCCGTCACCACCAGTACGATATCGCTAAGCGGATCGCGGTCTTCGACCTGATAGACAGGGCCAGACAATGCAGCGATCAGAATCAAGGCGGATATCGCCCGTAAGGCCCAGCCCGGCAAGCCACGCCACAAGGCCGCAGCTATGCTAAGCAGCGACAATGCTGCGAGCACCCAGATTGCTGCCCAGGGCACCAGTGGATCAAAGAGAATTGTCTGCGTCATTGGCCCAACCTATCCAGCAGCGCAGGCACATGAACCTGGTCGGATTTGTAATTGCCGGTCAGCACATGCATCACCAGATTGACACCAAAGCGATAGGCCAGCTCGCGCTGACGTTCACCGGCAAAACCACGCCCAACCGGCAGCAGAGGCCGCCCGTTTCCGTCCACCGCCCAAGCCGCGCCCCAGTCATTGCCGCCAATCACCACTGGCGTCACCCCATCGTTGAGATTTCGGAACGGCATACCTTCGATCTGTTCCGCATCTACTGGAGCAGCTTCGACCCAGAGTTCACCGCGTTGGTGGCGACCGGGAAAGTCCTGCAACAGATAAAAGGCGCGGGTCAGCACGTGGTCCACTGGCAGTGGTTCCAGCGGTGGGATGTCCAATGACCGGGCCAATTGCTGCAGTTTTCGGGCATTTGAACTGCTGGCCCCCGAGCCCGCCAGATTCGCGTCGCGCGTGTCGAACAGGATCATACCGCCGGTGCGCAGATAGGCGTTCAGCTTGGCATAAGCAGCGGCCGAGGGGCGCGGTTGGTCCGAAGTAATCGGCCAATAGAGCAATGGAAAAAACGCCAGCTCGTCCTGTTCCAGATCCACGCCAACCGGCGCCGAGGGTTCGATTGACGTGCGAAACAACAGCGTGTTGGACAGCCCCCGCAACCCATCATAAGCAATGGCGTCCACCTGATCGTCACCTGTCAGAACATGGGCCAATGCCAATTCTGAACTGAGGCCGATCAGGTCCGAATTCGGTTGTGCCTGGACCTTGTGACCGGACAGACCAAAACCTCCTGCCAAGGCAAGACCCAGCATCATGGCCGCAGTGCGCGGCAGGTGCAGCAATCCCGACACTGCCAGCGAGGCAGCCACATCCAGCGCCAACAACACCAGTGCCAAACTTATCATGATACCTCCCAAAGCACGTTCCGGGGTTGCGGCCTCGCCAATAACTGGCACGCCATTGGGCCAGATAGCGGGCTGCAACTGATCGCCAGGGCGCAGCACATTGCGGGCCAGTTTTCGACTGCCACTGTCATACAGACCGGGGCGCAGGTTTGGTCCGGCGGCAGCCTCCATCAGGTCCGGCCCGTCAACGCCGGACAGGGTGCCGGCCTCGGTAAGCCGACCAAACCCATCAAGCACCTTGATTGGCGTCCAGACTGTGCCCTCTAACTCGTCAGCGCTCGGCGGTTTGGCTGCAGTCGACACCGCCAACCGTTCCAGCATTTCGACAAACAGCCCCGACAGTGGCAGACTGGTCCACTCGGCGTTGGCGGTGACGTGAAACAACACGACCTGCCCCTGCCCCAATGCCTTGCGTGTGACCAGCGGTGTGCCATCGCCCAGCTCAGCAATCACCCGCTGGGCCAAACTCGGATCGGGTTGAGCCACCACCTGCGAGCTGACTGTGACTTCGGCAGGGATGCTCAGGCCATAAAACGGCGAGTCTTCGTTAAACGGAGCCAGTGTCTTTGGCTCGCCCCAACTCATCGCGCCACCTAAACTGCGACCGCCACTGCGCAGCCGCACCGGCATCAACGGGTGCTCCTCGGCGCGAGAGATGTCGCTGTCGGCCAATCTAGGCCCAGCAAAGCGCAACAACATGCCGCCCTTTTCAACCCATTCGGTTAGTCGTTCTTCTTCGTCCGGGGCCAGTCGGGCCACATCAGCCAATATGATGACATCCGGATTGGCAGGCAGCAGATCGCTTAAACCACCCTCGAACAGCTCGGCGGTGGGCTGTAGGGCTTGACGCAGATAGTGCAAAGGCGAGAGCAGAACCAGACCTTCGTTATCTGTCTGCGACGAGATCAAGGCCACTTCGCGGCGGCGCAAACTGTCATCCGTCAGGGCAACCATTCCGGCCGAATTCGCGCCTAGAAGATCAAACCGGGTGATCCGGGCGCGCAACTCGGATGGCAGGATCAGCTTGGCACTTGCCGTCACCGATCCCTCGGTAAAATCGGCCGTGACCGAAGCCAGCGTTCGCATGGTTCCGCCGGGATCACGCCCTTGCGCCAAGATCGTAACCTGCTGATCACCAGCGGGAATGCTGCGGATGACCTGCAATTCGATGGCGCCGTCGGAAAATTGTGCGGGCAAAAGGCCAAACCGGTTGCTGACGATCTGATGCACTTGCAGCGCCCCACGCGCGCGCAGCGCTGAAGTCAGGTGATCGCGGTTGAGATAATCCAAACCATCGCCAAACCACAGGGTATCAAAGCCAGCCTCAACCGCCGCTATGTGATCCAGCGAGACAGATATCTGCTCCGGGCTTGGTTGCCATGGTTGTGGCAACAGCCCCGCCACCCGCTTGCGCCAAACATCGGCAGATTGGAATTGCAACGGTTCCGGAGCGGTCAGCCGCAGCACCGCGACAGTGCGCCCGGCGCGGCCTGCCTCGTTCAGTTGCGCGGTGATCTGTTCGCTGGTCTGCTGCCAGTCCTCGGCACCCGCCCAACTGGCGTCCAGAACCACCAATAACGGCCCGCTACCAGAGGAGGTTTGCGCAGGGTTCAACACCGGGCCAGACAGGCCGATGATCGCCGCAGCAACCGCCAGCATCCGTAGCAACAACAACCACCACGGGGTGCGATCAGACAGGCTTTCGTCATCGCTGAGCCCCAGCAATAGGGTCACAGCCGGGAACACCCGACGCTCCGGAGCCGGTGGCACGGCGCGCAACAGCAGCCATAGAATTGGCAAAGCCAGCAACCCCAGCAGCAGCCATGGTGCGGTAAATCCGATGCCAGCCAGCGTTGTCATCATCTGGTTTTTTCCAATGCGTGATACAGCCACAACAGCGCCGCCTGCGCGCTGTCACCGGTGTGGTGTAGCCCCATGCGCCAGCCCGTTGCACGACACAGGTTCTCGAGCGCATTGCGCCGTTCGGCCAGGCGCTCAAGATAGCGATCCCGCAGGGCCGAGGCCTTGAGAGTCTCATGTCGGAACCCGCCGCTTACGCTTTCGAACAGGGTGCGGCCGGTAAAGGGGAAGCCCTCTTCGCTGGGGTCAAGAACCTGCAGCAACACGCCGCGCAAACCGCGATCCGCCGCCTTGCTGAGCGCAAGTTGCAATTCGTCAAAGGGGCCAAGGAAATCGGAAATGAACAGCCCACGCGCATGGGGGATCATGGCGTGATGTTCCGGCGGGGCGTAATCGGTATCATCGTTGAGGCTCAGCGCCTCGGCCATGCGCAGGATCTGGATATTGCCACTGCGCGGTGGCAAGGTGGTGCCCGTCAACCCAACCCGTTCCCCGCCGCGCACCATCAGGATTGACGCCGCCAGAGCCAGTTTGCGGGCGCGGTCGATCTTTTGCGGCAGATCGGGTTTCGAGGCAAAGCGCATAGATCCACCCTGATCCACCCAGACATGCACGGTCTGCGCAATCTGCCATTCACGTTCACGGATGAATTGCTGATCCCCCCGCGCCGAGCGCCGGTGATCGATCATGTTGCGGCTATCCCCGGGCTGGGCCGGACGGTATTGCCAAAAATCGTCACCCATCCCGGCACGCCTACGACCGTGTTCCCCCAACAACACCGAACCGGCCAGTTGTTCAGCCTGCACCAGCAGTGGCGGCAGGCTACCGGCCTCAATTTCGGCGCGATGCCTTAGCCCGGTGGCTTGGGAGGCGACGGCAGAGGTCACGCGGCGGCCTTGGTCCGGGTGATATGGGCAGCAGTGTCAGCGATCAGATCGACCAGGCTGTCGCCACGGGCCCGCGCCGCAAAGTTCAACGCCATACGGTGGCTGAGGACTGGCTGCGCCATGTCGATTACATCCTCGGCGCTGGGGACCAGATGGCCCTGCAACAGCGCCCGCGCCCGGACCGCCAGCATCAACGCCTGCGCCGCGCGTGGACCCGGGCCCCAGGCTACGGTCTGCGCCACTTGCTCGGAAACACCCGGTTCTTCGGGACGGAAGGCGCGGACCAGATCCAGAATCAGCTCCATGACCGACTCCCCAACCGGCATCCGGCGCAACAGGGTCTGTGCAGCGACCAATTCGGCGGGCGTAAACACCTGCACGGCCTTGGTGTCAGTGGTGCCGGTGGTGGCGAGCAGAATATCCCGCTCGGTATCGCGGCTGGGGTATTCGACATCAATTTTCAGCAGGAATCGATCCAGCTGCGCTTCGGGCAGTGGATAGGTGCCTTCTTGTTCGATCGGGTTTTGGGTGGCCAAGACATGGAAAGGCGCGCCTAAGGGTCGATCTTCGCCCGCCACGGTGACGGTGTGTTCCTGCATTGCCTGCAGCAAAGCCGACTGGGTGCGCGGGCTGGCGCGGTTGATTTCATCCGCCATCAGCAACTGACAGAACACCGGCCCCTGCACGAACCGGAACGAACGGTGGCCATCATCGTCAGTGTCTAACACCTCGGAGCCAAGAATATCGGCAGGCATCAGGTCGGGAGTGAACTGAATGCGGTTGCCATCCAACCCCATCACGGTCGAAAGTGTCTCGACCAACAGGGTCTTACCCAAACCGGGCAATCCGATCAGCAAACCATGACCACCGCACAACAAGGTCGATACCGCAAGGTCCACCACCCGCTCCTGGCCGATGAATTGCCGGCTGATAGAAGTCCGTGCCTGTTGCAGCTTTTCTTGCAAAGCCTCGATTTCAGTCAGCAGGTCGTCGGGTTCGGACATGACATTCCCCTTGTCGCGAATATATGATGGCACTCTATCGTGCTGGAGAGAAATGGCAAAACCAATGAGCAAACAAAAAGACGTGAGCCCATCCGCCGAAGGCATTGCTGCCTCGGTCAAAGCTGCAAAAGGTGGCGGAATGCCGCCAGTGCACCTGTGGAACCCACCATTCTGCGGTGATCTGGATATGCGCATTGCACGGGATGGCACCTGGTTTTATCTGGGCACCCCAATTGGGCGGTTTGAAATGGTCAAGCTGTTCTCATCGGTACTCAAACGTGAAGACGGTCAGTATTTCCTGGTCACTCCGGTGGAAAAAGTCGGCATCACCGTCGATGACGCGCCTTTTGTTGCGGTGGATTTTGACGCCACGGGCAGTGGGGCCGAGCAGGTTCTCAGCTTCTCTACCCATGTTGGGGACACTGCCGTCGCCGGGCCAGACCATCCCATTCGGGTCGTTCGTGATCCTGTGAGCGGGGAGCCATCGCCCTATGTGCTGATTCGTGCTGACCTAGAGGCCCTGATCGACCGTAAAAGCTTTTACCGGCTGATTGATCTGGGGGCACATCATGAGGGCTGGTTTGGGTTGTGGTCGTCAGGCCAATTCTTTCCAGTGATCCCGTCAGCTGAACTGGATACAGCATAGTGCCACGCATCACGCGGGTGTCACTGGCGGGTCACGGTTCATCACGATCAATTATGCGCAATTTGAACCAATGACCCCGCTACTATTGCCTCAACTTGTGGCAATAGTTGACCATCCCCGCTACCGTCTATGGGATAGACCGTTTTCAACCTGGGAAGGTTCCTGATGCCAAAATTTGCGGCTAATATATCGCTGCTGTTTTCCGAATTGCCCTATCTCGACCGGTTCCAGGCCGCCGCCGCCGCCGGGTTCGAGGCGGTGGAAATCCTGTATCCTTATGAAACAGCCGCCAAAGAGACCCAACGCGCCCTGATGAGCAATGGTCTGGAACTGTTGCTGATCAACGCTCCGCCGCCGAATTATACTGGCGGTGAACCAGGCTTTGCTGCCATTCCCGGCGGTGAGGATCGGTTTCAGCGCGATATCCGCCGGGTGCTGCGCTACGCCGAAATGCTGAAGCCTAAGATGATCCACGTGATGGCTGGCTATGAAAAAGGGGCGGCGGCGAAAGAAACCTTTATTCGCAACCTGCAATGGGCGGCGGACCGGGCACCGCAGCAGAAGTTCACCATCGAGCCACTCAACAGTGGTGATCAGCCTGGGTATTTTCTGGATGATTACAATTTGGCGGTTGAGGTACTGGAGGCCGTGAAACGCCCCAATGTCGGGCTGCAATTTGATGCCTATCACGCTCAAATGATCCACGGCGATGCCGCGCAGGTCTGGGACACATTTTCCGCTCATACCTCACACGTCCAAATCGGAGCAGCGCCCGCACGTAGCGAACCTGGGACCGGACCGATGGATTTCGACGCGCTGTTTGCGGCGTTCGACAACAGTGACTACGATGGCTGGGTCAGCGCCGAATACACGCCAACCACCAAACGCACCGAAGATAGTCTGAATTGGATGTCATAACAGGATGCACCGGCGCTGTGCACCAGTGCACTGGTGCTTCCATTCCAGCTGCCCCATGTAAGTTTAAAAACCCACTTTCAGAGAACGATTGAAATGATCCCAGCCCGTTTTGCCCCCATCCTGTTTGGTCTGATCCTGTCCTGCATCATGTCGGGCATTGTCACTCTGGTGGTTTCCATAAAAAATTTCGGCCTGGAGATGCAGACCGTCACTAGCTGGATCGCCTCTTGGAGCTTTAGCTGGCCGATCGCCTTTGCGGTGGTGCTGGTTGTGGCGCCTTTGGTTCGGCGCTTAGTGGTCAAACTGACCCGCCAGCCCGTCGAGACCTGAGCTCAGTTAAAAAGGGCGGACATTGGTCTAGCTGTCTTTTACCGATCCCTACAATTCGACCCGTTGTTGGCGTCGATCTCCTGCCTTGGAAAGCGAATCTCACGGTCCTCAAACTGGACAACAAATCCACCGTTGGCCCAGGCCCATGTCCCACTGCCCAAAACCTTGGAATAGGCATCGCAATTGCGTCCGAGATACAGGGTCTCGGTGCCGGTGATAACCTGCGTCATCGCTCCGGTCCCAGTAAAGCGTGCCACCGGATAGAGTGAGTCCATCACCGTCCCGTCCGCGTTCAGACTAGCGCGATACTGGTGACCTTCTTGCGACACATAGATCCAATCCGATTGTGCAAAAGCTGCACTCGACCGAACCAATAGGCTGCCATCACGGCAATAGAAAGATGGTGTCTCATACTGTAGATGCCTCCACCTTATTTGCTCATCATAGCACATCGGTGGTTGGTTTATCTCTTAGATGCAATTGGATTGACTGCATTGGCGATCATCATCTGCATAGAGCTAAGAGCTTCACTCAACTTTCCGGCGATCTCCTGTCCGTCATCGGCCTCCTGACGGAGACTCTCTTCCCGTTGGGCATGGCATGGATGCTCCGATGGAGCCCCATGCGGCAGCGTTCACGTCCCACCGCGCCGCGCATAGCGCGGCGCTTGGCCCAAGACTGCCAAGGTTGATCGGCTCAGCCGATACACCTTGCAGACGCGGGAGTGCTCCGTTGTCCGCATGGCATTTGGGCGCAACCAAGACTTAGTTTACTCGACCTGCACTGTTGCGCGAGCCGAGCGGCCCAGACCATCAACCACCACCAGTGCCGAAAATCCCCGACCCGGGTTAGGGATTTCAAATTCACGTAGGTGTTGTCCCTGCACCACCGGTTGCCCATTTGCCAGCACCAGGAAGGGTGTCGCTCCACCGCGCAACTTTAGCGTCAAGGGTGCATCCAGCAGCGCCAATCGGGCACCATCGGGCGGGAACAGCAATTGCGGCGCGTCTGCTGGTTCCTCAAATGCCGCATTGCGTGGGCGGAACCGGCGCAGCGGTTGTGGCAATTCCGCCGAGCTGACAATTAGTGTGGCGGGTGGTGGTGGTGGGAGTGGTTCAAACTCGGGCTTCAAGCGACCAAAAGCTTCGAACAGCACCGGCGCTGCCAGGCTGCCGCCGAACACTCCCGGCACGGGTGTACCGTCGGCACGCCCCATCCAGACGCCAATCACATGCTCCCCATCCCAGCCCAGCGCCCAAGCATCGCGATGCCCGTATGAGGTCCCGGTCTTATAGGCCAACACACCTGCGCGTGCCCCCGGAGGAGGCGGCAACCCGCGCAGGATATCCATCAACTGCCAGGCGGCCACTTCGGAGACCAGCCGGCCATGCTGCTGTCTGGGCTCATCCATACGCAGCCGCAAGGCAGGCCCCTGCCCGCCCGCAGCTAAGCCAGCATAAAGCTGCACCAGATCCTGCAGAGTGGTGCCGATGCCGCCCAGTGCAATGGCCAGTCCCGGTACACCACCGGGTACTTCGGGGGCGGCCCCGGCGCGGCGCAGCGCCGCCATAATCCGAGGCGCACCCAGCTCGTTAGTCAGCTTGACCACCGGAATGTTCAGCGACAATTGCAGCGCTTGGCGCACCCGCAGATCGCCGCGGAATTCACCGTCAAAATTCTGCGGTGCGTAGCCGTTGAAATTCACAGGTCCGTCATGGATTAGGGTCTCCGGATGGACCAACCCTTGATCAAAGGCCAGCCCGTAAATCAACGGTTTCAGAGTGGACCCGGGTGAGCGCAGTGCCTGGGTCATATCAACAAACCCCAAGCGATTGCCGTCGCGGTAACCGGGGGATCCGACCGAGGCAAGCACCTCACCCGTCTGGACATCGGCCACGATCAACGCTGCGGAGAGCCGCTCTCCTCCCTGTTTCGTAGCATCCCAGAGTAAAAGCTCCATGCGAGCCTGAACCCCGGCATCAATGGTCAGATCAAATCGCTGCGTTTCGGGATCAGCGGCAAGCATCCTGTCGGCCAGATGTGGCGCAAGCTGTGCAAAAGGCTGCATCCGCCGCGGGATCACTTCAGCCTGCGCCATTACCATCTCATCCGCGTCGATCACCTGCTGGCGCGACATCCGGGACAGCACGCGGTCGCGAGCGCTGCGGGCAGCATCCGGCGCGCGATCTGGACGGCGGCGTTCGGGGGATTGCGGCAGCGCCACCAGGAGCGCCGATTGTGCGGCGGTCAGCCGTCTGGGCTCTTTGCCAAACCATGCCAATGTGGCGGCGCGGATACCTTCGAGATTACCGCCATAAGGCGCATGGGTCAGATAAAGCGTCAGGATTTGCTGCTTGCTGAGCCGTCTCTCCAGCGCCAGCGCCAGTCGAACCTGACGAAGCTTACCCGACCAGCGTCCGGTGCTGCCATCCTCGAGCAATCGGGCCACCTGCATGGTCAAGGTAGATCCACCCGACACCGCGCGGCCATTCCAATGCGCTTGCCCAACAGCGCGCGCCATGGCCCGTGGGTCAACACCGGAGTGGGTCCAGAACCGCTTGTCTTCGTAGCGCACTAACATCGCTAGGTATTCGGGGTCCACCTGATTGGGGTGCACTGCCAATCGCCAGATGCCTGTTCCAACTGGATAGGCGCGCAGCAACGCACCGTTACGGTCACGCACTTCAGTTGAGGTTTCTGCCAGTGTCACAGGCAGTTCGGTGTTCTCTACCCAAGCGTCAAAGGCCTGATGACCAACGACTACGAGCAGCCCCAAGGCAACGGCACCAGCCAATACCCATCGGCCCCACCGTTTGCCCGAACGATGGGCTGACTCACCTTGTTTTGCCGAGCGTGTCACCGGACTGTGACACGACCCGTTTCAGTACGGGCGCGGTAGGCGGGACGGTACATGTCCTCGACCGAGGCCGCCGGATGGTGAAAACTGCCCGGCGTCACTGCGCGGGCGATATAGCCCAGTGTCACCCGCCCGGTGCCGCGCAGATTGACCGCCGCCAGGAACCTATCCGAGCGGAACTCGGCGTGCTCGGCCTCGTCCAGGTCCAGCCAGTCCAGATCACGCAGATCGCCCGAGCGCAGTAGGTTGGGATTGTCGATTTCAATGCCTGCAGGCAGCGGGTCATTGACCATCAGTCGCGCGCCCAGATCTTCGTGCGGGTTGATCCGCAACACGGTGACAAAACGTTCACCGATGGCAAAGTTCCGGCGTTCAATCGGCGCGCCATCCAAGGTGTAGTACAACCGCTCCAGCGTAAATCCGGTGCCGCCCGCCTTGGGGGGAACCATTGGCACTCCCAATGTGGTCAGAGTGATATCCGTGCCACGCCCCGAGGCCGCCGTGATATCAATCCCCTGTCCAGTCCCCCGCCCAGTGGCGTCCGATTCGAGCACCTGCACAAAGGCACCGGTCACCGGTTGACCATCCACCAGCAGGCCGGAATCCTCAGGCGTTTCGATCAAGGCTTGTGCGGCCATCAGGGTCCAGGCGGACTCTTGCGTCGACCGCCACCTGTTGGCGCGGGTGATGCGATTGCTCAGATCATCGCGATTAACCGCAGTACTGCCTGCTTCGACGGCCAACGCCAAGACCCCGGCGGCATCGCGCAGATGGGTGCCAAAATCGGCCCGCCATAGCGAGGCCTCGGGTTTGGCACGGCCCATCATCCTTGAGGCGCGCGAAAACATCCGGTCGGCCCGAGTCTGATCGCCGTAAGCCGCCAGCGCCGCGCCCAGTTGGGCTGCTGCCAGCGGGGTATCAAACGCCTCACCCTTTACATCGGCATAGTAGCGCAAGTCGCCCATCGCAGCAGCGCCTTCACGCGCCAGAACCAACAACGCATAAGCTAGATCACGGCCGCCCTTGTCAAAATCAGAGGCGTAGTTGACGCGATTGCGCAGGTTATCCATCGCCTGGCGGAAGGCCTGATCAGGAACCTCATAGCCCTGCGCCCGCGCCCGGCTAAGGAAATCACTGGCATAGGCATCCAGCCAGAAATAACCGCTTTCGGCGCGCCACAAACCAAAGGCCCCGTTGTTGGCCTGTCGGGTCAGAACCTTGGCGATGGCATCCTGTATCCGCGCATTGACCGCTGGGCCATTACCCAGTCCCGAGGCCTGCGCGACTGAAGACAGATACAACAATGGCATGGCCTTGGACGTCACCTGTTCGGTGCAGCCATAGGGGTATTGATCCAGCGAGCTGAGCAATCCCGGCACGTCAAACTTGGCCAGCGGGCCAGCCGACAGAACCGCCCGACCGGTGCCGCTTCGCAAATCGGCAAAAACATCGGCGCTGAAGCGGAAGGTATCCCCCGCGCCCAGCGAGAACCGGCGGGTCTGCGACACCACAGGATCATTGGCCCGCACTGGCAAGCGCAGTTGTTGCACCAGTTTTTGACCGCTTGGTGTGGTCAGAATCAGTTCGATTTCCGGATCGCCAACTTCTGCGGCGGTGACCGGCAGCTCCAATGTCACCTTACCCTGATCGGACAGCGTCACCGAAGCAGGCAGTTGGCCTAATTGCAGACCGTCGCCCAGTGCCCGCGCGGTCAATGCCATTTTGCCACTCGGACCATCCGCATGGACAATTTCCAGCAACACCCGGCTGCTATCACCAGGCGCCAGGAACCGGGGCGCCGAAGCGGTGACCACCACTGGATCTCGTACCAGCATATCCTGCTCGGCCTGCCCCACAGCGCGACCCGACCAGGCGACAACCATCAACCGGACTGTGCCGTTAAAGGCTGGCAGGTCGATCGGGAACTCAACTTCGCCATTGTCATCAACCTGCAATGGGCCCGAAAACACCGACATCAAGTCCTGCGTCGGTGGTGGCGATTGCATCCGCATGCCAGTATCGGCGTCACCACCCGAACGAACCTGACCCAGCGCACCGTTCTGACCGTCGATCAGACGGCCATAGACATCGCGCAGCTCCATCCCCAGACGGCGCTGGCCATAGTAATACGCGCTTGGGTCTGGGCTTTCGAACCCGGTGAGATTGAGGATACCCAGATCCACCGCAGCGACACTTAGCCAGACCTCGTCGCCAGCCATGGCGCCATCAACGCGGATCGTGGCGGTCTCAATCCCACGAGGACGAGCCACCTCGGGCACATCCACGGTGACAGTTAGCTGCTGACCGGGCTGTTCGATGCTGACATGCGCCAGACCTAGCGCCCGCGCCGGGGTCTTGTCCGTTGCGCCGTCCATCGGTTTGATCACCATGGCGCTGACATAAGCGCCGCTGCCCCAGTCCTCACTCACGGTCAGCGGAATGACCGAGGCCCCTGCGGGCACTTCAACCGCGTGGCGATCGATCAACTCGTTAGACATCACCGAGATCAGCGCAGTCCCCGCCGCGCGTGGCACGATGCGCAGGTTGGCGGTATCGCCGGGCTGATAGGACTCGCGATCCAGCGAGAGTTCCAGCTTGTCAGGCGTCGCGGATGCATCTGCTGGAGCATACCATCCAGCATAGAAATCCATCGCCGCCGAAACGTGGCCGTCGCCGTCCAGCCGTTCAATCACCAGCTCATATCGGCCCCAGTCTACGGGTTGCGACAGGGTCAACGGTACATCTGACAAGGTGGCCTCGCCGGTGGCAATACGAGTGCGACGGGTGGTCGGCTCCCAGTTCCAATTGCCATACAGTTGATACCATTGGTAATGGGTGCGAACTCGGTTCAGAGTCCATTTCACCGGCATATCCAACGGTTGCAGATCGGGGCTGAGCGCGATCACTTCAAAGCCCGCTTCGCTGCCCTCACCTACCTCGTCTTCAAACAGTGGTTTTATCCCAATCACCGGGCCATCTGGGCGCACAGGCACCGTCAGGCGGCGCTCCACCGGTCGGGCGGCACCATCGGCAATACGTGTAGTCACGGTGGCCGTCATTGGTTTGCCTTCGGCAGCATTGGTTGGGACTTCAATCGTTATCGTAGCCAGTCCTTCGGCATCAGTTTCCTCACCGCCAAAATAGCTGGTCTGGGTGGTGCTGGAACCGTCGTAGCGACCAAAGCGATAGCCGGGCCAGCCGTCCACCGTTGCAGCAGCACGCAGGCGAACCTCGCCCTCGATTTTCAGGCCACCACCCGGCGCGCCAAACAGATAACGTGCCGCTATATCCATCGGAGGCTTGTCACCGGGGCGCAGGCCTGCGGTTGGCAGCTCCAGAGTGTAATCAATACGTTCGGGCAGAAAATCCTCAACCAAAATCTGACGACTGGCCAAAGCAGGTGCCTTGGGGTCGCTTTTGATGTCCAAACGCCAGGTGCCGCGAGGGGCTGACACACCGACCGGCAAAGCAAAGACATGCCCGCCAAGCTGGCCGCCGTCAGAAATGTGGCGACTGTATTCCACCCCGTCAGGGCGTGACAGGATGGCGATCAGCGGCAGGCCCTCGATAGCCTGCGCCTTGCTGTCGCGCGCCAGAGCGGTGATATGCATCACCTCCCCCGCACGATATGCGCCGCGATCTGTCGCCAGAAAGACATCGACCGGGCCCGGTGCGGGCCGCCCCTCGACGCCACGATCTGACAGGTCAAATCCGGGATCGGTCAGCGACAGGAAACCAAGATCAGCCTCTCCGTTCTTCGCCAGAATCATCGCCGGCGCGGCAGAGCCTCGACCTCGCGACAGACCGGGTGCAAAGCTGGCATAACCTGTCTCATCCGTGACCGAAGTGCCCAATACCGCATTGGCGCGCGATACCAGAGTGATCTCGACACCGGATTTGGCCAACGCATCGGACAGACCGTTGACCTGCACATGCAGCCCGTCTGCGCCTGACATCGAACTGATCCCCAGATCAGACAGCACAAACCACTGGGTGGCGGCCGGATTGTCATACGGGTCAGCACCGGGAATACGGGCACTAAGCGCATAGATACCCACCGGCTGGCCTGCAATCGCCTCGGCCAGCGGCAGTCGGGTGGTCATGTCACGGTTCAGATCGCTTTGGACGTCAGCGGTCCCGGTCCAGACATCTTGGGCGATGTCCTCCGAGAAATATTCATCCTGCCATTGCGACAACGGGCGACCAAACATCCCCTCTTGCACTGCGCGCAATAGGTTGCGATCGCTGACCCGACGCAGATGCAGCTCGACCTCAGTCAGGTTGACGGTTTCAATCGGCAGCGCTGCCAAATCAGATTTGGGCAATACATATGAGCGACCGGGGAACCGAACCGAAGCACTGCGATCACGAACATAGTGGTTCAGCTCGATATCGCGCAACAGCATCTCGCCGTCTGCGGCTGGCAGTCCGCGACGCAGGGTTATGCGATAACGCTGGCCATGCTCGGCCCCATCAATACAAAGCTGACGACCATCGGCCTCGGCCACCATACGGGTGTCAGGCAGTTTCAGGTAATCGCCATAATCCACGCCGGATTTGGCCAATGTCTCCGAAAATTCGATACAGATACGCGGGGCAGCACTGTCACTTTCAATGGTGCTGTCACTGACGCGGAAGCCGTATTTTGCTATAGCATTGTCCAGCAGTTCGGCTGTGGTTCGGCGTGGTTGGATGTCCTCGGCCAAACGCAGCACCGGCAACATTTCACGGCCACGACCCAATTTTTCTAACGCTTTTGCAGCCGTGACCAAAGCCGTGGTCCGGCTGCCACGGCTTTCGCTGCGCAGATAGCTATTGATGGCCGCAGACAGCGCGCGTTCACGGTGCTGGCGGGTATTGCCTTCAACTATGCGCAGCAAATAGTCCGCGTAGTCAGCCCAGAGATCCGGTTGATCCCCCAGCGACACCGCAGCCCCCATCCAACGCATTGCGGCCAGATTATTGCCGTTTTGCGCACGCGCACGCGCGGTCTGTATCATCAAATCCTGATCTCGGTTCCCCGCCGGATGACGCAGCCCAATGTCGCGGGCTAGTTTGCGGGCGCGGGTCAGATCCGCTGGTTTCAAAAAGGGAAGTTCAGAGCTGCGCAGATCACCCCTGACGCGAATCGGCGTCGGTGTTAGGAGCTTTTCCGCTGAGAAGGCACCCTCATAAGCGCTTGATTCCCCTATCGCGCTCTTAGGAAAGCAGGAATTCGATCTGGAGTTGTAGGAAAAGCCTGCGCAATTGTCTTGATTAGCGCATACCCGCACACAGCTTTGCAGGTCCGTGTCAAAAATCGCTTGTAAATCAGAGCCATAGAAGTCGACGTCTTTGGTCGCGACAAACCGGAACTGTGGGACCGGCGACTCGGCCCAAGCCGCAGATATCGCCGATAACTGCATGAAAATAAAAGTTAAAACCCAAACAACCACACGCAACATAATACCCTCCAAATCTTTGCTTAGGCTGTCACGCGATTAACCACATGGCAAGGACGACGACGTAGCTAAGTCTTTAACGCTTTTTACGTTCTGAATTGATCTTGGGGCTCAACTGCCCGTAACACCGTCGCTGGAGCCCGCTGGGATGCCGATTGCCGATAAACTTGCTCACGAGCGGCGCGCCCGCTTGGCAGCTGAACGACTGCTTGAATTAAAGCAGGCGGAGCTATCGGCTGCCAATCGCAAGTTGGGGCGTCACGCTTTGGCATTGACCAAACAAATTGGCGTCACCCAGGCCGAGGTCGCAACCTTCAGGGATGAAGTTGCCAACGTCCGGGTCGAGAATGAAAAAGTAAAATCCGACCTTAATGTCGCCCACGAAAAGGTCGAGGTGGCCGAACGCCGGTTGTGGCACTCGATTCAAACCATTCAGGACGGGTTTGCCTTCTTTGGCGCTGACAGCAAATTGATCGGTGCCAACACCGCCTACCTAAACACATTCGAGGGACTGGAAGAGGTCGGTCCTGGCATATCTTACGAACGTATCCTGCAGATTTTCACCGATGAAGGTCTGGTCAACACTGGCCGCCTGAACCCGGATAAATGGCGCAAGATGATGAACGCGCGTTGGGTGTCTCCGACCCCCGAACCAGTGGTCATCAGACTGTGGAACAACAACTATATCAAACTAATTGACCAACGCGGCCACGGCGGCGACGTTGTCAGTTTGGCCTTGGATATCACCTCGACGGTGCATTATGAGGAAGAACTGCGCACGGCGCGCGAGCGGGCCGAAGCTGCCAACCGCGCCAAATCTGCTTTCCTGGCCAATATGTCTCATGAGATCCGCACCCCGATGAATGGGGTTGTTGGCATGGCCGAACTGCTGAACGACACCAATCTGAGCGATGAACAGCGCCTATACGCTGACACCATCAAGAATTCAGGTGAGGCGCTACTGGTCATCATCAATGACGTGCTTGATTATTCCAAGATCGAAGCAGACAAGCTGGTACTGCACAGTGAAGATTTCGATATGGAACGCTGCATCCACGAGGTGGTGATGTTGCTTCAGCCCACTGCGCGCGACAAAGGTCTGGCGATGATGGTGGACTATGACCTGTTCCTACCAACTCGCTTTGTTGGCGACCCTGGCCGCATTCGTCAGGTGCTAACCAATCTGGTTGGCAACGCAGTCAAGTTCACCAAGGAAGGACACATCGTGTTGCGCGTCACAGGTGTGCCCGACACCGACGGTGCCACCTGCGCCATTCACGTGACCATCGAGGACACCGGAATTGGTATTCCCAAGGACAAAATCCAGCACATCTTTGGTGAGTTCAACCAAGTCGAAGACGAAAGCAATCGTCAATTCGAAGGCACCGGCCTGGGGTTGGCGATCTCCAAGCGTTTGATCGAAATGATGGGCGGGTCAGTCTGGGTTGAAAGCGACGAGGGTGAGGGATCGTGCTTTGGGTTCCGGGTGCCTCTGCCAACGGCTGAGGGTCCACAACCGGCAGCCACAGAACTTCCCGCGACCCTTCGTCGGGTTCTGATTGTCGATGACCTAGATATGAATCGTGCGATTTTGGAAAAGCAGATGCAGATGTTGGGGGCAAAAGTGGTTACGTCCGTCTCTGGCGCCGACGCTCTGCAACAAATGGACGAGACCATCGATTTGGTGATCAGCGATCACAATATGCCCGGCATGGATGGGGTGCAATTGGCCACTGCCCTGCGGCAAGGGGGCTGGCCCGATGTGCCGTTCCTGCTGCTCAGTTCAAACTCGAACTTTGCGCAGGACAACACCAGTCGCAACCTGATCCAGGGGATTTTGCAAAAACCTGTGCTTCGAAACGATCTATTTGCCAAGCTGGCGGCAATGGGTGCCATCGTTCCCGAAAGAACGCCGGTCGTAGCGCCCGATACCTCCCTGGCTGACAACGCAACAACCGATCCAGAGACCGCTGCAACAGAATTTGACGAAATGCCCAGTTTTAGGGCCAAGCATCGCAGCCACGCTCCCTCAGCTGCAGATGAAGCGATCATCACTGAAGATGGCCCGAAAACCAGCGACGTCGCTGAGCCGGTCCGGACAGAGCAGGACCCGAACGCTCCGCGCCTGATGCGCATTCTTGCCGCCGAAGACAACAAGACCAACCAGCTGGTGTTCCGCAAAATGGTCAAAGACCTGAACATCGACATCCGCTTTGCCAACAATGGGCTTGAGGCAGTGGAGGCCTACAGCGATTTTGTCCCTGACCTGATTTTCATGGATATTTCCATGCCCAAGATGGACGGCAAACAGGCCACTGTCGAAATCCGAAAAATCGAGAAAACTTCGGGGCGCCATGTGCCAATTGTCGCGCTGACCGCGCATGCTATGGATGGCGACTCCGAAGGGATTTTGGCCGCTGGATTGGATTTCTATCTGACCAAGCCGCTGCGCAAAGCGATCATCCATGAACATATTGAAAAGCACCTCCCTGAGGAGGTGCAGGCTGTTCAGCCGTAACGAGGCCTGATGCCTATTGGCCGGCGTAGGGGCGCAGGAACACCGGCTTCTCTGGTGTCGACATTTCAGCCTGATAAGAATACCCGCCGCTGTCGAAATCTTTCAACCCGTCTGGATCGCTCAGCCGGTTCTGGATGATGAAACGCGCCATTGCGCCACGGGCCCGTTTGGCAAAGAAGCTGACCACTTTGGGCGCACCACTTTTGTCCTCTAGGAACACCGGCGTGATGACATTCAATTTCAGCGTTTGGGGGGCCACAGCACCAAAATACTCTTGGCTGGCACAATTCACCAACACCTGAGCGCCGGTTTCCTGGCCCTGGGCATTCAACGCGTTGCTCAGCTGGTCGCGCCAATAATCATACAGATTTTTGCCACGCCGTGTCTTTAGCCGACTGCCCATTTCCAACCGGTAAGCCTGGATCGCATCCAGAGGCCGCAGCACGCCGTAGAGCCCAGACAAAATTCGCAAATGTTCCTGCGCCCATGCCATCTCATCACTGTCCAGCGTCCCCGCCTCAAGCCCCAGATAGGTGTCGCCAGCAAATGCCAGCGCCGCTGGTCGGGCGATGTCAGCCGCAGGCTCATCAGAAAAGTCGCGGAAACGGTCACGGTTCAACCGGGCCAGATCATCGCTTAGGCTCATCAGTTTCTTCAGATCACCCAGCGTCAGATTGCGCATCGTCCGGGCCAATCGAATGGCATCGCCCTGAAAATCCGGCTGCGTCACCGCAACATCACGTTCTGCCCAATCCAGCCGCTTGGCTGGTGAGATGACTACCAGCATCCCCGTCTCCCTGTTCAAATCTGACATTAGTTAGCCCTCAGCTCGCAGCACATTCAGAAAAGCAGCTGCAAATCTCTCCGCCCGTTTTTCGCCAAGCAACCGAGTAAGGCCCGCCTCGTCGGTCGACCGTATCTGCGCCACTTTGGCCAACAGACTGGCCGAACAGCTAAGCGGTTTTTCGGTGCCATCCTCGCCACGCGCCAACTGGCTTTGTATCTCTAACAGCCCATCATATAGCGTCCCCGCGGACCGCCCGGCCAGCTTTCGCCGGGCCGGGTGAACCTCCTCGACTGCACCGTTGATTACCTCAAGAAACGTATCGCCATAACGTTCCAGCTTTTTGGCACCGACGCCGCTGATATGTGCCATCGCATCCAGATCGGTCGGGCGCGTTTCCGCCATCTCGATCAGGGTGCGGTCTGGAAAAATCACATAGGCCGGCACGTTCTGCGCCTCGGCCAAGGCCCGGCGTTTGGCTTTCATCGCCGACAGCAGCGGCGCGTCTTCTTCATTCACCAGCGCTTTGACGGCAGGGCGGCGGCTGGCTGTTTTGATGGTATCCTTGCGCAGAGAGATTTGTGCCTCACCTTTCAGCACTGGCAGCGCCGCCGCGGTCATCTGCAACGCGCCGTGGCGCTCGGGGTTGGGACGCACCAAGTCATGGCCCATCATTTGCCGGAACACCGCCTGCCACTGTCGCTTGTCATATTCTCCACCGCAGCCATAAACCGACAGCTGATCATGGCGCCGGGCACGAATTTTATCGGTCTCAGTGCCGGTTAGAATATCGATCAGATGGCCTGCGCCAAACCATTCCTCGGTGCGCAGGATCGCCGACAGCGCCTTGCGCACTGCTGTGGTTCCGTCAAACACCTCGGCCGGGTTGTCACAGAGATCGCAATGACCGCAAGCTTCGGCCTGTTCACCGAAGTATCCCAGCAGGTTTTTGCGGCGACAATGCAGCGCCTCGGCCAGCCCCAACAGCGAATTTAACCGCCCATGATCGGCGGCGCGGCGCTCGGGTGGGGCCAGGCCCTCGTCAATCTGGCTGCGGCGCAACCGGATATCGTCGGAGCCAAACAGGGTCATCGTTTCCGCTGGCGCGCCATCGCGGCCGGCCCGGCCAATTTCCTGATAATAGGACTCGATGCTTTTGGGCAGATCGGCGTGGGCCACCCAGCGGATGTCCGGTTTATCGATCCCCATGCCAAAGGCCACGGTAGCCACCACAATCAAGCCGTCCTCGCGGGCAAAGCGGGTCTCGACAATGCGCCGATCCTCGGCCTGCATGCCGCCGTGATAATGACAGGCCACGTGGCCCTCGTCACGCAACGCCTTTGCCAGCGCCTCGGTCTTGGCGCGGGTACCGCAGTAGACAATGCCCGACTGCCCCTTGCGCGCCGCGGCAAAGCCCAGGATCTGCCTCCGCGGACCATCTTTGGCGGCAAAGGCAAGATGGATATTGGGGCGATCAAATCCGCGTAAAAAAGTGCGGGGGGGTTGCCCATCGAACAGTTTTTGCACAATCTCATCGCGGGTTTCGGCATCCGCAGTGGCGGTAAAGGCGGCCAGCGGCACATCCAAGGCCTGACGCAACTCACCAATACGTAAATAGTCGGGGCGGAAATCATGGCCCCATTGGCTAACGCAATGGGCCTCGTCCACCGCAATCATGCTGACACCGATGCGCCGCAACATGCCCATCGCCGCACCCGAGGCCAACCGTTCTGGCGCCATATACAATAGCTTCAGCCGCCCGGCCTCAAGTGCCTCCCAGACCGCCTCGGTTTCCTCTAGCGTGTTGCCGGATGTCAGCGCACCGGCCGAGACCCCGGCCTCCTGCAAGCCTCGCACCTGATCCCGCATCAATGCAATCAACGGTGAAATCACCACCGTCACACCCTCGCGGATCAGCGCTGGTAACTGAAAACACAGGGATTTACCGCCACCGGTTGGCATAATTGCCAGCACGTTTTCACCAGCGGTCACCGCGTCGACGATCTCCTCCTGCCCGGGGCGGAAGGCGTCAAAGCCAAATACATCGCGTAATAGCGGGGAGGCGCCTGGCAGGGCTGTCATAGGCGGAAAGCCTCGTCATTAGTGTGGGCTGCTCGTTTGCCCACTACAGTCTCACAAGCAGAATCGCGCAGCAAGGGCCAGATGGCCCCTACTTCTTCTTGTCCTTAAATACCTACCGCAAAACGCCAGCCCGGCGCGACACATCAGTAAAAGGCAGAGATGTTATTCACCAGAATAATACGCACCGCATAGACTGAGATCAGCACCACCAAAGGCGCCAAATCGATACCTTGCATATTCGGCAAAATGCGACGTACCGGACCATACAGAGGCTCAAGAATACGATTGAGGAAATGCCAGATTTGCCCAACCAGTTGCTGATGCAGGTTCAGCACCTGAAAATTGATCAGCCAACTCATGATAACATGGGCAATAATGAAGAACCAGACGATGTCGAGGACAAGCATCAGGATTTGGAACAACGACAGCATCTTATTTCCTTCTTTAGATCCGACCCAGAGGTAAGCAGCAACACCGCAAAGCGCAAGCCTTCCGCCAAGTTGTGGTTGACGCCGCTGATGAACGGGTCATGAGAGGCACAGATCACAAAGGATTTGCCCCATGTTTCCCATCGTCCGCCTGATCAAGGATCTGTTCATCGCCCGCCGCATGCCGCCTCTGGCGCTGACCGACACCCATGTCTCGCATCACATCTGCTGGCCCTGGGATTTGGATATCTGGCTGGAGCTGAACAACGGTCGAGCCATGACGCTTTATGACTTAGGCCGATCGATGTGTGCGCAGCGGGTTGGCTTAATTTCCGCTATCTCAAAAAATCGTTGGGGTATGACCATGGCTGGCAGCACGGTCCGGTTTCGCCGTCGCATTCGCGGATTTGAGCGGTTTGAAATGCGCAGCCGGGCGGTGACCTGGGATGACAAGTTCATCTACCTGGAGCAGTCGATGTGGAAAAAGAATGGCGAGTGCGCCAGCCACGTGATGTTCCGCTCGGCGGTAACCGGCAAAACCGGCATCATACCTCCGGAGCAGGTTCTGGCTGAAATGGGCCATGCCAACACCGCTCCCCCGCCAATGCCGGATTGGATCAAAGCTTGGTGCCAGGCAGATGCAACACGCCCTTGGCCGCCAATGCAGGATAAGCTTGCCTAAAAGCATTCGCGCCTGCCATACCCTAAAAAGATATTTTGGGGATATGTATGCAGGAAATTTCGACGCGCAAACGCATTTGGGGATGGTATTTCTTTGATTGGGCCAGCCAGCCCTACCACACACTTCTGGTCACCTTTATCTTTGGACCTTTCTTTGCCGCTGTGGCTGCAGACTTCTTTTTAGGTCAGGGATTAGCAGACGAGGCCGCCAAGGCGCAGGCCCAGACCATTTGGTCGCTGTGTCTGACTGTGACCGGGCTAATCATCGGTTTTGGCGGGCCACTGCTAGGGGCCTTAGCCGACATATCTGGGCGGCGCATGCCGTGGATTATCGTCTTTTCAGTGATGTATGTGATCGGCGCTGGCGGGTTGTGGTTCATGGATCCACAAGGGTCAAACCTTTGGTGGATGCTGATCAGCTTTGGCTTTGGCTTTATCGGCGCTGAATTTGCGCTGATCTTTATCAACTCGCAACTGCCGTCGCTGTGCGACAAGGACGACGTTGGCAAGATCTCCGGCTCGGGTTTTGCCTTTGGCTATCTTGGCGGGGTGGTGGCGTTGTTCATCCTGCTGTTGCTGTTTGTTGAACAGGGCAACGGTAAGACACTAATCGGTCTGGACCCCGCATTCGGGCTGGATGCCGCGACCAAGGAAGGCACCCGCGCTGTCGGGCCCATCACCGCCCTTTGGTTTGCAGTGTTCATGATCCCCTATTTCCTATGGGTGCGCGACGGCAAAAGCACCGGCCAACGTGGAAGTTTTGGCGGCGCGATTCGATTGGTGGTCCAATCCATTGCCAACCTGCGTAACCGGCTAAGTCTGGCCAGCTATCTTGGCTCATCCATGCTGTACCGTGACGCACTAAATGGCCTTTATGGGTTTGGCGGCGTCTATGCCCGCCTGGTGCTGGAATGGGAGATCACCTCGATTGGCATCTTTGGCATCGTCGCCGCGATCTCTTCCGCGCTGTTTTGCTGGCTGGGAGGCCACGCCGACCGACGTTTTGGCCCCAAACCAGTGATCGTCACCTCGATCCTGGTGCTCACCGTGGTCTGCATAACCATTGTCGGCATGTCACGTGAGCAATTGTTCGGAGTGCCGTTGCCGCAAGGCTCAACCCTGCCGGACATGGTTTTCTTTGGCTGCGGTGTATTAATCGGCGGCTTCGGCGGAATCTTGCAGGCCACCAGCCGCAGCCTGATGGTGCGCCATACTAACCCTGAACGCCCCACCGAGAGCTTTGGCCTGTATGGTCTGTCAGGTCGCGCCACCGCGTTTTTGGCACCGGCGCTGATTGGGGTTGCCACGACCATAACCGGCAGCGCACGCTTGGGCATATCGCCAGTGGTCGTCCTGTTCATTCTGGGGCTGATTCTGCTGATTTGGGTCCGCGCCGAGGGAGACCAGGATTGAAACACCTACTTGCCAGTTTGTTCTTAGTATTTTGTTTAACCAGTACGGCAAGCGCCGAGACCGCAGCCAAACAGTTGTTCGGGGCCAAGCCCAGCGGCTCAAAACAAAAACCCGCACCCTTTGGATCTTATGCCAAGGGCTGCGTGGCAGGCGCCGTGCAACTGCCCGAAACCGGGGCCACCTGGCAGGCGATGCGACTGTCGCGCAACCGCAACTGGGGGCATCCCGAGACCATTGATTTCATAGAAAAGCTCAGTCGGTTTGCAGCCAAGCAACGCGGTTGGGACGGGCTGTATATCGGCGACATCAGCCAGCCACGTGGTGGCCCGATGCTGTCCGGTCACCGCAGTCATCAGGTCGGCCTTGATGTCGATATATGGATGTTGCCACCTAACAGGCTCAACCTATCAAGCAGCGCCCGCGAAAACATCTCGTCCATTTCGATGCGACGGGACAACGGGGCATTTGTAAATTCCAGCTGGACACCACAGCACCACGCCATCCTTCGGGCGGCGGCCAAGGACAAACGGGTGGCGCGGATCTTTGTGTTTCCCGGCGCTAAAGTGCAGATGTGCAAGGATGAAACGGGCAATCGGAAATGGCTGCGCAAAATTCGGCCATGGTGGGGGCATCACTATCATTTCCACGTACGTCTAAAATGTCCCAAAGGCGCCCGCGGATGTACTAACCAAGCGGCCCCTCCACCCGGTGATGGCTGCGATGCAGCGCAGACATGGGTAAACGACATTCTTAATCCACCACCCCCAAAGCCGGTTGACCCCAACGCACCAAAGCCTAAACCTCGTCGCGATTACACAATGTCGGATCTACCCAAACAATGCTCCTCGGTACTGCAGTCAAACTGACAATCGGCCTGGTGACCGCCACAACGCTGGCGGTGGCTGCCTTTGCCGCCAACCGAACAACAGGGACTAGTTCCGCCGCCTATTTGGGCAGCTACACCTGGCGCATGGATGATCGCTGGTTTGGTGGATTTTCCGGCCTGTCACTCAGCGCTGACGGCTCTTCGATGACAGTCATCAGCGACCGCGCCACCCTCGCCACTGCGCGAATCAACCGTGTGGACGGTCAGATTTCGGGGATCGAGGCCAAAACCGTGCGTCATCTGCGCTCCTCGTCCGGGCAATTCCTGAAAGGTCGCATCGTCGATAGCGAGGGCCTGGCCATTGCTCCAGATGGTACCATCTACATATCATTCGAGGGCATCTCGCGGGTGGTGCGTCACCTGAAGGCAAGCAGCCGCGCCCAAGTCCTGCCACGGCCCAACGAATTTCGTGCTCTGCCGATCAACAAAGCGCTGGAAGCACTGGCAATTGATGCGCAGGGACGCCTTTATACCCTGCCTGAACGCGCCCTAAACAGCGATGGGCAAATCCCAGTCTGGCGCTGGGACGGCAACAGTTGGTCCACGCCTTTTACCCTGCCGCCGCGTGGGGATTTCCTGCCGGTTAGCGCTGATATCGGCCCCGATGGCCGCTTTTACCTGCTCGAGCGTGACTTTAGCTTGTTTGGTTTTCGCAGTCGCCTGCGGCGCTGGGTTCTCACCGCAGATGGCCCGGCGAGCGAGCAGACGCTGCTGCAGACATCCTTTGGCAGCCATGACAATCTCGAAGGCCTGTCGATCTGGCGTGACGTTCAGGGAAGCCTGCGCGCCACGATGATTTCCGACGACAATTTCAAATCCCTGCAACGCACTGAATTGGTGGAATACGCCCTGCCCAACTAACGTTTACCTCGTCCGCTGGCCCCCAGATTTGGCCAATACCCCCAACAGCAAGAGGGCATCGAGGACACCTAACGACAAATGGGCGCGTCACTGCCAGTGAAATCCAGTGATCGTTTTTGGGCAAAATGCTTGCCAAATTGGAAAGACCCGGCTAACTGAGCCGATACTTCTGCTTCAACTGCAGAACAAGTCGCCGCACCCTTGTAAAAAACGGACCTAAAATGACTCGCGTACATCTCCCCGGCATTCTTGCCATGGCCACCATCGTTGTGGCCTCCAACATCCTTGTGCAATTCCTGTTCGGCCAATGGCTGACCTGGGGTGCCTTCACCTATCCTTTTGCTTTTCTGGTCACGGACGTAATGAACCGCGTCTATGGCAAAAACTCGGCCCGCAAAGTCGTACTCGTCGGCTTTGTTGTCGGCGTCATTTGCTCGCTGATTGGCACTCAGATCATCGGCGAATTTGGTCCACTGGTGACCCTTCGCATCGCCATTGGTTCGGGTCTCGCCTTCCTCACGGCACAGATGCTGGATATTTCAATCTTCTCAGCCCTGCGTCAGGGAGCTTGGTGGCGTGCACCGCTGGCTTCAACTCTGGTTGGCTCATTTGTCGATACCGCAATCTTTTTCAGCGTCGCCTTTTCCGCCGCGCTGATCTGGATCGAACCCGGCAACGACACCTCATGGGCAACTGAGATGCTGCCACTCTTAGGCGTCGGCCCAATCGCCCCGCTTTGGGTCTCTCTGGCCTGTGCAGATTGGATGGTAAAACTCACTCTCGCGCTGATTGCCTTGGTACCTTTCCGCATCATCGTGGGGAAACTGTCACCCAGCACCACATGATTTTGTTTTGACTTCTCTCATTTCTATGGCACGCTGACCCCATGCGTAACAAATGAAAGGAGGTACTCTATGTCTATTGGGAACTTGGAGTTTGGTGTCGGAACAGTTCAGGAGGTTCAGTGCTGAGGCAACCCTTGGCAATTGAAAAGACTGGATTGGTAACCGCCTAACCGGCGCACCTCCGAAACTCAAGAAGGGCTGTCCGTTACGCTTTCGGTCAGCCCTTTTGATATTTGAACAAGATTAATATGGCCCATTTTGGCAAATCGGGTACAAACCCGACTTAACAATCCGATTTCAACAGACCCAAGGAAAGAATCTATGCTGCGCATCACTGACGCAATCGCGCTGCAAGACTGGGAGTTGAGCGAACAATTTGTGCGGGCGTCGGGCCCCGGCGGGCAAAATGTCAACAAAGTCTCCACAGCTGTTGAACTTCGGTTTGAGGCAGAGCGTAGCCCTGCCCTTACTGGTCCTGTGAAAAACAGGCTTAAACGTCTGGCCGGGCGCCGATGGACCAAAGAAGGTGCGATGGTCCTGTACTGCGATGAAACCCGGTCTCAGCAGCGCAACCGTGACCTCGTGCGCGAGCGCCTGGCCGATCTGATCCGCAAAGCACTGGTCGCTCCAAAACGCCGCATCGCCACCAAGCCCACCCGCGGCTCGGTGCAGCGCCGCATCACCGCCAAGAAACAGCGCAGCACCTTGAAAACGACGCGGGGTAAAATCGGCGAAGACTAATCCCTTGATTGCGCTCAGATGTCGCGCTGCTACCTTGCCGCTAAGTCATTTTGGAGAAGATCATGCGCCTCAACGGAAAAACAGCCATCGTCACTGGGGGAGCCTCGGGATTTGGCGCTGGAATTGTACAAAAGTTCCTGAGTGAGGGCGCGCGGGTCATGATTGCCGACATCAATGGCGATGCTGCCATCGAAATGGCTGAGACATGTGGCGCCAACTGCATCGCCCAGACCGTGGACGTTGCCAATGCCGCCTCTGTCAACGCAATGGCGCAGGCCGCCATTGCTGCGTTTGGCCATGTCGACATCCTGATCAACAACGCAGGCATCACCCACCTGCCAACACCACTGGACGAAGTCAGCGAGGACGATTTTGACCGCGTCTTCAACGTCAATATGAAGTCGGTCTACCTGACTGCCCGCGCCCTGGTGCCACATATGAAAAGCCGCCAGTCCGGCGCCATCCTCAATGTGGCCTCCACCGCAGGCGTCAGCCCGCGGCCCAATCTGAACTGGTACAATGCCTCCAAGGGCTGGATGATCACTGCGACCAAGGCGATGGCGGTAGAGCTGGCGCCGCAGGGCATCCGCGTCAACGCCATCAACCCGGTGGCCGGAGAAACGCCGCTGCTGAAATCCTTCATGGGCGAGGACACCCCTGAAATCCGCGCCAAATTCATCTCCACCATCCCATTGGGGCGGTTTTCCACCCCCGAAGACATGGGCAACGCCGCCTGTTTCCTATGTTCGGACGAGGCCAGCATGGTAACCGGTGTCGCTATGGAAGTAGACGGAGGACGCTGCATATGAGCCGGGTAAACCTAACCGAAAAATTGGCGCTATTTTCCTCGCACTGGGATCCGAAAATCGTCGCGGACTACAATGACAACGATGTCATGGTGGTAAAGTTCCAGGGTGAATTTCCCTATCACCATCACGACACCACAGATGATTTTTTCCTGGTGTTGGAAGGTGAGATGGTAATGGACATCGAAGGTCAGGACCCCGAAGTAGTTCGCGCTGGCGAGATTTACATCGTGCCCAAAGGCGTAACCCACCGACCGCGCGCCGAGAAGGAATGCAAAGTCCTGCTGATCGAACCAAAGGGAGAGCCCAATTCGGGCGACCCAGCCACTGCAGCGCCAAAGCCAAGAATCTAACCGCGCGCCTTCTTCTTGTTTTAAATACCTCCGCCGGAGGCCGCGCGCGATAGCGCGCTCCCTTCCTTTTTTGCAGGACCCCGCAATGAAACCCGGCCCCAAGAACCTGATCACCGACGTCCCCGGCTTAAAGGTCGGCAATGCCCAGGACGACATACTGAAATCCGGCACCACGGTACTCACCGCCGATCAGCCCTTCACTGCCTCGGTGCATGTGATGGGTGGCGCGCCGGGCACCCGCGAAACCGACTTGCTGGCACCAGATAAATCGGTGGCAAAGGTTGATGCGCTCACCCTGTCCGGCGGCTCATCATACGGGCTGGACGCCTGCAGTGGCGTCGTCGATGCACTGCGGGCTGCCGGACGGGGGTTCAAACTTGGGCCTGCGATTATTCCGCTGGTCCCTGGCGCGATCCTGTTTGATCTGCTCAACGGCGGCGCCAAGGACTGGCAAGACAACCCCTATCGCGCGTTGGGCCACGCCGCGTTTGACGCCGCCGCCGAAGACTTTGACATTGGCACCACCGGCGCAGGGACCGGCGCCCTGACTGCAATGGTCAAAGGCGGGCTGGGCTCGGCTTCGTATGTTTTGGACAATGGCGTCACCGTTGGCGCTTTGGTGGCGGCCAATCCAATGGGCGCTGTCACCACTCCCGGCGACCGGCACTTCTGGGCCGCCCCATTTGAAGTCGACGGTGAATTTGGCGGCTTGGGTCCGGACCCGTCAACAGGGCTGGGCCGCAACCTCAATAGTCGCAAGATGGCATCCATGCGCGCGCAAGCCGCCGGCCTGCCAATCTCCAATGAGCGCGGCAACACCACTATCGCCATTGTCGCCACCGATGCGGCCCTCAGCAAAGCGCAGTGCCAGCGGTTGGCCATCGCAGCCCATGACGGCATAGGCCGCGCCACGGTGCCTGCCCATTCGCCGGGCGACGGGGATCTTGTTTTTGCAATCAGCACAGAATCCCAAGTCTTACAAAACCCCGAATCTGAGCTATCGCAGATCGGACATGCCGCATCCCTATGCCTCAGCCGGGCCATTGCGCGGGCTATTTACCGCGCCAGTCCAGCACCCGGCGATCTTTTGCCCACTTGGGAAAGGGCCTAACGGCAGGTTCACGCAGGTTTCAGCTGATATGCATCAAACTTGTCGGCCATCCGGTTGACTATTGTCCCGTTAAGCCAAGTAATACCGTTAGCCATTAGAACCGGAGCCAACATATGAAACTATCTGTCGTAGCAGCTTTCGTCAGCCTGTTCGCCGTCCCAGCATTTGCTGAAGGTGACATCGCCAAGGGTGAAAAAGCTTTTAACAAATGCAAGTCATGCCATAGTGTCGCCTCCGACGCCGGCGACACTATCGTCAAAGGCGGCAAAACCGGCCCGAACCTCTGGGGTATGCCAGGCCGCGTTGCCGGATCGTACGAAGGCTTCAAATTCAGCAAAGATCTTGTTGCCGCAGGCGAAGGCGGGCTGGTCTGGAACGAAGAAAAATTCGTTGCCTTTATCACCAACCCCAAGGATTTCGTGCGCGCCGAAACAGGCAATAGCAAGGCCAAATCCAAAATGTCCTTCAGGCTGAAAAAGGGCGGCGAAGACATTTATGCCTTCCTCGCCAGCGTCAGCCCGGCTCCGATCGCCGAAGAAGTTGAAGGCGCGACAGAAGAGCCTGCCAGCAACTAATCTGGCCCTACTCAGACGACCAAATAGGGCCGCTGCATCCTGCCGCGGCCTTTCGCTCCATTGCAATTTGGATTGCCTGATACTAGCGGTTAACCCAGCTGTGTCCAGATGGGGATATAGCCCGAATCGAAATAATCGCGGACCTGGAATGAACACTTTGATCCCTGCCTGGGTGGACGGCACCCTAGTCCCAATCGACAAGCTTCTCGCCCATAAAAAGGGCCTGAAACACAAAGCGGTTTCAGTGTTTGTGGTCAAAGGTCTCGAAATTTTACTGCAACGTCGCGCACTGGGCAAGTATCACACTCCTGGACTCTGGGCGAACACCTGCTGCACCCATCCATTGTGGGATGAACAATCCTCGACCTGCGCAGTGCGTCGAATGCAAGAGGAACTGGGCATCACCGGCCTGTACCCAGAGTTCCGTCACCATTTGGAATATCGTGCAGAAGTCGGAAATGGACTGATCGAACACGAGGCCGTTGATGTCTTTCTGGCTCATGTGCACCGACCACTCAAACTGGATGTGAACCCGGACGAAGTGATGGACACCCGCTGGGTGGACTACCACGATCTTTTGGCCGAAGTGGCACGTCATCCAGAGCGGTTTACCCCTTGGCTGAAAATCTATCTTCAAAACTATGCTGACGTCATTTTTGGCCCCGACCTGATCATCGCCTCCAAGACTTGAACATCGCAGCTTGGACCTTCTGCCTCCTTGCCCCTAAGTGTTCAGTGTGCATCCTAGGCGGCAAAATTAGGAGGTACACTTAATGACCATTCTCATCGCCGGCGGAGGTATTGCGGGCCTGACACTGGGGCTGACCCTGCATCAGATTGGCGTACCGTTTCATATTTGCGAGGCCACTGCCGAAATCAAACCAATGGGAGTTGGCATCAATCTGCAACCCAATGCCGTGCGCGAATTGCTGGATCTGGGTCTAAGCGACGAATTGGATGCCATCGGAGTAAAAACCCGACAATACGGGTTCTATTCAAAACTGGGCAAAACCATCTGGGAGGAACCGCGCGGCACCTGGGCGGGCTATGCCTGGCCACAGTATTCAGTCCATCGTGGTCAGTTACAAATGATGCTGTACCGCGTATTATTGGACCGCGCTGGACCTAATTGCATCACCACTGGTGCCCGTGCCACCGGCTTTGAGAATACCGAGACAGGTGCCACTCTACTGCTGGCCGATGGACGTCGATTGAGTGGTGATCTGGTTATAGCGGCCGACGGCATCCATTCTGCTTTGCGCGCACAGATCGCCCCGGATGAAGATGCACCAATCTGGAATGGTCGAATTCTATGGCGCGCCACCACCCGAGCACAAGCGTTTCTGGGCGGGGCAGCCATGGTGATGATCGGCCACGATCAAGTCCGGCTGGTCGCCTATCCGATCTCAGAGCCGGATGGGGACGGCGTCGTCACCCTCAACTGGATTGCCGAGAAAAGCTTTGACCCCTCATCGCCCTGGAAAAAGGAAGATTGGAACCGCGCTGCCGATATCAACGACTTCCTGCCCGATTTTACTGAATGGAGGTTCGACTGGATCGACGTGCCCGTGCTGATCAAGGACGCCGAGGTTGTCTATGAATACCCGATGGTCGACCGGGATCCGCTAGAGCAATGGACCTTTGGCAATGTCACCCTAATGGGCGATGCGGCGCATCCAACTTATCCGGTTGGCTCTAACGGTGCCGGCCAGGCAATATTGGACGCCCGGATTATCGGCGCCCGGCTGCTGGACCACGGCGTCACGGCAGCGGCGTTGCAGGCCTTTGAAGACGAAGTCCGCCCCATTGCCACCAATGTCGGGCGGGCAAACAGGTCGGGCAACGGTCCCGACGCTGTGTTGCAACAGGTCGAAGACCTCTGCGGCGGCGATTTTGAGGACATCAACAGTGTGATTCCAGTGACCGAACTGGCCGCACATGCCGAGAAGTACAAATCCCTAGCTGGGTTTTCGGTCAATACCCTGAACGCAAAGCCCAGCATCATCGATATGGGCGCAAAGGTCTGAAGGGCTCCCAACCGCGCCGTGCGTCAGCGCGGCGCCAAGCCCACGGCTTCTCCATGGATGTCCCGGCGCAGCCGGACATCCAGCAGGCGCGGGAGCCCTGCGTTGTTATATTCCGATCACAGCCTGCACAGCGCGTTTCCAACGGGCATATGCCGCCTCGCGACTGTCTGCATCCAGTTGCGGGGTGAACTGACGGTCCAAAGCCCAGGTTTCAGCAAACCCATTCTGATCTGGATAGATCCCAGCCCGCATACCAGCCAGCCAGGCCGCGCCCAGCGCTGTGGTTTCCTGCATCACCGGCCGGTCAACAGCGGCGCCCAGAAGATCTGACAGGCTTTGCATAGTCCAGTCACTGGCGCTCATACCGCCGTCTACGCGCAGGGTCACATTGATTTCGCCGCCCCAATCAGCACGCATTGCTTCCCACAGATCTCGGGTCTGGTAGCCCACACTCTGCAACGCGGCGCGGGCCAGTTCGGCAGGTCCAGAATTGCGGGTCAGTCCAAAAACCGCCCCCCGACTGTCCGGCTCCCAATACGGCGCGCCCAGACCGGTAAAAGCGGGGACCAGTAACACGTCTTGTCCCGGATCTGCCTGCGGTGCCAACTCGCCGGTCTGGGCCGCGTTTTCGATTATCCTCATGCCATCGCGCAGCCACTGCACCGCTGCACCGGCGATAAAGATTGAACCTTCCAACGCATAGGTCGGCCTGCCGTCCAGCTGATAGGCAATGGTGGTTAGCATACGATTTTTCGAGGTCACCGGCGCATCGCCGGTGTTCAGAAGCGCAAAACAGCCGGTGCCATAAGTGGATTTCATCATGCCCGGTTTGAAGCAAGCCTGCCCAATGGTCGCCGCCTGCTGATCACCGGCAACACCCAAAATTGGGATTTCACCCCCCAATATTTCCGCCTGTGTCACGCCAAAATCAGCGGCACTGTCCTTGACCGTGGGCAGCATGGCCATTGGCACATCCAGCAACCCGCAGATCTCGGTGCTCCACTCTCCCTCACGGATATCATACATCAAGGTCCGCGCCGCATTGGTCGCATCCGTCACGTGCGACGCACCACCGGTCAAGCGCCAGATCAGGAAACTGTCCACAGTGCCGAACAACAGATCCCCATTGATCGCCTTTTCCCGGCTTCCCGGCACTTGATCCAAGATCCAGCTCAGCTTGGTACCCGAGAAATACGGATCCAGAAGCAACCCAGTCTGATGACTGATCAGTGGTTCATGGCCTGCGGCGCGCAGCGCCTCGCAAATCGAGGTGGTGCGGCGGTCCTGCCAAACGATAGCCTTATGGATCGCCTTGCCGGTGTTGCGGTCCCAGACCACGGTTGTCTCACGTTGATTGGTAATCCCAATGCCCGCGATGCCCGCCGCCGAGACACCGTTGTCGGCCATCACCTGACGGCAGGTCTCCACCGTAGTGTTCCACAGATCCCCGGGATCATGCTCAACCCAACCTGCCTGCGGAAAATGTTGAGGGAACTCTTGCTGAGCAGACCCCGCAACCTGCATCTGACCGTCGAACAATATCGCCCGTGTAGAAGTCGTGCCTTGATCGATTGCCAGAATATAGGTCATGTCCGCCCCTTTAGTTTGTATCGATGCAGACACTAGCCGCAAAATCGCACGCGCGACCAGAGATTACTAAGCCTTTAGTTCATCCACTTCGATATTATCGATCAAGCGGATGCCATCCATCCATGCCGCGACCAACAAACGTGCCGGACGGGTTGGCCGGTCCAACAGTTGCAAGTGCTCTTCGCAGCGCAGGTCAAAATATTCGATGTCGTTGAACCCTGCGGCCTGCAGCTTGATACGTGCTTCATCCGCCAGTGGTGCGAAGCTTTCTCCGCCAACCAACCGGGCAGCGACCTGTTGCATGACCGGGTACAGCTTGGCGGCACGCTCCAGCCCCTCAGGCGAGAGCCGCAAATTGCGCGACGACATGGCAAGGCCAGAGGCCTCGCGCACAGTTGCACAGCCAATCACCTCGATCGGGATATCCAGATCCCGTGCCATGCGTTTGACGACCATCAACTGCTGGAAATCCTTCTGCCCAAAATAGGCCTTTTGCGCCCCTGTTTGCAGAAACAGTTTGGCCACCACGGTGGCGACCCCATCAAAATGGCCATGGCGGAATTCGCCATCCAGCACGTCAGCAACACCAGAAACCGAGACGTTTGTGGCATATCCATCGGGATAGATTTGATCGCCATCGGGAACATAGATAACGTCCACGTCAAGCCCAGCGAGCTTTATGGCGTCCTCATGTTCGGTGCGGGGGTAGTTGGCCAGATCAGCCGCGTTGTTAAACTGGCGCGGATTGACAAAGATGGTCACGATCACCCGATCACAGGCTGCACAGGCGGCTTCGACCAGGGAAAGATGCCCAGCGTGCAAAGCTCCCATAGTGGGCACCACCGCCACGCTTTCTCCGGCCCGAATCCACGTCCCATGTTCGGCACGCAGATCATTTAGGCGGCGCAGAATAGGAGCCGTCATTTCTGGATGCTCTTCTTAGGGGCCTGATCTGCAAACACATGCTCAGCCGCAGGGAATTTCCGCGCCCGGACCTCTGCTGCATAAGTTGCGATGGCGGTCTCGGCACTGTCGCCAAGATCAGCATACCGTTTTACAAATTTGGCCTTGAAGGCGGTAAAAAAGCCCAACATGTCATCGACCACTAATATCTGGCCGTCACACCCAGCCGAAGCGCCAATACCGATGGTGGGAATCGCGATGTCTGCGGTAATCTGGTCCGCCAGATTTTGCGGCACTTTCTCCAGCACCACTGAGAACGCACCAGCATCGGCCACCGCACGGGCATCTGCCAGCACCAAGTCACCCTGCTCGTCCCTGCCCTGCACCTTGTAGCCACCCAGCGTGTTGACCGACTGCGGTGTCAGTCCGATGTGCGCCATCACTGGAATACCACGCGCGACCAAAAACCGGATGGTTTCGACCATTTCCACACCGCCCTCCAATTTGACTGCAGCGGCGCCAGTCTCGGCCATCAATCGGGCCGCGTTGCGAAACGCCTGTTGCGGGCTTTCCTCGTAAGAGCCAAACGGCATGTCGATGACCATCATCGCGCGTTCCAGCCCGCGTGCCACCGCCTGACCGTGCAGGATCATCATTTCCATCGTCACGCCAAGCGTCGAAGGCAGCCCATGCAGCACCATGCCAACGCTGTCGCCAACCAGCACAAAATCACAATGTGCATCCATCAACCGCGCCATTGGCGTAGTGTAGGCGGTCAGGCTGACAATCGGAGTTTTACCCTTGCAGGCGCGAATGTCCTCGGCACTGAGGGCGGTCTTTTTGGCAGTGGAGCTCATGATGGTCCTGCTGTTTGTTCGCGTTGCGCACGACTAGCAATTTACGCCGCGTGCTTCCAGTGCGCGAAATGTCTCCACGGCCTTGATTACGTAACGCAAAGCGGGAACACTCTTGTTAAAGCGTCAGCCGATTTAGGCGCAGACAACCAGACGGGGAGATTTATTATGTCATTTAAATCATTAGTACTTGCGGCAAGTTCAGCACTAGCGCTGACCGCAGGTGCTGCCATGGCCAAGGATTCTATAATTGTCGCCATGCAGCTAGAGCCACCGCATCTTGACCCAACCAGTGCTGCTGCCGGTGCCATCGATTCGGTATTGTACTCGAATGTGTTTGAGGGTCTGACCCGGTTCATGGGGGATGGCGCAGTGGTGCCCGGCCTGGCCGAGAGCTGGGAAATTTCCGACGACGGGCTGACCTACACCTTCAAACTGCATTCAGATGTTATGTTCCACGACGGCACCGCAATGGACGCCGAGGATGTGAAATTCAGCCTCAACCGCGCCCGCGACGAGGACAGCACCAACGCCCAAAAGGCGCTATTTGCTGGCATCACCGATGTCACCGTTGTTGACCCGCAGACTGTACAGATCACTCTGGCTGAGCCAAATGGCAATTTCCTGTTCAATATGGCCTGGGGTGATGCAGTGATCGTCGCACCCGAGAGCATCGACGACATCAAGACCACTCCCATCGGAACCGGTGCGTTCAAGTTTGCCAACTGGGTTCAGGGCGACAAGATTGAGCTTGAGAAGAACGCCGATTACTGGGGCACCCCAGCGATCCTGAACAGCGCCACATTCAAATTCATCAGCGACCCCACCGCCGCCTTTGCTGCCGTGATGGCTGAAGACGTGGATGCTTTCATCGGCTTTCCGGCGCCTGAAAATCTGCCACAGTTCGAGGCTGATCCACGGTTCCAAGTTCTGGTTGGATCGACCGAGGGTGAAACCATCCTGTCGACCAACAACAAACAACCGCCGTTTGACGATGTCCGAGTGCGCCAGGCGGTGGCCCATGCGATTGACCGTCAGGCGATCATCGACGGTGCAATGTTTGGCTACGGCACTCCGATCGGCAGTCACTTTGCGCCGCACAACCCGGCTTATGTCGACTTGACCGGAAAATCTGCCTTTGATCCGGAAAAAGCTAAGGCACTGCTGGCCGAAGCAGGCTACCCGGATGGGTTTGAAACCACTTTGCACCTGCCGCCGCCCTCCTATGCGCGTCGTGGTGGCGAGATCATCGCGGCTCAGTTGGCTGCTGTCGGCATCAAGGCCGAGATCACCAATGTGGAATGGGCCCAGTGGCTGGAAACCGTGTTCCGCGGCAAGGATTTTGGCCTGACCATTGTCAGCCACACCGAGCCAATGGACATCAACATTTATGCCCGCCCCGATTACTATTTCCAGTATGACAACAAGGGCTTCCAAGAGCTGATGACCGGGCTGAACGCCACCACCGATCCAGCCAAGCGGGTCGAGTTGATGCAACAGGCTCAAACCATCCTCTCTGACGACTACGTTAACGGGTATTTGTTCCAGCTTGCACAATTGAGCGTCGCCAAGGCCGACGTTCAGGGTCTCTGGACCAACGCGCCGACGCAGGCTACCGACCTAACCGCGGTTAGCTGGGCCGAGTAACCTCGCCACCGCAAAAGAAAAGGCCCCGGCAACGGGGCCTTTTTCAGTTGAGATGCAGCATTTTTTCCGGAGCCCGCATGGAATACATCCAGGCAATCCGCCCCTGTGCGTCCGGTACCACAGTGACAATGGTCTCGACCCTGCTCCCCACCTTTTGCATCAAGGCTGGTAATCCATTGGCAATGCATGGCTCGACCCGCCAGCCCGGTTGCCCTATATATTTGCCCAGAATTGCCATCATGACCCCAACAATTTCTTCGGGTCCGTACAGCGGCCTGCGCACGGCACGTACAGTTGGTCCACCATCGCTTAAGGCCACTGCATCATTGGCCAGCATTTTGACAGCGGCATCAAAGTCCCCGCTGGCGGCCACTGCAAAGAAGTCGGTGATCAGCCCTGTAATCTGCGCGTCTGAAACATCAAACCTCGGTCCGCTACTTTGCACCCGCTTGCGGGCGCGACTAACCATCTGCCTGCAAGCCGCCTCGGATTTACTCAGGATGCGGGCCAACTCGGCGTATTCTGCATCAAACGCCTCGCGCAGAATAAAGGCGGCACGCTCAGAGGCATCCAGACGCTCCATCGCCCAGAGCAATGCCAAACCACATTCTTGCGCCTGAATGTAGTCGGTCTCGACAGCGTTATTGTCCGAACCGATCAGAGGCTCAGGCAACCAAGTGCCAACATAAGTTTCCCGCTGCCGCTGCGCCGCGCGCAAAGCATCAATAGCAATGCGCGTGGCGACGCGGGTTAACCAGGCCTCGGGATTGTTCACCGCAACTTGATCCGTTTTGGCCCAGCGCAACCAGGTATCCTGCACCACGTCCTCAGAGGCGGCACGCTCCCCTAACATCCGGTAACAGATCGAAATCAGGCGCGGTCTATGGCTTTCGAAAACAATCGCAGCTTCATTACTGTTCATCTATTACCAGTTCCTCTTGCCCGCCGAATCGCAAACGGCTGCAGGTCGCGCCATGCCCTAGTGCCCGTTTGAACACGGGATAAAACCGCCCCGAAGCTGAAGCAAAAGCTGCAGCGGTCAAAGCTTGTCGGCCAAACCTGTCCGTGATCTCGTTGGCCAGTCTGTCCACGTCAATATCATCCGCGATTGCCGCAACAGCAAAGTCATATCCCAAGCCGACATCCCCAGCGACCTTACGGCGACCTTCAAGGCAGGCTTGCAACATGTCCGACGACACCCCGGATTCAATCGACATGTCGATCACCAACTGCGCACAGGGACCGCAGTCGCCATCCATCGTCGACGCCAGTGTAGCACCTGCAACGACCTCTTGGGCGCCTTGCGGACCACGGTAGCCAACCAGTGTTGGGAACAACGCCAACCGCACACCCGCCGACCGCGACACCTCGATGACATCCAGCAAATAGGACACATCATACTGATATTTCCGCCCAAAGGCGCGGGCACCATGTTGCAATATCCAGCGGATCATTGGCGTTTCTCCTGTTTGATTTGAAGTTTAAGCGCCACCAGCGCCAGCCAGACCGGCAGTTGGATACCTAGCAAATTGCTCACTGCCACCAGATCGACGGGGGCACCGCGCGCGCCCCAGATCCACAGGTGAAACAGGGCATGCAGCGCAGGCCAAGCCGCGCCCATGACACAGGCAGTGCGATCCCGCTGCAACGCACCCCAAGCCAGCCCAACGCCTGACAGCAGAAAGATCAGAGCAATATCACGTACAAAATGCAGATTGAATGGCCCCATCATTGCCACCCCCGGCGTCAATTCATACCAGAGCAAGGGTGTCACCCACATCAGCGCTCCTAAACCAAAGTAATAAGTCCCAATCACCAGCAATACATTTCGCCACATCAGATATCTCCTCTTTGCCCCTTAGACGAACGGCTGCCCGGTTCTGTGACAACGCAGGGCAATTATTTTCTGCTGGAATTTGGCGCAAATTCATCGAGGGCTGGCCGCAGTGAGATTATTTCGCAGGCTATTGGCGCGTATTTCGCACAAATCACCCCTATCCCATTGGAAGTAGGTAATTATTCGCAAACGCCCTTACGTTTTTCCGTGTCTCCTCTGGACCTGCGCAAATCCCGCTCCTAACGTGACAGCAATGATACGCTATACATTAAAACGCTTGCTCTCCCTGATCCTCAGCCTGGCCGTCGCCTCGTTGGTGATTTTCTTTGTGATCGAAGTGGCACCAGGAGATCCGGCGTCCTTCATGCTGGGCCTCAACGCGCAGCCCGATACGGTGGCTGCGCTGCGTGCTGAACTGGGGTTGGATCAATCCCAATTTGGCCGCTACCTCAGCTGGGTAACCGGCATGATGCACGGTGATTTTGGCACCTCTTACACCTATCGCACCCCGGTGGCCGGGATGATTTCCGACCGACTGTGGGTGTCACTGCCGCTGGCGCTTTATGCGCTGATACTTTCCACCCTGATTGCATTTCCCGCGGGCATCTACGCCGCTGCACGTCGTGGCAAAACTGGAGACATGGCGGTGATGGGCGCGACTCAACTTGGCGTGGCGGTGCCGAACTTCTGGTTTGCAATGATGCTGGTAGTGATCTTTGCCATCAACCTGCGTTGGTTCAACGCCGGCGGTTTTGCCGGTTGGGACAAAGGGCTGTTGGCCGGACTGCACTCGTTGACCCTGCCCGCGATTTCACTGGCGCTGCCGCAAGCGGCAATTCTGGCCCGAGTGATGCGCTCGGCGCTGCTGGATATTCTAGGCGAGGATTTCATGCGAACCGCTCGAGCCAAAGGCCTAAGCCGCCGTCAGGCTTTGTGGCGACATGGATTGCGCAACGCCATGATCCCAGTGCTGACAATTATCGGCCTGCAGTTCTCGTTCCTGCTGGCCGGAGCCATCATCATTGAACAGGTGTTCTACCTGCCGGGGCTGGGGCGTCTGGTGTTTCAGGCCATCTCAGCCCGCGACCTGATCGTAGTTGAATCGGTGGTGATGCTGCTGGTGCTGGCGGTGATTACGGTGAATTTCCTGGTTGATTTGGCCTATGCGCTGGTCGACCCGCGCCTGAGGAGCCGGACATGAGCCGTAATCTGATCATCGGCACCGCGCTGTCATCGCTGGTCCTACTGGCAGCACTGGTCTCGTTTGTCTGGACGCCGTTTGACCACGCGGCAATGAACATTCCGGCCAAGTTGCAAACCCCCAATGGCACCCACTGGCTGGGCACCGATCACTTTGGCCGCGACATCTTTTCGATGGTGATGGTGGGCGCGCGCACCTCGATTGCGGTGGCCTTGGTGGCGGTTGGTATCGGCATGAGCATCGGTATCCCGCTGGGATTGACCGCCGCCGCCCGCAGCGGCAGCTGGCTGGACGAGCTGATCATGCGCGGCAATGATCTGGTGTTTGCCTTCCCCTCGCTGGTGATCGCCATCCTGATCACCGCCATCTTTGGCGCCGGAGCGGTCAATGCGATTATCGCCATCGGCATCTTCAACATCCCCGTCTTTGCCCGCATCACTCGCGGCGCGGCGCTGTCGCTGTGGCAGCGCGAATTCATTCTCGCCGCGCGAGTTTCAGGCAAAGGCGCGGCGCGAATTTCAGCCGAACACATCCTGCCCAATGTCGCCAATCTACTGATCGTGCAGGGCACGATTCAGTTCAGCCTCGGCATTCTGGCCGAAGCTGGGCTGTCCTATGTTGGTCTCGGCGCACAGCCCCCCACTCCTAGCTGGGGCCGGATGCTGGCCGATGCACAAACCATGGTCAGCTTGGCCCCGCATCTGGCGCTGATCCCCGGCAGTGCGATCATTCTAACCGTGCTGGGCCTGAACCTGATGGGCGACGGATTGCGCGACTGGCTGGACCCTAAACTGCGGGTGGGCCGGACATGAGCCTGCTCGACATCAGAAACCTGTCCCTGACAATCGCTGGCTTACCGATCCTGCAAGACGTGTCACTGTCGGTGGCCCCGGGCGAGATTGTCGCTGTCACCGGAGAAAGCGGATCCGGTAAGTCGATGACCGCACTGGCGGTGATGCAATTACTGCCAGATCTGGCACAGACCCGCGGCACCATCACGCTGGACGGCACAAACCTGATGGAACAGAGCGAGACGCAGATGTGTGCCCTGCGCGGCGCCTCGATTGGCATGGTGTTTCAGGAACCGATGACGGCGCTGAACCCGGTCAAAACCATCGGTGATCAGGTGATGGAGACCATCCTGATCCACAAGGCGATGCCGCCGGCCGAGGCCCGCCAACATGCTCAGGATACGCTGACCCGCGTCGGCCTGCCCGCCGACCGCTTTCCGCTCAGCCGGTTTCCACACGAGCTGTCGGGCGGCCAACGCCAACGAGTGGTCATTGCCATGGCCATCGCGCTGCGCCCCAAGCTGCTAATCGCGGATGAGCCAACCACAGCGCTGGATGTCACTACCCAGGCGCAGATCTTGGCTTTGCTAAAAGATCTGGTACAGGACTACGGCATGGGGCTTCTGATGATCACCCATGATCTGGCGGTGGTGGCAGATCTGGCGGACAAGATTGTCGTCATGCGGCACGGCGAAGTGGTGGAAACTGGCCCGACACAGGGTCTGATTGCCAATATGCAGCACCCCTACACCCGGATGCTGTTTGCGGCCTCAAACCATCAGGTCGTGCTACCCCCTGCCCCCGCACCAAAACCGCTGTTGCAGGTCAAAAGCGCGGTGCGCGACTACCGCCTGCCCCGGACATCGCTATTCGGAGCCCCAGGGCATTATCGCGCAGTCAAAGATGTCAGTTTCACCCTGAACCGGGGGGAACGGCTGGGGCTGGTCGGCGAGTCGGGATGTGGGAAATCGACCCTAACACGGGCGATATTGGGGTTGGAGCCACTACAAGGCGGCGAAATCCTGTTGGACGGCCATCCAGTCACCACCGCGAAAGATGCCGATCTGCGCCGCAAAATGCAGGTAGTGTTTCAGGACCCCTTTGGCAGCTTCAACCCGCGTCATCGAGTAGATCGGTTGATCACCGAGCCATTCTACCTGCTGGAACAACCGCCCAAAGGCACTGCCCGCAGCGACCTGATCGCCGAGACACTCACCGCCGTCGGCTTGTCCTCTGATGATGCGCGCAAATACATCCACCAGTTCTCGGGCGGTCAACGCCAGCGCATCGCCATTGCCCGCGCCCTGATCACCCGACCCGAGTTGATCCTATTCGACGAGGCGGTCTCGGCCTTGGATGTTTCGGTCCGTGCGCAGATCCTCGATCTGTTGGTTGAACTTTGCGAGGCCTATTCGCTGACCTATCTGTTCATCAGCCATGACCTGAACGTGGTGCGCACCATTACCGACCGGGTGCTGGTGATGAAGGCGGGCGAGATTGTCGAACAAGGTGAAACTGAAGCCGTGTTTTCCGACCCTCAGCACCCCTATACCCGGTCGCTTCTGGCCGCCGCGCCGAAACTACCGGAGCTAAACATGGGGACCGTGGTTGCATGAGCCTGTCACTTGCTCTCATCTTACCACGCGAAGCCAATTTTCTGGCCGCAGCACTTGCCCCCTATTTTGGCGAAGTCGCCCCATCAGCAGGCATCAATCCGGACGATCGCGCCGAACAGTTTCTGCACCGCAAGGATGTCACTGCATTCTGGATCAAGAATGAAACCGCTCGTATCGGCTTTGCCATTGTTTTGAACCTGCCAGAAGACCGTCGTGAACTGTCCGAGTTCGCAATCTTCCCCAAGCACCGGCGTCAAGGATTTGGCTATGAGGCCGCGCAGATCTTGTTGCAGGAATTTCCCGGCCGCTGGCGCATGGGCTTATCCGCCCATTCCAAACAGGCCGCTGCATTCTGGGGCACCTGCCTCAGCGGTATGCCCGGCGTCCGCGAGTTGCGCGCTGGGGCGCCGTATACTGAACATCAGATCAAAAGTTACACATTCGATATAGCAGGACCACATGATGACTGACACAAATCCTCTCTGGTTTGATCCTACCACCTGCCTGATTGGCGGCCAGTGGATCGCCCCCGCCAGCGGTGAAACCTTGGCGCTGGTGAACCCCTCGGATGGCAGCGCTATTTGCCAGATTGCCCGAGGTAGCGCTGCGGATATTGACGCAGCGGTGCAGGCCGCCGAGACCGCAATGAACGGGGATTGGGGTCGCATGACCGCGCTGGAGCGGGGCCGTATCCTGACCCGGATTGGTCAACTGGTGTTGGAACGGGTTGACCAATTGGCCGCACTTGAGGCGATGGATGTTGGCAAGCCGCTGACCCAAGCCCGTGCGGATGCAGTGGCGCTGGCGCGATATATGGAATTCTACGGTGGCGCGGCGGATAAGGTTCATGGCGAAACCATCCCTTATCTGGATGGCTACACAGTCTACACTCTGCGTGAACCACATGGGGTCACCGGGCATATCGTGCCGTGGAACTATCCGATGCAAATCATCGGCCGTTCAGTAGGTGCAGCACTGGCGATGGGCAATGCAACGGTGTTAAAGCCCGCCGAAGAGGCCTGCCTGACTGCGCTGGCCTTCGCCCATATCGCGACCGAGGCCGGACTGCCCGCTGGCGCATTAAACGTGGTGCCGGGACTGGGAGCTGAGGCTGGCGCCGCACTGTCGTCGCATACAGGCATACAGCACATCTCGTTCACTGGTTCAGTTGCCACCGGCGCGCTGGTGCAGCAGGCGGCGGGTAAGAATGTGGTTCCGGTTACTCTGGAACTGGGCGGAAAGTCTCCGCAACTGGTGTTTGACGACGCCGATCTAGACGCCGCACTGCCATTTCTGGTCAACGCCGGCATCCAAAACGCTGGCCAAACATGTTCAGCCTCGTCGCGTATTCTGGTTCAGCGTGGCGTCTATGACGCGGTCGTGGCACGTATGAGTGCCGCCTACGGCGAGCTGACTGTTGGCCCGGCAGATGAGGATCTGCGACTGGGGCCGCTGATTTCCACGCGTCAAAAAGACATTGTCGAAGGGTTCCTGGCCAAAGGCGCGGATCTTACCGTCGCGGCACAGGGCCATATCGTTGACCACGCCCCCAAAACCGGCGCCTACGTGCGCCCGACCCTGTTTGCCGATGTGCCCGCCGATCATCCATTGGCACGGGACGAGATCTTTGGTCCGGTGCAGGTTATCATTCCTTTTGACACCGAAGAGGATGCGCTAAGGATCGCTAATTCCACGGACTTTGGCCTTGTTGCCAGTGTCTGGGCCCGCGACGGCGCCCGCCAAATGCGACTGGCCAAGAAGCTGCGTGCTGGTCAGGTGTTTCTCAACAACTATGGTGCCGGCGGCGGCGTTGAACTGCCGTTTGGTGGCGTCGGAAAATCCGGCCATGGGCGCGAAAAAGGCTTTGAAGCGATGTACGGGTTTTCGCAATTGAAAACCGTCGCTGCACACCACGGCTAAGTCAGCAGCACTGCCGCATTGTTTCGCGCGCGAAACATTTCACGGTAGTGTTGCGGCCCAAAGATCTTTGATGCGGGAGGTTAGACGATCACCCGCATCCGCTCCTGCTCACCCACTCCGAACACTCGCTTGTAACGATCGATTTGATCCTGCGGGCCCATTGCTTTTTCCGGGTTGTCTGACAGTTTTACTGTCGGGCGGCCATTGGCTGACACCGCTTTGCAGACCAGCGAGAACGGCGCCAAGCTGTCGTTTGGCACCAAGCCGCGGAAGTCATTGGTCAGCAAAGTTCCCCAGCCAAAGGACACATTGACCCGGCCTGCAAATTTCGCATGCAATTCCGCAATTTTGTTTACGTCCAACCCGTCCGAGAAGATCACCCGTTTCTGGCTTAGATCTTCGCCGCGTTCTTTCCACCAGTTGATCGCAATCTCAGCGGCCGTCGCGGGATCACCGCTGTCGATTCGAATGCCAGTCCACTGGTTCAGCCACTCAGGCGCGCGGTCCAGGAACCCCTTGGTGCCGAAAGTATCAGGCAGAATGATACGCAGATTTCCATCGTGTTCCTCGCGCCAGTCCGCCAACACATCATAGGGGGCCTGCGCCAACGCTGCGTCGTCTTCAGCCAGCGCTGAATAGACCATCGGCAGTTCATGCGCATTGGTTCCAATCGCTTCAAGCTCGCGTCGCATCGCAATTTTGCAATTCGAAGTGCCGGTAAATTTGCGACCCAACCCTTCGCTCATCGCCTGCACGCACCAATCCTGCCAGAGAAATGAATGACGGCGACGGGTGCCGAAGTCAGCGATACTCAGCCCATCAACCTGTCGCAACCGTTCGATTTTTTCCCAAACTTTGGTCATGGCGCGGGCGTAAAGCACCTGCAGTTCGAACCGGTCCATGCTGTTCAGCACGGACCGGCTACGCAGCTCCATCAAAACCGCCAATGCCGGGATTTCCCACAGCATGACCTCGGGCCAGCTGCCCTCGAAAGTCAGCTCATACTGATCGCCCCTACGCTCCAGATGATAAGCTGGCAGGCGCAGTTTTTCGAACCACTCCATGAAGTCAGGGCTGAACATCTGCCGTTTGCCGTAAAACGTATTACCCCGCAGCCAGGTGCTTTCACCGCGCGACAAGGTCAGCGTGCGAATATGGTCCAACTGCTCACGCAACTCCCCCTCGTCGATCAGGTTGGCCAGCGGTACTTTGATCGACCGGTTGATCAGCGAAAACGTTACCTGAGTGTCCAGCTTGTTACGGAACACAGACTGGCACATCAGCAGTTTATAGAAATCAGTGTCGATCAACGATCTTACGATCGGATCAATCTTCCATTTGTGATTATAGACCCGGGTTGCAATATCCACCGGCGACCTCATTCGTTGGTTCACTGGTTGATAAGACAGCCCGGCGCTGGGGGCAAGAAAATCAACACCGTGGAGAGGTTTAGGAGCCAGAACCGTGACGTTGCAACACTGCCAGCACGTCTTTGCGGTTCAGCGGCTTACTCAGAAACTCGTCCATGCCGGCCTGCAGGCAAGCGTCGCGGTCGCTGTCAAAGGCGTTGGCTGTCAACGCGATGATCACCGGCTGCACCCCATCGCTGTTGCGAATTGCTAGAGTGGCATCAATGCCGCTCATCACTGGCATCGACATATCCATGAACACAAGATCCGGCTTCATCAGCTGGACTTTTTCCACCGCCTCGCTGCCATTGTGGGCAAACTCGAGCTCGATCGGGGTATCCCGCAAGAACTTCTGCATCACTAGCCGGTTCACCTTGTTGTCTTCGGCAACCAGAACCCGCATTCCTGGGCGAACAGAGGGTAGTTCACAAACATTTTCGACCCCATCCATCTCGGGCTCGGTCAGCGCATTTCCAGCGGCCAATTGCAGAGAAGCCGTTACACAAGTCCCTGCCCCAACTACTGATTGGATGGCAATTTCTCCGCCCATCGCTCTGGCCAGTTTCCGGGATATGGTCAGCCCAAGACCGGTGCCGCCAAATTTGCGGGTTGTGGCAGCATCCGCCTGTGAGAAATGTCCAAAAACACGTTCAATCTTGTCTTCTGGAATGCCAATACCCGTGTCGGTTACAGAGAAATGTAGTTCGAGCGTGTCTCCTTGTGGATGGACGTCCAGTGCCACCCGAACTTCTCCGACCTCAGTAAATTTGATGGCATTGCCGACAAGGTTCAGCAGGATTTGCCGAATCCGACTGTCATCCCCATGGACTCGCCGGGGAACCTCTTTTGGTACATCCAAAACAAGTGTCAGCCCCTTTTCACGAGCCTGGGTCTCTAGAAGTCGAAGAGTTTCCTCAAAACACGTGCGAATATCGAAATCCACGCGCGAAAAGGACATCATATTCGCATCCAGTTTCGACAGATCCAGAACATCGTTGATCAGGGACAATAGTGTCTTGGAGGAACTCAGAATTGTGTCTGTATAGATCCGCTGATCAGGGTCCAACGACGTCCCTTCCAGCATCTGAGCCATGCCGATCACACCATTCATAGGGGTTCGGATTTCATGGCTCATCGTCGCTAAAAAATCGGCCTTGGACCGCTCGCCCTCTTCGGCAGAAACACGTGCTTCCTCCAATTGCTGCGCATGCAAATGGGCCGCTGTGACATCGCGTTCGACTGCTACTGTGACGTCAATTTCACCCTTGTATCCCCGCACTGGGACTTGGTTAGTCTCAATCCACATCAAAGTTCCGTCTTTACGGCGACTTCTAATTTCCACCTGGAAAGGTTCGTTTTTCGCCCGTTTATCCAGCATCACCTTGATCGCTTCTGGGTCGGCTTTGCTTGTCCCCAGCAACTCACAGGGCGTCTTTCCGATGGCTTCGGAAAACGAATAGCCAGTGATCCTTGTAAAGGATTCATTGACCCAAGCAATTTTCCCCCTTCGGTCAATTAGAAAAACACTATCATTGGCGTGCTCAGCGACCAGCGCAAGCCGCCGCGCTTGTTCCTGCTGCTCCTGAAGCAATGCATTCGACACTTCTAGTTGCTGATGTTGCTCATCTTGCTCCAGCAGATAGTCCCGGTTGCGTTCGAAAGTCGACTTAACGAATTTTACAAACCACCAAATCGTAGCGTACAGCATTCCCAGCCCAGCAAAGTGCATTGCGAACATCGAATCCAGTTCATCCGCAGACATCGCCTCTAATGACATGGCAACCAACGGAGCGGCTGCAAATATTAGCAAACGCGTGATCCCAGCTGCAGGATTAAATGGCAGAACCAGCCCAGAATTGATGGCCGCACTGATCAAGACACCTACGAGAAACAGCGTCTCAGCATGATCTGGGTGGAAATATACAGGCATATTGACGCTAAAAGCGATCGCCGTAGCGCTGATACCAGCGGTTGTTGCACTGACGATCTGCAGCCGACGGGTAGACCAACCCTGATCTAATAATTTCGGCAAGCGACGAAGGAAAAAACAATCCAGCGCGTCTCCTAGAACCGTTAACGCAAAAGCCAGCATTCCAACTGTGGGAGAAATTATTGCCCAAAGGAACGCTGATCCGGTAAAAGCATAGAGCTGACGATGCACAAAATGACGGACACGACCTCTGGCATACCGAAGCAACAGCCCATTGGGACTGTATTTCCGAGTATTGTCAGTTGACAACCACGAGGATGTCGGGCCCTGAAAGTTCATTGCCAAGCCTTGGTATTATTGCCACTACGAACTGTCTAGAGGAACGATGTTAATATTTGGAGACTCACATTTAGCCTAAGGACACTTCGGCGTTTTTCATATTTTTCAGCGCTGTGTTCAAAGATCCATCCATATCGATTGCACGACATGCCGCAAGCTCCACCCGGACGGCAAATTCCAGCCGGATTGCGTCCAGCGCCGAGAAGGCAACGCAAAAATCCGTGGCCAACCCTACCATAGTCAAGTCATTGATGCCGCGATCTTTTAGGTAGCCTTGCAATCCGGTCGGGGTGGTTTGGTCGTTCTCAAAGAAGGCGGAATAACTATCGATATGAGGCCGATATCCTTTGCGAATAATTAGGTCCGCATCCCGGCGCAGATCTGGATGAAATGCTGCTCCGCTTGTGCCCTGAACACAATGTTCTGGCCATAAAACCTGGGTGCCATAGGGCATCTGTGTGGTCTCGAAAGGTGCTTTTCCAACATGGGACGACGCGAATGACGAATGCCCACTCGGGTGCCAGTCCTGAGTCAGAATCACCGCATCGAAACCCGCCATCATTTCATTGATCACCGGCACAATTTCATCACCGCCAGGCACAGCCAGCGCGCCACCGGGGCAAAAATCCTTCTGGACGTCGATGACGATAAGGGCTTTGGTCATTTGGATCTCCTGCTCTGTCCCGCATAGCCAAGGGTCGAGCCTCTGGCGAATGGCGGATACTAGGTCAATGTGCCCCTTGAAACCAAGGTGTCATCGGATTATTCGCTGCGTATGTATGTAATTTGCGCCCTATACCACTTCACCCGCTTTTCTGATCCCGCCGCCATCAAACCGGCGTTGCTTGAACTGTGCCAGGCACATGACGTCGAAGGCTCGTTACTGCTGGCCGGTGAAGGCGTCAACGGCACCATCGCCGGACCACGTTCCGGCATCGATGCGGTTTTGGCCCACATCAAAGCCCTGCCCGGCTGCGCCGATCTTGAGTGGAAGGAAGCCCACAGCGAGCACCCGCCGTTTGGCAAGATGAAGGTGCGGGTCAAGAAAGAGATCGTCACCATGGGTCAACCAGACGTCGATCCCAAGGCGCATGTCGGCCATTATGTCGAGCCCGAGGATTGGAACGCACTGATCCAGGCAGACGATGTGGTGGTGATCGACACTCGCAATGACTACGAAGTGGGTATTGGTACCTTTGAGGGCGCCATCGACCCCAAGACCGAAACTTTTGGGCAATTCCCGGAATGGTGGGCACAAAACAAGGACCGCTTTCACAACAAGCGGGTCGCGATGTTCTGCACCGGCGGTATTCGTTGCGAGAAGTCGACCAACTACCTGATCGGAGAAGGCGTCGAGGATGTCTATCACCTCAAAGGTGGGATTCTGCGCTATTTGGAAGAAACGCCCGCCGAGGACAGCACCTGGCAAGGTGAGTGTTTTGTCTTCGACAGCCGCGTCTCGGTGGGTCACGGGTTGAAAATTGGCCCCCATGAATTGTGCCATGGATGCCGTCGGCCTATTGCTCCCGAAGACACCAATAATCCAGCGTTTGAACATGGTGTGTCCTGCCATCAGTGTATCGATGACACCTCGGACAAGGACAAAATGCGGTTCCGAGAACGACAGAAACAAATTATGCTGACCCGTGAGCGCCGCAAGGATCATCCGGGCACCATTACAGCGTAACAAAAATGGCCACCCAATCAGGTGGCCATTTCATTTTGGGTGTTTTCAGCTCTGAGGCACAGGCGCCAAATCAGAAATCCAGGTTCTCCACGCTCAGCGCGTTTTTCTGGATGAATTCCCGGCGTGGCTCGACCACGTCGCCCATCAGCTTGGTGAACAGATCGTCGGCCTCTACCAGATCATCCACCCGAACTTGCAACAGAACGCGCGCATCCGGGTCCAGAGTGGTTTCCCACAGCTGGTCTGGGTTCATTTCGCCCAACCCCTTGTAGCGCTGCAGCGACAGGCCTTTTTCGCCCTCATCAAGGATCGCATTCAGCAGGCCCAGTGGCCCATGAATGGCTTGATTGCGATCGCGGCGCACCAGTGTGGCTGAGGTTGCGTAAATCTCTTGCAGGCTTTTGGTGAAACTACCAGCCTTGCGCGCCTCGCCCGAACGCAGCATTGGTCCGTCCAAGGTGCGGACTTCCTCCACGCCGCGCAGAATGCGGGCCAGACGGATGCCGTGATCCTGAGTGATACGACCCTGCCAGCCTTTTTCGTATTCCAGCGCGATCTGGTCCAACCGCGCCGCAACCTTGTCGGCCACACCCTGCAAATCGGCATCCACAGCGCCGGGCACAAAGCCGCCAGCAACAGCAGCCTGCTCTAGGATATGACGCGGATAATGAGTTGGGAAGGCATCCAGCACCCGCTTCAGCCTGCGCGCTTCATCAACCACACGGACCAGATCCTGAGCGGCAAGCTCCTCGCCGTTGCCCAGCCGCAATACGGCGCCCTCAACCCCCATGCTAACCAGGTAGTCGTCCATTTCCGCCTGATCCTTGAGGTATCGCTCAGATTTGCCACGACTGACTTTGTACAATGGCGGCTGCGCAATATAGAGATAACCACCCTCGATCAACTCGGGCATTTGCCGGAAGAAGAAGGTCAGCAACAGGGTTCGGATGTGGGCGCCATCGACGTCCGCATCAGTCATAATGACGATCTTGTGGTACCGCAGCTTGTCGATGTTGAACTCGTCGCGGCCAATGCCGGTGCCCAGTGCCATCACCAGGTTGCCAATTTCCTGGCTGCCCAACATGCGGTCAAACCGGGCCCTCTCAACGTTCAGAATCTTACCCTTCAGCGGCAAAATTGCCTGAGTACGACGGTCCCGACCAGTCTGCGCTGAGCCCCCGGCTGAGTCCCCTTCCACAATAAAGACTTCGGTTTTGGAAGGGTCTTTTTCAGAACAATCCTTGAGCTTACCGGCCAGGAAATTCACATCCATCGCAGTTTTACGCCGGGTCAGCTCGCGTGCTTTACGGGCGGCTTCACGGGCATGGGCCGCTTCGATGATCTTGCCGACGATCTGCTTGGCCTGAGCGGGGTTCTCTTCGAACCACTCGGCCAGTTTTTCGTTCACCATACCTTCGACCGCTGGGCGTACTTCGCTCGACACCAGCTTGTCCTTGGTCTGGGACGAGAATTTCGGATCTGGAACTTTGATTGACAACACGCAGGTCAGGCCTTCGCGGGCGTCGTCACCGGTAAAGTTGATCTTTTCACGCCGGGCGATGCCGGTGGATTGGGCATAGTTATTGATAGTGCGAGTCAGTGCGCCGCGGAATCCCGCCACGTGAGCCCCACCATCGCGCTGTGGGATGTTATTGGTAAATGGCAGTACCGTTTCATGGTAGCTGTCGTTCCACCACATGGCGATTTCCACCACGATGTCATCGCGTTCGCCAATGATATAGATCGGATCCGGCATCACCGGCGACTTGTGGCGGTCCAGATACTTGACGAATTCCTTGACCCCACCGTCATACAACAACGTAGTTTCCAGCCGTTCCGCCGGGCGCTCGTCGATCAGCACAATTTTGACACCCGAGTTCAGGAAGGCCAATTCCCGCAAGCGTTTTTCCAGGGTTTCAAAGACATAGTCGAGATTGCTGAAAGTATCGGTTGAAGCCATGAACCGAACTTCGGTACCAGTTCGATCCCCACAGTCGCCCACCACTTTCAAGTGCTCAGCTGTATCACCGTGCTCAAACCGCGCGACATGCTCTTTGCCGTTGCGCCAGATGCGCAGCTCTAGCCAAACCGACAGAGCGTTGACCACCGACACGCCAACCCCGTGCAAACCACCAGAGACCTTGTACGAATTGCTGTCGAATTTTCCGCCGGCGTGCAGTTGTGTCATGATCACTTCGGCCGCTGACACACCTTCTTCGGCGTGAATATCGACCGGAATCCCGCGCCCGTTATCGCTGACAGACACCGATGAATCAGCGTGGATTTTCACCGTCACCGCGTCGGCATGACCAGCAAGGGCTTCGTCGATACCGTTATCGACAACCTCATAGACCATATGGTGCAGACCCGAGCCATCGTCGGTGTCACCAATATACATGCCCGGACGTTTTCGGACCGCTTCCAAGCCTCTGAGAACCTTGATTGAATCCGCGCCATATTCTTCGGGGGCTTGCTCGGTTCCGGACATTCGCGTCTTCCTTTTGATCTTTGCGAATTTATACGGAATCCAAGCTGGATTGTCACGTGAAACGCCCGTTTTTTGTAGGCTATATCAAGCCGCTTTTGCGCCCAGACTTGCGGCACGGTCCAACCATGTTTTTACCTTGGCGTCATTTGCATCGGTGGCAGGCGCAAAGGACACAAAACGGGTGGGTGTAATTCCCACAAAACCCAGAATCTGACGGCTGAGAATTTTCTTCACCGCATTTCCATAAAACAACCGTAGCAGCAGTGGAGGCGTGTCCGATGTCAGCAATACGCGGGCCGTTTTCCCCGTCAACATTGGCTTTGGAACGCCCAGAATATTGGTGTTTCGGGTGTCAAAAGCCCGCCCTGGTAGCAGGACGCGATCAAACAACCCTTTCAATTTTGCAGGGATCCCTCCCCACCAGAGCGGCGTCGCAAGAACTACATGGCTGGCCCACTCCACATCACTCAGGAACGTCTCCAGATCTGGCTCCAGAGGCTTTGGGTCGGAGTATCCGCTCTGCCCATAATCCAGGTCAAATGACATGTCGGACAGATCATGAAACCGCACTGTGTGGCCTTGCATTTCGGCGGCGTCCATATAGGCTTGGCATAGGGATTTCGACAGTGAGGAGGCACCGGGGTGACCGTTCAGGATTAAAATCTTGTGGTTGTGCATCTTGAGCTCCGAATCTAAATTGACCATGGTCATTTTATACGAAGGTAAATTGACCATGGTCAATTATAAACAGGTAACATCCTCGTGAAGACGCGCGCACCACAACAAAGACGGCTTCAAACCCGCGCAAAACTGCTCGAGGTCGCTACACAAATCGTCACCACTCAGGGCTATTCGGCCCTGCGCGTTGAAGACGTTGTAGAACAGACCGGTGTTGCCAAGGGCACGCTATTCTCCCATTTCAAGGACAAAGACGGGTTGCTTGCGGTGCTGATCGGCGCGCAGGTGATGGGTCACCTTGATCAAATGGAAGCAAAAGGCGTACCTCACTCGATCGACGAAATCACACACCACCTGGAACCGTTGTTGTCGTTTATTGGCACCGACAGGGTCATCTTTGACGTGCTGTTGCGCTACTCCGGCTCCACCGGGGCACAGGTGGACGAGGTGATAACCGCAGGATTTGTCAGGCAGATCACTCTATTCGCTAGCTGGTTAAGCGAGATGCAACAGGTGGGTATAGTCCGCAACGACACATCTTCAGAGATGCTGGCCGAGGGCATTCAGGCCTTTTTGAACCACGTTCTGGCCCTGTGGTTCTGCACGGAACATGATAACATCGACACACCATCCACGGCGCTGGAGCCTTTCCTGCAGGTTTGGCTGCGACCCGCAGTTTAAAGTAGCGGGATTGCCAGTCCGACGCACATCAGCAAGCCTGCAGATACATAGTTGATTCGCCGCAACACCCTCGGCGAGGCGATGTATTGGCGCAGATAATGGATGGATCCCGCCAGTGCCAGATTTCCCAGCAGCGGCACCAGGAACGACAGGGTGACAATCGCCGCCACATCCCACCTGGTCAATTGCGACAGGTCAAAGAATCCCGGCAACAGTCCCATGTAGAACAAGATCGCCTTAGGGTTACTCAGAATCACTGCCACCCCGGCCAGAAATCCAGCCCAGGCTCCAGGTCGGGTCAGCGCTCGGTTCTCTTGCACCCCGTCCCCCGCATGACGGATCAGCAAAAGGCCCATAACTAGGAACATCAGGCAGGCGGCCCAGCGTAGCACTGTCATTATCCCGGACACCTCGGAAATCAGCCAGGACATCCCCGCAACCGCCACCAGCGGCCACAGAATATCACCGCAAGCCACCCCCAACGCCAGCGGCCAGGCAGCATGAAACCCACCAGACACAGATCGCGCCATCAGCGCCAACCACACCGGCCCCGGCGTCAGGAACAGCACAAATAACGCCCCAGCATAAAGCGCCAAATCCCAGACTGAGATGCTCACGTCAGGTGGACTTGCGACAACCCGTCGGCCTCGGTCACCCGCAACATCTGAGCCCGGTCTCCCAAGGCTGCAAACAGCTCCGGCCCGGTGCCGGTCATCCAGGCCTGAGCACCAAGACCACAGATTTCATCATACAAAGCAGCGCAACGCGTGGCGTCCAAATGCGCCGCCACCTCGTCCAGCAGCAACATCGGTGGCGCCCCTTCCATCTGCGCCAGCGCCCGGGCATTGGCCAGGATCAGCGATACAAGCAAGGCCTTTTGCTCGCCGGTAGAACAGTCCTTGGCGGCCACGCCCTTGGCCGCATAGCTGCCAATCAAATCGCTGCGGTGCGGCCCGACCAGGCTGCGGCCCGCAGCCAAGTCACGGAACCGACTTTCCGCCAGCGCCTCGCGCAAATCGTCCTCGCTGCCCGGCATCGTCCCTTCGCTCTGGACCAACTCCAATTCGGCAATCGGAAATGCGGTTTCCGCCTCAGCCTGTGCTTGTTGCAAATGCTCTAAGGCTTGCAGCCGCGCCTGATGCACCCGATTTCCCGCCACCGCCATCTGCGTTTCCAGCACCCGATACCAGGCCGGATCGCGCACCTGCTCCTTCAGTAGACGATTGCGCTCGCGCATGGATTTTTCATAAGCCAGAGTTGCTTCGGCATGGTTGGGGTCAAAACTCAGCGCAATACGGTCTAGAAACCGCCGCCGCCCCTCAGCCGCCTCGATCCACAGCCGGTCCATTGCAGGCACCAACCAGACCACCCGGCAGATTTTACCCAGCGCAATCTGGTTGGCGGCCTTGCCATCGATCCGCACTTGCCGCGACGCACCTGCCTCGGACCAAATATCGATCTCGTAAATCTGGCTCGGAGCCTGCAATTGCCCGGTCAGCTTCCAGCCCAGCGCCTCAGCCCGTCGTGCCATATCGGCGGCCCCTGCTCGGCGCAAGCCACGCCCTGGCGAGAACAATGACACCGCTTCCAGAATATTGGTCTTGCCCGCGCCATTGGCGCCATGAATGGCCACCGGGCGGCCATCCAACTTCAACTCCGCCCGCTTATGCGAGCGAAAATGCGACAGGGTCAACGCGGTCAGAGCCAACATCGCCCGGCCTCATTTCTTCTTGTTAAAAATACCTCCGCCGGAGGCATCGCCGTCAGGCGATCAAACCCGCATCGGCATCACGACGTAAACCGCGCTTTGGTCACTACCTTCGCGCATCAACGTCGGATCACCCGAGGAGTTGAACATAAACACCGCGTTCTCGCGATCCACCTGATTGGCAATTTCCAGCAGGTATTTGGCGTTAAAACCAATTTCCAGCGGCTCATCGCTATAGGCCACGGCCAGCTCTTCTTCAGCGGCGCCACTGTCGGGCGCGTTGACCGACAAGATCAGCCGGTCTTCATCCAGCTGCAGCTTGACCGCGCGCGAGCGTTCCGATGACACAGTGGCGACCCGGTCTACGGCTTGGGCGAATTCTTTGGCATCCACTTCCAAACGGCGGGTGTTGCCCTGTGGAATGACCCGAGTGTAATCGGGGAATGTTCCGTCAATCACTTTCGAGGTCAGCGTGATATCCGGGGTGGCAAAACGCACCTTGGTCTCACTGACCGAAACCGCGATTTCCATATCGTCGTCATCCAGCAACTTACGCAGCTCACCCACTGTCTTACGCGGCACGATAACACCGGGCATGTCGAGCGCGTCGGCAGGCAAATCAGCGTCGATCCGGGCCAGACGGTGACCATCAGTCGCCACACAGCGCAGTACCTTACCGCCGTCACCATCCGAAACATGCATATAAACGCCGTTCAGATAATAGCGGGTTTCTTCGGTGGAAATGGCGAATTTCGATTTATCAAACAGCCGTCGTAACATGCCAGCCTTGGCAGAGAAATTCGACTGATATTCAGACGAGGCCATCACCGGAAAATCTTCGCGCGGCAATGTTGCCAATGAGAAATTTGAGCGCCCTGCCTCAACCGTCAGCCGCCCTGTGGCAGCATCAGCAGACAAGGAAACCAGAGCGCCATCCGGCAATTTTCGGACAATCTCATGCAGAGTGGTGGCAGACACCGTGGTCGCACCAGCCCGCTCGACCTGCGCAACCGCCTTGTCGACCACTTCGATATCCAGATCGGTGGCGCGGAACTGCACCTGATCACCTTCGGCCTCGATCAGAACATTCGCAAGAATGGGGATGGTATTGCGGCGTTCCACAACTGATTGGGCCTGGGACACTGCCTTTAGCAGGGCGCCACGTTCGATACTGATCTTCATTCCCTCAATCCTCTGCGAATGGCCAGGAAGGGCAAACTAACGTTTTACCCATGCGGCACAAGGCTTTTCATGAATTTGTTCAGGGGAAGGGCCGGGCCGTCAAGAGGCACAGCGCCGCATCCGCCTCATTGCATGGAAACCGTTGCGATATGGCCCAAAAATACGGCCCCGGATACCCTCCGGGGCCGCCATTTCATATAAGTTGCTTTATGCTTCCAGCGCGCGGCGCAGCATTTCGACATCTTCAGCAATCTGGCCGTCGGTTTGCTTTAACTCTTCGATCCGTTTGACACCGTGCATCACTGTGGTGTGGTCACGCCCGCCAAAACGGCGGCCAATTTCCGGCAGGGACCGGCTGGTCAACTGCTTGGACAGATACATCGCCACCTGACGTGGCCGCGCGAACGAGCGAAGGCGCTTGGGGCCAATGATGTCGGACATGCGGATGTTGTAATAGTCGGACACCTTACGCTGGATTTCCTCGACCGTGATCTTGCGCTCGGAGGCCCGCAGCACATCAGCCAGACAATCCTGTGTCAGATCCATATCAATCTCGCGCCCAACCAGCGAGGCAAAGGCGAACAGACGGGTCAGCGCGCCCTCAAGCACCCGCACGTTGGTCGAGATACGATGGGCCAGGAATTCCAGCACACCGTTAGCGATCTGAAGGCCGGGATAGGTAGCGCCATATTGCTTTACTTTGGTCTGAAGGATGCCAAGACGCAGCTCATAGTCGGTGGGGTGTAAATCAACAACCAAACCACATTGCAGACGCGATTTCACCCGGTCCTCCAGATCCTTGATCTCTCCCGGCGCGCGGTCGGCGGAAATGATGATCTGTTTGTTCTGGTCTACCAGCGCATTGAAGGTGTGAAAGAACTCCTCCTGAGTTGACCCCTTACCGGCGATGAATTGGACGTCATCCACCATCAACACGTCAACCGAACGGAACAGGTGTTTAAAGTCCATCATCCGCCGCTCACGCAGGGCCTGAACAAAACGATACATGAATTGCTCAGCCGACAGATACAGCACATTCAGATCTGGCTTGCGTGCGGTCAGCTCCCAGGCGATGGCATGCATCAGGTGAGTTTTACCCAGACCAACGCCACCATACAGCACCAGCGGGTTGAAGGTGACGGGACCACCTTCGGCAACCCGGCGGGCAGCCGCGTGGGCCAACTCGTTGGGCTTACCAACGACAAAGCTGTCAAAAGTGAACCGCGGATCAAGCGGCGCAGCTTGCAGCGAGTCCATTGTACTCTGAGTGGAATTGGTGACAGCCGGGCCTGCATTTTCCAGCTCGGCGTTCCGGTTCGTCAATTCCACAAAGGGCTCCTCTGCACGCTCGGGAGCGCGCGCCGGGCGGACCGGAGAATTGGCAGCCACTTTGAACGACAAACGCTGCACCGGCTCACCGGAGATGGTGAACTCATGCAGAATCAAATCTGCAAAGTTTTGACTGACGTAGTTCCCCATAAAATTGGTCGGAACGTGAAACACAGCCACGCCTCCCTCCAATACATCAAACTCCAGCGGTTCGATCCACGTAGTATAATTGTTTTGACCGACCGTCTTGAGCAACCGTTGCCTCAGTTGGCTCCATTTATCTTGTGTCATCCCGCGCCTCATTCGTCCCGATTTGGTGGCCAAAAACTGGCCCAGCACTCGCCCTCAATTCCCGCATCAATCACCGGGGGTCACACATAACTATACCACGTGCTGGCCAGCACAAACTGACCAACACCGTCCCCTTTTGGGAAACAGCTATTCTGACGTAAGCAACGTAAAAAACACCCATGTAGCGACATGGATTTAGTCAACATTACACACACAATGCGACAGGGCTGCTACCCGGACACGTCCGGAGCAGTATCGTTCAATCCACACAACAAAAACACGATGCACGCCTGAACATTAAGTCACGAAAATATTCCCGATGCCCATCAGGAATTTCGCGAGCAGCCTAGTCCCCCCAGCGAATGAATCGCTGTATCATTGGTAGCAACAACGAGGGTCAGCCATCAATGAAACTCTGATGTTGACTCGGTGATTGTGGATAAAGAATCTCTCGCACCTGCAGCACGGGTCAATAAGCGTGACCCAAAAAACAAGGGCGCCGCAAAATGCAGCGCCCTTGACGTGAAGTTAACCTAGGTCCTGAGACCTTATAAAAAGGGAATCACCCCAGCGATTTAACGCGGGAAGCCAGACGCGAAACTTTACGCGATGCGGTGTTCTTGTGGTAAACGCCTTTGGTAACGCCACGCATCAACTCGGGCTGAGCCGCGCGCAGAGCAGCGGCTGCTACTTCTTTGTCACCGGATTCGATGGCTTCTTCTACGGTACGCAGGAAGGTACGGATGCGCGAACGACGGGCTTTGTTGACCGCAAAGCGCTTCTCGTTTTGACGGGCGCGCTTTTTTGCTTGTGGTGTATTTGCCATGGTATTGGACCTTACTCTCGGGTTTGTATCTCTGACGCGCAATGCCAGCCAACCCGGATTGATCCACCGGTGTGATTCTAGCCTAAGCGGGCTGCACGCGCATATTGAGCCGTCACCTACGCGGGTTTCGCTATTTTGGCAAGCCTGAGTCTTGGCAGGTTCCAGAAACAGAAAAGCAGACCCAAGGGCCTGCTCTTCACTCAAAATATCCGGTTGGTCTTATTTATCGCGAAACTGCGCTTCGCGTTTCTCTAGGAAGGCGGCCATGCCTTCTTTTTGATCTTCGGTAGCGAACATCGAATGAAACACCCGGCGTTCAAACAACATGCCTTCGCTCAGGGTCAGCTCGTAGCTGCGATTCACCACCTCTTTGGCGGCGGCGGCTGTCAGCATTGATTTCTCAGCAATCTTCTGTGCCGCGCCCATTGCCTCTTCGATCAGTTTCTTGGCGGGAACAACCCGCGACACCAATCCAGCGCGTTCGGCCTCTTCGGCGCCCATGAAACGTCCGGTCAGGTTCATGTCCATAGACTTGGACTTACCCACGAAACGAGTCAGACGCTGACTGCCGCCCATTCCGGCAATGACGCCAAGGTTAATTTCAGGCTGGCCAAATTTGGCCGTTTCAGCGGCAATGATGAAATCACACATCATTGCTATCTCGCAGCCACCGCCCAGAGCATAGCCACTGACCGCTGCAATGATCGGCTTGCGAATTGCAGCTATGCGATTGTTGACATCGGCAAACAGGTTGCACGTGAACACATCAACAAAGCTCATCTCGGACATCTCTTTGATGTCAGCACCCGCGGCAAAGGCCTTCTCGGATCCGGTGAGCACGATGCAGCGCACCTTGTCATTGGCGTCTGCTTCTTCCAGCGCGGTGCACAATTCCTGCAGCAATTCGGTGTTGAGCGCGTTCAACGCGTCAGGCCGGTTCAGCTTGATAAGGGAAACGTGGTCCTGCACTTCGACGATGATCGTCTCAAAGGCCATATGTTGAGCTTTCATTATTCCGTTAGGAACGATTTCTTAACACGCAACGCATCTCTTTCAAGCTATCTTTGGCACTTGCCACAATAGAAGGATGAGCGGCCAGACTGAGTGATTCGCTCTATTATACCGTCACATCCATCGCGTTTGCAGGCCTCACCTTCGCGTCCGTAAACATCAAAGCTATGCTGAAAATATCCAAGATTCCCATCGGCTTGCCGGAAATCTTTCAGCGATGATCCGCCTGCGTCAATTGCATCGGCCAGAACCTGCCGGATCACTGGAACCAGAGAGGCCACGCGCCGGGCAGAAATTTCTCCCGCTTTGCGACGTGGCGATACTTGAGATCGAAACAATGCCTCGCAAACGTAGATATTGCCCAAGCCGGCGATGATTCCCTGATCCAACAGTGCTGATTTCACCGGTGTATTTCGCCCCTTAAAGGCCTGAACAAGGTATTGTTCGTGAAAATCATTACCCAAAGGTTCGGGCCCCAAGACTGACAGAAGCTTGTGCTGATCGGCCGTTGCCGTCTCCAGCAGATCCATCGCGCCAAACCGACGCGGGTCATTAAAGGTCACGCGAGCGCCGTTATCCATGTCAAACACCACATGGTCATGTTTCTGCGCCGATGGGTGGTCATGCACGAACTGCCCCAGAGGATCGCCTGACACCGTCATCCGTCCAGACATGCCCAGATGAACCAATAGGGTCTCGCCACTGTCCAGATCCGCCAACAGGTATTTGGAGCGGCGGCGCAGCGCCAAAACGCGGGCACCGGTCAGCCGTTCGGCCATACGTTCGGGAAACGGCCAGCGCAGATCCGGGCGGTTGACCTGCGCTTGGGTAATCACTGCGCCCTCCATCGCCGGGCTAAGCCCACGGCGCACCGTCTCTACTTCGGGTAATTCCGGCATGACATCGCTCCCAATCCAAACCGTCGCATTGTACCTTCGTGTCAGCACCTTATAACAGGGGCGAAATCTTAAAAACGGCAGCCCTATGTCAGACACATCCCAAGGCACCACCCATTTCGGGTTCAAAACCGTCCCCGAGGCCGAAAAGGCTGGTCGGGTGCAGGGCGTTTTCAACTCGGTGGCGTCCAAGTACGACATCATGAACGACGTGATGAGCGTCGGCATCCACCGGGTGTGGAAAGACGCAATGATGGATTGGCTAGCGCCACACCCCGGCCAGCGACTGCTGGATGTGGCAGGTGGCACCGGCGATATCTCGTTTCGCTTCCTTAAACGGGCCGGTCATGGCCATGCCACAGTCCTGGATATCACCACGCCGATGCTCGAAGCCGGACGCACCCGCGCCGAGGCCGATCAGATGGCTGACAGTCTGAATTGGGTCACCGGCGACGCCATGGCGCTGCCGTTCAAGGACAACACCTTTGACGTCTACACTATTTCCTTCGGCATCCGGAACGTCACCCGCCCGCAAGAAGCCCTGGACGAGGCTTATCGCGTGTTGAAGCCCGGCGGGCGCCTGATGGTGCTGGAATTCAGCCAACTGCCCAACCCGGCGATGCAAAAGGCCTATGACCTGTATTCCTTCAACGTCATCCCCCGCATGGGCAAGCTGATCGCCAATGATTACGACAGCTACCAATATCTGGTCGAATCGATCCGCAACTTCCCCGATCAAGAGACGTTTTTGGACATGGTCCGCAAAGCAGGTTTTGAAAACGCCAAATACCGCAACTTAAGTCTTGGCATTGCCGCCCTGCACTCTGGCTGGAAGATCTAACCTATGCGCGGCCCCCACAACATCATCCGCCTGATCCGTACAGGCGCAACTCTGGAACGCACTGGCGCCATGAGCGTGGTGCTCGACGCCTTTGACGCACCAAAGCCGCTGCGCATTCTGGCCCACACCCTTGGCTGGCCTTTCAAATGGCTAGGCCACAAGGGCGACCCTGATATGCCCGCCCTCACCCGGGCGCTGACTGCGCTGGGGCCTGCCTATATCAAGCTTGGCCAGATGCTATCGACACGCCCTGATGTGGTCGGCGAGGATCTAGCTCTGCAATTGCGGGTGCTACAGGACAAACTGCCACCGTTTTCCAAAGCCGACGCAATGGCCGAAGTGGAACGCGAACTGGGTCTGCCGGTTGATCAGATTTTCTCGGAATTCAGCGAACCCATTGCTGCCGCCTCGATCGCCCAAGTGCACCGCGCCCGGCTGGCCGATTCAGGCAAGGAAGTTGCGGTCAAAGTGCTGCGCCCGGGGATTGAGCGAGCCTTTAACAAAGATGTCGACGCCTTTTACTTTGCCGCCCGCATCGTTGACCTGTTTGCTCCCAGCGCCCGACGGCTTAAACCAATGGACGTGATCGAGCATTTCGACGGTATTGTTCAGGCCGAGCTCGATTTGCGCCTTGAAAGTGCCTCTGCTTCAGAATTCGCAGCCAACACCAGCCAGGACGAAGGCTTTCAGCTGCCCACGATCCAGTGGAACTACTCAGCCCGCCGAGTGATGACACTGGATTGGGCCGATGGCGAAGCGCTGGGTGACAATGAGGCGCTGGACGCAGCAGGCCACGACCGCCGAGCCTTGGGAGAGCGCGTGTTAGGTCTGTTCCTGCGCCATGCGCTGCGCGACGGATTTTTCCACGCCGACATGCACCAGGGCAATCTTAAGGTGGCAGCCAACGGCGACATTATTGCTTATGATTTTGGCATCATGGGCCACATCGACGAATACACTCGCCGGGTCTATGCCGAGATCCTGTATGGCTTTATCAAACGCGACTACAAGCGCGTTGCCGAGGTGCATTTTGAGGCCGGTTATGTCCCTGCCGACCGTGACGTTGATGAATTTGCCCGTGCTCTGCGTGCGGTGGGTGAACCGATCTTTGGCATGAATGCCAGCGGTATTTCGATGGGTCGACTGTTGCACTATCTGTTTGAAGTCACCGAACGCTTTGGCATGGAAACCCGCACCGAGCTGATCCTGCTACAGCGCACCATGGTGGTGGTCGAAGGCGTCGCCCGCTCGCTGGATCCGCAAGTCAACATCTGGGAAGTTGCTCACCCGGTGGTGGCCGATTACATCAAAAAATCCATCGGCCCACGTGCGGTGATCAAGGACTTGATGTCCACCGCGCAGGTCATGGCCCGCTTTGGCCCACGCCTGCCGGCGCTGGTCGAATCTGCTTTGATCGCCCAGTCCACCACCCCAGATGATCGCAAACGCCTTGGTGCGACTTGGCTGACGCCTGCGCTGGCCGGAGCCATAGTTGGGGCTGGCCTGTTTGCAGTGATCACCCAGGTTTTCTGACTAGACCGCCTGACGAGTTTCTTTTTGCCAAAATACTCTCGGGGGTGAATTGGCCATTGGGCCAAGAGGGGGCAGACAGCCCCCTCCCCGCTCTCAACTCAAAGCAATTCGATCGCCAGAGCAATCCCCTGACCACCACCAATACACATGGTGATCAGCCCCTTAGACCCACCAATCCGCTCCAGCTCATACAGCGTTTTCAGCGTAATAATCGCACCCGTCGCTCCAACCGGATGACCCAGCGCAATGGCACCGCCATTCGGATTCACTTTGGCCGGATCCAGACCCAGCGCCTTGTTCACCGCCAGCGCCTGAGACGCAAAGGCTTCATTGCTTTCGATCACGTCAAAATCACTCACTGACAACCCAGTTTTCTTCAGTAGGTTCTGTACTGCGGGGATCGGACCAATCCCCATCACCTCGGGACGCACACCCGCATGGGCATACCCCAGTATGCGGGCTTTGGGTTTCAACCCTGCGGCTTCAGCAGCGCTAGCTGTTGCCAGCACCATCGCTGCGGCACCATCGTTGATGCCACTGGCATTGCCAGCCGTGACCCGGCCATCCTTCTTGAACACCGTCCGCAACCCGGCCAGCTTCTCTGCGTTGCTGGCTGTTGGGTGCTCGTCCACCTCAAACGGTACCATGTTGCGTTTGACCTTCACCTCAACCGGCGCGATCTGGCTGTGGAAAGACCCCGCCTCAATCGCTGCTGCTGCACGGGTCTGGCTGAGCAATGCAAACTCGTCCATCTGCGCGCGGGTGATGTCATGTTCATCCGCAACGTTCTCTGCCGTGACGCCCATGTGACCAGTGCCAAACGGACAGTTCAGCGCGCCCAGCATCATGTCCAGCGACGTCACATCTCCCATCTTGGCACCCCAGCGCTGTTGTTGCATGATGAACGGGCTGCGCGACATGTTTTCAGCACCGCCGGCCAGAGCGAACTCTGCGTCCCCCAGCATCAACGATTGCACGGCCGAAACAATGGCCTGCGCGCCGGACCCGCACAAACGGTTGACGTTCATCGCCGGTGCACTCTCGGGCACCCCCGCCTGAATCGCCACAACCCGGCTTAGATACATGTCGCGCGGCTCGGTATTGATCACATGACCAAACACCACATTGCCAATCTGACCTGGCTCAACCCCTGAGCGCTGCATTGCCGCTTTGGACACCACAGTAGCCAAATCAATTGGCGTTGTGTTGGCCAAGGCGCCGCCAAAAGTGCCAATGGCGGTCCGCGCACCGTCCAGAATGACGATATCTGTCATGATCTCTCTCCTCATAAAACCTGTTGCGCCTATTATGCAGTCGCAGCATCGCCCTGTCTGCCAGGACGTCCCGTCATTGACAAAACGCCGCCCAGACAGCAGGACTCCGTTATGACGGAAAATACAGACGATATCCTGACACTGCTGCCCTCGCGCTTAAAAGAGGCCCGCCGTGCCCAAGGCCTAAGCCTCGAGGCGGTGGCTAATTTGTCGGGCGTGTCCCGGTCCATGGTCAGCCAGATCGAGCGCGGCGAGAGCAGCCCTACCATCGCCACTCTATGGAACCTAACCCGTGCATTGCAGGTGGATTTTGCAGGATTGCTTGAGTCGAAAGATGCACAGGATCACGTCGAAGTCCTACGTGCAAACGACGTGCCCAAAATCGAAAACATGGGCCAAGGTTGTCGTATCCGCATCTTGTCCCCGCCCGAAGACGCCGGGGGCCACGAAGTCTATGACATCCGGTTCGACAAAGGTGGCGCATTGAACAGCCAGCCACACACGCGCGGCACCCTGGAACAGTTAACTGTTCTGGAAGGCGAGGTTGCGGTCGTGTCCGGAAAAGCTGAGACCCAATTGCAGGTCGGCGACACCGCGCGGTATGCGGCGGATGTGGTGCATTCAATCACTGCTCCCAAAGGAGCGGCGCGGGTGTTTTTGATTGTGAAGAATGCCTAATCTAAGACAGCGCAGCATCCAGCGGTGCCGCCGGTCTTAGCCCACTTATTATGAAATTCGTTGCGCCACACATAGCGCGGCTAGGGACGGCAGAGTTAGCAACTCTTTGGTCTGCAACACACGATCCTCGGTGTAATAGCCCTCTTTGTGCAGAATATTCACCGTCCCCACCAGAGTTCCGGCAATCATGATGGGCAGGTTGATCACGGACTGACAGCCCAGAGAATTGATCAGCTCATAATCCGGGAACACCTCGGCGATCTCTTCAATCGTATTGGCCACAAAACACTCATGCCGATCATGGACGATGGTAAACCAGCTGTTGCGGGTGATCGGTTTGGTGCCGGAGGTCGGATAGTTGACGGCGTCACTGGTATAGCTGCGCTGTGCCAGCTCAGTGGTCATGTCCACCGTCATCACCGTGAACAGCTTTGCCCCAACCAACGTTTGGGTCAGATCACTAAGCGCATCATAGGCTTCGTCTGGCGTGCTGGCTGCAGACAGTGCAATTTCGAACTGAACCTGGGCAGTTGCTTTGATCATCCAGTCTCTCCAATGAAATTCTTGGCCATCCTTTGCCGCGATGCCGGGCGTGTTCAAGGGCATTCTAACGTTATCACAAAATCCACCTTTACGGAATTTATTCCGTCATAGTGAAATCCCCTATTTCGGAAATGCATCCGTTATGCTAGACAAGTAGATCAAAGGAGCCCTGCCATGTCCCAAGCCTTTCTCAGTGATGTCACCAATACTCTGCAACAGATCGAAGCTGAGGGGCTGACCAAGCGCGAGCGAATGATCACCTCGCCTCAGGGCGGCGAGATCACCGTCGGCGGACATCAGGTGATCAACCTGTGTGCCAACAACTATCTTGGTCTGGCGAACCACCCCGATCTGATCGCGGCTGCCAGTGCCGCAATGGAGCCCAAAGGTTTTGGCATGGCCTCGGTGCGGTTCATCTGCGGCACTCAGGACATTCATCGCGAATTGGAACGGAAGCTGGCCAAGTTCTTGAACAAGGATGATTCGATCCTGTTTGCTGCCTGTTTTGACGCCAACGGCGGGGTGTTCGAACCGTTGCTGGGGCCTGAGGATGCAATTATCTCGGACAGCCTGAACCATGCCTCGATCATCGACGGTATCCGGCTGTGCAAGGCCAAGCGCTATCGCTATCTGAACAGCGACATGAATGATCTGGAAGCCTGGTTAAAACAGGCCCGCGAGGACGGCGCCCGGCATATTATGATTGCCACCGATGGGGTGTTCTCGATGGATGGCACTCTGGCCAAGCTGCCCGAGATCCGGTCACTGGCGGATAAATACGATGCTGTAGTGATGGTCGATGACTGTCACGCCACCGGATTTATGGGGTCCAATGGCGCCGGCACGCCGGAGCATTTTGGTGTGGACGTTGATATCCTGACAGGGACTTTGGGCAAGGCACTGGGAGGGGCAATTGGCGGTTACATCGCCGGGCCGCAGCCAGTGATCGACCTGCTGCGGCAGCGGGCGCGGCCCTATTTGTTCTCTAATTCGCTGCCGCCATCCATTGTTGCTGCTGGGCTGGAAGCCATCCGGCTGGTCGAAGAAGGTTCTGACCTGCGTACACAACTGGTTGAGAACACCAAATTCTGGCGCGCCGGGTTGGAAGAACTAGGTTTTGACCTGCTGCCCGGGGAACATCCGATTGTTCCCGTGATGCTGGGCGAGGCGCAACTGGCACAGGACATGGCAACGCGGTTGTTCGACGAAGGCGTCTTTGTCTCTGGGTTCTTCTTCCCGGTGGTGCCGCGTGGACAGGCGCGGATCAGAACGCAGATGAACGCCGCCCTGACACGGGATGATTTGGAACGCGCGCTGACTGCCTTTGGCAAAGTGGGTAAAGATCTGGGGATCCTCTCATGAGCAGGCCAAACACCATGATTGCGCTGGAAAAATCCTATCCCAAGGAAGGGCTGTGGATGACCCGCGCGCCGGTGCCCGAGATTGGCCCCGACGACGTGCTGATCAAGATCAACAAAACCGGCATCTGCGGCACCGATGTGCACATCTGGAATTGGGACGCATGGGCCGCAAAAACTGTGCCCACTCCACTGATTACCGGCCATGAGTTCGCCGGTGAAATTGTCGAGTTGGGCCGCAATGTCACCGATCTGAAAATTGGTCAGCGCTGTAGCGGCGAAGGGCATCTGATTGGTCACCAATCGCGCCAGTCCCGTGCCGGCAAATTCCATCTGGATCCGGAAACCCGTGGTATCGGGGTCAATGAACAGGGGGCTTTTGCGCAGTATTTACGCCTGCCTGCCTTTAACGTGGTGCCGCTGCCGGATGATATTTCAGACGACATCGGGGCGATTCTGGATCCTCTGGGCAACGCGGTACACACAGCACTTAGCTTTGACCTGCTAGGCGAGGACGTGTTGATTACCGGCGCCGGGCCAATTGGCATCATGGCAGCTGCCGTGGCCCGACATGCGGGTGCGCGCCATGTGGCGATCACCGATGTGAACCCCGAGCGGTTGGCGCTGGCTGAAAAGGTGGCCAATGTGCGTCCAGTCAACGTGACCACCGAAGATCTGAACGATGTTATTGCCGAGTTGGGCATGTCGCAGGGGTTTGATGTCGGATTGGAAATGTCCGGCAATCAGGCGGCGCTGGATCAGATGGTCGAAGCGATGGTGATGGGCGGACACATCGCGCTTCTGGGCATTCCTCCGGGTAAATCACCAGTGGATTGGAGCCGGATTGTGTTCAAGGCAATCACCCTCAAAGGTGTCTATGGCCGGGAGATTTTCGAGACCTGGTACAAAATGATTGCCATGCTACAAAACGGGTTGGATGTCAGCGGAGTGATCACCCACCGATTTGATGTGAGTGATTTTCAGCAAGGATTTGCCGCGATGAAATCCGGGCAAAGCGGCAAGGTTGTTTTGGATTGGACGAAAGCTACCCACGGGTGATACTAAGCTGTTACAAGAAAATAGCTGTGGCTGAGGGCCGCAAAAAAACTTTCTGTGCAATCAGAAAGCCAAAAAAATACGCTCAATAAATAACAGGCCTTCAGCCACACATAATAGTTAGCACAAATATCATTTTGAGACATGCAACTTACGCAGGTAATGTGCGTTATTCGCTCAATCTGGCAAAAGAGCAACACGTCCTGCGTCATTAAGGACCCAAGCAGAGCGGCCTTCGAACACCGCAGCTGTCAATGGGCGACCATAGCCAGCACCTGAATCCAAATTGACCCGATTGCCGTGATGCTCGGGCGCTGGCACTTGGGTATGGCCGTGCACAACCAGCCAAGGATGCGGGTTGGAGTGGTTCAGAAACTCCCGCCGAATCCATACCTTGTCATCCTCACTTTGCTCTGCCAGAGCGACATCGGGCCGGATGCCGGCGTGGACAAACAGCAACTCGCCTTCTTGATGATGGCTGGGCAGAGTCGCGAGGAAATCCAGATGCGGCTGCGGCACCGCTGCGCAGGCGCGCGAATGGACCTCGTTTGTTCGGTCGCCGTCTACAATTTCGACACCGTATGAGGCCAAAGTCTCAACGCCCCCGATACGTGGGTGCAGCCAGTCGTAGCCAACCAGCAACTGTGAATCAGTGCGCGGGTAGTCCTCCAGAAACATCGAGAACATCCGGTCGTGGTTACCCAGCAGGGTAACCCAGTTACGGCCCTCGGCTTGGCCTTTCTGCAGTAGATCAATCACACCGCGGCTGTCGGGGCCACGGTCGGTGTAGTCGCCAAGGAAAACAATGCGGGCATCTGGCCCACCGTCCGCTTCGATGCGCTGCAACGCGGCCACTAGCATCTCTCGTTGGCCGTGAATGTCGCCAATGGCATAAATAGGAGTGGTCATAAAATGGCTCCGGAGTTGTATGAAATGGTTGTGCCAGAGCCTTAGAGTCAGGGAAAGGTGGCATCTGCAATAAAGACATCGTCGTTAGTGTCAGAATCCGATCTATTGCAGCGATCCACTCACATGAAGCTTAGGATAAACCCGCTGCATCGTCCAAGTCCTGCCAGTGCTGCAGCCATTCCTGGCCACCTAACGCATCGACCAACGGCTGCAACTGTTCCTCACAGGCGTTCCACTTGTCCAAGCCATTTGTATTGATTTTCTGCCTGACCTGCAAAGTAGACGCGGTGAGGACGGTATTATTTCCTTGCTCGGGATTTAAGCAGTCCTCTTGCCAGGGCAAGTCAGCGTGATCGACAATTGCGCGAATCTGCTGTGCTGGATTCTGCACCAGGGCACGAAATGATTGAAACCGCATCTGACCGCCAAGCTTTTCTGCATAATCCTCCGCCGAGCGGTACACTTCGCGTGTCATTGCGCCAATCCATGGCAGGCGTGTTGAAAATCTATTTCTTTCACCATAATTCGTGGAGAAATTTGACAAACCCACATCCAGCGGATGACGCACCATGAACAGGAACTTAGCCTCTGGCAGCAGAATTTGTGCGAGCCCCAAGTTCAGACAATTGAGAGGCAGTTTATCGACAATCACCTGATGTTTGTTCGGCAGCCCCTTGAACGCAGTCCGGAAATATTGGTTCCGCAAGATGGTGATTTCCTGGTCAGATCGTGAACCTAACCACTCCCAAAAGTTCTGATCTGACCCCAAGAATTGACGTGTCGATGATGAAATCAGCGGTAGAGCCTGGGTTTCACCAACACTACCCACTTGCTGATGTCGCGTTAGGATGCTTTCAACCAAGGTCGTGCCTGATCGGGGAAGACCACAAACAAATATCACCCGGGGGTCATCTGTATTCGCGACTGTATGCCTTTTGCTTTCAAAATGCGCGACTTGATCATCAACCCGCTGCTTCACGCTGTCAAAGTCATACTTCAAGCGCAGGGCGGAATTAGCGCGCGCGAAATGCCGAAATGCCGCTTTGGAACGTCCTGAAGCCATCTCGACTCGTCCAAGAGTGTTGGATGCCTGAGCTTGCGCCACGGAAGAAAGCTTCTTTGACTTGTCGAGTTTCCGAAGCCGCGCCACCCATTTTGAATCCCGTCCGAATGGCTGCATATGGTTCAGATGGTACATTGCCCGCACATGCTTGGGATCCAAGTCTAAAACTCTATGACACTCAGAAATGGCGCCCTCCACATCACCAGAAAGTTGGCGCATCTCAGCCAAGTTTATTCTGTAGGGGATTTTGTCCGGATGGTTTTCAACAATGACTTCAAGCATGGCAAGCGCAGTTTTAGTGTCGCCCAAATGAAAAGAACATATGGATACCCGGTCTAGGCTTTCGATATTCGTTGGGTCTGCTTCAAGGATTGGCAGCAGTTGGGACATGGCCTGAACGTATTGGTCCGACACAATCAGCTTGTCGATAATCGAATATTTATTTTCCGGTTGCGTCCGCGCGAGATCAACCCCAGAGGGTTGGAATTTCAATGAAGCCAGCATTGGATTTCCTAAATGACTGCGGTCTACGAGCATCTTGATTTGCAGTTCTTTCGGTCTTTCAAGTGGTTTCAGCTCCAAAACCACTGCGGAGTCGCTTAACTCATAGTACTCAAGTATTTCTGGTACCAAGGTGAGGCTAAGAGATTAAATTTGTGATAATTTTGAACGACTGGGCCTACTTCAGCAATCACCCCCCAAGTCAGCAGGGTCGTATGGCAGAACTATCCCAAGTTTTGTGCTTGTCGGAGGTAATTCTGCTTTGAGCGGAATGATCTGCGGAACTCGAATGCCGGCCAGTCGATCTTTGCCATTTCCCATCACTTAGTACCATCCGTCGAGCATGCCTGCTGCTGTTCGCCGTGGCTGTAGTAACAGTCACCACGGCGAACCTGAACCAAATGCAGAAAGACTGACCCCAGAGATGTTGCTTAGGTCAGCTCGTCAGCGGTTTGGATAATTTTGCCAGCAAGACCATAATCGATGGCTTCTTGCGCGGTCAGCCAGAAATCACGGGCAGTGTCGGCTGCGATTTTCTCAGCTGTTTGCCCAGTTGCTTCACCAAAAAGCGCATCAAACCGTTGCCGCATGATCCGGATTTGCTCGGCTTGAATCATCATGTCCGTTGCCTGACCGCCGATTCCACCAGACGGTTGATGCAACAGGAACCGTGTATTGGGTAGGCAAAAGCGGTTTTCCTTGCGGGCACCGATGTAGATCAACGCCCCGGCACTGGCGACCCAACCGGTGCCAATGGTGCGGACCTTGGGTCGGATAAACTGGATGACGTCATGCACCATGTCGCCACTTTCCACATGCCCACCAGGCGAGGAAATGAAGATATTGATTGGATCATCCCCGGCCTCGGCCAGGGCAAGCAGGTGGGCGACGGTGCGTTGGGCAAGCTTGTCGTTGATTTCACCGGTGACAATCACGTTGCGGCTTTGAAAGAACAGCGCCTCAAGTTTGCCGGAAGCCGGAGTGTCGTCCTGTTTCTGAGTGTCGTCCAACATTTTGGGAAACATGTCTCTCACCTATCTATTGCAGAATGAATGCGCCTTGGGGTTGCAAGGCATAGCAGCAGGAGAACACAGGATCTGCAAGAGGCAATCCGACACAAATACGGGAACCGCCATGACGACGGTTCCCGTATAATATCTCACGATTGATCTTTTGGATCAGGTTACGTCAAACTCAAGCGGCTTGATCTGAGTGAAATAGCCCGTTTCCGCCAGCTTGGCGCGAGCATCGGCAGGCACCTGGCCATCGACATACAACAACGCAATGGCCTCACCGCCAGCAATAGCCCGTCCCAGAGTAAAGTTGGCGATGTTGACGCCGTTTTCGCCCATGGTCTGACCCAATGTTCCGATGATACCCGGCACGTCTTCGTTGGTGGTGTACAACATGTGCGCGCCCACTTCGGCGTCGATGTTGATGCCTTTGATCTGGATGAACCGAGGCTTGCCGTCGCTGAACACTGTGCCCGCAACCGAGCGCTCGCGCTTATCAGTCACCACAGTTACCTTGATGTAGCCATCAAAGGTGCCGGATTTATCCTGGTTGGTGGTCGAGATCTTGATGCCGCGCTCTTTGGCTACAACCGGGGCAGAAACCATATTCACGTCAGGATTAGCGCGCTTCATGATGCCGGCGATAACCGAACAGTTCAGCGCTGCCAGGTTCATTTCCGATGCAACACCATCGTACAGAATGTTGATGGCCTTGATCGGCTCGTCCGTCATCTGGCCGGTGAAGCTGCCCAGGTGGTCAGCCAATTTGATCCACGGGCCCATGACCTTGGCTTCTTCAGCAGTCACCGACGGCATGTTCAGCGCGTTCTCAACGGCACCGGTCAGCAGATAGTTCGACATCTGTTCGGCCACTTGCAGGGCAACGTTTTCCTGAGCTTCCGAAGTCGCCGCGCCCAGGTGCGGGGTACAGACCACGTTAGGCAGGTTGAACAGGGCGTTTTCCTTGGCCGGCTCATCCGCGAATACGTCGAAGGCAGCGCCAGCAACGTGACCGGATTTCAGCAGGTCAGCCAACGCCTCTTCATCCACGAGACCACCGCGGGCACAGTTGATGATACGAACACCCTTTTTGGTCTTGGCCAGGTTTTCACGCGACAAAACGTTACGGGTCTGGTCGGTCAGCGGCACGTGCAGGGTGATAAAGTCGGCACGGGCCAGCAGCTCGTCCAGCTCAACTTTCTCAACACCCATCTTGTCGGCTTTTTCTTCGCCCAGATAGGGATCATAAGCGACCACTTTCATTTTCAAACCATGCGCACGGTCGCAGACGATGCCACCGATGTTGCCGGCGCCAATGACACCCAGTGTCTTGTTGGTCAGTTCGGTGCCCATGAATTTGGACTTTTCCCATTTACCAGCATGGGTCGAGGCGCTGGCCTCGGGGATCTGACGTGCAACGGCGAACATCATCGCAATGGCGTGTTCGGCTGTGGTGATCATGTTGCCGAACGGCGTGTTCATGACGATCACACCTTTTTTCGACGCCGCTTCTTTGTCGATGTTATCGGTGCCGATGCCGGCGCGGGCGATAACCTTGAGGTTGGTGGCGGCCTCCAGAATTGTCGGTGTCACTTTGGTGGCCGAGCGGATCGCCAGACCATCATATTGGCCAATCACGGCCGCCAGTTTGTCTTTGTCTTTGCCCAGATCAGGCATGAAATCAACGTCGATACCGCGATCACGGAAGATCTGAACGGCAGTTTCACTGAGTTTATCGGAGACGAGTACTTTGGGAGCCATGATGTTGGTCCTTTTGAATTTTTTTGGAGCGGGGAAGGTGCGTGGAACCACGCACCCTACACTGTCATTGAAGGCGGCGGCTTACGCCTGCGCTGCGATCTCGGCCTCAAAAGCCCAGGCCAACCAAGGCAGCATGGCTTGGATGTCCGAGGTTTCGACCGTACCACCACACCAGATCCGCAGACCGGCAGGGGCGTCGCGGTAAGCGCCAATGTCCAGCGCGATGTTTTCGGCTTCCAGACGTTTGGCCACGGCCTTGGCAAAGGCGGCACCGTCCTGAATGCGCGTATCGGTGAACTTCAAACACACCGAGGTGTTTGAGCGTGTCGCGTCGTCTTCGGCCAGATTGGTGATCCAGTCGTTGGCATCGCAGAAATCAAACACGGCCTGCGCGTTGGCGTCAGCACGGGCGATCATTCCTTTCAGGCCACCGATTGAGCGAGCCCAGTCCAGTGCGAACAGATAGTCTTCAACTGCCAGCATCGACGGCGTGTTGATGGTTGCGCCGGTAAAGATACCTTCGATCAGCTTGCCACCTTTGGTCAGGCGAAAGATCTTCGGCAGGGGCCAGGCTGGAGTGTAGCTCTCCAGACGGGCAACAGCACGCGGGGACAGCACGATCACGCCGTGGGCTGCTTCGCCGCCCAGAACCTTTTGCCAGGAGAACGTGGTCACATCCAGTTTGTCCCATGGCAGGTCCATCGCAAAAGCGGCTGAGGTGGCGTCGCAGATGGTCAGGCCGTCACGGTCGGCTGGGATGAAGTCACCATCGGGAACCCGCACACCTGAGGTAGTGCCATTCCAGGTGAACACTACGTCATTGTTGAAATCGATAGACGCCAGATCAACAATCTGACCGTAGTCAGCCGTTTTGATCTCGGCGTCGATCTTCAACTGCTTGACCACATCGGTGACCCAGCCAGCACCAAAGCTTTCCCAAGCAACCATTTCAACTTTGCGTTGGCCCAATAGGGACCACATTGCCATTTCCATGGCACCGGTGTCCGACGCAGGAACGATACCAATTTTGTAGTCAGCGGGGATGCCCAGAACTTTGCGGGTGCCTTCGATGGCATCCTTCAGCTTGGCCTTGCCAACAGCTGCGCGGTGGCTGCGACCCAAGGGGGCGTCGGCCAGTTTGGACAATTCGAATGTAGGGGGTTTGGCACAGGGGCCCGAGGAAAAACGCGGATTGGCCGGCCGCGTTGCCGGTTGTTGAGTAGCCATTGATGCTATCCTTACAGATAAGTGCCTCTCGTTGGGGAGAGGTGTCCCGCCGCCAGAGCTAGTGCGCTGCGACGCGGCATGCAACAGGGATAATCGATCAATTACGGCCCTTTCTGACTAGATTGCGACGCCAACAGCTACGATCGGAAACTTAAGACGGCACATTGCTCATAGCCTCGGCTCAGTATTTACTCAGCATTAGACTTTTCGAATCGGGTATTGAGTATGAGCAGACTGGCATTGGTAACCTATTCATTTGCGTTGATATTAATGGTGGGCTGGCTGCTGGTGGTTGGGCAGTCAATTATTCTGCCAGTTCTGGTAGGAGTCATCGCGGTCTACATCCTGACCACAGCCGCCGAGGCGATGGTACAGGTTCCGGTGTTAGGCCGGTTACCGCGTCGATGGCGGCGGTTTCTGGTGCTGCTGACATTTACTGCGGCAGTCTTGGTACTGGCTGCCTTTATTACCTCCAATGCAGCCTCAATCACCGGAGCGATTCCCGGTTATGCCGAGAATTTTGATCTGCTGCAGGCCAAGTTTGTGACTTTAATGGGTGTACACGAGCTGCCCAGCTGGGCCAATTTGGGCGAACGTCTGCTGGATCTGATCGACGCCACAACCCTGATGCCGGCCGCTGTGGCAACCATCAGCAACGGCGGCTCTGTCATCGTCGCTGCGGCGCTCTATGCGGTTTTTCTTCTGGCTGAGTTGGACAACCTGCCCAATAAGACCCTGCGCGCAATGGGAGATGCCAAACAGGCCGAGCATACGTTGGAAATGGCGCGCCAGATCAACGAGAAAATCGGCGGCTATCTGGCAGCCAAGACTTTGGTCAATGTGATCCTTGCGCTGGTCTCGTATGGCATTCTACTGCTGTTGGGCATCGAACAAGCAGCGTTTTGGGCGATCCTGATCGGATTGCTGAACTACATCCCTTACATCGGCTCGATCATCGCGGTGGTATTTCCCGTGACCATGAGCTTAGTGCAATTCGCCTCGTTCTCGCATGCCGCATTGGCATTGGCGACGCTGATGCTGCCTCAAATTGCTGTGGGGTATTACATCGAGCCAAAGTTCCTGGGCCGCTCGGTCAACCTCAGCCCGTTCACTGTGCTATTGTCACTGGCGATCTGGACCGCACTTTGGGGACTTATGGGCGCCATTCTGGCGGTGCCGCTGACAGCAATGGTGATGATCATTCTGGCCGAGATCCCCAACACCCGCTTTATCGCGGTGATGATGTCCGAATCTGGCGACCTATAGCCCCGCGTTTCGGGGTGGCTCCCACTGGCAGGCGTGGGTATGACAGAGCCGACCACAGCATGCCGGAGTCCACACATGTATACCGCCACCCTGCTTTGTAATCCTGCCAAGCCTTCGCTGGATCCAGCATTGGTTGAATCCCTGAGAAACGCTTGGGGCGGCGGTGATGCGCTGTGGTTGGCACCTGACGAAGCGGCCGAGTTCACGCTGGATACTCTGCCCGACAACCAATGGGATGTTTGGGCCGACCTGCAGGACATGAATGTCGACCTGGTGATCCAACAGACTGAAGGCCGACGTAAGAAGATGCTGCTGGCCGATATGGACAGCACCATGATCCAGCAAGAGTGCATCGACGAGCTGGCTGAAGAGGCCGGTGTTGGGGCGCGGGTCAAGGACATCACCGCCCGCGCCATGAACGGTGAGTTGGATTTTGACGGTGCACTAACCGAACGTGTTGGCCTGCTCAAAGACCTGCCGGAAACTGTCATCACCAAGGTTCTGAATGAGCGCATCACTTTGATGCCCGGCGGCCCTGCCCTGCTAGCCACGATGAAGGCTGACGGCGCCTATGCGGCACTGGTTTCGGGTGGTTTCACGGCGTTTACATCCAAGGTCGCGGCTGAGCTGGGCTTTGACGAAAACCGCGCCAACACCCTGCATGTGGCGGATGGTAAGCTGACTGGCGAGGCGGGCCGCCCTATTTTGGGCCGTCAAGCCAAGGTCGAAGCGCTGGAACAGATCACTGCTAAGCTGGGCATAACTGAGTCTGATGTGCTTGCTGTGGGCGACGGAGCCAATGATCTGGGTATGCTTAAACGCGCCGGAGCTGGAGTTGCCTTACATGCCAAACCTTCAGTTGCTGCGGAATGTGACATCCGCATCAATCACGGCGATCTGACCGCCCTGCTGTATCTGCAAGGCTACAGCCGCGACGAATTCAAGGGATAATTTGTGCTGGAAGTGGGTTTTGAGACCTTGCTGCTATTGCTGGCAGCGGGATTTGTTGCGGGCTTCATGGACGCGGTTGCCGGTGGTGGCGGGTTGGTGACGCTGCCGATCCTGCTATTGGCCGGGGCCAATCCGCTGACCGCATTGGCAACCAACAAAATTCAAGGGCTGTTCGGGACCGCAACAGCGGCGCTGGCCTATGCCCGTGGCGGACATGTAAACCTGCGAGACCAATCAGGGTTGGCCGCTATCGCCTTTGTCGCCTCCATCGCCGGGGCGCTATTGGTTTCGGTGCTGCCAACGGATTGGATTCGCCTGATACTGCCAGTATTGCTGATCGGGATCGCCGTCTTCTTTGCCACCAAGAAAGGTTTGGGAGACCTTGACCGCGCGCGGCGGATCTCCCCTGCGCTGTTTGCAGCCACCATGGTGCCGCTATGTGGTGCCTATGATGGGTTGCTGGGACCGGGTGCTGGCAGTTTCTACATGCTCGCCTTTGTTTCATTGGCTGGCTACGGCATTCTCAAGGCCACGGCCCATACCAAGTTACTGAATTTGACTTCAAATGCCGGGGCTCTGCTTGCTTTTGCATTTGTTGCCACGCCCTGGTGGTTTACGGGCATTGCCATGGGATTGGCGCAAGTCGCCGGTGCACATGCAGGGGCCAGGCTTGCGCAAAAGAAGGGCGCAAGCCTGATCAAACCCTTGCTGGTCATTACCTCGGTCACCCTGGGACTGAAGCTGCTTTGGGATATGGTCTGAGCCATTGAGAGGTTCGAGATGCATTGCGTTTCGAACCTCTATTTAACCTTTACTTTAATTAACACTTGCGTTAATCAATGACTCATGACACCACTCCTAAAATCATTTTCCGCACTGGCTGACGAGATCCGCATGTCGATTGTGGAACAGCTGATGGACCACGGCGAATTGCCGGCTGGGGACTTGGTGCGCGGCTCGGGCATCACTGCGCCGGCCATTTCACGACATCTGAAGGTCCTTCGCGAGGCTGGATTGATAGAGCAGCGCGCCGAGGGCACCCGGAGATTGTATTCCGCACGCCCCGAAGGGCTGCAACTGATCGCAACATGGACCAAATCAAAGCGCGAGTTCTGGGAAAGCAGCCTGGACCGGCTAGAGGCCGCGCTTAGGGAGGAAGATATATGACAGACTTGAGGTTGGAACGCGAATTTACAGTCACCCCCGAACGGCTATTTCTTTGGGTCACCACACCCGAGAAATTGCTGAAATGGTGGGGGCCCGAGGGTATGGACGTCCCCGAGCACGATCTTGACCTTAGTCGCACCGGGCCGTGGTTTTCCATCATGCGCAACGATGAGGGGCAGCAGTTTAAAGTTTCGGGTCATGTCACCCACGTTGATGCTCCAAAATCGGTTGGCTTCACCTGGGGCTGGCATGACGATGATGATTTGCGTGGCGGCGAAAGCCACGTCACCTTTACCGTGGTTGCCAGCAATTCAGGCGCGCGCTTGCTGGTCGATCACCGCGAGTTGGACGACAGCGAACAAAGTGCCCGCCACGAATCTGGCTGGACATCTTCTCTGCGCAAACTGGCAGCAAATATCACCTGATTACGCCCGCACTTTCAATTCAACAAAAGGATAATCTCAATGGCTCAATTCATATTCGCCTATCATGGCGGCAAAAAGCCCGACACACCCGAAGAAGGCGTCAAGGTCATGGATGCCTGGAAAAGCTGGATGGGCTCGATGGGGGATGCCTTGATCGTGCCCGGCGCGCCGGTTGGCATGTCCAAAACTGTCAGCAATGGCGGAGTCGCGGATGACGGCGGCGCTAATCCGCTGGCCGGGTATTCTGTGGTCGAAGCTGCCGATATTTCAGCCGCCAGCGAAATGGCCAAGGGCTGCCCAATGGTCGTCGATGGCGATGGTTCTGTGGAAGTGGCCGAAATTCTGGAAATGTAAGAATATCGGTTCTCGTTAGAGTGAACCGAGGTCATGCGCGGCCCGACCTACCGGTCGGGCCAAACAGAACTAGAACAGCATTTCAGCGGATGGGCGAACCGTGCCGCACATGACCCCCCGCCGGTTCAACAGCGGTACATTCATATATTTACCAGTTGCCGGATGATTAGCATCCAATACGCCCAAAGACACCAGAATGGCAGCAATCGCACATTCGCTGGCACGGGTGGCACCGTCGGCGATTTTTAGCGCAACGCCCAAACGTTTTTCCGGGATGATGGCGATAAAGAACGCCTCGGCCCCGGTCTTGATCGCGACTTTGCCGCCCATAGCCCGCATGAGATTAGTACAGGCCCTGCCCTCTCCGGCCACCAGTTCCGGATGTTGCGTCATCGCCGCCACCAATTGTTGCGCCGCCATCGACGCCCGGTCAGACCGGTCGGCAGCCGAGGCAAACCAGGCCATCGAACGCGCCATGCCAGTCACTGTGGTGGCAAAGTTCGGGGCCGAGCATCCATCGATGCCATAACACGGGCTGTCCTGACCGGTGGTTTCCTCAAAGGCTGTAAGACAGGCCTGCTGCACCGGGTGGTCCATTTCAACATATTCCGGGCCCGCGCCCATGTGCTGGGCAAGTGTCAGAAACCCCGCGTGCTTGCCTGAACAATTGTTATGCACCTGACAGGGGCTGGAATCGGTTTTAATCAAAGCATTGCGGGCTGGAAAATCATCAGGCAGCTGTGGACCACATCGGAAATCGCCATCGCTCAACCCCAGTTGCGACAGCCAGGCGTTAACCCGACTCGTGTGGATCTCGGCACCATTGTGCGACGCACAGGCCAGCGCCAATTGTTCGCTGGTCAAACCAAATCTGTCAGCAGCCCCCGACGTGATCAAAGGCAGCGCCTGGATCATCTTGGACGAGCTCCGTGGATAGATCACAGCATCAGGATCACCCCAGCTGCGCACCACCTGACCGCTGTCGTCACAGACAACAGCATGTCCCAAGTGAAGGCTTTCCAGCAGCTGGCCACGCCAGATTTCTGCCATTGGAACCGGATTTGTCATGCTAATAGCCCTTTATTTTGGCGATTTCCTGCCAATCGCTCTTTCACCAGTGGTGCTAATGACGTTAGTGTGGTTGTGTCAACACGCGAGAGAAGCAAGCCTAGACGGTAGGTTCAACGCTGCAGGCTCTTTTGTATTTTTGAGGTAATGACAGTCTTGGAGTTGGGACAAATGGCATCGAAACTTGCCCGCGTGATCGTGGGTCTGTGTCTGGTTGGCATGGCCGCCACCACAGCAACCGCGCAAACCGCCCAAAGCACCAACCGCGTTGCCGCCAACGTGGACTGGAGCGTTTTTCAGGGCAATGATCCCATCGAATGCTGGGGCGTCTCAGCACCCAAGGAATCGGTCAATACCCGCGACGGCCGCGTGGTGGCTGTGCGCCGCAGTGAAATTCAGCTGTTCGTGTTCTACCGCCCAGATGGCGCCGCCAGTGGTCAAGTGACCTTTACTGGTGGCTATCCATTTGCACCGGGGTCAACTGTGAACATGAAAATCAGTGAATCCGAATTTGAACTTTTCACCGAAGGTGAATGGGCCTGGCCTGCCACTGCAGCTGACGATGCCAAGATCATCACCGCGATGAAGCGCGGCACCGACGCGATACTGACAGCGCGGTCAGCCCGTGGCACACAAACCCAGGACAGTTTCTCACTGTTGGGCTTTACCGCCGCAATCGAAGACGCTGATAAGCGCTGCGCCAAATAATTCATACCTGTTAGAAGATCGCAAAGCCCCTGCATCAACGGATGCCGGGGTTTTTCTTGTCATGTCATTGATCCCTCCCTAGCTGTGTTCGAAGGAGGTTTTTTATCATGTTACGTTTTCTAACGATTACCCTATTTGTTTTTCCACTGACCGCCACCGCCGATCCGGCGCTGGAATGCAGTTTGGACAGCGGCTCTCAAATTGAAGTGGGGGACTGTGTCGCCCGCACCGACGAACACGTTGAAAAGGCGCTTGGCTTTGCCCTGGATCAGGCAATGTTGGCCGCCAAAGATCTGGACCAAGTTACCGGTCGGCAGGTAGCCGTACCAGCGCTGAACCAGGGGCAAGCCGCCTGGGAGGCCTATCGTGCGGCCCATTGCACCTATGCAGGCGCCACCTATGGTGGTGGGTCAGGTGCTGGAATCGCCACCCGATCCTGCTGGGTCACAGTGGGTCGGACACGGGTGGAACAACTGATGCTGTTTGCCGATCAGTGATCCGCAGTAACGAATAACGTCGAAATCTTTTGATCTTGGCGCAAACTCCTATATAGAGCTGCATCCACTCTCTTAGCTCCGAGTTCAAAGCCATGGCCGCCGACGCACCGATCACCCAAGACGTTATGACCCTGCCCCGCAAGCTGCCCGAGGGCGGCAAGATCAACCTTGTCGGCCAGACCCGCGAGCAATTGCGCGCGACTCTGATCGAGCTTGGCACTGCTGAAAAGCAGGCCAAAATGCGGGTCGGTCAGATTTGGCAGTGGATTTATCAGTGGGGCAAGCGCGACTTTGCTGACATGACCAACCTGTCCAAGACCTTTCGCGCCGAATTGGCCGAGCACTGTGTCATCGAGATCCCAGAAGTGATCACCAGGCAGGTCTCAACCGATGGTACCCGCAAGTATTTGGTCCGCATCGCAGGTGGTCACGAGGTCGAGGTGGTCTATATCCCGGAAACGGATCGCGGCACCCTGTGTATCTCATCCCAGGTCGGCTGCACCCTTACCTGCTCGTTCTGCCACACCGGCACCCAGAAACTAGTACGCAATCTAACATCCGCCGAGATCATCGGTCAGGTTATGATGGCGCGCGACGATCTGGACGAATGGCCGGTGCCCGGCACCCGCTCGGACGATCATGCCCGACGTCTGTCCAACATCGTATTGATGGGTATGGGTGAGCCACTGTATAATTTTGAAAACGTCCGCGACGCGATGAAGATCGCCATGGACCCCGAAGGCATTCAACTCAGCCGTCGCCGCATCACCCTGTCGACCAGTGGTGTGGTACCGGAAATCGCCCGCACGGCTGATGAGATCGGCTGCATGCTGGCGATCTCGTTCCATGCCACCACCGACGAAGTGCGCGACAAGCTGGTGCCAATCAACAAACGCTGGAATCTAGAGAAACTGTTGCAGGCTCTGCGAGATTATCCACGGGTAGCCAATTCGGAACGCATCACCTTTGAATACGTGATGCTGGACGGTGTCAACGACAGCAAGGAAGACGCGCATCGTCTGGTCGAGCTGATCAAAGGCATCCCGGCCAAGATCAATCTGATCCCTTTCAACGAATGGCCTGGCGCGCCGTACAAGCGCAGCTCGGGCAACCGGATTCACGCCTTTGCCGATATCATTCACGACGCCGGCTATGCCTCGCCGATCCGCCGCCCACGCGGCGAAGACATCATGGCTGCCTGTGGTCAGTTGAAATCGGCCACCGAACGCGAACGCAAGAGCCGCAAGCAAATCGAGGCCGAATCCGGGATATCCTCTTAATCCGGTGATCGGAAATATGGGCGCCTGTCGGCCGTGCAGAACAAAGGCAATAAGCACTTCTTTCACACGTAAGGCAGGCCGCCACATTTCGTCTCAACTTTTCCTTAATTTCGGTAAAGTATCGCCATCCTGAACAATCAGTTTCCATTCTGAGAACAGTCAATTCAGGAGAACAGACAAATGGCACAAGCAGACATTGGCGGCAGCATGATCGAGGATGGCGTTTTGAACCTGATCCGTGACGAGCGGGAAAAGGCATTGAGCGCACGGGAATGGAAATTCCGGCTCAAAGGTTATGGATATGCAATCAAAGACGTGCGCGGCGCACAGGTTCTGACCAGCTTGCCCCAGGGTATAGAATTGGGCGTCTTGCCGACCGACATGGCCTGAAACCAGCACATACCTTTGATTACAAATTTTTATCGGGGCGGATTATTTCTCCCGCCCGGGCAGATTATCGCGCGGCGGTGCGGGCTCCCAGTTTTCAATGAGCTCCATCGCCTCTTGCGCGGTATCAACAAAGCGGAACAGATCTAGATCCTGATCCGAAATTGTGCCGGCATCCGCCAGCGCCTCCCAGTTGATCACCTTTTCCCAGAACGCCTTGCCAAACAATAAGAACGGCACCCGTTCCATGCGGCCAGTCTGGATCAGGGTCAGGCTCTCGAACAGCTCGTCCATGGTGCCAAAACCGCCGGGGAACACGCAGATCGCCCGTGCGCGCATCAGGAAATGCATTTTGCGGATCGCGAAGTAGTGAAAGTTAAAGCTGAGATCCGGCGTTACATACTCATTCGGTGCCTGCTCATGTGGCAGCACAATGCTGAGCCCGATTGAAGCACCGCCTGCATCTACCGCACCACGATTGCCAGCCTCCATCACGCCGGGCCCGCCACCGGTGACGATCACATGATCCCGACCGCCAGTCTGAATTGATTTCAGCGTCATCAGCCGGGCAAATTCACGCGCCTCGTCATAAAAATCGGACAGATCAGACAAGGTCTGCGTGCGCGCCTTGTCCTTAAATTCAGGGTCGGGAATCCGCGCGCCACCAAATAACACGATGGTGCTTTCAATCCCGCGTTCATCCAGCAGCAACTGTGGCTTCAGCAGCTCCAGCTGCAGCCGCACCGGGCGTAGCTCTTCACGGCACAGAAAATCCTCGTCGGCAAAGGCCAGGCGATACGCCGGAGAATCACTCTGCGGCGTCGAGGGCACATGTTCGGCCTGATCCCGGTCTGAATGGGCGTCGCGAAATCGGCTGTGGCGGTCGTCTTTCATATCGGGATCCTGCTTGCGTGTTTTCTTTCAGCCTATAAGGTCAACCGCCGCAACACTAGACAAAGGCACGTAAGATGGGTTGGAAAAGCGATATTCAGGCCGCAGCAGAGCGGATTACCGGCCATATTCAGGTCACCCCAACCCTGCAGGTCCTGAATTTCGGCCTGAATTACCCGATCGAGTTGAAACTGGAGCACATGCAGCACACGGGCAGTTTCAAGGCACGCGGAGCTTTTAACACCCTGCTCAGTCAACCCGTGCCCCCGGCTGGATTGGTAGCCGCATCCGGCGGCAACCACGGCGCGGCGGTGGGCTATGCCGCACATAAACTGGGGCACAGGGCGCGCATCTATGTTCCGGAAATGGCTGGCCCTGCCAAAATCTCCCTGATCGAAGCCACCGGAGCAGACTTGCAAGTGGTGCCGGGCGCCTATGCCAATGCCCTCGAATTGGCCCAAGACTATGAGGCCGAGACCGGTGCCATGCAGGTGCATGCCTATGACGCTCCTGCGACGGTTGCGGGGCAAGGCACGTGTTTCGCCGAGTGGCAGGCGCAAGGCTTACAGGCCGACACCCTGCTGATTGCAGTCGGCGGCGGCGGGTTGATCGCAGGTGCCATGGCCTGGTTTGATGGCAGCAAAAAGATCGTCGCAGTGGAACCGGAAACCTCTTGCGCACTCCATGCCGCACTGCAGGCCCAGAAACCTGTGGATGTCGAGGTCTCGGGCGTTGCCGCAAACGCACTGGGCGCCAAGCGTATTGGCAACATTTGTTTTGACCTGGCGCAGTCTCAAAACATCACCTCTGTCACGGTCACGGATGCAGCAATTACTGCTGCGCAGGTGGCCCTATGGAGGCAGCATAGAATTCTGGTGGAACCAGCCGGTGCCACGGCTTTGGCTGCGCTGATGTCCGGGGCTTACAGCCCGACGCCGGATGAACGTGTTGCAGTGTTGATTTGCGGCGGAAATATCGCACCTGATCCACTGGGATAGGTCTTGCAGGCCGACAATTTGGATTTTATCTATTATCTATGACAGCCACAATTGCCGACTTCATTTATCAAAACCTCAGCGAGCGCATCGTCGCTGGCGAACTACCCGCTGGCGATAAACTGCGCCAGGATCATATCGCCCGCGAGTTTGACACCAGCCATGTGCCGGTGCGCGAGGCTCTGCTTCGGCTCGAGGCGCATGGGTTGGCGCAGTCCATTCCGCGACGTGGCACTCGGGTGACTGCACTGGATCCTGACGAAATCCGCGAAGTTATCGAAATGCGTGTGTCACTGGAGGTCCTGGCGCTGACACATGCTGTCGCCAATCTAACCCAGGATGACGTAGATGCGGCCGATGCAGCCCGTATCGCCTGTGACGAAGCCGACGACATGGTGGCCTGGGAAAAGCTTAACCGCGGTTTTCACCGGGTGATTCTGACGCCCTGTGCGATGCCGCGGTTGCTGGCGACCATAGATGATCTGCACATTGCCTCGGCCCGGCATTTGTTTGCCAACTGGCAGCACCGATGGAGCCGACGGGTGGATAAAGACCATGCTGCCATCGTTCAAGCGATGAGCCGCCGGGACGTCACTGCCGCCTGCGAAATTCTACGCCGTCATTTGCGCCGCGTGCGTTAACAGCACGTCCCGGGATACGCGATCTGCTCGAATCACAGATATTTTGTAGGAATTGAGGCCGACAACGCCTTATTCGCCGCAATCCGGCAATGACCTGATCGAAAATTGCCGCTATGAAAGCCCGAACCATTTTGTTTTCGGAGCTTAACACATGTCCAACGCCCAGCTGGAAACCGCCATCGAAGCCGCCTGGGAGGCGCGCGATAGCACCTCCCCTGCCACCACCGGCGAAACCCGCGAAGCCATTGAGGACACGCTGAATGCGCTGGATTCTGGCATTTTGCGCGTGGCAGAAAAACAGGAAAGCGGCGGCTGGAAGGTCAACCAGTGGGCCAAAAAGGCTGTTCTGCTGGGGTTCCGCATCAAGGATATGGAGATGCAGTCTGGTGGCCCTCAGGGCTCGGGCTGGTGGGACAAGGTCGACAGTAAATTTGTTGGCTGGGGAGAAAGTGAATGGAAAACCGCTGGCTTTCGCGCAGTGCCCAACGCAATTGTGCGTAAATCCGCATTTATCGCCCCCGGCGTGGTGCTGATGCCGTCGTTTGTGAACCTTGGCGCCTATGTCGACGAAGGCACCATGGTCGACGCCTGGGCCACTGTTGGCTCCTGTGCGCAAATCGGCAAGAATGTGCACCTGTCGGGCGGTGTTGGCATTGGCGGCGTGCTGGAACCGATGCAGGCCGGACCTACCATCATCGAAGACAACTGCTTCATCGGCGCCCGCTCTGAAGTGGTCGAGGGCTGCATTATACGTGAAGGCGCGGTGCTGGGCATGGGCGTTTACATCGGCCAATCGACCAAAATCTTCGACCGCGAAACCGGCGAGATCACGTACGGCGAAGTGCCGCCCTATTCGGTGGTGGTTTCGGGCTCGTTGCCATCAAAGAACGGCGTCAACTTGTATTGCGCGGTGATCGTCAAACGCGTGGACGCCAAAACCCGTTCAAAAACCGGGATCAACGAGCTGCTGCGCGACTGATCCATTTGCCTCAGGCGGCTGGGGCTTTGCCCCAGACCCCAAGGTGTTTTCAACAAGAAGAAGCACTGGATTTCCCGGTGCTTCTTTTTGCTCAAATACTCCGGGGGAGCTGCAATGCAGCGGGGGCAGAGCCCCCACTTTTTCAAGTTTACAAAATGCCCGGGAGGTCTAGCCGATGCTCGCGGGCGCAATCCTTGGCGATGTCATAGCCCGCATCGGCGTGGCGCATCACACCAGTCGCTGGGTCGTTCCACAGCACACGGGCTATACGTCGGTCGGCTTCTTCGCTGCCGTCGGCGCAGATCACCACGCCTGAATGCTGCGAAAATCCCATTCCGACACCACCGCCGTGATGCAAAGACACCCAAGTGGCGCCTGAGGCCGTGTTCAGCAGCGCGTTCAACAATGGCCAATCAGACACAGCGTCCGAGCCGTCTTTCATCGATTCGGTTTCGCGGTTGGGACTGGCCACTGACCCCGAGTCGAGGTGATCGCGACCAATCACCACTGGTGCTGACAGCTCACCCGTGCGAACCATTTCGTTGAAGGCCAGACCCGCCTTGTGGCGATCACCGAGGCCGATCCAGCAGATGCGGGCTGGCAGCCCCTGAAAGGCAATGCGTTCCTGCGCCATGTCGAGCCAATTGTGCAGATCGGCGTTGTCAGGAAACAGTTCTTTCATCTTGGCGTCGGTCTTGCGGATATCTTCGGGGTCACCGGACAGTGCCACCCATCGGAACGGGCCAATACCGCGACAGAACAGTGGCCGGATATAAGCTGGCACAAAACCCGGGAAGTCAAAAGCGTTTTCCAAGCCTTCCTCAAGCGCCATCTGACGGATGTTGTTGCCATAGTCGACGGTGGGAATGCCCACGGCATGGAACTGACACATCGCCTCGACCTGTAGCTTCATCGAGGCACGGGCCGCTTTCTCGACTGCCTTGGGGTCGCTTTCACGGCGCGCTTTCCAGTCGCCCATGCTCCAGCCCTGCGGCAGGTAGCCATTGATCGGGTCATGCGCCGAGGTCTGGTCGGTGACCAGATCCGGTCGGATGCCGCGTTTAACCAGTTCGGGGAAGATGTCCGCCGCATTGCCCAGCAGGCCAACGGATTTTGCCTCACCCGCTGCGGTCCAGCGGTCGATCATCGCCAGCGCTTCGTGGAGAGTATCGGCCTTTTCATCCAGGTATTTGGTGCGCAGACGGAAATCGATACTGTCAGGATTACATTCGACCGCCAGACAACAGGCACCGGCCATCACCGCCGCCAGAGGTTGCGCGCCGCCCATGCCGCCTAGGCCACCTGTCAGGATCCATTTGCCGGACAGATCACCGCCGTAATGCTGACGACCTGCCTCGGCAAAGGTCTCGTAGGTGCCCTGCACAATGCCCTGCGTGCCGATGTAAATCCAAGACCCGGCGGTCATCTGGCCGTACATCATCAAGCCCTTTTTATCGAGTTCGTTGAAGTGATCCCAATTGGCCCAATGTGGCACCAGATTGGAGTTGGCGATCAACACTCGTGGTGCATCTTTGTGGGTTTGAAACACGCCCACCGGTTTGCCCGATTGCACCAACAGAGTCTGGTCATCCTCTAGCGCTTTCAAACTTTCGACGATCATGTCGAAGTCTTTCCAGGTGCGCGCCGCCCGGCCAATGCCGCCGTAAACCACCAACTCGTGGGGGTTTTCCGCCACGTCGGGGTGCAGGTTGTTCATCAACATCCGCATCGCCGCCTCGGTTTGCCAGGATTTGGCAGTGATCTCGGACCCGGTGGGCGGAAAGATATCGCGGGTGTTTTTGCGGGGATCGCTCATGTCGGTCTCCAATTGCTCAGGTCGCTCAGGATGTGGGTGAGATGCTCGCGCAGATTGGCAGCGCGGGTGGGGATAATGGTCCAAGGGGGGGCCTCGGCACAGTATGTACCCAGTGCCAGCTCCATCTGGATGGCGTGATACCCGTCGGTGGGGCTACCATAGTGGCGGGTAGTCCAGCCGCCCTTGAAGCGGCCATTCAGGATATCTGTGTACCCCTCGGCTGCCTGGCAGCGGGACGCGACCACAGTTTCGATAGCCCGGTCACAGGTGGTGCCCAGATTGGTGCCGATGTTGAAATCCGGCAGGCGGCCCTCAAACAGGAACGGGATATCCCCACGGATCGAGTGGCAGTCATATAGGATAGCAAAGCCGTGGATGGCCTTCACCCGCGTCAGTTCCGCCTGTAAGGCTGCGTGATACGGCGCGTGAAATATCTCGCGGCGGCGGTCAATCTCTGCTGTGTCTGGCTGCATGCCGTCACGATAGATCGCCTGGCCATCAAAGTTGGTCAGCGGGCATAGGGTGGTGGTGTTCTGCCCCGGATAAAGGCTGACGCCTCCTGGGTCACGGTTGACGTCGATCACATAGCGGTGGATCGGAGTGCGCACCGATGTCACATCTGGCACCAGTCCGCCGTAGAGGTCATGGATGTGCCAGTCGGTATCCGCCAGTGTCTGTCCGGTTTGGTTCAGCTGGTTCCAGATTTCAGGCGGCACCTCGGTGCCGGTATGGGGCAAGCCCAGCACCAGCGGACTGCTGCCCTGGATGACTTCGATCATGCCGCGACCTCTAGCCCGGCGGCACTGGCCACCTGACCGTCGCGCACCATGGTGCTGGCGATCTCGATATCAGGAGCCAGATAGCGATCCTCGCCCAAGGTCGGCACCTGCGCCCGCAGCATAGCAATCACGTCGCGCAGCTTGGGCGAGGTCGTCAGCGGGGCCCGTGCCTCGATCCCCTGCGCGGCACAGAGCATTTCGACGCCCAGTATAACCGACAGATTGGCGTTCATCCGACCCAGCCGAAGTGCGCCATGGGCGGCCATCGACACGTGGTCCTCTTGATTAGCCGACGTCGGCGTACTGTCAGTGACGCAGGGGTTGGCCAGGTGCTTGTTCTCGCTCATCAGCGCTGCGGTGGTGACCTCGGCGATCATGAAGCCCGAGTTGAGACCGGGATTTGGGGTCAGGAACGGCGGCAGATCATAGCTGAGGGTCGGGTCCACCATCAGTGCCACCCGGCGTTGCGCGATGGCGCCCATCTCGGCCACTGCCAGGGCGATCTGATCGGCAGCAAAGCCAACATATTCGGCGTGAAAATTCCCGCCCGAGACAATGCGGCCCAAGTTGACCAGTACCAGCGGATTATCGGTGACCGCGTTGGCCTCAATCTCGAGCGTCTTGGCGGTGGTCCGCAACACATCTAACGCCGCCCCCAGCACCTGTGGCTGGCAGCGGATGCAATAGGGATCTTGCACCCGCGTATCATCCTCGCGGTGGCTTTCGCGGATCTCGGACCCTGCCATCAAAGCGCGCATTTCGCGGGCGACGTCGATCTGCCCGGCATGACCACGCAATGAATGAATCTCGGCCAGCAGCGGTGCGGTTGACCCCATAATGGCGTCAGTGCTGAGCGAAGCAATCACCATCGCGGCCTCGGCATTACACCAGGCATCAAACAACCCGGCCAGCGCGCAAGCGGTTGAAAACTGGGTGCCGTTGATCAGCCCGAGACCTTCCTTGGGGCCCAGCACGATCGGCTCTAACCCGGCCTGCTGCAACGCATCTGAGCTGGCCATGCGTTGACCCTGATAGATGGCCTCGCCCGCGCCAATCATGGCCGCTGCCATATGGGCCAGTGGCGCCAGATCACCGGAGGCCCCAACCGAACCTTGTGACGGTATGACTGGGATCACGCCATGTGCCAGCATCTGCTCGATCTGTTGAATCACCAACCAGCGCACCCCCGAGGCACCGCGGCCCATCGACAGCAGTTTCAGCGTCATCATCAGCCGCACCCTGTCTTCGGGCAGCGGATCACCGACGCCACAGCAATGTGACAGGATCAAGTTGCGCTGCAGGGCGGTGGTGTCCTCGGGCGCGATCTTCTTGCTGGCCAGTTTGCCAAAACCGGTGTTGATACCATAGACCGCCGCATCGCCGGCGGCGGCTTCGGCGACCATCTGTGCAGCGGCTTCAACCGCTGGGCGGGCACTGTCATTCAACTGCGCCGGGGTCAGGTTTCGGTAAATGTCGTTGAGCGTGGCAAGTGTCACTGCGCCGGGAATAAGCGAGATCATAGGTCACCTTGATAGATACGTGAGTGAAGCGGATTAAAGCCGATGCGGTAGGCCAGTTCGGCCGGATATTTGACGTCCCAGACCGCCAGATCGGCGCGCATGCCCGAAGCGATCTGGCCGACATCGGACAAGCCCAGCGCCTGGGCGGCGTTGCGGGTTACCCCGGCCAGTGCCTCGGCTGGGGTCATACGAAATAGGGTGCACCCCATGTTCATCACCAGCAACAGCGAGGTCATTGGCGACGAGCCGGGATTGCAGTCGGTGGCCAGCGCCATCGGCACGCCGTGTTTGCGGAAGTGATCTATCGGCGGCGCCTGGGTTTCGCGCAGGGTGTAAAAGGCACCTGGCAGGATCACTGCCACTGAACCAGCCTCTTCCATGGCCTTGGCGTCCTGTTCATCGGCGTATTCCACGTGATCCACCGACAACGCGCCGTACTGGGCCGCCAGCAAGGTGCCGCCCTGATGGCTCAGCTGTTCGGCGTGTAATTTGAGTGGCAGGCCCAGCTCTTGCGCCACTTCGAACACCCGCTCGATTTGTGCGGGCTGAAAGGCGATACCCTCACAGAAGCCGTCAACCGCATCCACCAGACCTTCGGCAAACGCGACGCGCAGGGCTGGGATACAGACCTCATCAATATAGGCGTCGTCGCGGCCCTTGAATTCAGCCGGAGTAGCATGAGCGCCAAGGAAGGTGGTTCTGATCTCCACGGGGCGCAGGTCTGCCAGCTTTCGGGCAGCGCGCAGCATGTTCAGTTCAGTTTCGCGGTCCAGGCCGTAGCCGGATTTCACTTCGACCGTGGTAACACCTTCGCCAATCAGCGCATCCAATCGGGGCAAAGCCCCAGCAACCAGATCGTCCAATGTGGCGTTGCGGGTTGCCGTGACAGTAGAAACGATGCCGCCACCCGCCCGTGCTACCTCTTCATAAGAGGCGCCGTTCAGGCGCATCTCATACTCCTGCGCCCGGTCGCCGCCAAACACCAGATGCGTGTGGCAATCGATCAGCCCCGGTGTCACCAGCCGTCCGCCCATATCACGTGTCGGCCAATCAGCATGGGTAGGTGGCAGATCGGATGCGGCGCCAGCCCACTGGATACGCCCGTCGGCGATGGCCACAGCGCCCGCAGGAACAAGACCATATGGCCCCGCGCCTGGCACCATCGTGGCCAGAGTAACATTCGTCAGAACATAGTGGGGGGATCGCGTCATCGCTGCCTCGCAAAACTCTTGATGAAGTCAAAGTATGAGATTAACATCATTATGTCTATACATAAGAGGATCAGATGCAGACCATTTTCGCCAAACGCGCCCGCACTCCCGATGGCTGGGTTCATAACCTGCGACTGAGCCACGACGCCGGGCGGATCACTGCGATGCAGGTCGGCGCGACAGCGCAAACGGGGGACGTGAGCGTGGACACCCTGCTGCCGTCGCTGGGCAACCTGCATTCCCATAGTTTTCAGCGCGCTATGGCAGGCATGACCGAGGTTCGCGCCGCCGGTAGGGACAGTTTCTGGACCTGGCGCACCCTGATGTATCAGTTCGTCGAACACGTGACGCCCGAGCAGTTTCAATCTATTGCTGCGCTGGTGTTCATGGAGATGCAGGAGGCGGGCTATGCCTCGGTGGGCGAATTTCATTACGTCCATCACCAGGCAGATGGGGCGCGGTATGATTCGGTCTGCGAGCTGAGCCAACGAGTGTTTGCCGCTGCAGTTGAGACGGGCATTGGCCTGACGCACCTACCCGTCCTGTACAGCTACGGCGGGGCATGCAAGGCAGAGCTGAGCGGCGGGCAAATGCGATTTGGCAATTCGGTTGATGAGTTCTCGGACTTGGTTATGCAGGCCCGCCAAGTCGCCAGTTCCACATTAGCCCCGGATACCAAAGTTGGCATCGCACCCCACAGCCTGCGGGCGACCTGCCCCGAAGATCTGGCCACTGTTCTGGCGATTCAGAACGACTACCCAGTGCATATCCATATCGCTGAGCAGCCCAAGGAAGTGGCAGACGTTCAGGCATGGCTGGGCGCGCGACCTGTTGAATGGCTTTTGCAAAATGCTCCGGTCGACGATAGCTGGTGCCTGATACACGCCACTCACATGACTAACACAGAGACCCGCGACTTGGCGCAATCCGGCGCTGTAGCAGGGCTGTGCCCGATCACCGAGGCCAATCTGGGAGACGGTCCTTTCAACGGTGCCGAATACCTCAAGCATGGAGGTGCCTTTGGTGTTGGCTCGGATTCCAACGTGCGGATCTCGCTGCCTGAGGAACTGCGAATGCTGGAATATTCGCAACGCCTGCGAGATCTGAGCCGGAATGTGATTATCCCTGGCGAGGGATCGGTCGGCGAAGCGCTGTATCTGGGTGCTGCTGCGGGCGGCGCGCAAGCCTTGGGTCGTGACGCGGGTCGCATCGAGGTGGGCGCACTGGCGGATTTGATGGCCGTGGACACCGACTCTGCGGCGCTATGTGCGTTGCGCGACGAGCAAATCCTTGATGGGTTGTGTTTTGCCGCTGGCGACGGGCTGGTCACCGACCTGTGGTCGGCAGGGCGTCACAAGGTACAAGGCGGGCGCCATGTGGCACGGGATGCCATCGTGGCGAACTATCGCAATGCGGTCCGCGATCTGTTGGCGGCGATCTAAACTGGAGTGAACTGGATCTGTAGCACTTGCGCGTCGTCAGCCATCAAACCGCTGACGACATGATCCGACACCAGACCCTCGCCGCTGCTGAAGGTGCCAGCAGGGCCGAGGTCGAGTATTCCACGGAGAACAAACAAGGCGTGTTGCCCCTCAGAGGTAATAACCTGGTCGCCGGTCAGGATTTGGGCGGAGGCCGTAACCAGCTTAGGATCGTAGATCACGTTAAAAGCCCGGCAGGCACCTTCCAGCAGCCGCGCCGTCAGAGGTAGCCCGCCGTCGAAATGCAATGGGCGGTGTGGCTTGGCCACGAGTGTGGTTTCTCCGCTATCCAGCAGCAGACCCTGCCCCGCCACAATGGTGTGAATTCTGGCCATCCCCGGAAAAGTCGAGAATGCGCCGTCTTGGGTGATCTCGGCCAGGCTGAGCCGCCAAATCACGCGGCCATGGTCCTCTCGTAGGGCCAGCTCACGGGTGGTCCCTTTGCCGTTCTTCCACGGCAACGGAGGCAGGCTGGCGACACAGAAACGCATGGCAGATCCTTTACAATTCCACTATCATGCAGACATAATCTGGATAGGCCAGAGTTATTATCAGTCGTGGAGCATCTCGTGCAGGAGCAGAAAAGAACCGGGTTTCAGGATGTTCGCGACGAGGTATTGCGACGGATCGAGGACCGGATCTGGCCGCAGGGTGCCTTGTTGCCAACCGAGCTGGAATTGGCGACCGAGTTTGGCTGTGCCCGCGCTACAGTGAACCGAGCGCTGCGCGAGCTGGCCGAGCGCGGCATCATTGACCGCAAACGCAAAAGCGGCACTCGGGTGGCGGTGGCACCGGTGAAACAGGCCAAGTTGGAAATCGCAGTGATGCGCCAGCAGATCGAAGAGATAAACGCCACCTATCGCTATGCATTGGTTAAGCAGCAGCAGATCCCTGCCCCATCCTGGCTGGCGTCACAGATTGGTCTGCAAGCGGGCGCGCAAGTTCTGCACCTGCACTGTATGCACTACGCCGACAACCGCCCGTTTCAATTCGAAGAACGCTGGATCAATATCGATGCGGTACCACAGGTGGTCGAGGCTGATTTCAGCCACACTGGCCCCAACGAGTGGTTACTGGCAGAGGTGCCGTTTTCCAATGCCGAGATCACATTGTCAGCCGTGGCGGCCAATGCACAACTGGCCGAGTTTCTGACCAGTAGCCCCGGCGCGCCGCTGTTCCAGATGGAGCGCACCACTTGGTTTCAACAGCAGCCGGTAACTTTTGTGCGGATGACCTTTCATCCCGGTTATCGCATGAGCACCCAGTACTAAGGCTCACGACTAAGGCCTACTGCAGCAACAACCGACTTTCGTGTGATTTCAACGTAGGGCGCGCAGTGGGGCCATAGCTGGTCTGATCGGCCATCAGATCAAGAACCTCAGCGCGGGTTTCGGCATCAAAAGCATCCATGGTTTCCGCACCGGGGTGGTAGCTTTCGCTCTCAAGCCCATTGCCGCAGATGATTTCATGCTGATCAAACAGCAAATGCACATAGGTCACGGGCTGGCCATCGGCCTGCACCCGGATTGAGTGATCGTTGACCAGGTACTTGGCCTTGACCAAAACTTCGGACTGACCAAATAGCAGATCTGCACGTTCCGATGTGATCAAAACCCGATGGCTGGGAGAGAGCGCAAGCTGGTCATGATTGCCCAGCGCACCTGCAGCAAATACCACCGGCGCATTACGTCCTTCTGCTTGACGGGAACTGCTTCCTATCCAACGCAGGGGCTGCGGGCCATGATCGCGGGTCTCGATCAGAACTCCGGGCACTAAGTTTTCGACCGCAACTGGTCCATCAACTGTATCAATGAGCGTTCCCGCTACAAAACAGGCCGGTGTAACGTCTCCGATCTCGGTTGTGACTTCCACAAATCCAACGTCGGTATTTCCCAGATCATCCTCGACCGTGTAGGAAAACGTGTTGGTCTCATCCTCAACACTGTCGTTGAAGATGGAAAACGTACCATCGGCGTTCAATGTCACCTGTTCGCCAGTCGCCAAAGTGACAGTACTGCCTGCGGTAACTGGTTGGCCGTTGATATGAGTGACCGTCAGGCTAGAGCCTGGACTGTGGATATCGTTGTCCAGAATATCCAGATCTTCAGACCCATCGCCAGAAACTGTCACAGTGTCATCTGTCGCAATCAATTCGGTCTGAACTGAATTGCCCGCGATCAAGAGATTCGAATCGTATTGGCCATCCCCAGCATCCGCGATGCCAATCTTGATGGTGTTTTCCTCGCCTGGAATCACCGTCGCCTTGAGCGTCAGGGTGACTGTAAAACCGTCCATCTCGGTGTTGTAATTATCATCAGTATCCGCGTTGTCGACATAGAGATTCTGGTTGGTTCCGTCAGTGATATTGTCGATCGAAACATCGCCTTCACCAATCGTCAGTTCAGCCAACTCTCCGTTGACCCAGACACCAACAGCGTCATTGAAGCCCGCATTTACATATTCCAGATACTCCTCGGACGAGAAGGTAAATTGCATTGTCAGAATCGATCCCTCGGGGACAAATACCGCCTCGAACACCGCTGCATCATAAGTCTGCAATCCGGCAATTGCATCTAGTTCACTGGTACCACTCAACTGGTGGTTTGTGCTGGTACCGGCCGAAGTATTCACATCACCGCTGCTGTTGGTAATATCGGTGGCCCGCCCGGTGGACAAAATAACCCCGGTATCAGATGGGGTGACACCCGGCGCCACTTGGTCACCATTGCTATAGATCCCCGAAGCCGAGGACGCGCCCGCATAACCGGCACTAACAATAGTGATGCCATTCCCAAACATGGCGTTTGCCATGTCTAATGCGGTGGCAGAAGTATCAACTGGCAATTCCGAGGCAGTGGGCATGGAAAGCTCCTAGTTCCAAATATGGCCACAGCCTTATCTTCAAAAGATTTCCAAAGGCCGAATTTTTAGAGAATATTTGGGCTCAGGATGAGTAATGGGGCCAACGGGGCGGTCCGCTGGTTGACCCCTGCCCCTGTGCGAGGCTATGGCAGCGACATGGAAAAGAAGAAAATATCCCGCCAACAGGTCTATACGCTTGTAGTCCAGATTGGCCGCAAAGACGGCGATGGCCTGCCCAAAGGTGCCACTGGTGCAGCACTGATGATCTATGCCTCGGGCATCGACGAGGCCGAAGCGGTCCGCGAGACGGTTGCGATTTTGAAACAGGCCGACACCGCCCCGCTGGATGTCACAGGCTATGGCACCCTGGCCGAGCGTGAAGCCGAAGGTCACGAGATCGAAGCCGAGGAACGTGAGTTGATGCAGCGCGCGTTGGAAGAGAACTCGGTGATCGTGGCGCAGATGACGCCGTTTTTTGGCGACGAAGAGCCGACGGTTCACTAAGCAGCGGTGGGGTCAGCCTAGTTGCGCGATCCAAACCAACGGCGGTAGATCGTGTCGTAGGTTCCATCTTCACGCAGGGCTAACAGCGTTCGGTTGACATCCTCTACCCGCGCCGAGCCGCTGGGGAAAATAATGCCGTAGTTTTCCTTCAGGAATATCGGTCCGACGGTGCGGCCAAAACCACTGCCCTGATGCGAGGCATAGTAGCTGAGGATCGGCGCATCAAACACCACCACTCGGATTTTGCCGGTCTCAAAGGCCTCCAACAGCGGCGACAGCCCTTCATAACCGCGATAGTCAATTTCTCGCCGGTCTAGAAAACCAGCCGCCGTTGACCCTTCGATGGTGCCGACGCGTTTGCCGTAAAGATCATTGACCGAATTCACCGACCCGGTGATTGCTTCCACTGTCATCACGGCGGTGATCTTGGCGACAAACACTGACACCACAAACAGCGACGACACCACAAGCACTACGCCAAAAATGCGGCCAATGGGTGTGCGTGGCACACGTTCCTCAAAGCCGCCGTTCACCACCAGGTTCAGCGCCCACCAGAACGAGGGGAACCAGGCCTCTTTCAGGGGACGGTCAAAATAAGGTTGAGCACGGCGTTCTAGTCCCCACATCGCCATACCGCCGCCCAGCAGCAGCACAAAGGCAATGCCGATGGCCAAGGCCAGATCCCAGGACAGCAGCGCCTTGGCCAGTGACGGCCCTTGCACGTCTGTGACTGGCACCATCATCTGCAATCCGCTCTCAAAGATCGGCTGGCTGAAATCCATTTCAATTTCACGCGCTGCAGTGATGGAAATATTTGCAATTGCCAAATCGGCCTGACCGCTGCGCACCTGCCCCAGCATGTCAGAAAACCCATCCATCCGGTCGATCTGATACTCCCAACCCAGCCGGTCGGAAATCTCAGCCAACAACTCGATGGAGAATCCGGTATCGCGACCGTTCTCAACCAATGAAAACGGAGGACGAGTGACAGTTGATACGGTCAAATTCTGCGCGGTCAGGGACTGTCCCCAAGTCAGCAGCAGAATTAAGAGAGAAGCAATGGATCGGAGCACAGGGCCATTCAGATCAAGTAAAACGAAGTTCCTAAACAATTAGGCCGAACGAATCAGTCGCGCAAGTGCGCCTGTTTACGCAATCCGACGCTCAGCCAAAACCGTGGCATCAAAGGAACGCAACACCGGATGCTTCAGTCGGCCATGTTCAGGTAGTCCGGACCGATCCAACCCTGCCAGAAGACTTGCGGCCAGCCTGCCCCGGTCCCGGCGTAAGCGGCCAATGAACAGGCTTTCCACCACCGCTCCGGCAGCTAACGGGGCGGCATGGTCCGGCAGTAACAGTTGCATATAGGTGGTCAGTGGCTGGTCGATCTTGGGCTGATAGGCCGTATGGGTGGCAAGAAGATGCTGTGCGGGCACCAACACTGATTGTTGGCCAAACAGATATTCTACTTCGGATCCCGACAACACCAACCGTTGTGATGGGGCAACATCAATGTCCTGTAACAAGTCAAAATAGGGTGCCCGCAGCCGGATCGGTTGAAACGACCCAAAGGCCGGCACCTGACGCTTTACAACATGCAGAACCGGAACCGTGATACCCTCTCCCGTCAGTACCAGATCACCGCGCTGCAGCGACGCCAAAGCACAGTACCCCTGCGGCGTCGCAATCGGTGTTTGCTCTGCCAGCGATGGCATTGGACCAACCGGTTCCACCTGATCCGACAGCGCAATATATTGCACGTCCGGTGAGACAAACCGGAACGGGCCGGGTTGCAGCAAAGCTTGCAGATCAGCCAAACGCCAAGGTCTCGGAGACTGCAAGTCGACGATCTGCGCCTGACCTCCATCGACCCTTTCCAATGCCAGCCGCCCCCAACGTCGTGGCGCGTCCCACGAGTATGTCAGACGCAGCAGGTCAGCGCGGCCAGCCTCAAATGGGTTCAGGGTCTTGTGTAGCACCGCGCCTGATTGCTCCAGAACTAAATTCAGGCCGCCACCGGGGACCGCCCGCAAGGCCAGCTTCACCGGCCAGTCGCTATCTTGGGCAAACAAAACCAAAGGTTCTGGGCGCTGGCTGCTGGGCAATCGCATCTCAATCACCAACGATCCGCGAACCAACAATTCATCAAGATCCGCCTCGCTGTTCGCAGACGTGCTGTTTGACTCCAATCCACGGCTGTCAAAGCGATTATAATGTAAGGTCGAGACCGCCAGCCAAGCCATCAGGTCAAGCTGCCTTCACAACAGACAACAGGCGCGCTTCGTAAGATTTCAGCGTTCGGCGGGCGGCATCGCCGTAACCTGCACCGGTCGCCGGATCCAGCTCGGGGAACAGCGCGCAAATCTCGTCGACGATGGGTTGTTCCAGCAGATTGGTGGTCTGCGGTCCCGGCAAGAAGCTTTCGGTCTCCAACCCTTCGGAAAAGATCACCTGATGCCGGTCAAACATCAGATGCACATAAGTGACCTCGCCCCCCGGACGACGGGTCACCGAACGATCATTCAGCAAATCCTTGGCCGCCACCAAAACCTCGGCCTCGCCAAACAGCAACTCAGCCAAGCTATCGCGCACCAGAACCCGGTGCTGTGGCGAAACCAGCAGATCACGATGCGATCCAAAGGTGCCTGCTCGGATATGGATAGGCGCAAAATCACCCTCGGCCTGCACCAAGCGAGCACCAATCCAACGGATTGGTTGCGCGCCATCGTCACGGGTTTCAACCAGATCACCGGGTTGCAGGTCTTCGACAGTCACCTCGCCATAAGGAGTGCGAATCAGAGAACCGGCGACGAAACAAGGGATCGAGCTGACGTTGACGAAACCTGTGTCGCTGTTGTCACCGTTGGTCGCAGTATAGGTAAAGTTAAACTCGTCAGCATCCCCATCACCGGTCAGGGTCAATGTGCCATCAGCGTTCAGCTGTACGGTTTGACCAGTGTTGAGCGTCACGATTGACCCAGTCGAGACCGCGACCCCGTTCACATGGGTGATCGTCAGTGTACTGCCGGAAGCATCCACATCATTGGCCAACACGTCGATGGTTTTCGTGCCGTCCGGGTCCAGATAGGTGGAATCTTCGATGGCCACCAAATCCGTCTGCACCGAGTTGCCGGCGATCAACAGATTACTGTCGTAACTGCTGTCAGACACGTCGGCGATACCGATACGGATGGTATTTACCACATCTGGATTCACCACCATGGTCAGGGTCATGGTGACCGTCAGCCCATCCATTTCGGTATTATAGGCATCACCTGTATTATCGAGAAACAGGTTTTCGTTGTTGCTGGAGTTCACGTTTCCTGGGTCGGCATCTCCATTGCCGATCGTCAGATCGACCTGCACACCATTGATCCAAACCCCAACAAAATCCTGATAGACCGAGTTTTGAAACTCAGGGTATTCCTCAGACGAGAAAATGAACTGCATGGTCATCAACCCGGAATCCGGGATGAAATTCACGTCTAGGTATGAGGCGTCATAGGTATTGGAGCCCGCGGCGGCGTTAAAGTCCGAATTGTTGTTCTGGCCACCAGTATTGGTCGACTGATTGGTATCCTGGTTCGCCTGACCCGACGAATTGGTATACTGGTTCGCTCGACCTGTAGAGAAAATTACACCAGTGTCACCCGGTGTTGCACCAGGGGCAATGCTGTCGCCGTTAGAGTAAATCGCCGAGGATCGATTATCACCAGTGTAGTCAGCACTAACGACCGTAACACCGTCACCAAAGATCGTTTCTGCCATCTGCGTAGCACTGGCATTTGTTTGATACGTAAGCTCTGACGCTGCAACCATGTCTCTGCCTCATTCCTCAATGAGACAAAACATCCATCGCGAGAGGAATCCTCCCGCCGTGTCACACGGACCCCGCCTGTTGACGGTGGTTGGTTTTGTGGTCCCGCTGTTACGGTGACCGCTGTGCTCGGATGCCCTGCCTCGGGTCATTTATTAAGATTCCCTTAACACGTCATCGTGGGATCTGTCACCCTTTTGGCACAGTCCAATTCAAGACGCTGCTTTTACGCCACATTTACGACGCCCGCTGCTTGGCACCGGAATTGCACCAAATCGGAAACCACGCTAGGCCAAAGCAAGACATTTTTCCCGGAGCCTGCACATGACATCGATTGACCCTGCCCGCCTGACTGCTGACCTGATCCGCTGCCCCTCGGTCACTCCTGTTGAAGGGGGCGCACTGGTCCTGTTGGAAAAGCTGTTGACCGAAGGTGGCTTCACCTGTTCTCGCGCTGATCGTGGCGAGGTCAGCAACCTGTTTGCCCGCTGGGGCGACAAGGGACACGCGCGCACATTTGGCTTTAACGGCCACACCGACGTCGTGCCGCTGGGGGACGAGGCCGCCTGGACCATGCCGCCATTTGGCGCCGAGGAAAAAGACGGGTTCATGTATGGCCGTGGTACCACCGACATGAAATCCGGTGTCGCTGCCTTTGCCGCTGCTGCCATCGATTTCGTGCGTGACACACCTCCCGACGGCGCAGTGATCCTGACCATCACCGGCGACGAGGAAGGCGAATCTGTAGACGGAACCACCGCGCTGTTGGACTACATGGCAGCCGAGGGTGAGGCGATGACCGCCTGTCTGGTCGGCGAACCCACCTGCCCTGACACGATGGGCGAAATGATCAAGATTGGCCGCCGGGGGTCAATGACCGCGCGATTTACTGTCACTGGGATACAGGGACACTCGGCTTACCCCCACCGCGCCAATAACCCGTTGAACGCTATGGTGCGGCTGATGGATTATCTAGCGTCTTATGAGTTGGATAAGGGCACCGATCACTTTGATGCCTCGACACTGGCCGTGGTGACGATCGACACCGGCAACAGCGCCACCAACGTCATCCCGGCCCAGGCCAAGTCGACGGTGAACATCCGGTTCAACGATGCCCACTCGGGGGCCAGCTTGACCCGCTGGATAGAAGATGAGGCGGCTAAAGCAGCAACCAAGTTTGATCTGAAGATCGAGGTCAACACGCGCGTTTCAGGCGAAAGCTTTATAACCCCACCCGGCCCGCTGTCTGATCTGGTCGCCACTGCGGTTGAGGCCGAATGCGGCGTGCGGCCCGAGCTATCAACCACCGGCGGCACCTCGGACGCTCGGTTTGTAAAACACCACTGCCCGGTGGTGGAATTCGGTCTGGTTGGCCGCACCATGCATCAGGTGGATGAACGGGTCGAGGTGGCGCAGATCCACCAGCTAAAGGCCATCTACAGCCGCATCCTGACGGATTATTTTGCATGAGTTACACGATTTTGGTGACCACAGATCATGACGCCTGTTTTGCACTGCGGCATCAGATCTTTGTCGGTGAGCAAGGCGTACCAATGGAGGAGGAGCTGGACGATCTGGACCAGACCGCCACCCACCTGTTGGCTAAGGAAAATGACACAGCTGTGGGCACCGCTCGGGTGGTTTATCACGGCGAGTTTGCCAAAATTGGCCGCGTTTGCGTGTTGAAATCTGCCCGTGGCACTGGCTTGGGAGCCAAACTGATAAAGGCCGCAGTGCAGATCGCCAAAGAGCAACCAGGCGTCACCAAGGCCAAGTTGGGTGCTCAGCTGCATGCCATTGGATTTTATGAGAACCTTGGCTTCTCTGTCTACGGACCGATCTATCTGGACGCCGGAATCGAACACCGGGATATGGTGCTTGATCTTTCGTGAAACGCACATTGATCATCATGCTGAAACGGCCGCAGCCCGGCCGGGTCAAAACCCGGTTAGGCCGGGATCTGGGCATGGTGGGTGCAGCATGGTGGTTTCGTCATCAATCAGCACGACTGCTGCGACGCCTGCGTGATCCCCGTTGGCAAATTGTGCTGGCCGTAAGCCCTGATAACGCCGTATCCTCGCCTGTCTGGCCCGCAGACCTGCCTCGGATTCCGCAAGGTCGTGGCGATCTGGGGCAACGAATGGCGCGGATGTTGGGCGCAATGCCGCCCGGTCCCGTTTGCCTGATCGGTGCTGATATTCCCGACATCTCGCGCCCCCATATCGCCCGCGCATTTGCTGCGTTGGGAGATCACGACGCGGTGTTTGGACCAGCCCTGGATGGCGGCTATTGGCTGGTGGGGTTGAAACACCCACAGCGGCAGCCGCGAGACCTGTTCGCCAATGTCCGCTGGTCCAGCCAACATGCGCTCAGCGACAGCCTGGCCACATTACCAGGGCACCGCATCGCATTGATCGACCCATTGCGTGACGTAGATACCGCTGCCGATCTGAAGAATGACACAGCGAATATTTCCCAATGACCTCGCCCGCTGACCATGTTAGGCGGGGGATATGAGCCGTATACCCTCCAAGGCGGAAATTCTCGACTGGATTTCAGCTAACCCGACCCTCACCTCGAAACGCGACATTGCCAAGGCCTTTGGTATCAAAGGATCTGACCGCATTGATCTAAAGCGAATGCTGAAAGAGCTTGAGGCAGAGGGCCATCTGGAAAAGCGCAAGAAAAGCTATGGTGACCCGGATCGGTTGCCGCCAGTTTCGGTGCTGCTGGTCAAAGCGCCGGATGCGGATGGCGATCTGTTTGCGCAGCCGCTGGAATGGCACGGCGACGGGATCGAGCCAACTGTTCTGATCATAGCCAGCCCCAA
>MAAC01018158.1_pt1 | contig 105542 bp, 81 predicted proteins | sample 1115981 | NCBI WGS metagenome assembly MAAC01 (sample SAMN04961126, study PRJNA320927) | seawater metagenome | isolation source: sample BD02T64 sea water enriched with oil for 64 days | place: USA:Gulf of Mexico | collected 2013-07-27 | reverse complement strand
TGATTTGGAAACCAATGCACTGTATCAAATACACATCGATAATAATGGCGACGCCATCGAAGACATTACTTTTAGCTTCAACTTTGAAAGCCAACTCAAAGATCTTCAACTTAATATTGCAGGCACCGATGTATCAGTCCCCCTTAAGAACATCGGCATCATTGGCCCCGGTGTGGCAGATACTGGTGCATTAAATGGTACACAATCCTATAACCTTGATGTGATCTATGGTGACCGACGCACAGGGTCAAGTATGCCCGTGGTAGATCAAGCCACTGGCAGCAACACCTTTGTTAAACCAGCAGACTATATTGGCTCCAAATCCATTCCTGGTTACAGCGGTTATGCAGCAACCCATATCTATGACGTCTCGATTCCCAATTGTAGCGGCAGCGGTAAAGTTTTTGTTGGTCAGCGCCAAGAAAGTTTCTCCGTTAATTTAGGAGAAGTCTTCGACCTGGTGAACCTCAATCCATTGGGCGCGGTAGACGGCGAAACCAATATCCTTGCAGATAAAAATGTTACCTCTTTAGTATTAGAGGTGCCTATTGATTGTGTCACCGCAGGCGATGAAGACGTTATTGGTGGTTGGACCACCGCAAGTTTACGACAAGCGCAAGTATTAAACCCCTTCCCCAATTTTGACGACGGTGATGCTCCTTCAGTTGTTGGTGGGGCATGGGCACAGGTATCTCGACTTGGTATGCCATTGGTGAACGAAGTGATCATCGGATTAAAAGATAAAGACCGTTTTAATGCCAGTGAGCCAAAAGATGATACTCAGTTTGCAAATTACGTCACGAACCCGACGTTCCCTGCGCTGTTAGAAATTCTATTCCCCGGTACCGCGGTAGCACCAAATCTATACCCTCGTACCGATTTGGTCGCTGCGTTTTTAACCGGATTAGACGGGCTTAACCAACCGGCCTCTATCGTAGGGTCTGAAATGCTACGGCTAAATACCGGTATCGATCCAACCACGGTCACTAGTCAAAACAAGCTCGGCGTATTAGGCGGCGATCTGGCCGGATTCCCCAACGGCCGTCGTCCCGGTGATGATGTTGTTGACGCAGTGCTTCGTGTTGCCATGGGCGCACTGATCACTGACAGCACCATTGCACCCAATAATACCGCGCCACTTACTGACGGTGCAGACATTAGCGCCCAAGATTTTGGCGATAGCTTCCCTTACTTAAACGCGCCATTACCCGGTGCAGGAAACTAGACAAAAGGAATCTATGATGAAAAACATGATGAAAACACCACACTTATTATCCATGTTACTGATTACCACCGCCCTTGTGGCGTGTGGAGGGGGTAAAGGTAAACACAATGAGCCTACTGATACCGCGTTTAATCAACTGGTCATCGATCTCATCCAACAAACGGATGATAGAGCGGAGCCGACTGATATTAATAACCTAACGCTAGAGTTTGATAGCAACGATGAAAACGCCTTTAATGCATTATTCTAAAGGCGGGCAGGGGAGGTGGTTTACCATCTCCCCAATCACTCCGCGATTTATCACTGGCTTAATCGTGTTCGGCCTATTATTGGCAGTGGCCCCGATCACATCAAGCTTCGCCGCACCCTATACGCCGACGTCAGAAACCCAAGTGTTACTAACGTTGCCCGCCTCAATGGTTATATTACGCCGCGCTCAACAAACACTGCCGCGAACAACAGAAATCACCATAGATAATAACCAACGGGACTCACAACTCGCGGATCGACTCCAACAAGCGCAAACCTACCTTTACTCAGCACAACAAAATAACGATCCACGCTGGTATGGTTATGCTCATGCATCTCTCGCTCCATGGTGGAAAGAAAGTCAGCGTTACCCAAGGGTTGCGCTCCTAAAAGCCACTATCTTACAGCACCGCCACCAATTTCCTGACGCGCTGATCGAACTTAACTATGCGTTACAGCAACAACCCAGAAATATCCAAGCGTTATTAATCCGCGCCCAAGTGAATATGATGCAGGCGAATTACCATGCTGCCCAACAAGATTGCCAACATATTCTTTGGTTATCTAATCCAACACTCGGAATTAATTGCATCGCACAAGTGAATGGACTCACGGGACAGGGACAGCATGCCATTGTTCAGTTGACCGCTTTATTATCGAACCGTAAATTACTCACAGGTCTAGAACGCGCAGAAATTCATACCTCCATCGCAACCATTGCACATCGTCAGCGGCGTAATACATTAGCACTGTCACATTATCAACAAGCCTATGCCATCAATCCCAATAATAGTTATCTGATCGAACAGTTTTCTGACTATTTAGTGGAGCAAAAATACACCAAGCGATTGCTCGCACTCTTTGCTAATACCGGGGGTAATAACATCAATAGAAACCTCGATCAGAAAATAAAGATGGTTCAGCACTATCAACAAGTGGACGACGTACAATTTGAACCCCTAAAAACAGAACTTTCTAAACATTTTGATGAAGCAAGAATTCGCAACGGGCTATTTCCCCATAAAGAATTTTCGATATTCTCTATGACAATATCTTACGACTTTAACCAAGCATTGGCCTCTGCGCTAGATAATTGGGCTATTCAGAAGTCGCCTAGTGATGCGTTATTGGTTCTCCGTTCTGCAATTGCAAGCCAACAGTTTCAGCAAGCCAACCCTGTCATTCAATGGGTAACAGATACTCAAGTATATGACCATAGGATCGAATCACTGATCAACTCCATCAACAATCACCGAGCATCATTATGAATAGCCCATTAATTATTCTACTGCTATTAGTCAGCGGACTATTAACCGCGAGCTTACCCGTCAACGCTCATCAATTAAGTGATAGTTATCTTCGCATTTCGGCCTCAAACGAAACGCCAACCTACAAAGCCCGCTGGCACTTAGGACTTAACGATCTCGAAATGGCAGTCGGCCTTGATAATGATTACAATGGAGAGATCACGTGGGGAGAGGTGCTTAATCAAGAACAGGCAATTAAGCAATATGCACAATCTTCGCTAGATATTAGGCAACAACAGACAGCATGTCCCTTGGAGTTAGCCCCGATTACAATGGACAAACTCAACAGTGGTATCTTTATCGCGTTGGACTTCACCATAATCTGCACCAATGACACACCCCTCACCGTCACTTATAAGCCTTTGTTTGAGCTAGACCAAACTCACCGTGGCATCATCACCTATACAGATTCGACTGGCGAACAAGTCAGTGTCATCAGCCCTGACAACACAACCCTATTACTGAACACACAAAACAATACTGCACTTATTACTTTTTTACAGTTTATTAAACAAGGTATCTGGCATATATGGATTGGGTTTGACCACATTCTATTTTTGCTGGCGTTATTATTACCTTCCGTATTACAACGAAAAAATAATACCTGGCAAGCTCACTCAAATGTAAAACCGGTGCTCTCTGATGTCATCAGCATTGTGACGACCTTTACCATCGCTCATTCCATTACACTTATTGCCGCGACCCTACAATGGATAAACCTGCCGATTGACCTGGTAGAAATTATCATTGCACTGTCAGTCAGTATCGCAGGTCTGCATATGCTTTTTCCTATCGCCCATCAGCGGCGTTGGTTATTCGCATTTATTTTTGGACTAATTCATGGGTTTGGTTTTGCCAGTGTCCTGAACGATCTTGAATTGCCCTCACAAGCATTTTGGACTAGCATTGTCGGGTTTAATCTCGGGGTAGAAATAGGACAGCTAGTGATTGTCAGTATTCTATTACCCATAATATATGGGGTAAGAAAAACCAACGCCTATCAGCAATGGTTAATGCCAGGGAGTGCCAGTCTGATGATTATCATCGGCACTTTATGGATGGTTGAGCGCAGTTCTTCTATAACTTAAATACAAACCTAATATTGCCAACGCTGGTGGTATCCCTTGAATTAAGGTTTTGGCATCGCTGGGGGCGACAAAGTCCAAAAACCTAGTCAGTTATCGCATTTACGATCTCAATTATTGCAGGGTGTTTGAGGCGGCGTTCTGGTGAGATGGCGTAATATTGCTCCTTAAGTTCTTCAGTTCGTCCAATTATCCTAACGTTGTATTGGGAAACGATATGTTCCTCGATGAGAGTCGGGCCTGTAAATACACCATAACCCGACTGACCAAAGGATTTCATTAGTGCGCTATCATCAAATTCAGCGACAATATTGGGCGCTATGTTATGCGCATGAAACCAAGAGGACAGACGTTGGTGAATGACAGACTTTTTACTTTGCATAAGGAAAGGTTGTTCTGATAGTGATGAAGGGAAGTTATCTTTAAAGTTTGTTGTAATTGACTTTGATGCAAAAAAAGTTAATCCGCTTTCTGCCAGTTGGCGGTTGTATGCCTTTACATTATTGCCCGGTTGAAGGGGTTGATCCGTTAAAATCAAATCGAGTTTGTTAACGGCAAGCTCTGCTAATAAGCTTTCTTGATCTCCTTCGTGGCAGACAAGGCGAACGGGATCTTCCATACCGAGTGCAGGGTTCAGAAGTTGATAGGCCAATGTTTTTGGGATAACATCGGTAATACCGACCGTAAATGTCAGGCACTGATTGGGCTGCTGAGTGGTAATGACATTTTTTAGCTCATCGCCGATTTGAAAAATCTCCTCAGCGTAGCTGAGAACTAACCGCCCTAGTTCTGATAGGATTAGTTTTTTGCCTTTTCTGTCAAAGAGCAGTGCACCAATTTGTTTTTCGAAGTTTGATATTTGTCCACTAATTGTCTGGGGCGTTAAGTTTAATGTCTCGCTGGCTTTTACAATGCTTCCTTCTTTTGCGACGATGTAGAAGTAGTAGAGATGGTTATAATTTAGGGGAGACATAGGATCCTCGTTAAACTCGATGTATTGCGTTATTTAATTCGTATTTACCTTAGTATAAATATCCTGTATAAATCAAGGTACCTTAGTGATATACAGTGACGTAACTTATGACAGTACACGAACTTTCGATAACTCTGCAGCGATGGTTTAAGCACGATTCCGCTGGCGGTATATTGTTGGTATTTATGGCATTGCTCGCAATGGTGCTTGCGAATAGCCCTATGGCGAATATCTATGAAGGTTTTTTAGCGATTCCTTTACAGGTTCGGGTGGGCGATCTGGATATCGCTAAACCGCTTATTTTGTGGATCAATGATGGTTTGATGGCCATTTTTTTCTTTATGGTTGGCTTAGAGATTAAACGAGAGGTACTTTCTGGACATCTGTCGTCGCCTTCTCAGGTCGTTTTACCCGGAATTGCAGCCATTGCCGGTATTGCTATACCCGCGTTGATCTTTTTTGCGATGAATCATAATGATCCTGTTGGTGTTAAAGGCTGGGCAATACCGTCTGCAACAGATATAGCATTTGCGCTCGGTGTGTTTACGTTATTTGGAAGTAGGGTGCCGATTTCGTTAAAATTATTCCTGTTATCTGTAGCTATTTTTGATGATTTGGGAGCAATCCTCATCATTGCGTTTTTCTATTCGAGTGAATTATCGACCTTATCATTGGCTGTAGCTGGCTCGGGTGTATTCGTACTTTTTATGCTGAATCGTTTTTCTGTACGCAGCCAAGCTGTGTACATCTTGGTAGGGGTTGTTGTATGGGTGGCAGTTCTTAAGTCCGGAGTGCACGCTACATTGGCAGGTTTTGTTATTGCGTGTTTTATCCCCCTGAATGTTAAGAATCATGAAGGTAACCCCATGCTTACCCATATGGAGCATGCGTTGCATCCCTGGGTTGCGTTTGTAATATTGCCGCTATTTGCTTTTGCGAATGCAGGGGTTTCTATGGCAGGAATTTCATTAGATGCATTGTTAAACCCCATCCCTCTAGGTATTGGAGCGGGGCTTTTTATTGGTAAGCAGGTGGGTATATTTGGTGCTTGCTGGGTTGCAATTAAGTTAGGGCTTGCAAAAATACCCGATGGAGCAACGTGGATGCAATTTTATGCGGTGTCCATATTGTGTGGTATTGGTTTCACCATGAGTCTGTTTATTGGCTCATTAGCATTTGAGGCTGAGAGCGCTGCGTACCTTGTGGAGGTTAAACTGGGGGTTTTGGTGGGCTCGCTTTGCTCTGCGGTGTTAGGTTCAATACTTATCGCTCGGGCACAACCGAGTAAAGACTCGTGAAGGAAATTAAAGCTGGCGTGTTCCTTTAACCATAGTTTGCTTGCTGTGTTTATAGAGCTCTCTTTGGGGATAGCAATTTTGAGGGCTAAACACTAAAAGAGCCTTTGTAGGTTGCTGAATTGCCCCCAATCTTTGAGTTAGTTTTTCTGAGTCGCAGTACGGACTGAGCAAAGCCTATCATTTGAACGCCTGCATTTATGATATGAGGGCTAAGTTTATTGGCGATCGCTGGTGGTTCAGAGAGTGCATTGGCAAGGGTGTTTAGGGGAAGGCCATAATAGGTTTTATTCAAGCCTATTTCATCGGCCATGCCATTGCCCCAAAATACGCGAGAAAACAAATTGGCCGTAAGAAATGAGAGCTCACTTTTTACCTTTCCGCCTAATGTATCGGTTGGGCGAAAATACTTGTTGTTTTGAAATGCTCGAACCACCTGGCGAGCGGTGTGAGGCGAATCATCTAAATGGGCCACGACCATGACGAATAATCGCATGTTATCTTCAAGTGACATCGTGACCAAATCCTTTGGCGCACCCAAGAGATATTGCATCGCTTTCAATTGTATTTTTAGGGCCTGCTTGCCGCGTTCTCCTATGCCAAACTTACCAGCAAAGGTGTAGAGGTAGGTAAGGCCAGAAAGAAAAATCAAGTTGTCGAATTCGGAAATTATTTCACCATAGTAATCAGCATCCCAGTTCCCTGCGCGTACAATTTGGGTGCGCGCAAAAGCATGTGCCAGACGCACTTTGGCATTTGAACGTAAGGCCTTGCCAAAGGGTTGAAAATCTTTAACGTTCATCATGTCATCGACATACTGCATGGTTTGAGTCATGCGCATGCTACCCCTGGCTACGGATCCGGTGCTAACGATAGAGTGCCCCACCCCGGGGTAATTGGCGCCAATAAAAAATCCAGCGGCCATGGCGAAGCCATCAAGAAAGAAAGGCGGGGCGATTTTCTTGGCGATGCTGACGCCGTCACTCTTCGAGCTTGAGATAAACCTTTTTAGATCAGACATGTAGGCCCAGTCGGGGATGTTTTCGTAATGTTCGAGAAACTCAACGAGCTCTGGTGCAGGTTTATCTAATGATGCCATTCCTTTATCTAAGCCTTGATCTAGCTGCTTTGCTACGCGATGGTCTTTCAAAATGAGTGCTGCCAGCCTATCGCCAACTTTGTCTCGTTGATAGGCAAGTCTGGATATCAACTCAAGGTCTTTTGCGGTGGGTTTTAGATCTGCCATCGTGAGGTGGCTGCTGTTCACGATACCGTCTACCCAATAGGCGAAAGGCCCATCGCTAATGGCTCGATCAACTTTGAACTGTTTTGGAATACGAGGGCTTGCTTTCATGTTACGTCCTTTTTGGATCGGTAGGGCAATAACAGGTATTAATAGAGTCGTGTGCCTAACTAGTCTAATATGATTGGTAGCTCACATTAAACTCGTAGAATTTATTCTGTAACCCATTGAATTATTTAGTTTAAAACTAGCTTTGGTAAATTCTTATGAATAAGGCTCGTAATAAACCTAAGCAGCTCAGGGCTCAGTTAACAGTGGATACCATGCTGCAAGCCACTGAGGAGCTTATAAAGGAGTTTGATTTTGATCGGATAAGCACCAACAAAATTGCTAAAAGAGCAGGTATTAGTATTGGATCGCTTTACCAATTCTTTCCAAATAAGGAGGCCTTATTTGAAGCTGTAAAAGAAAGAATGATCGAGGGCATTGCGCGCGAGGCGATTCAAATTATGGCTGAACTGAAAAATGTTTCAGCGGTTGTACTCGCTGAGGCACTAATTGATAAGGTCTTCGAAAGGGCAAGAGAGCACCCTGAATTGGTTCCGGTTATTAGCAAATTTTTACTACAACCGAATGGCAATAACGCCTTAGTGAAATTGCAAGAAAGTATCATCATTGTTGGACGACAGCTGTTACTGAGTAATAAAGCAGTGATTGAGTTTGACGATGCTCATACCACGGCTTACGTATTATCCAACATGTGTGTGCTTTTGCTCTGCCAGTTTTATGCACAGCCACAAAGCTATGTCACTGAAGAACAATTTAAAAGAGAGTTGCTTACTATTATTTCAGCTCGAATGCGGAAAAAAGAACGATGATTTTTTCTAAGCCACCATGAGCGAAACGTTACAATGTATTTATTACGATTGTAGTGGCATAGTGAATTTGATCACCTAACTATAAGTAATAGCTCCTTACGAACGATCGCTTTATAATGTGAGTTCAACCGGTCAATGCAATGCTATTCTTCTAATATAGCGGCCTCAACAAGAAGCCGTATATACGTAAGCAGTTTACATTTTATGCAAAATTATGGTTGTAAAATAGGGGGAGTCCATATACGGACATTCAATCTCAATTCAAAAGGGCGTCAATCGGGCTGGATGTACCAGCTCGTCTATTACCAACGACATGAGTATATATCTCAGTCGTTCTAATATCAGTGTGCCCAAGCAATTCTTGTACAGTGCGGATACCGCTACCAGTTTCGAGTAAATTTGTCGCAAAGGAATGACGAAAGGTATAGCGATCCTTTGCCCCTTGCCTCGGAAAACAAAAATAGCTTTATTATGTAGGTCTATATCCTTAATACGTAAAAATAACGCTTCGCTAATTCTCAAACCAGTCCCATGTAGCGCCGTAATCAACCAGTCTTTCCCGCTGAGATTACTGATAATGGCAGCAACCTCGGTTGGCGAGAGTACCGTTGGGAGCTGTTTGGTTTTTTTGGAAAATCCGTATTTTAGATCGACTATCTCTCGTTCAATAACATAGCGATAGAGGAAAATAATTGCACAGAGAGCCTGGTTCTGAGTGGCGGCATTGACTTGGCGGGTAACTGCAAGATAGTTTAAGAATTGTTCAATTTCAGGGTTGGACATGTCTTTGGGGTGTTGCTTGTTATTGAAGGTTATGAAATGACGTATCCAATAGAGATAGGTTTTTTCAGTTTGTATACTGTAGTGGCGAGTCCTTAATTCAGATCTTACGGATTCTATAAACGGTGACTTATTCATGATCATCCCTTCTTGATGTTAACTGGCTATACATACAGTTGTATGTGAGTTTTCCCCAAGTTGAAAGCCGCAGGTCTCGTGAGTACCAAAATGATTGGTCGCCGATTTACGCAAGGAGAATGGTTAATGCGTCGATATTTAAGGAGTAAGGCTATAGAGGTGTTTCCATAATTGAGGATAGATGTCACGAAAAGAACAGGCGCTCGCTGTCTACAAATTGGATGGTAAACTGTTGGTAATTTAAAATCTAGATTGTTGAATTCATTAGGAATTATCGTGGCCAGAAAATAAGATTTGAAAAGTCACGGAAGAGTCCTAATGTGATCGCAATAGAATAAGCTGTTGAATTTACTATGAAGGGAATGTTCATAATGTTGGTGTTTTCTGTTCTCGTAGCTTGCGGGGAAGATGCACCTGAAGCGTTCGATGAGAGTACTCTGACGCCGCAACAATATCAGGAATGGCAGAAGATAAAGAAGGAAAGGGATATATCTGATCAGAAGTTGTGGGTCGAGTTAAAAGCTAACCCGCCTACGCCACCCTGGATTGCGTATCCAGGGCATGAACGTTACGATGTTTTCTGGAGAATGGGAGTTGGAGAAGATCATATTGCGAAGCTATATGTCTATTTCAAGAATTCGCCAGTTGAAGTTCGTAAGATTTTCGAATCTGAGTACCCTGTGCCTAAGGGCTGGGAAGGTTGGCACGACGAATGAAATTCAACAAGTCACGACACAAAGAATGGCGCAAAAGGCGCACCGTCATGTGCGTAAAGCGTTATGTGTACAAAAATATCTAAGTTTTAGCTGGATATGAGTGCTGTATAAAATATGAATGTTAACAAACCAGCGATTGCAGGCTTTCATTTTCAAACACTGAATGAGTGCAATGAGGCAATAGCAGACTTTGGTGTCAGGTTTTTTTACATTCTTGATGAATGCTCTAAAGGTAAATCACCTAAGCAACTGTTCTTAATAGTTGTTTTTTTTTGGTATATTATTTGCTACTACTTCCTTTTCTAAATTAATTTAAGGGATATCTTATGAAAAGTATTTTAGTTTTAGCCATTTTAACTCTATTTGGGTCAATGGCTCATGCAAATCCGATATTTAGTGATTTTTCACTAAATGGCACTTCGTCAGTCGAGTTTGACTTAACAGGCACATTAACATCAATAAACAGCTCTGAAAATAATTTGTTATTAATGGGCTTTTTAGATGGTACTAACATTACATCGTTACATAATTCTTCGTCATGGACTAATAACATACTAAATACTTCAGGCCTATCTCTCAACGAGCACTCTGGCACGAATACAACTAATAATTTAATTTGGGATTATAATTTAGATTTTGGTATTAGTGGTTCAGTTGGCGAATTTATCGATCTAAGTTTTACTTTTTTCGGTGATTTCAGTTCTGTAGACTTAGCATTCTTAAACGGGTCTATCGGATATAATGATTATTACAATTTAAGTGACTCATATAACTTTGGGAATACTTATAGTAACCCTGTACCAGAACCTTCAACCTTAGCTCTTATGGGCTTAGGCATCTTCGGCCTGGGTTTATCACGCCGTAAAATGAAAAAATAAATACAGTTTAATTAAAAGAATTAAAAAAGCTGCTTTATTTAAAGTGGCTTTTTTAATGTCTAAATATCGGCTTTAGGCAAGGTTTCTAAGTTATCTGATGCAGACTAGTGGCAGGGTAAGGCGATCATATATCCGGTAGATGGCTGAGAATCCCCTAAGGACGGAACCGCGGGAAGCTTGTGTTCGTTCGCGCTATGGGGATTTGAAGTAGGCCTAGTGGCACAAGTTTTGGTGTTCGGGCTTGATCCTTTAAGAAGCATCCTTCAGACCAAGTGGTGACCAATCGCTTATTCTCATTTAACAGTGAATTGAACAGAGTATAGTGGCTTTCTATAACTTCACGCCGCAAAGACACTCACTATCGTTAAGAATCGATAGTACAGAATCGTTCGTTTCCTCTTACGTATCATGCTGCGCATACGTTGACCCTCCGAGGAGGTGCACGCGGAATATGCCCGCGCCCAAAGATCAAACCCAGACAAACTATAGTTACATAGTTCGGCCAAGTTATGGTTACAGGAGCAGTCGAGACGGTACAGCCCCCTAAGTGAAGTAGGCTTGCCGTGTGTTATATACATCTCAGAGCGCCTAGTTTTCTGGCTCTAGTCGATTTTCAGTTCTAGACTGTGTAGATGACCTCCCGCATTTTTTATTCACAATCATTGCTCTGGTTTGAGCGGGTTTTATATATCTACCTTGTTGGTGGTGCCGCCATCATTCTGTTTGCCCTAACGGGTCGATGCGCAATTAGAAAGCTACTTGGAGTGACTCTAACGGATGCAAATTAATTTCATAAATCCCGTACTAGGCGCCTGTACAGGCGTTTTGATTTCTATGGCGGACTTAGAGTTAAAAGTAGGCAAACCCTACAAACGAAACTCTGATACTCCTGTAGTAGGGAAACGAATTACCGGGCTAATAAGTATGCAAGGTAAAGTTCGTCGAGCGTCTGTTGCTATTGTTTTTAGTGATGATGTACTTGCATATATAGCGGAGAAAATGCTTCCCAAAGGCAGTATGGAAATGGATAGCGTGGCGATTGATTTGGTTGGTGAAATTAGTAACATGATACTAGGACGTGCAAAAGGTGAATTAGAAAAAGTGGGTTATGATTTTAAAATAGCCTTACCCACAATGATGATTGGTTATGACTACTTGATTCCTCACCAAACTAGCAGCCCTATCTTGAGAATTCCTTATGAGAGTTCTGGCGGGGCATTTTATGTCGAAGTTTGTTTTGATGGCCCTCCGCTATCAGCGGAGGAAGCAAAAGCTGCTGAATTGCGTAAGGCTGAGGAATCGACACAATCCGAATCCGATGTGGAATTGTTTTAGGTGTGGCGTTTTTCCAATGGAAACGCCCACTCAAAACCTACTGTTTTCTCTCGCTGATAAGAGAAACCGCCATCTCTGCAAGTGGAATTACAAGATCCCCCATTTGTTTTGCATTCTCATTTGATGCATTTCCATCCAAAGCGCGCTTTTTAACGCCTTGTAATATAGAGGCAAATCTAAAAAAGTTAAATATCAAATAGAAATCCCAGTTATCAATTTTTTCTAAACCCATTAAGTCACAGTACTGTGCAACATATTCTTTTTCTGAGGGTATACCCAGTTGTTTCAAATCAAGCCCAGCAAGTCCAAGCATCTTTCCTGAACGCCCCATTCTCAATGCCATACACTGGTATGCTACATCAGAAAAAGGGTGGCCAAGTGTTGAGAGCTCCCAATCCACGAGAGCTAAAACCACGGGGGCATTTCTATCGAACATCATATTGTCGAGTCTGAAATCTCCGTGTACCAAACTTACGCGCCCATCGTCTGCAGGGGTGTTTCTAGAAAGCCACTCAATGAGGGTTTCCATCGGTTCGATTTTTTCTAGTTCCGCAGCGCGATATTGTTTAGTCCAACGGCTTATTTGGCGCGTAAAATAATTGCCAGGTTTGCCGTAGTCTGTAAGTCCAACTTTATCTACGTCAACTGAATGCAGCGCTGCTAAAACTCTAACCATTTCAGAATATAGGGCTGTCCGTTTTGATGGGGTAAAATCGGGTAAAGATGGATCCCACAATACCTCGCCATCAATATATTCCATCAGGAAAAAGATGCTTCCTATTATTTTCGGATCCTCACATAGGTGGAATACCTTTGCGACAGGAACATCGCTTTCAGCTAAAGCAGATATAACCCTAAACTCTCTATCTACAGCGTGAGCTGACTTTAGAAGTTCGCCTGGTGGTTTTCTTCTGAGAACATACTTTCCACTAGAGGCATTGATAAGAAATGTAGGGTTTGATTGTCCGCCAGAAAATTTTTCAGCGCTAAGTGGCCCTTTAAATCCAGCAACATTTTTTTCTAAGTACAAGGAAAGTTCAACGGTGTTAATATTGTGAACAATATCGTTTGCGCTATTCATTCTACTTAGTCCCTTTTGAATACATTTCAATAACTTGTTTTCCTAGGGCCATTTGATGTACTTGATCAGGGCCGTCAGCTTGTCGACACCATCGAGCATAATTAAATGCCTCTGCCATAAAGTAGTCTTCTGTTAGGCCTCCTGCGCCATGCATTTGCATACACCGATCAATTATCTGTTGAACCATTAGTGGAATGGTCGTTTTCGTCGCAGCAATCATGTCTTTTGATTGTTGCGCTCCAACTTGATCCATTTTGTCAGCGGTTTTTAGTACAAGCAGTCTTGCCATTTGGATTTCTGAAAAGCATTTTGATATATCTTCTCTGACGGATTGGTGCTTACTAAGAGGTCGCCCAAATGTATTGCGTGTTTCTGATCTTACACAAGCTAGCTCAAGAGAGCGTTGGGCAGCCCCAACTAATCGCATGCAATGATGCATTCTTCCTGGCCCTAGACGACCCTGAGCTATTTCAAACCCTCTTCCTTCACCAAGGAGTATGTTTTCGTGAGGGACTAGGACGTTGTTAAACACCAATTCTGCATGGCCGATCGGGGCGTCGTCATAACCAAGAGTGGTTAGTGGCCTTACAATTTGGATGCCAGGCGTATTTTTTGGGACTAAAACTTGGGATTGTTGGCGATGGCGATCAGGGTTTTTAGGGTCAGATTTTCCCATAACGATAAATATCTTGGTTCGCTCATACATGGCCCCTGTAATGAACCATTTTCGCCCATTAAGGAGCCATCCATCTTCTGACTTTGTGATACTAAGTTCGATATTAGTTGCGTCACTTGATGCAACCTGTGGTTCCGTCATCGCATATGATGAGCGAATATCACCCGCTAGCAATGGCTCAAGCCATTGCTTTTGTTGGTCAGGGGTGGCGTATTTCATGAACACTTCCATATTGCCAGTATCAGGAGCGTTGCAATTGAATACTTCTGGAGACCAAATTACTCTGCCCATCATTTCCGCTAAGTGGGCATAATCAAAATTACTGAGCCCCCCGTGATCACAGTATTGCGCATACTTTTCTGGTACGAACAGATTCCAAAGGCCTGCTTTTTTTGCCTTAATCTTCAGTTCATCCATTAGCGGCAGTGGGGCGAAACGATTTGATGCGCTCGCTAATTGCGCTGCATATTTTTCTTCATTAGGATAAATATGTTCATCCATAAATTCTGAAAGCTTCTCTCCTAGCAGAATTGCCTTGTCGCTGTGCTCGTACATGCCCTGATTCCTTAGAAATTGATTAATGCTTCTGTATTTTCACTAAAATACTACATTTGTACAATGACATTAAAAATCAATGTCAATGACAAAAGTTTACATTACCATGGAATAATATGCGGGCTTGTTAAAGTGACAATCTCAATCGGTACGTTATATTGGTAGGGGAGGGTGTTCTGCGTGTCTCTCACTCTCACTCTCACTCTCACTCTGTATGGGAATCGGAGAGGGGGTTTCCTTAGCTAACCAGAGATACACAGAAGGCAATATGAATAGAGTAAACAGCGTTCCAATTGCCATACCAGCGACCAAAATTATACCAATACTATTTCTCGCTTCAGCTCCTGCACCACTTACCAGTACAAGAGGCAAGTGCCCCAACACTGTGGCGGCAGTGGTCATTAGAACGGGTCTTAACCGTAACTCTGAAGACTCTTTGATAGCGTCAATCTTAGGTATTCCTTTTAGTTGTAACTCGTGTGCAAATTCCGTAATTAATATCCCGTTTTTTGCTATGAGTCCTACCAGTGTTATGAAACCAATTTGAGCATATATATTAATAGTCGTTAGGCTCAAAAAGCTAAATACCATTGCACCTGAGATTGCTAGTGGAACTGAACCTAATAGCACAACAAGGGGGAGACGGAAGCTGTTGAATTGAATGGCTAACACGAGATATACCACGGTTAGCGCAATGAATAAAACAGACATCATGCTGTTGCCTTCACCTCTAAGTTGTCGGGAGATACCTGCATAATCCACCGTGTAATTGGTGGGAAGAATCTCTTTAGCGGCGACTTCCAATGCACTTAAGGCTTGGTCATTGGTTGTTCCCGGTAATACGCCTCCGTAAATACGGAACGACCGTTGTTGATTAAATGTGCCCATTACACGAGGACTGGTAACTTTCTCGAGCTTAGCGACAGCTCGTAAAGGAACTAATGTTCCTAGTGCCGTGCGTAGCTGCAAATCCAATAATGTATCTGGGTTGTCTCGAGCAAAATCTTCTACCATAGGGATTACGCGATATGCTTTTCCGCTTGCGTTAAATCGATTTACGTCCATTTCAGATAGTAGTGATGCGAGTTGAGTGCTGACGCTGTTAATATCCAATCCTAAATCGGCAATTCGATCATGATTAAATTGTAACCGTACTTGGGGAAGATTTATTTTTAGGTCGCTATCCACAAACATAAATTTACCACTTTGGTAAGCGGCTTGGATAAGTTGTTGGGCGTAAACCTCCATGTCTTGATAGGTGTCTGGAGCCTGTACGACCATTTCCACATCAAATTGCCCCGCTGTAGGTAGGCTTGGGAAAATAACAGGAAAAACTCTAACCCCAGTTATTGATGAAAGTTGCCCGTAGATACTTGGTAAGAGATCTTGCACAGCAAAATCACGCTCGCTGTAGTCTACAAATTCAATACCACCAAAACCTCCGTTGGGCGATATTATTTGCCATACCATATTTAACCCTGGCGTTGTCTCCTGAATAAGGTCGATAACGTCATGCATGTAGTCGTTAGTATAAGCTAACGATGCTCCGGGTGGTGATTCAATGATAATGTTGATGCTACCTTGATCTTCAATGGGGGCGAGTTCTTTGGCAGAGAAAAGGTAAAAAGGAACGACCAATAGGGATAGAAATATACCCGCAAACAAAATTTGGTTGCGCCACTCAAAGCTCTTTCCCAGTAGATTGCCGTACAATTGATGTAGTTGGTCAAACCACTGGTTTAAGCGTCGGGTGAATGCGCTTTCATGACCGTTGTCAGAACAAACGTAGGCACTCATGATAGGTGAAAGCGTTACAGCCACAATACCGGATATGATAACCGCTACCGCTAATGTGAAAGCAAATTCCTTAAATAAGCTACCCGTTAAGCCTGAAACGAAGCCTATGGGTGTGTATACAGCGGCTAAGGTGATTGTCATTGCAATTATAGGAGACAGTAGCTCGCGAGAGCTTACCAAGGCTGCGTCAATACGAGTTCGACCTTCTCGTAAATGCCGAGCAACGTTTTCAACAACAACGATAGCGTCATCTACAACGAGCCCCACGGATAAAACGATTGCCAAAATGGTTAGCAGGTTTAGCGTGAATCCCATCATTAACATAGCAGCAATACTGCCTAAAATTGAAATAGGAATGGTCACCAAAGGAACCAGCGCAGTTCTGAAAGATCCCATCAATAGTAAAACAACGATACCGACTAAGGTTACCGTTTCAAAGAGCGTGATAAAGATTTCTTTTAATGCATCACGCATATAAATCGTGCCGTCATAACCAATGTTAATGGTTAATCCTTTGGGCAAGGAGGCGTTAATATTTTCAAGCCGCTTGTAAAGCTCATCTCCTATAGCAATTTCATTGGCACCAGGTAAAGGCCAGATAGAGATGTAGATAGTTGTTTCTTGATTAAATCTAGCACTTATCGTGCCTCGATCTTCACCCATTTCGATTCTAGCAACATCACCCAAACGAACAAACGCACCATTGATATTACGGAGGATAAGTTGCTCGAAATCGTTCGTGGTTTTTAAGGTCGCGTTGCTCAGTAGGTTTATCTGTTGTTGTTGGTTTTCCGTTTTTCCTATAGCTGCGATGATATTATTTGCGCGTAGTGCGTTAAGGACTTCATTTGCTCCCATATCTAATGCTGCAATTTTTATTGGGTCGATCCATATTCGCATTGCTGGGCTTCTACCGCCTTCTAGCCCGACTCGTTGTACGCCTTTGATCGCTGCCAATTGTGGATTTACTTGGCGTTCCATAAAATTGGTCAACTCGGAACGGCTCCATTCTTTACCATGAACATCCATATAAAAAAGTGCAGCAGGACGGTCGGCTCTCTGCACTTCAACGGCGGGGTCTTCGGCACCTTCAGGTAACTCGTATCGTATTTGAGCCAAACGGGCAGAAAGTTCAGCCAATGCCGCTGTACTATCTTCATTAAGCTCCAGCCAGGCCGTTACAATACTGAGCCCTGCGGTAGTTTTGGCATCAACAAAATCAACGCCAGGAATGGTCATTGCTGCGCGCTCAATGGGCTCTGTGATAAAACCTTGTACCACTTCCGCAGACGAGCCTGGAAATACTGTGGTGATAACCAACGAGGAGCTTTCTATTTTTGGAAATTGCAAAACAGGGATTTTGAATGCCGCATACGCACCAGAGAGCAACAAAATTAGCGATACTACAATCGCAATAACAGGTCGCCTTACAAATATGTCCATTATAAGCTCCCTTGTTTCTGTTCGTGTTCTTGTGCAATGGCTAACGTTGGGCGCTCTTTCGTATAAACCAGCATACCTTCATGTAATTTGAATGAACCGGCAACGGCAATTTTTACACCTTTCTTTAGGTTTTTACCGCTCGATTGATTCGTCGTAGTCTGCTCAATTAACGTCATCCCGTTTTGATGGGCAATCGCTGTGATACGTTTACGTTTAGCTCGAAAACCTTTGGAATCTTCATTTTTGTTTAGAATAAAGATAAATTGACCAAGGTTATCGTTTTGAATAGCAATAGTTGGTACGGCCAAGTACGATTTTAACGATTTAACAGGGACACTTACATTTACACTGGACTTGTGGGTGAACAGGTTGCCAGCATTTTCAAATTTGGCACGATAATGCCTGCTTCGACTGCCATCACTAATAGCTGTATCTTCAGCAATAATAGTTGCCTGATAGGTTGTATCAGTATTTTGTTGGTAAATGGGTTGAATGGTGATTTCAGTTTCAAAAGGTAGGGCAGGGTAGAGCTCTGGAACCATAAAGTCTATCCAGCGGTAACTTTTGTTTCCAACGAGTGTGGTGATTTTTGTATTATCTAAAATATATTGACCAACTTCAAACTGATGGATTCCTGTTTTACCGGAAAAAGGTGCACGTAAAGTTTTTTTCGAGATGGTGCTTTCAAGCACTTTTATCTCAGCTAGAGATGTTGCGAGATCAGCTTTACTTCTATCAAACTGTTCCTGGCTTATTGCTTTTGATTTATGTAAATTTTTTGCTCGCTTGTAAATGGATCGTGAAAGTTCCGCGCGAGCGTTAGCCGCTACTAGATTAGCTTTTTCTATACTGATATCGAGTTGTATCAGTATTGTTCCCTCGGTAATTTTTTCCCCTGAATTGAAATTTACCAAAGTGATTTTACCGGGTAATTCATTACGGATATCGATGTGCTGTGGTGCGAGCACGTCACCTATCACGTTAATGGATGGGGCGTACGTGACGGTGGTAACTTCAGATGTTTCTACTGTTTCTGAATGTTCTGGAAACGACTCTCCAAATGCAATGGCAGCTTTTATCTCAAATACTTTAAATGCAGCTAACCCTGAAAATACCGCGATGCTTAAAAATACGGTGATAGACCATCGTCGAATGTTCATTAGTGGTACCTTTTTAAATCAAAAAAATGAGAGAGAGTCAGAATTACCGCAGGCCTTTTTCTTCTAAGGTTCGACAAATATTTTCTATGCTGACACTGGTTATTGGGGTTTTCCACGGGTAGCTATTTATAAGTCGCTGGGTATTTTTTATAATTAGGCTGTCTGGGTTCACGGTTAACGCGATCTCTTTGCCTTGTCCAATAATGTTTCTAGCATCAAGCTGTACTGCAACTTGGGTAAAACCAACACACATAGACCATAAACCAACGTTGATTTCTTCCACCAAGCTATCTTTTTGGTCTGCATCAACAATTAGCTCGCCCGTGGCATATGCTTCACGAATAATATTTGCAAAAGACTCCTCTACCGCTTTATCGGTTTGAATCATCTTTTCCAACCAGCCTTTAGAGGCGCGTTGTAAGACAGCTTTACTGACAACCAAGCTTCCAAGCTGGTCGTCAAAATCATAAAGGTAGACCTTTTCTTTACAAATCAGGCTAACAGCCATTAAACGTTCTGGGGTAGGTAAAGGTAAGGACTGGATTTCCTTAAAGGTGTTAAGCAGGTGCGTATACATTCGGTACGCTAATGCTACCAATACATCCTCTTTTGACTGAATGTGTTTATATATTGTTCCCATGGAAAAACCAGACTCTTTGGATATTGCAGACATCGTAAAATCCAGTAATGAGCTAGCTTCGATACAGCTTGCAGCGGCATCGATAATGATATCTTCCTGTTCTTGAGGCGTGTGGGTTGGGGCTGGCGACATGTATAACCTATTTGAATACTATTCGAATGATATTCGAATAGTATTCAAATAGGTGTGTTTAGTCAAATATGGAATTGTTATTCGTTGTAATAAACTATAGAGAATAAGTATAACTTATTGAATATTAGGGAATAAATTACTTCAAATAAATGAGCGTCCTTTCATAGTGCTCCTGTAATTGATAATTCTAGCCAGATGTACATATAATAAATCATTCTTGGTGTACAAAACTTATAGGCGTCAACAATGAACAACGGCATACAAAAACCTAGGATTCTACATACCTTGCTGGAGGCACGTGTACCTTTTGAGATTGGTGCGCAATTACTTTCTCGACGTTTTTATGAGAAAACCCTTCCCCAGGGTAATGGCAGGGCTGTCATAGTGATACCGGGGTTTGGCGCAGGGGATTTTGAAACCGGAATGCTAAGGCAATCATTGCGTCGCTTGGGCTATCGATCGGTACCGTGGAAAATGGGTAGAAATATGGGTTCAACCTCAGAGAATAGAGCCCACCTCCATTCAGAACTAAAGAGGTTGCTAGGGGTTAGCAGTCAAAAAGTTTCCATTGTGGGTTGGAGTTTAGGAGGTGTTTTTGCTCGCGAGCTCGGTCGAAAATACCCTGAGTATGTTCATTCCGTCGTTTCTTTGGGCACACCTTTCACTGGTGACCATGATGCCAATATTTTACATGATGTATTTCAGCGTATATCTGGATCGAAGTTTACCAGTGAAGATCTGGCTGCATTTAATCAGCGTAAAGAGCCCCCTGGTGTGATTTCTACCTCAATTTATAGCAAGACGGACGGCGTGGTTTCTTGGCAGTGCTCCCTAGAGAAAGAATCTGAACTTACCGAAAATGTTGAAGTGGTTAGTAGTCACTGTGGATTGGTGTGTAACCCGCTGGCGGTTTCTGCTCTTGCGTACGCACTGCAGAAATAGAGGTATTACACCCGTGATTAACCCGTTTGGATGTCGTCGCCATCCAATCATTAGGCTGTTTGTATTTGTTCATATTTAACCACAATTCTTAATGAATATTTTTATCGTTGTATTTTAATCTTCGTTCGAGAGCCTGAACTTTCAAGCAATTAAAGGTTAGGCTTTTTCCAAAGGCCTCATCAAAATGAACTGCGATGCCACGAGGTAACGGGTCACCCTCTATATCGGTTCCGCGTGCTTTGTAGGCGAACGTTAAATCACAAAGAGCTGTCTTATGGTCTAGTTCACTCATAATGATTGAATCACAGTCATCGAATTTCAAAACTACGATGTACGGTTGTTCTAAATCATGAAGTTCAAATGAAATTTCTATATCGATGTTATCTTTCGGAGTGCCAATATTAGGTGCGTGATCATTCTTTTGAAAGACTAAGTTATATATGTCTGCTTCTTTGAAATCTGGCCATAAACCGTGATCGAGTACTAATTGGCTATGTTCAATATTTCTTACTGGGGTGAATTCGTTCATGGTATCTAACTCCTTTTTTGAGGGGTGGTGTCAGATGTGTCTGGTGCTGAAACCTGTAAGACTTGCCTGTAGTTACCTCTATGATTTACCTTTTTTGTCCAAAGGACAAGCTCCAGTTTAGAGGGGAGTAGGAGGGGCTTACATCCCCCCTAATATGAATAGGTATTGTTCCCCCTCCTGGGTTAAAATTGATACTGGCTAGCCGCAAGATCTCGCATTATCTCTTCCGAACCACCACCAATAGCATTAACGCGAACCTCACGATAAATACGCTCAACCTTGCTGCCACGTAGATAGCTAGCACCACCCAAAATTTGGCTTGCCTCACGGGCGCAAAACTCCATTGTTTCACTAGCCTGAACTTTAAGCATCGCTAAATCACCGGGGTGAACTCTACCTTCAATGTATGCTTGAGTAAGGTGTAGTAGGTAGGTTTGCGTTGCGTTAATACGTTGTTTCATCGTTGCTATTTTATGACGAATCACTTGATGATCTGCAAGTCTACTTCCAAAAGTCTCCCGCTCTCGTGCCCAATTGACTGCTTCCTCTAGGCAACATCGAGAAGACGCTTCCATAGAAACCACCATTGCTAAACGCTCGCTATTGAAGTTATTCATGATAACGCGAAACCCTTGACCTTCTTTACCGATTAAATATTTGGTAGGTACTTTAACGTTATCAAAATACAGAGTAGCCGTGTCAGAACATAACCATCCCTGTTTTTTCGTTAACGGCGTACGCGCCACGCCATCAAGATCCATCGGGATAAGTAACATCGATACGCCCGTAGCACCTTCACCTCCCGTTCTTACAGCAGTACTTACCCAGTTGGCGCCCATGCCACCAGAGATAAATGTTTTGCTGCCATTAACAATGTAGAAATCACCTTCTTTTTTTGCAGTTGTTTTTATATTTGCTACATCGGAACCACCGGAGGGCTCGGTTATGCCAAGTGAAATTCGCTTTTCTCCAGAAAGAACTGATGGTACTACCTGCTCTTTAATGTCATCACTACTAAAATTAACAACTGGCGGTAACCCTATGCCATGAATTAGCAGTGTACTTGCTATTCCGCCTGCCGAGCCGATACGACCCAATTCTTCTCCAGTAATATTAACGTAGTGCTGGTCGATTCCGTCTGATATGCCGCCGTAGGCTTCGGGATAGCCAATTTGTAGCAAACCAATTTCTGCAGCCTTGGGCCATAGCTCATCGGGTATTTTTGCGTTTTCATCCCACTTGTCTAAGAACGGAGCGACTTCTCTGTCAAGGAATTTCCGTAGTTGGGTTCGCCAACTCTCATGGTCTGCAGTGAGGTGTGGGTTGTGTAATCGAGCACTATCAAAATCCAAAGACATGGGGTTTCCTTCTCAATTTTAGGAGAATAAGAGTTTAGGCGCTTAAGAGGCTAAGTGTTTGCTTAGATAAGTCGTTGATACGATGATAGAGCGCTAGACGTTAAGTCGCATTGGATCCAGCGCCAAAGATCTTAGTTTTGGTGCCACGCTAGCGTCGATATTCTGAGGGGGCGCAACCATGCCATGTTTTGAAGGCAGAGGAAAATGTAGAAGAGTCAGCATAACCCAGTAAAAATGTGATGCTGGTAATTCCTAATTGTCGATCGGCTAAAAAGCGTAGTGCCATCTGTGATCGTAGATCTTGTACCTCTTGTAAAAAATTGGTCTCTCTTTCCGATAGTCTGCGCTGTAACGTTCTTCGGGATACCTTTAAATCTATCGCTACGGTATCTATTGTCATATCACCAGTAGGTAGTGCAAAAACGATACTTTGACGTAAAGCCTTGAGAAATTCGTCTCCGGGTACTGTATCTACATAGTGTTGCCATGGGTTTTTGGATGCGCTGGATACTTCGTTGATCGATTCGATCAAGGGATAGTCTAATGACGCCAAATCAAAGTAGAGTGCACTGAATGGTTGATCGAAAATCAGGTTATTGCCAAAGCACTGCGTTAATATTGTTAGATCTTTTGGTTTGGGGTAGGTGAACTGGGCTTTATTTATGGTTATGGGGTGAAGGCAAATAGACGTTAATATCGAGTTAGCGGTACTTAACACCATGTCGATCGTGTGGCGATCACTGACTGAATAGGGGGCTGATGGACGCCACTCACTTCGCAAGGTGTCTTCTTCACGAACGATAACGGCTTTTCCCAAATCACCATACATCTCCAAAACATTGGGCATCATATTTAACCATTGGCGAAGAGATCCACAGATAGTGGATAAGTACAACAGTAAGTGACCGATGTTCAGGTAGGCCGCGCGACCAACAAGAATCCCTAAATCTTGATTGCCAGCAGCTTTGGCGATTTCTTTGTTAAGCTCGTAGAAAGTCCCAACAGGTATTTGGTAATCAGGGATTTCGAACCATGCTTTGTCTAGTTCGCACATTTCAATAATCTTATCCTTAGATACCCCTAAACATTCGCCAATTTGAAGCGTGTGCATGGCTTGTTTTGCGGGCATAACCTGGATTGGATCAATGATTTGTTTTTTGTTCATGGAGTTAGGATTACCATTCGCTCAATTTAATTGTTTCAGACATTTGCAACAAATTCTCTAAACCTAATTCTTGATAATGTTTTAAATTCGTCTAGCAAACGTAGGCCCACCTCGTCTTCCATAGCTAACGTCATTCGAACCGTTAATCCTAGCATTTGGATCATTAGTAAGCAGGCGTCGAATGCTGCCTGATGATCTGTCTGAGGTAGAAGTTTACAGAGTTTATCTGCAAGTAGCTTAGCATTTGTTTTAGTATCTTCGGTATCCAAATCTCTTAGTACGGTGTTAGCCTGAATACCTGCCCAAATGGTGGTTAGTGCAGGATTATCTAAAAAAAGTTGATAGAAATAATCAACAGCTAATTCCAATGCATTCGAAAGCTCACTAACGCTCTTAGCTTGACTGGTAACGTTTTTTAGTAAACATTGAATTTGTTCAAAGTAACCTTCCATGATGGCAGTTACGATGGCGTTTTTGTCAGGGAAATACTGATAGATGGAGCTAGGTGCAACACCAGCAGCTTTTGCTATTTCCCTCATACTTACCGAGTCGTTCCCTCGCTCTCCAATCAGTGATTTGGCTGAATCTACTATCAGGTCATATTTTTCGCGGCTGCGTTCTTGTGTTGGTTTTCTTCTAGGGGTTGGCATTTAGGGTTGTTATCTCATACTACGAATAAGGGAAAGTGGTTGACAAATTATATATGAACATTGATCATGTTTCAAAACGTGAACAATGTACATGTTTTGTTTGTCGGTTATTCAATGTAAGAGAGGTTTAGATGGAAGTCATCGATGACAGCTTATCTGTAAGAGATAATCATCTGTTTATTGAACAAAGAGATACCACCCAGCTGGTTGAGGAGTTTGGTAGCCCTCTATTTGTTGTATCGGAAAACCAATTGCGTAGAAACTATCAGCGTTATCATAAGGCGTTTAAAAAACATTGGCCCTTTGGGCCTGTGGACATTCTTCCTGCAAACAAAGCAAATTGGAATACGGCTGTGCGTTCTGTATTAAGCGAAGAGGGCGCAGGTGCAGATGTTTATTCGCAAGGCGAGCTGTATTCAGCGTTAAAGTGTAATGTTAAACCAGAGTTGATTTCAGTTAATGGTGGCGGTAAATCTGACGAGATGTTGCGACAATGTATTGAGTCGGGCGTACGAATTACGATTGAAGATACCGATGAGCCACAAAGAATAAATGAAATTGCTAGGTCTATGAACAAAGTGGCAAAGGTACGGTTTCGTGTCAAACCCGACTTCCCGAATTTGTGGAAAAAAACAGATTTTGCGTTGGAATCCACTTCTATTGATATTGCCATTCAGATTTACAAGTCAGGAATTCCTGCTGAGTATTTGGAAGATTTAGGAAAGCAGGTATTAAAAATGGAACACGTAGAATTAATGGGCTTACATTTTCATGCAGGGCGTAATCACAATAGCTTGTGGTTCTGGCGTGGGTTAATGAAACGTTACGGCCAGTTGGTAGTTCATCTATGTAAAGCCTGGGGTAACTACAAGCCCAAGGAGTTAGATATTGGTGGCGGTTTTGCCTCGTTTCGAGACCCCCACAGTAAACTGGGGTTACGAGAAGATACGCTGCTTACTTATGTGACATATCCTTTAGAGCTGGCAATGTACAGTTTGACGGCAAGAGGTCGGTATAAAGGGATGTCGTTGATGTTAGAAAAGGTGATGTCAAAAATCCCCGGTAAGCATCGGGCACCCACTATTGAAGAATATGCAGAGGCGGCTGTAACTACTTTTAAAGAAACACTATTAAAGGGAGGGATGGATTTACAGGGTGTTCGTTTGCAGTTAGAACCTGGACGAAGCTTTTATGGTGATACCGGAATTCACTTGTCACGAGTTAAGAAGTTTAAACAACAAACAAAACCCCTGAAAATGAATTGGGTGTTAACGGACACAACCTACTTTTTTATGGCCGGTGGTGTGTACGAATATAACTTTCATGAGTTTAGAATTGCGAATAAGGTGAATGAGCCTGTTAAGCATGTGGCAGATATTGTAGGGCATTCCTGTTATGCCGATCGAATATTGCCGTTAGTTAAGGTGCCAGATATGGAAGAAAATGATGTGATAGCATTTTTGGATATGGGAGCTTATCAAGAAGCGTCGGCTTCTAATTTTAATGCTTTGCCTCGGCCAGCAATGGTTTTGGTTAAAGATGATCTGGCTGAAGTAATTAAAGTAGCTGAAACCATTGAAGATGTTTATCGTCGTGACCGGATACCTGATCGATTAAAAAAACAATCTGGAAAACAACAACAAAGAACGCCTGAAACTGCATATTGAAATAGCCTATGAGGCCTCCTGTGAAACTACAGAGCAAAACTATATTCGTACTCAATCGATCAACGAAAGAGGATTTAATATGAAAGCAACGTTAACAGATATTCCCAGTGTTTTTGGTATCCGTTCCTTTTCTCAAGTTAAAAACGATGTGTCCCATATGTTAAAGCAGGCAGGTTCTGGTTTTCAACTAGGCACAAGTACCTTAGGTTTTTTTCGCCCGGACGTTGCAGTACCTACCTATTTTGGGAAATACCCTCAAAATCGTTTGGCACCAATTTTCCATTGTTTCGATCGTGTTAGTGGCGGTAAGCACTATTCGCAACGAGTGACCCGAAAAAGCATGACAGACTTTCGGGGTAAACATTTAGGGTATGACGAACATGACGGCGTTGATTTCGCTTGCCCTATAGGAACAGAGCTAACGGCAGCGGCTCCTGGCCATGTTGTTATGATTAGGGATAATTGGTTGCGCGGAGGCCTTACTATAACAATCGATCATGGTAACGGTTTGCTAACACAGTACACCCATTGCTGGAAACCTTTGGTGGAGCTAGGGCAGAACGTTAATCGAGGGGAGGTAGTTGCACTTAGTGGTTCTGCGGGTATTGATATGACAATTTCCTTCCCTTGGGTGTCACCCCATATTCACTTCATGGTTTGGAACAGAGGGATTCCGGTGGATCCTTTTTTAACAGAAGGAGAGCAAAATCATACAGGGACTTGGGTCGAACGAAATAAGCCAGGCTTCCAAGTTTGTGAAGCCGATCCTGTTCCTGAATACAGTAGTGTTAATGAGGAGACGATTCAACAAGTGATTGCCGATTGCACCTGCAAAAAAATCACTAAGGAACTCGATGCGCTGATGGGAAATACTCGTTATCTAGCCGCTTATCTTGAAGATGCATTACATCATGATAGACATGCTTGGAATAAGAACTATGACCCAAGTCTATTAAGATCAAAGCAAGATGGAATGACGAAGCTATGGCTTCCGTTGTCCAGACAGTATTATGATGGTGCATTGTTTGCGGATGAATGGTTAGGAGCTGATTATTGGGGATAAGCACGGAATGAACTGGAGTTGGTGACATTTTAATGGGATAGAATCGAATGATAACTTCCAGGGTGATGGTTCGCATAGGGTGTTGTTTCTATTGTTTATTTTAGCTAAGAGGAAGTGAAAGGGGTTCTGTCGCAAATTTTTCCCATATGGTGATGAGCTAAAAAATATTTTTTGAAGAATGTGGTTTCGAATCGAGTGAGCCCCAAACTAATCCACTCTCGAAATTAATTTATGGTATGAAACGACAGAGAATATGGGGTAGTGTGCTAGACCTTTTCTAGCTCATATGAGCATAGTACACATGCTTTGGTATTATAAAAAATGGCACCTATACTTACTACATCAACCTAAAGAGGAAGGTTTATGACTGAGGCCATTCTAGGAGCTTATGACTATATTGTTGTTGGCGCAGGGTCTTCTGGCTGTGTGGTTGCGGCTCGTCTTTCGGAAAATCCAGGTGTAAAAGTACTGTTGCTTGAAGCTGGTGGTGAAGACACTGATCCTGATGTGCAGGATCCTACAAAGTGGCCAACCCTCTTTGAAGGTGAACTAGACTGGTGCTATCAGACTATGCCCTTACGCCACTGCAACAAACGTATCGACCACGTCCCCCGTGGCAAAATGCTTGGTGGCTGTCATAGTCATAATGCAAGTGCTTGGGTTCGTGGTCACCAAATGGATTTCGACAACTGGGCGTATCAAGGCTGTATCGGTTGGGATTGGCAGAATGTATCGCGCCTGTATCGAAAAATTGAAGACTGGCAGGGGCCAGCTAACCTGGAACGCGGTAGCGATGGTCCATTGTATGTGGCGCCACCCGTTGACCCCAACCCCATTGCCGCTGCTTTTGTGGAAGCAGGCCCCGCCATTGGTCTGCCTCGCATTGAGGACAATAATAGCGGCAATATGGAAGGAACGAGCTTCTTTAATTTAAACATCAAGGATGGAAAACGCTACAGTGTTGCGAATGCTTATCTACGGCCAGCCATGAGTCGAGCAAACTTAACGGTGCTGACTCGTGCAGAAACATACAGCCTTATAATCGACAAGGGCTGTTGCACTGGCGTCAATTATTCTCACCAAGGGAAAGACAAAACAATCAGAGCCACTGTCGAAGTGATTCTCTGTGCCGGTGTCATTGGTTCACCGCGACTTCTAATGCTCTCTGGGGTAGGCAGTGAAGAAGACCTTAAGCGCCTTGGTATTCCCTTAAAGATGAACTTGCCTGGAGTAGGGCAAAACCTCCAGGATCATGTTTTGCTTGCCGGTATTAATTATGAGTGTAAGGGTGCTCTACCACCAGTGCGTAACAACGGAGCCGAGGGCACCTTGTGGTGGAAGTCTGACTCAAGACTGATTTGTCCCGACCTGCAGCCAGTGATTCTTGAATTTCCACTAGCTACCCCAGAATTGGCCAATCAGTTGCCACACGAGAATTGTTATTGTATTGCGCCTAGTGTTGTACGACCCTCTAGTCGTGGTAGTGTTACCTTGCGTTCCGCCGACCCCACAGTAAAACCAGATATTGATGTCAACTTTATGGCTCAAGACGCAGATATCAAAGCTATGTTAGTGGCTATTGAGATCTGCCGTGAGATGGGGGCTTCGTCAGTTTTCAACGAATTTAACAAGCGTGAAATCATGCCTGGTTCGCTGGCACGGAATGAGATGATCGAGTTCATCCGCAACAGCGCATCTACGTACTTCCATCCTACCGGTACTTGCAAGATGGGGATTGATGAAGCAGCCGTGGTTGACCCAGATCTACGTGTTTATGGTATTAGCAACCTGCGTATTGCGGACGCGTCTATCATGCCCAGTGTTACATCTGGCAATACGAACGCGCCTTCTGTGATGATTGGTGAAATGCTAGCTGAGCGTATTATCACTGAAAAGGTGGGATGAAAAAGGGTTAAGGGCAACTTAGTATAAGCCAAGTTTGTTATGGCTATAGCTGACTAACATATTTTTAGTGTTTTGGTATTGGGACAACATCATTTGATGGCTTTCGCGGCCAATTCCTGAATTTTTATAACCGCCAAAAGCAGCGTGTGCTGGATAAAGGTGATAGCAATTGGTCCACACTCTACCTGCTTGAATTCCGCGCCCTAAGCGATATGCAACATGCACATCCCGAGTCCACACAGCAGCCCCCAAGCCATATCCAGTACTATTAGCAATTTCTAGAGCGTCCTTAGCATCACTGAATTTACATGCGGACAATACGGGGCCGAATATCTCTTCCTGAAAGACACGCATGCTGTTGTCACCTTCAAAAACTGTTGGGGTTATAAAATACCCTTTTGATAATGAACCATCCAATGTGTACGCTTCGCCTCCGGTTAGAACCTTAGCGCCTTCATCTTTGCCTATTTGGATATAAGACATGATTTTGTCCATTTGTTCTTTTGATGTTTGGGCACCTAACATCGTCTCTGTATCCAAAGGGTTACCTGCTTTTATTTTCTTAACAGTTTCTAATCCGCGGGCCATAAATTCATCATAAAAAGAGGCTTGTACTAGGGCTCTTGAAGGACAAGTACAGACTTCCCCTTGATTGAGTGCAAACATGGAAAACCCCTCAAGCGCCTTATCAACTAGATTATCATTTTCGGAAAGTATGTCTGCAAAAAATATATTGGGTGATTTGCCACCGAGCTCTAGTGTTACTGGCACGACGTTTTCACTCGCATATTGCATAATCAGTTTACCGGTGCTGGTTTCACCAGTGAATGCCACTTTTGAAATTCGATCGCTTGAAGCGAGCGGTTTACCTGCTTCTAAGCCGAAACCGTTGATCACGTTAAGTACGCCGGCGGGTAATATGTGTTGGATCATTTCTACAAATAACAATGCAGTAATTGGGGTTTGTTCTGCGAGTTTAATGACGATGCAGTTACCTGCGACTAACGCTGGTGCCACCTTCCAGGTGAACATTAACAAAGGGAAGTTCCAGGGAATTATTTGACCAACTACGCCTAAAGGTTCGTAAAAATGATACGCCACAGTGTCATTATCAATTTCGCTAATACTACCTTCTTGAGCACGAATAACCCCTGCAAAATATCGAAAATGATCAACGCAGAGGGGTAGGTCAGCCGCCAAGGTTTCACGCACAGGTTTGCCATTATCCCAGCTTTCAGCAACAGCCAATTTTTCTAAGTTAGCCTCCATAATGTCAGCTATTTTAAGTAACAAGTTAGAACGCTCCATTACGGAGGTCTGCCCCCACAAATCTTTTGCTGCATGCGCCGCATTTAGCGCTTTTTCTATATCTTTCGCATTTGAGCGTGGCACTTCAACGTAATTCTCTCCGGTAATGGGAGAAGCGTTCTGAAAATAAATGCCATCAACTGGTACTACCCACTCTCCACCTATAAAGTTCTCATACCGAGTTTTAATATCGATAACAGCACCTTTACTTCCTGGCTGAGCATATATCATAGTGCAAACTCCCTGTTTAATAACGGTCAAATAAATGGGGATGATGCGTTAATCTAAACTCACTTTCACTAGATTATCAAGCGCCAAAGGTTTACAGAGCGTCAAATGCAAGCATGGAAATTGACTCGTACAAATCAACACGGTGATTATATTCGACGGACTTCATTCATATTTCGATATGAACTAAGGTTAGTGTTTTTTCGACTAATTAAATGCAATTTTCAGCTTGATAATTATGATCTGGTGTTTCAACTCAGCGGGTATAGAAAGGAGTTTATCCCATGCAGAAAAAGCTGCCGTATATTTGCGAATAGGCGACTTATAAGCCATTATATTATCAAGGAAAAAAAGAGTTCTAGTGGGGCACTTACAGTATTAAAATGAAACACTTAGAAGAGCATTCAGAATATGTAATTGTCGAACTGTTAATGAGCGATAGCTTATACGCTGGATATCATGCGAAAAATAAAAGTAACAAAGAAAATTGCTTTATTCGTACATTAGCAGCTGACCTACCTAGTAATATTCAAATAAACAGTATTAAAAATGATTACCATCTAGGCTGCCAGTTTAAACACAAGAATATTCTTAAATATCACTCTTTAGAAAAATATCGACAAGGATTTCTAATCGTTCATGAAGATACGACTGGATTTGTACCGATATCAAATTTTCCTCATCGCTTATCTATAAAACAGTTTCTAAATGTTGTCATTCAGCTGATGGCTGCAATTGACGATATTCATAAAAAAAATATTATATTAAGAGGGCTTAATCCAAATAACATTTTATACAATAAAAATACAGAGCAGGTAAAACTATTTAACTTTAGCCTAGCATCTGTGGCTACTCAGGAAATTCCTCTTGAGACAAGTTTACACAAGATTTCCGAAGTTCTTGCCTATATGTCTCCTGAACAAACAGGTCGAACTAATCGTCTAGTCGATTATCGCACTGATTTTTATTCGTTAGGTTTGATACTGTATAAACTATTGTTGGGAGAGCACCCTTACCTATCTCTCTATTCAAACAAAATTGACCCTCAGGCTATAATGCATGGTCATTTGGCTATATTACCCAAATTACCACATTTGCAACGAAGTGATATACCGATATCTCTTTCAAAACTAATAATGAAGATGCTAGCGAAAAATGCCGATGAACGATATCAATCATCATTTGGCATACTGCATGATCTACAAAACATTCAAACACAGGTTTTTCAGGATAAAGTCTGTAATTTTGAATTAGCCACTAAGGATTATTCACCGAAATTACACTTTCCACATAAACTCTATGGACGAGAGTGGGAAATAAATGAACTCATTTCTAGCTTTCACCAATGTTGTTCAGGTGAGCGGAAAGTCATTTTTGTGCACGGCTTACCAGGAATTGGTAAATCCGCCTTAATCCACTCTGTTCACGAAACTATCTCATCGGCACAAGGTTTTTTTGTGGAAGGAAAGTTCGATCAGCTGGGAAGAGAGACCGCCTATAAAGCGTTAATAGAGGCATTTAATCAACTTATTGACAATATACTTGCCTCCGAAGAAGAAATAATTGCAAATTGGAAAAATCGAATTTTAAGTGTCCTAGGGGATAATGCTCAGGTTATTATTGATGTGTTACCAAATTTGGCCTTTATCTTAGGAGAGCAGCCTTCAGTCCCTAAATTGAAAGCGTCACAATCCCACAAACGTTTCATCTCGGTATTCAATCAATTTATTAGGAGCATCGCGACTCTTGAACATCCATTAATTGTATTTATTGATGATCTTCAGTGGGCTGATAGCCCCTGTCTAGAGTTGTTAGAATCGATAATATACCATCAACAGCAAGCACACTTCCTGTTGTTACTATCCTATCGAGATAACGAAGTGTCTGACTCCCATCCTGTTATGATGATGAGGCACAAAACGAAAATTGATTCGATAATCGATATCCGCTTGTCTTCGTTAACACAGCAGCACGTTGCACAACTGTTGGTGGATATGCTCAACCAATCAGCTCAGCAGGTTGCTGAGCTAGCCCATGAAATAATGGTACACACTGAAGGCAACCCTTTCTTTATAAAAATATTTATGCAGTCTCTATATGACAAAAAATTACTGCGTTATGTCACCACTGTTCAGACAATAATAACTGATAATAGCATTAGCGAATGGTCATGGGATATCAATGATATTAAGCAGATTCCCATTACCGATAATGTAGTTGAACTAATGCTTCAGCGAGTTTGCGAGTTACCTAATACTACTCAACGTTTTCTTAAGTATGCCTCCGCTGTAGGAAACCGTTTTGATGCGAAATTTATCGCTAAATTGTTGTCGCTTTCTACTTTACAAATAGATGAAGTGATTTCCTCTGCGTTAATGAAGGGGGTCATTTCTGCATCGGGTAATGCATTTCGATTCGTGCACGACAAGGTACAGGAAGCAGCCTATACGCTGATTGATGAAAAAGACAGACAAAAGGTTCACTTATCGATTGGGCGGGAATTGCGAAAAATGGACACTAGTCTAGATGATAGCAATCGAATAATCGATATTGCCAGACATCTAAATATGGGTATGGCATTGATTGATGATAACGACGAGCTATTGCAGTTAGCCCTAATTAATCAACGCATTGGTCAGCACGCTTATCGCAACGCCGCCTATCAGATTTCGCTTGAGCATTATAAATCTAGCGAAACATGTTTAGCTTCTGTAACTGATAAGCCTTGGAAAAGTCACTATCAATTGATGTTGAAGTTGCAATTGCAATTGGCTGATACAGAATTCATTAGCGGAAACTTCGAGAAGGCGTCAACGATAATTAAAAATGGCCTAGATCACGCCGTTACAGTTCTGGAAAAAACCAGTTTATATGCTTTGAGTATTTATCAAAACACGGTTCAAGCTAACTATTCCCAAGCTATTGATGCAGGTGTAAACGGATTGGCGTTGTTGGGTGTCAGTTTGCCACTTGATGATCTTGAACAACATCTCAGTATAGGATTTCACCAACTTAAAGCTGATATTGAAGATCGAGGGGTTTCTGAACTATTAAAATCGTGTGAAATGCAAAGTGAGAACATGTTGGCTGCCATGCAACTAATCATGAACATGCAACCGACAGCATACATGTCTCAGCCAAAACTGTATTCCGTGCTTGCCGTATTAATGACTAACTTAACAGTGCGCCATGGACAAACTGCGGAGTCAGCGAAAGCCTATATGACTTTTGCTGGGGTTGCTGGTTCTATTTTTTCTGATTACAAACTAACCAGGGAAATGTTTGAACTTGGGGTGAAACTAACCGAACGTTACGACAATGCTGTGCAGAAATGCAGAAATAAATTTATCGAAGTTGCCTTTATTTTGCCCTGGTTAAATCCCATGCGAACGTCTGAAACAGTCATGCAGGAAGGCTATAATACAGGAGTCAACTGTGGGGATTATCAGTATGCCGCGTACAATCTTTCTTTTGGAGTAGGTAATCTCTTTAATCAAGGTTTATCTCTACCTTTATTGTCGGATAAGCTTGAAAGCTATTTCGATTTTTCTGAAAATACAGCACATCATCAAATGTCGATTGATACACTTACTTGCTTTAGAATGGCGGTAGCAAATTTAACCGGTTCGAAAATTTCAAATGATAATTTTAATCTATCCTGCGATGACGAGACAGATTTTATTGAGCGTTGTGAAAAACGTAATCCTGTCAGTAGTTGTTTCTATTATATTCTTGAAGCAATAACACGATATCTTTATGGCGAGTACAACTTAGCGTTACACTCAATTACTCAGGCTAAACGGCTAAAACAATTTGTCAGTGGCACAAGCATGTCGGCGGAAATCAACTTTTATGACTCACTTATATCATTAGCACTTATCGGCTCCAAGAATAATGCGAAATTACCTGTTGCTTTAAGCACGATCAATGAAAACCAGCAACAGATGCTTGCTTGGAAAAATATATGTACCAAGAATTTTCTTCACAAATACCTGTTGATAGAAGCCGAATTGAGTGGGTTGAAAGGTTCAAATGACACGATGAATAAGTATGATGCTTCTATCGAGGAAGCGGAACGACAAGGGTTTGTGCAGTGTGCTGCAATTGCTTATGAGAGAGCGGCATTGTTCTGCATAAGGCGCGGAAAAATAACGACGGCACAAGGATATTTGATTTCTGCATATCAAAACTATAAGTTTTGGGGAGCAATAACAAAAACTGATAAAATGCTCGAAACCTATTCTGATTTGAGGGTTTTATTTGGGAATAGCATATTAGACCAAGGTTCGAAATATCGTTCCCTGAATGAAACATTGGATTTGAAGGCTATTATTAGCGTATCACAGGCGCTTTCAGAACAAATGCAACTCGACCAATTGGTTAAAAAAGTGGTGACGTTGGCAATAGAAAATGCCGGCGCACAGAAAGGTGTATTACTCTTTAAAAGAAAACAGGAATTCGATGTTGTTTCAGTGGCTGAATTGGCTGATAACATAATTGGTTTTACTGATATAGAAAAATGTAATGGTGACAGATATTATCCAATTTCAGTTGTCAATTATGTTCTTCGCTCAAAACACAAACTCATCATTGATGATGCCCTAAAAGAAGGGTCATTCAGGGAAGATCCATATATTGCTGAGCACAAATGTAAATCTTTGCTTTGCTTGCCTATTCTCCATCGAAGTCAGATGGTGGCGATCTTATATTTGGAGAATAATTTGGCAACATCTGCATTCACCAGTGAACGCATTGATGTGCTGTCAATGCTTTCTTCACAGGCCGCTATTTCACTAATCAATGCGAACAGTTACGCAATATTAGAAGACGCTGTAAAGGAAAGGACTGCCGAAATTGCGATTAAAAATGTTGAATTAAATAGAGCTAATGAAGCCAAGTCTGAATTTCTTGCCAAAATGAGTCACGAAATTCGCACGCCAATGAATGCAGTGATAGGCTTAAGTCGGTTGGCATTAAAAACTCAATTAGATCATCAGCAAAAGGATTTTCTTGAAAATATTCTAGATTCAGGCGAGGCACTATTGGGATTGATTAACGATATTTTGGATTTTTCCAAAATAGAAGCCGGAAAGATCACCATAGAAAAAACTCGATTTTCTCTGGATAAACTGCTTCAGCGCTCAGTGAATTTAAGCGCGCTTAAAGCACATGCCAAGGGATTGGAGTTAGTGACGGATATTGATAATAATATCCCCCCAGTACTTGTTGGTGATCCGCTTAGGCTGCAACAGATCATCGTTAATTTAGTGAGTAATGCGGTGAAATTTACAGAAGAAGGGACTGTGTGTATTAAAATGCGCATCAGGGAAGAGACCGAAGAGAACATTGTTTTACAATGTTCATTGGTCGATACCGGTATAGGCATGACCAAGGAGCAACAGGCAAATATGTTTCAATCGTTCACTCAGGCGGATGATTCTATAACGCGTAAATTTGGTGGAACAGGACTGGGATTAGCTATTTCAAAGCAACTTTCAGAGTTGATGGGAGGGAAAATCTGGTTGGAGAGTGACGTGGGTAGAGGCTCCACTTTTCATTTTACTGTCACATTGGGTAAGACTGATGAAATGGCTAGTTCCTTGCTAATCGATAAACAAATCACCAAACTTAAAGTTCTCGTAGTGGACGATATTTCTGTAGCTAGGGCGGTATTGTTGGAGCTTCTAACCAGGTTGGGGATCAGTGCTGAGCAGGCTTGCAGTGGTGCAGAAGCCTTGTTAATGGTGGGGAACGCTCACAAAAAAGGTTCCCCCTTTGATCTTATCTTGATGGATTGGGCTATGCCCGATATGGATGGTATTGAAACCTCCCGCCTTATACATGAAATCGACCCTGAGAATTCGCCCTATATTTTAATGGTTTCAGCCTATGATAAAGATGAAGCCAAAGCTCAGGCACGAAATACCCACACAGTCATTCATCAGTTTATTGAAAAGCCGGTAAATCAGTCGACACTGTTGGATTCAATTATTCATTTTCTAGCGGGTGATATGGAAAAAATAATCGTTGTTGAGGAAGAAGATATTGAGATACCCAACTTGTCCTCATCCCGTATCCTGTTGGTCGAAGACAATGCAATAAACCGACAAGTGGCTCTGGGTTATCTGAGTGATACGCAAGTTAAGGTGGATCTTGCTGAAAATGGTGTGATTGCCCTGCAGAAGGTGCAGCAGATTAGTTATGACCTGATTCTAATGGATATCCAGATGGCGGAAATGGATGGTTTAACCGCTACAGAAGAAATAAGAAACCGTTTGCAGATGAGTGATCTCCCTGTTATCGCCATGACGGCCAATGCAATGGAGAGGGATATAAGAAAAAGTAAACAGGCTGGCATGAATGATCATATCAGCAAACCCATAGATCCCAATATTCTATACCGTACTCTGCTTAAATATTTGGAGGTGCCTCAGAACGCCGCAGCTCTTCAAACAAATACAGGTTTGGCAGAAGAGAAAAGTAATGCGATTAATCAAGTTAAATCTATCCAGCGGAAGCCAGACGCGATAGAACAATCAGTAGATATGCAGGCATGGATACTGCAACAGCTCACTACTGTAGACGGCCTTTATAGCGAGCCAGCCATACAGAGATTAAGTGGAAAAATAGAACTTTACCTGGAATTAGTGAAAGACTTTACTAAGGAGCAGCAAAGTTGCAGTGATGAGCTTAAGGCACTATTTGATGCTGGGGAATGGGTTAAACTCAATCGTGCCGCACACTCGCTAAAATCTACCGCAGCCTACATTGGAGCTCGTGATTTGTCTCAGCTCAGCGCAGAGTTAGAAAGGTCTATAGGTATCGATCGGTATGATTGTGTGTTGTTGGATAGTGTGTGTCAGGCCTTAGAATCATTACTCACACAGATCAATAAACTCTTTCCTAGAGAAACCATAATAGAAAAGGAGAGTTTTTCTACCGCTAAATTGGTAGTGTTTTTAACGGAAATATTACCCTTGTTAGAAACTTCCGATTTTGCCGTGGAAGATTACTTGCCATCACTCAAACTATTGTGTCTTGACACAGAATATTCATCCGTTATCGACGATATTATTAGAAATGTCGCTGATTTCGAGCATGAGCAAGCTGCTTATATAGCGACGGAATTGCTAGCAAAACTTGACGCTGATCAGCCACAGTTTTAATGTATATGAGAGTGCTGAAAGGAAAAACTATGAGTTGTGAACGACAGAAAGTCCTTGTAGTCGACGATGAGACATCCAACCTTAAGATATTGAGTCAAATATTGAGGGAGGAGGTTGATGTTCTGTTGGCGAAAGACGGTAAACAGGCCATCAGAAAAGCCAATCAGTTCAAGCCTGACCTTATACTGTTAGATGTGATTATGCCCGATATGGATGGATTTGAGGTGATCCGACAATTAAAAAGCAGTCCGACAACCAATTTAATTCCTGTGATCTTTGTCACTGGTGAGATCGATACCAACGATGAAGAAAGAGGACTAGAGCTAGGGGCTAGTGACTATATCCAGAAACCATTCCAGGCGTCTATTCTTAAAGCCCGAGTGAGATTGAATTTAAAATTGACCAAACAGCGAACCATGCTTGAGCAGTTGAGTAATATCGATCCTCTCACCTCGATTGCCAACAGACGTAAGTACGCTGAAGTACTTGATGTTGAATGGAAATCTGCAGTACGCCACCATACCGCACTATCGCTGATCATGATCGATATTGACTACTTTAAGAGGTATAACGATCACTATGGTCATGCTGCTGGAGATAGGGCTCTAGAAAAAGTTGCCAATGTACTTGCCAACCAGGCACTGCGCCCCCGGGATTTTGTGGCCCGCTATGGAGGAGAGGAATTTGTACTCATATTGCCAAATACAGACTATCAAGGGACGGTAAACATTATGGAAGCATGCCGTAAGGCTGTTGCGGAGTTAGAGATAGAACATATTGAAAACGAAGACAAAAAAATAATGACAATCAGTGCTGGTGGATACAATTGCTTGCCCAACTCACAAGATACCGAGCAAGATTACCGGGAAGCCGCCCTAAAAATAGCCGACGATATGCTGTATAAGTCAAAACAAAATGGTAGAAATTGTGTGACCTGTTATCAATTGGATGTAAGCAGCCCTAAGAATCTATATACAAAAAAGTCTATTTGACCGTAGCTTCCGTATAATTTCAAAACCTCATCCTAGAAATATCCAAATAGTAGTAACTATTGAAGCCTACTATTTTCGACGTGTACCGTAACGACCGGATACGTGCTCGGTTAAAGAAGTATGTACTCCATTCCCTTGGGCACCCGCTGGCACTACTTTTTTTCGTGTGTTCTATTGTTATTTGTCAATCATATGGCGTTTTGCGTATTCGACAAAAAACGTTAACGCCTCTGGATTTGCCATCGCATCACGATTCGCTGCATTTTCTTCGTCGACCCCTGATAGAATATTTCGCACAGGTATTTCCATTTTTTTGTTGGTCAAGGTATAGGGGATTTCTGTTACCTGAATGATTTGATCAGGCACATGACGCGGGGAATATTCGTAACGTAATGTCTGGCAAATTTTATCTTTTAACGCCTGATCCAGGGGGCGATGATCGTTCAGGGTGACGAACAGCGGCATAAAAAATTTACCATTGTCTAAACTAATATTAACAATGATTGAATCATCGACCTCTTTAATTTGTTCAACGCTACGATAAATTTCCGCAGTACCAATTCTGACACCATAACGATTTAACGTTGAGTCTGAGCGCCCCTGTATGTAGCATCCACCCCGGTTGTTTATCTGAAAGTAATCACCATGACACCAAAGATCGGGAAACCTGTCAAAATAAGATGAAAAGTAGCGTGCGTTATTGTTGTCATTCCAAAAATAGACTGGCATGGATGGCATTGGTTGACATATCACTAGCTCGCCAACCTCGTTGATAATACTGTTACCATTGTTATCAAAGGCTTTAGCATCAATGGCTAGGCAGCGAGCTTGGATTTCGCCAGCATACACTGGCAGTGTCGGTGATGCCCCTACAAAAGCAGAGGCAACATCGGTGCCACCACTTTGCGAGGTTACCCATAAATCCGTTTTTATATTCTCATAACACCATGCCATGGCCGCTGGAGTTGCCGGGGAGCCACCCAGTAAAATCCCCTCAATATTGGATAAATCATAATGTTTTGCTGGTTGAATATCTTGTTTTTCCATCATCGCAATATAGGTAGGGCTAGCGCCAAAAAATGTGGTGCTACTTTCCGCCGCAAGCTTCCATAATATCTCGCCGTCCTCTGCCGCGGGGCTGCCATCATAAAGAACCGCTGAGCCTCCATTAATTAGCGCCCCAACGACGATGTTCCACATAATCCAACCTGTTGTGGTATAAAAAAACATGGTCGATTCAGGGCCTTGGTTCATATGAAAACCAAGCAATTTAAGAAACTCTACAATAATGCCGCCGTGACTATGGACAATCGGTTTGGGTAAGCCCGTGGTACCGGAGGAATACACTATCCATAATGGGTGATCAAACGCCAAATGTTCAAAGTGAAATCTGTCGGCTGGAACGGGTGGGGTATCCATTACTGCGTCCCAGCGTAATGCGTTGGCTACAATCAAGGTATCTTCTGCAGCAGTATTTTTAAATAAATACGACAACTGGATAACATTTTTTACGCTAGGCAGTGCTTGTACGATTTCCCGCGCTTCCACTCTGCGGTCAAAATCTTTGTCGGCAAACCGATAACCGTCACAGCAAAATAAAACCTTTGGATCCGTTTGACGGAAACGGTCGATGACACTCTTAACGCCAAAGTCTGGTGAGCAACTGGAGAACACCGCACCAATGCTGGCCGATGCGAAAAATGCAACGACAGCCTCGGGGACATTGGGTAAATAAGCGGCCACTCTATCGCCCGGTTTGATACCCATGGTACGTAGTTGTGTCGCCAATACACGCACTTGTGCCGCCAATGTTTGCCAGGATATTTGTCTCGGTGGATCAATTTCTGAGTACGCATAGAGCGCGATTTTATCCGCACGTTCATGGCGAAGAATATGTTCGGTGAAATTGACTTCGCTGCCGGTAAACCATTGGGCACCAGGCATCGTGCTGTTATCTAATACGGATTGGTATGGCTTGTGGGAAATTACTTCATAGTATTCCCATAAGGCTGCCCAAAAATGATCTATATGATCAACAGACCATTGCCATAGGTGATTGTAATCATGCAATACGAGGCCCTTTTCGGTGTCCAGCCATTGCATAAACTGTCCGATATTGGATGCACGCTTAAATGCCTCACTGGGTGTCCACAGTAGATCCCCTTCACTAACAAGCGTCATCGCTTATCACCTCTCTCGGCTCTCTCACCGTTCTCAATTGTGTTAATTTTTCTAATACTGTTTCCGGAATCGCGTCAGCAGGAATGCAGACATAACAACAGGCATTGCCTGGTTCCATTGACTGTGGATGTTGAGTCCAATCTTGGGCGGACAGTTTTAATGCGGTAAAAGGGGGAGAGGAGTGTTGTGATTGTTGGCGTCCTCGCAAGCTAAAGCTTATGCCGGTGTTAGGGTTGGGTACATAGTTTTGTGGGCAGCCTTCAAGAATGCTTTGCCAGCGGTAGTGTTCGGCAACGTTGAGCACCGGCTGGTAACGGGCTACCTCGGCGTCGGAGGCTGGCCCTTGATCGGTGTTATCGCGTATTAACACGCCACTTATATCACACCCAGAAAAGCTCCGTAAAAAATCGGCGACATACATTGATGCGGATTCTGCATCATCCCAACTAATATCGACTGCATCAATATCTTTAGCGTCGCAATAAGCGCTGGCTATCCATTTTTTTGGAGAGGGGATTGCTAGTACCACGGGTTTATCACAATAACTTTCGCAGAGCGCGTCAATAATTTCTTTAAGTTGTTCGCGAGCCCCTTGTTCGGCAAGCATTGTTCGCAAGGCATAACCCAAGCGCCGTTTATCCCCCATAGTGTGCAATAAAGTAGGGTGGCTGCGTAGCCATGACGTATAAAAATCCCCAACCTCAAGTGTAAGAATGTCCGAGCTGACTAAACTTTGCAGTTTTTTAATATGCGCAATTATTGCAGCGATATCATGCCATGGCGCTGGTTGTCCTTTGTTTAACAACTGATTGCCGTAGTCCCAAGCATCAACCCATACAGAGTGTTTAACAGGGGGTTGTTCAGAGGAAATCGTGTTTAGGTAATGTGTTATATCAATAGCCATGGTATCGACCCAATAGTTAACAACCTTGTGATTTTTTCAATGTGTTGATTTCCGCTTGCAGTTCGGCAATAAGACGATCTTTCGGGTTGCTAAACATAACACCGCTTGACCCGGCAGGTATGCTAAAGCGCTGTTCCCCTGGCGGTGAAACAACCAAGGTACTGTGATCATTTCCCCAGCTACCCATGTAAGGTAAATCTTCGGCAGGTTCCGGTTTGACCCAGGCGGCAACAAATTCATCGTAAGGAATGCCGCGTTTAACGCGTGCCATACGCTCTTCATCGCGAGCTTGTTGGGTGGCGTCTTCATCAATGACAAAGTTTTCAGGGTTAAATACCACTTTGTATATTTCTTGTGCCAGATCTGGGCTAATCAGTTCCTCTTCAAGATCTTTAGTGACCATGCTAGGTTCTCGATCCAATACATCGCCATACCCACCACCAGCACCCTGGCAAATCATATAAATCTCCCCCTCATTACAAAGCTCGAAATTCATGCCGGCATCTTGTACATAATAATCCCCGCCGGTGATTTTACGCTCGTTCATTAACGTAATCATGTTGAAATCAAACTGCTCGGGGTTATGTTTAAACGTCTCAAAAATATTAATGTTTTTAATTCTTGCCATCGGGTATGCGGGAGCTGCGTATCCACCAAATAAGCCATAAGCACTGGGATGTTTGCTACCACATTGGCCGGTCATAAAACCAAATTCAGTGCTGTTTTTTACTGTCGCAATTTGCTCATAACCCATACCACCGCGATATTTTCCAAATCCAATACGGTCTTTTGCCAGTTTTTGTGCGACTAATCGCACGTATGGCAGCTCTTCCTCTGCAAGTTCCATTTCACCCGTATCAGCCATATACCCAAACACTGGTGATAAGGAATGCTCACCGTCTTTATTTTCACGTCCGCCGGTGCCGTTACCATTAATATCCGCACAAAAGTTTCCGGTGACCTCACCATGTTGCGTCAGTCCACCATACACTAGCGTTGCTGGTTGACTGTAGGTATTGGCATTAATCGCGGTATACCGGTTTGGCATGCAATAATTTAGTTTACCCATTGTCATCGGTGGCATTGAAAAGCAGCGAAATATCGGTAATAAACTCATCGCATTGGGTGCTTCATTTGAGCAATTGACGAGGCTGTTTTCATCCATTTCCACTTCCACTGCGCTAAACACCGCTTGGTTTTTCGGAAGGTCGGGCCATACGTACAAAATCAGTGAGGTGAGTAAACAGGTTTTCATTGACCCCATGACCACGTTGATAGATCGGTTGGTAAATTCGGGGGAGGTTCCCTTAAGATTCCAGATCATACGTGAACCTTCGATCCGGATTTCCAGTGGCATTTTTGCCAAAACATCTTCACGTAAATTCCCATCAATAAACGTATTTACCCGCGATATGCCGTTGGGTATTTCTTCTATACGGCGACGCACTTCCGTTTCGGTATCTTCTAAAGATTTGCGTAGGGTACCTTGTAGATAGTCAATGCCAAATTCTTCGATGGCGGTTAATACGCGTTCACGCAGCCGTATAATAGAATGCAATTTTACTTTCATATCCGCTAATTGTAATTTTGGGTCGCGCACGGAGTTCTGTAGAAACGTGACGATATCACGGCGTAACTGAAAGTTTTCCACAATTTTAAAAGGGCACATCTTTAACCCTTCATCGTATTTTGTTTCTGCAATGGAAGGCATGCCTCCAGGTTCAATGGCTCCGTTTTCTCCCTCATGGATTGTTGAAGAAACCCAGCAGACCAAACTGCCTTCCCAAAACACCGGCATTATCAAACTTTGGTCGGTATTGTGTATATTGCCGTAAGCAGAATCATTGTGAATAAACGCATCGCCATCACGCACACCAACGGTGGGTTCGTTTACCCAGTATTTTCGAATAAATTTCACTGGATACTGACACACAGATGCAAATACGACAATTCCGTGAGTACCGGTTTGCGCCATGTCTCCGTTAGCGGTAAAAATTGCGGTGACCAGATCTCCCCACTTTGCCCCTGGCGCAACCCCCATTTGCTCCACCATGGTATGGGTTTCATCTAATGCTGCGGTGAGTCGACCTCGGACCATATTAACTTTTTGCGCATCAAGGCCAGCAGACAAAATACGCTCTTCTGTATCGGATCGCGGATCAAGCCCATGGTTACGCATAATTTCAGGATCGGGTCCATAAAATAGCTGATTATCAATAAGGAATTGATCGATAAGCGCCTGCTCTTCTTTTGACAAATTGGCTTTTGAAATGCTGTTCGTCATGCTGCTTCCTTATTTTTAAAAAACCACACAGCGCCTTTGTGAGATGCATGGTAAGACCAATTAGGTTCAACTAAATAGGTTGTATCTTTGGTGGTAATCACTGCGGGCCCGTTGATAAAACTTCCCACCGTCATAGCTGCGTCATCGTAAACGTACGTCATTACCGGTTTGTCGTAACCCACAAAGTGGCAAAGCCGTTGAGCGACGGGTTCGACGGGACGTTTTTCCGTAACGGGCTTTATATTCTTGAAGTCCACCTTATCAAGCTCAACATAAGAGCTCACACGAATGGTATTTATCCGCACCCCAGACTCTGACGCTTGGCTGCCTTCACCAAAGCGTTCCCCATAACGCGTATGAAACCGTTCAATGAGATTTTCCATAACGCATATCAAATTCGAGACGAAATTTAATGTCCTCGGATCTCATTCCCTGGCGTAATAAATCTTCTCGACCTCTTTTTTCAAGGTCTTCGATGGCTTGGTTTAAACGGAGGTAGTCCGACATTATGGTGTTGGCTGTAGTATCAAAGAGCACGCTATACGTTGATTGCTCATGAATATGCATTTGATTCACATTACCCGCACCGAGGGCTGAGAACATGGGGCTAAAGGGCGGGGCGAGCACACGGTTGACGCCAAGAGAATTGGCTATACCGCAACAGTGTAATGGACCGTTGCCGCCATAAGCCAGCAACGTAAATTCACTGCTGTCATACCCTCTGGATCCGAGTTCGGTTGATATGCCATTACCCATATTAGTATCGGCGGTTTGTTTGATGTGTTTGCAAATATCCAGTACATCAAGATCTAAATCGTCACAAAGCGTCTCTTCTATGGAAAAACGGGAACGAGCAGCATTTAGTTTAATGCGACCGTTAGCGTAATTTTCTGGATCCAAATAGCCCAAGAGCAAATCCGCATCTGTCACGGTTGGTAACATGCCACCTCGATCATAGCAAGCGGGGCCAGGGTCGGATCCGGCACTCTCAGGGCCGATTTTAATGGTGTTATAGAGTTGATCAAAGGATGCTATGGAACCACCGCCAGCACCCAGCGTGACCAAATGCACCATGGGAATACTGACTAACCATCGATCGATGACGGGGTTAAAATCATAGTGTTTTTCGCCGCCTTCAACCACGATGCCAATATCAAAACTGGTGCCGCCCATGTCGGTAGCGACAATGTTTCCGAGCGCACCGTTTTTTGCAAGATGTTCAGCCGCCGCGATACCCGCGACAGGGCCTGAGTGAACGGTTTGTAATGCATCCGTCGAGTTTAACTGTGCCATACCACCGGAGTTATGGCTGATCAACATGGGTTTGTCATAGCCGTTTGCGCGTAAATTAAGCGCCAAGGTACCTAAACCGTGGTACATCACTTGGTGTAAAAAACTATCGATAATTGTAGAAATGGCACGACTGTATTCGCCTTTGCGTCCAGCTACCTGATGCGATAGTAATAAGGGGATAGCGCCTAGTAAATAGCTTGGGTACTCTTCTAAGAACACATCTCTTACGCGTAATTCGTGGGCTGCGTTCACCACGCTGTTGGTGAACATGACCACAATGGCCTCGGCACCTTGATCGACTAGCTGTCGTAATTTTTCACGTAAATCATTTTCGTCCAACGGCAAAAGAACTTCACCATCATAGCTCAACCGTTCACGTACTCCGCGTATCATTTGAATTGGCACAAGCGGGTCGGGGCGCACAGCGTTGGGTAAGTCTCGTTGTTTTTCGAAAGGTAAGCCTTCGCCATATCCGCGGCCGCGTGATAACGGCACGGTACTATTAAACCCCTCCGTCACAAGCAAGCCGATACGTGGCCCTTTGCGTTCGATGAGTGCATTGGTACCCAACGTTGTTGCGTAACGAACCGAGTCGATACCCGCCAAAAGCGTGCGTTTTTCGATACCGATATCTTGCACGGCAATATCAAGCGCATCGTTAAACCCCTGTGCTAAATTGTGGTGGGTTGTTAAGGCTTTCGCTCCGATATAATGTTCATCCCACGCCACGAAACAATCTGTAAAAGTGCCTCCTATATCTACCGAAATTCGTCTCATTGTTGTCAGTCCTCCTGGGCATCTTTAGTGATTATGAACATGGCGTTCCAGTGGGATGTCGGGAATCTCCGGCCGGTCGGGCACCTCACCCCAGGATTCGACTTTGCGTCTTAGGTCATCAATATCCAGTTCAATATCATGAACTGGAGGATGCCCTGGCACCGTGTATTCGGTTTCAACCATGGTGCCACACTGAGGACAATAGAATTCTAATAAAGCGGTATATGCGGGGTCGGGTGAAAAGGTATAACTGTACAAGTCGGGGTCTATTAACGGTTTGTGGATTTCTCTTGGGTCTCGATCATAAACCAATAAACCACGTTTATAGTTTTCACGGGCAGGGCCCAGCACCTTGTCACAACGACGGCACTCCCACTGCTCGGTATCAAGATTAACGCGCAGATATTCAGTGATATTTGCTTTTAGTTTTTTCATTCACTGCCTCCCTCCATTTTTTCCAATAATAAATCGTTATTTCCCGTCACGGTTACTCGCCACGATTCTTCGATAAAACCGGTGAAAAAGGCTTCTTCAATAATCGCGGGCCCCTCAGCAGAGGCGCCGGCTGTTTGTTCATTAAGTCGATACACTGGCACGTTACGATAATCGTCTTCGGCAACTAACAAGCATCGTTGCTCACTTACAATAGCGGGGTGTAATGATTCATTACCGAGGTCAGATAATTGAAATTTTTCTATCGACTTAGTTGTTTTGTACAGTAGCGTTGCCACATCGCCTTCACACAGTTCGCATGGCAGTGATTGTGATTGCGTTATCGTAAACCGCTCCTCCGTATTACCTCGGAGTCGTAATAAATAGGCTTCGATGGTGCATTCTTCAATGTTGATACCCTCAGCAAATACGTCTCTAGATGCACGCAGTCGAGACGTATCGATGAGGTCATTTAATGCCGTAATATCATGATCGGCAAGTGTCATGCGGTATTCCTGAGACAACGGTGAAAAGCCAATGCCGAAGGCACTGAATACAGCCCCCAAGCCTGGAATAATCACACGTTTAGCACCTAGGGTATCCGCGACGCGTGTTGCCGCCAGAGCACCTGCACCACCAAAACCAGCAAGGGTAGTATCTGGCGTTATGGTCGTGAACTGTTCAATGCTCGTAGCAATTTTTTGAACCCAGGCGTCTCGCATTTTCTCCAGAGCATCAAAGGTAGACAACCCTAAGGGTTTTGCAATGGTCGCCGTGATAACGTCAAGGGCACGAGTGGCATCCAGAGTTAGTTCCCCGTCGAAATATTGTGTCGGGTCGAAAATACCTAATAATAAAAAGACGTCGGTTATGGTGGCATCTTTGCCACCATAACCGAAGCAGGCTGGCCCTGGTGCGGCACCAACGGATTGTGGGCCAATGCAAATCCCGTCTTCATTGGTAGCAATAATAGAACTGCCACCAACCCCCGCACTGTAAATATTCGGCATTGGAAAACTGATTTCAACACCTTCAATAATACCGTGTAGCCGTTCATCCAATGCACCATTAGTAACCACGCCAATGTCGGTCGTAGTGCCGCCGACATCGTAGGATATGAGATGGCTAAAACCGTAATGGATTGCTAGCTCTTTTGCCCCTTGCATGCCACCACAAGGGCCTGAGCTATAGGTTTTTACCGCCATGGTTTTCGCGACACGAGCAGAGCCACCGTCATTTCGGAAGATAAGCAGCGGGTTTGTTGTTTTGTAGCCTTTTAGGCGATGATCTGCACTGTATAAAAATCGTTCCATTGACGGGTGTAAGAAGGCATTCATTAACGCGGTCCAAGTGCGGCGTTTATAGCTAGGGTCATCGGCTAATTCACTGGCTGAAATAACAGGCACAACACCCAATAGATGGGAGGGAAACTTACGTCCGATGGTTTGGCAAATACTAGTTTCAAGTGCCTTAGCACCGTCTTTGCTAAGGGACAATACAATACGGTTTGCACCTGCTGAGGTAACATTGTTTACAGCCTGTACGATATTCGTTGTGGCGGCGTCACCGCACAATGTCAAATCGATTTCCGCAACCCGAGTGTCGAGAAAGTCTCGGTATAGTGCTGATTCATTTGAGTTTTCGCATAGCTCGCTGACGTCGGTACCACGCTGGACTATTAAACCCAGTCGAGGGCCTTTACGTTCGACGAGGGCGTTCGTACCCTGTGTTGTTGAATAGCGAATGTAATCAGTGGATTGAATTAACTTATCAATGTCAGCTTCATCGCCATAGATTTCTTTCGCCAGTTTTTTCAAACCTTCAAAAAAACATTTGCTCAGATCAAAGGGCGTCGTCAGGGTTTTTGTATGGTAGATCTTGCCGTTATCAAGTGCGCAAAAATCAGTCAAGGTACCGCCATTATCGATATTAACCAGCTTGCCCATCGTGGCCCCGCTTATTTTCATTAATTTAAATTACTTTACACGAGTAAAGAGACTATGAAATAACTTGTCAAGTGTAAAGATAAATATGAGGGCGTTTAATGTGGGAACAATTGTGGTGATAACTGTGGCGATAATTGGATATATCGTTATAAGTGAATTCGCTAGAAAAAGGAGGTGGGATATTTTAATGAGTCTGATTGATTTGCGTGTCGATTATAGTGTGTTCAATTTTCATGATGCCGTTTTTTACAGTTTTTTTACATTTATTTCAAACTTATCTGACTAAAACCCTGATCAGGGGACATAGAGTAAGAACTACAGCAAATAACTGTATTAACGAGCACATCTGCGAATGTCGACAACGTACTACACTAAATAAATCCCAAGGACATAAAACATGAATATTCTAATGCGGTATGTATTATCAGCTTTAATACTGATAGTAATTCCGGCCAGTTTATCGGCTAGAGTGATTGAGGTTCGTTCAGCTCTTGGAACGGATATATTAGAGGCTAACAAACCTCAAAGGGCGTTTCTTAAAGTTTCTTTGAAAGGCTTTCCCATTGACAACCCTCAAGAAAGGCCTCCCCTGAATATCGCTATTGTTCTCGATCGGTCTGGTTCTATGGCCGGAGATAAACTTGCTAGAGCCAAAGAGGCGGCCATAATGGCCATTAATCGTTTATCTAAAGAAGACATTGTTTCGGTTGTAACATACGACAGTGTCATCAATGTAATTGTGCCAGCGACCAAGATAACGGACAAAGCATCAATTAATCGTATTATTAGTAAGATTACCTCTGGAGGTAGTACCGCACTATTTGCGGGCGTAACTAAGGGCGCACAAGAGGTTCGTAAGTTTATCGCTGATAACCAAGTCAATAGGGTCGTATTGATATCTGATGGTCAAGCGAATATCGGCCCACAGTCGCCGAAGGAGTTAGGGGCGTTAGGTGTGGCCTTGAGCAAAGAGGGTATGAGTGTCACAACTATTGGGTTGGGTTTAGGGTATAACGAAGACCTCATGGCAGCTTTAGCAGGGTATAGTGATGGGAATCACGCGTTTGTTGAAAAAGCCAGTGACTTGGTTCGGATATTTGACCTTGAGTTTGGAGACGCTTTTTCGGTAGTTGCTAAGGATGTTAGTATTGAAATACATTGCCAAAATGGCGTAAAGCCGTTGAGAATATTGGGAAGGGAAGGCGATATTATTGGTAGCACCGTTAAAATGCGTCTAAACCAACTGTATGGTGAACAGGAAAAGTTTGTATTAATTGAAGTGTCAGTACCGTCCGTAAAAGCGGGAAGGGCACATGAGTTGGCAAGCGTTGACGTCTCCTATCTTAATCTTCAGGAGAATCAAACCCAGATTGTCTCAGATTCAGTTAACGTTCGTTATTCAAGTTCGCAACCAGAAGTTATCGCCTCAAAGAACAAAGAAGTATTAGAGTCATCCGTTCAACAGATAGCGATAGAAAAGAAGAAACAAGCGATTGATCTACGAGATAAAGGTGATGTTTCGGGAGCCAAAAGGTTGCTCGAAGACACTGCCCAATATATCCAACAAAATGCAGCTAGCCTCGGTTCTTCCGGCCTACTTAAAGAAGCCTTAGAAGCTAAAGAGGATGCCGATGCTTTGGAAGATGAGGCAGATTGGAATAGGCAACGCAAGTCGCTGAAAGCTCGGTCTTACAAGCTTGAAAAACAACAACGCTATTAATGGATGGGGAATGATGGATGGGGAAAAGGTGAGCCGATGAAAGCAATGGTCAGTTTGTTAATAATCGTGCTCACGCCGCTAATTGTCATAGTGTGGCTAGGTGTGCAGTGGATGCAAAACGATTTTGACAGGCGAGAGCAGCAACAGCTCGATCTCGTTAAGTCTCAACTGACACTCATTGATCAGCGTTTTACATCTTTATTTTACGAAGTAGAGCAGGCGTTGCGTGCATTGCCTGTTAGTCCACCTTTTCAAGCAGAATCATTGAGGAGAATAGTACTACAGGAGCCTCTGATTAATTTTTTGTTTGTTCTTGATAGCGATAAAAATCGATTATTTCCACCTCAAGATAATCAACTGCTTTCTCAAAAGGAGAAGGTGTATTTCAATCAGGCAACCTATCTAGCGGATTCAAGCTTATTTAGGGAGGTTAGTGTCGACAATCCTACTGATCACACCGAGAAAACAGATTTACTCCAAAATAGGTTTTCAAGCTTAGGATTATACAGAGGAAGCTACTTAGAAAAGCAGCGTTTGGCGATAACAAGTAGTCATTGGAACATTTTTTACTCGCAAAACCAGATCAATCAAATATTTTGGTATAACGACCCCGTGAAAAATATTATTGGTTTTCAATTAGACCCGGTGAGGGTAATGGCAATGATTATCGAGGTATTGCCGGATACTTTGTCTAAAGATGATTTGTTTTTTAATGCTCGTGTTCGCTTACGAAAAGCGGGAGCACAAACACTCTATGAATGGGGTAATTATGAACCGCTCAGCGGAGCATTACCAACGGAAACCTACCCGTTAAGTCACCCATTGGGAGCTTGGAAATTCGAATACTTTGCACCACCAGAAGAGGAAAGTCTTATCATTCGCTGGGCTGTCTTTTTTTTATTGGTTTCTTTGGTGGGGGCTGGCTGTATAGGGTTAGCTTTTAGTTTATATCTAAACTATAAAAAGGAACGTCAGGAGTCTTTGCAAAAGGTGAGTTTTGTTAATCAAGTATCCCACGAGCTGAAAACTCCGCTCACCAATATACGAATGTATGCAGAGCTTTTACAGGGGCGATTAGATGAAGCCGATGAAAAAGTACAACATTTTTCAGAAGTAATCGTATCTGAAAGTGAACACTTAAGTAGGCTGGTGCACAATGTTCTTAATTTTGGAAAATCACAAAGTAACAAGCTGAGTGTTCAAGAATCCCCTGGGGTGGTTGATGAGATTGTTTTAGATGTCATTGATAAATTTAATCCTACATTCAAGAAGAGAGAGATGGTCGTTACCCAAATGCTGGACGCAGGTGGTGAGGTTAGTCTTGACAAGTTTGCCATTGAACAGATATTAAATAACCTGTTAAGTAATGTTGAAAAATATGCGTCTTCCGGAAAAAGAATAGACATTTCCACAACACAAGATGAAACGTATTCTGAAATTACCGTTAGAGATTGGGGGCCTGGAGTCCCCGAAGCTGAATCTAAAAAAATATTTGAGGCCTTTTATCGAATCCATCATTCAATGACCGAAGGGGTTTCGGGAACAGGGATAGGGTTGAATATTGCGCAGCAATTAGCGGAACTTCATGGTGGTAGTCTTCTATTATCTAAGTGCGAGGATGGGGCCGCTTTTACGATCAGGCTAAAAACGTCACAGGTTGGAACAAACTAACATGAAGATACTTATTGCCGAAGACGACGTATATATAAGAGAAGGGTTGACCGAGTTATTAGAGATAGAGGGCTACCAATGTCTTGTTGCTTGTGATGGTGAGGAAGCGATGCAGGTCTACTTTGAAAAGAAACCAGATTTTGTATTGCTCGACATTATGATGCCAAAATTAAACGGTTATGAAGTTTGCAAACGTATTCGACATCAAGATTCTGGTATACCTGTGATTTTTGTAAGTGCTAAATCAGAAGAAATTGATCGTGTTTTAGGGCTAGAGTTAGGCGCTGACGATTACATCATGAAACCCTTTGGGAATAGAGAAGTTATCGCGAGAATTCGTGCTGTCACTCGGAGATGCATGGCGACACAAAGCACAGGCCAGGTCGATGGTTTCGAAATGGAAGATATTCGAGTTTTACCCAGTCAATTGAGGGCTACTCGCGGTGACCAGGTTTTTGAATTGAGCTTGCGAGATGTCAATATCCTACGTTGTTTGTATCAACAGAAGGGAAACGTCGTTAGTCGAGATGAACTTTTTAACCAGTGTTGGGGAAGGGATTACATGGCAAATAGTAGAACGTTGGATCAACACATATCAAAGCTAAGAAAACTGATCGAAAAGGAACCTAAGGAACCGCGTATTATTAGAACGGCTCACGGAGTTGGATATAGATTTTAGGATTAGAACTCAAGTGAAAAAAATCAGTGCAATTAGAATTACAGCGACTATATTGGATGTCTAACGGAGAGTGTCTAGTAACGTTGCGAAATAGTCTCAAATTGATATTGGTCAATTCCAAGGCGTCTTATTGGCATAAACTCATCACTAATAGTCGTTAACATGCAGTAGTCGTTAACGTTTTATAAAATAGCCACATTTTAGTGGCTAAAAACGGAGAAGGGATACATTAATGAATCTGCTTGATTTACGCGACGATGTGATGGATTTTACCACTGATTATTTGCCAGGGAAAAAACTAACAAAACAGTTGTTTAGCAAAAATAAAGTACAGAAAATACAGCCATCATTACAACCAATAAACGTTATACTAAATCCCAAAAATGAGTCTTATGAGTATTTAGATGAGCACTCACGTAAATTGATAAAAAAAACCATCAGTTTTTTTGAAAGTCGTGGTAAGGCGAAACTAAAAGAAGATGACCATGAACGTAATTGGTATGGCGACTTTCTAGCGTTTGCAAAAAAAGAGAAACTTTTTGCCACCTTTCTTACTCCTGAAGGCTATGGCAGCAAAGAGGCGCGCTGGGATACTTCACGTAACTGTGCCCTTAATGAGGTACTTGGTTTTTATGGTTTGGCTCACTGGTATACGTGGCAAGTTACCATTTTAGGTCTTGGGCCTATCTGGATCAGTGACAACGAAAGAGTAAAAAAGCGCGCAGCGACATTGCTGAAAAGAGGTGGAATTTTTGCCTTTGGACTCTCTGAGAAAGAGCATGGTGCTGACATTTATGCTAGTGACATGTACCTTGAGATACAAGACGATGGAAGTTATCTAGCAAATGGGGGTAAATATTATATTGGCAACGGAAATAAAGCGGCCTTGGTATCAAGCTTTGGAAAACTTAAGGACACAGACGAATATGTTTTTTTTGTTGTTGATTCTCAGCATGAAAAGTATGAACTCGTTAAAAATGTGGTGAGCTCCCAAAATTATGTTGCAGAATACCGTCTCAATGATTACCCGATTCAAGAAGAGGATATTCTAGCCAAGGGTAGTGAAGCATGGGACATGGCACTTAACACGATTAATGTTGGCAAGTTTAATCTCGGCTGGGCATCCATTGGCATTTGCTCTCACGCTTACTATGAGGCAATTAATCATGCGTCCAATCGGCGTTTATTCGACCATTATGTGACGGATTTTGTTCACATCAAACAACTCTTTACGGATGCGTATGCCCGGCTATCAGCAATGAAACTGTTTGCAAAACGAGCGGTTGATTATATGAGAAATGCCAGTGAAAATGATCGGCGCTACTTGCTCTTTACCCCAATGGTTAAAATGAAAGTCACCACTCAGGGAGAAGAGGTGATGAACTTATTGTGGGATATTATTGCTGCAAAGGGCTTCGAAAAGGACATGTATTTCGAGATGGCCGTTAAGGATATTCGAGCGTTGCCGAAACTGGAGGGTACTGTTCATGTAAATATGGCGCTTATCCTTAAATTTATGGCGAACTATTTCTTTAAACCGGGTGAGTTTCCTGACGTCCCTCAAATGCATGAAGCAAACAATGATGATTTCTTGTTTAACCAGGGGGCAACCAAAGGGCTTGGCAAAACTCAGTTTCATGATTATCGAAAGGTTTATCGCCAGGTTGACCTGCCGAACGTGAATATTTTTAAAAGACAAATTCGACTGTTGAAATTTCTACTGATAGCAGGGAAGCCTAGCGATGAGCAATCGAAAGACTTTGATTTGCTGCTAAACCTAGGAGAGCTATTCTCTCTGGTGGTTTATGGACAGTTAATTTTAGAAAATGCAAAAATATTGAATATTGAAGATGATCTAGTCGATCAAATATTTGATTTTATGGTTAGAGACTTTTCTAAGTTCGCCTTACAGTTAAACCAAAAAGGGAGTATGTCGCTGATTCAGCAGGAGGTTACCAAGCGAATGATTCAACGCCCAGCAGCTTGCGAGAAGAGGCAGAATAATATTTGGGAAAATTACGCCTACGCGATGAAAGATCAATTCGAGATGAACCCATAGATAGGGTGATTCTTAGCATTGGGAGAGGTGTAAATTTACTTATGCCCGTGAGCTGGTTAAACTCCGCTCCCGACCTCTCTCATTGCGTGCACCTATGACTTTCATTGACCTCAATCTTCAAGCGTCTGTATTAGCGGGTTTACCCTCTCAGTTGCATACCCCCACTAGAATCCAGAAATTGGCTATCCCTGTAGTATTGGCGCAACGCGACTTGTTGGCGCTATCTCAAACTGGCAGCGGCAAAACCTTGGCATTTGGCTTGCCGTTATTGCAACAAATTAATGCCAATGTACCCAATATACAGGCAGTGGTACTGGTGCCGACTCGTGAGCTTGCGGCGCAGGTTAGTGGCGCATTACAGCAAGTGGCAAAAGGAATAGGCGTTCGTATACAAACTATCTGCGGCGGTGTTGACCAGGCTCAACAGTTGATTGAGCTAGAGCGCCAACCGCAGTTTCTTGTAACTACGCCAGGCCGTCTATTGGATTTACTTACTCAACAGCTTATAGGCCTAGATGCTGTTCGCCATTTGGTACTTGATGAAGCAGACCGGTTATTAGAGATGGGGTTCTGGCCTGACATTCAGCGTTTGCTAACGCATATACCAGCGGAGCGTCAAACCCTTATGTTCTCTGCAACCTTGCCTTCCGCATTGGACAGTATTGCCATGGATTTACTCAACGATCCGCTGCGCAAAGAAGCGCATGCCAGCAATAGTGTCGTGGAAGAAATAGAGGAACGTCTCTATCTCGTCAACAAAGGCAGCAAAGCGCAGGCGTTATTGGCGCTATTGAAGCAACATGCTTGGCCACAAGTGCTGGTTTTTGTCAGCACGCGTGATGCGGCAGATGCGTTGTGTAAAAAACTGCGGAAGGGCGGCGTAGCGGTTGCGTCGCTTCACGGTGAGAAGGATCAGGCGATACGTGAGCAGACGTTAGAAGACTTCAAAGCAAATACCATACAAGTGCTGGTTGCTACCGACCTGCTAGCACGAGGTATTCATGTGGAGGCGTTACCCATAGTGATTAATATGGATTTACCCACCAGTGCACCTGTTTACGTACACCGTGTTGGCCGCACAGCTAGGGCTGGTCGAGATGGCATTGCTCTCTCATTGGTTTGCCACGGTGAAATACACGCTTTGACGGCTATTCGTGATTTAACGGGACGAGAGCTGGCACTGCTTGAGCTGGCGGGTTTTCCCGTTACTGACGTGCCCGCTAGCGGTGAGCGTAAGCGCCCGGTGCGGGACAAGCAGGCAAATCGGCGTAGCGCCAACAAGCCTAGCGCTAAACAGTTTAGGGGCAAGGGAAATAAGAAGTTGTAGCGCTAGAATTACTGGCCATAACGTTCAGTAAATATACAATTCCATTAAATGTTGTGTACACTAATTGATCAGGCGTTCATAAGAGCATGGTTATAGGTTGGTGTAATGATAGAATCAAGGAAATTGATTGTGATGGAAAATGTATCTAGGAAAGCGTATGTATGCGATGTTTATCCCAGTAGGGATTGTTATATATCTGCATTACGTGAAGCTGCTAGAGCAAGTGGCGTAAACCCAAGCGTGGTGGGTATTCTAGACTTGGAGAAGAAGTTTAGTGTAATGCCGTACAACCGAGCCATTTTGGCTCCAGATCCTGCAAATGAGGATAGTTTTGTTGTTAGGACGTTTAATGGTCGTTAATTAGCTAGAGCGCACTGTTTAAACGACTGCATTGATTGCAGCCCCTTAAACAGTAATGTGATAAATTCTACAGCGCAATTACGTCCAGATATTCTTGGTAAACTTCATCGGCGCTGGCATCAAGCGCAACATCTATAGAATGCCCGTCTACATCATCCAGAATTAGCATGCCGGACTTGTCATCCTCTTCGTCAAGTTCCAGCTCGATTCTAATTTTAAAAGCTTCAGTAGATACCAAGGTTGGATCAACCAAAACACATGCCGCGAGTGGATCCCAAAAATCAAGGTAATTCCCAATGCCGGGTTTGATCGTTTGGCTTTCCAGCACCTGACAGAGAAACTTCGCAACAGGGTTATTAATCTGTGCCAGCTCCGCGACAAACTCAGGGGTAAGGGGGACTTGAGACGTAGCATTAAGTGCGACAAGTGTAATAGGTACATTGCCAGCGAAGATTTCTTGAGCGCCAACGGGATCGACAAAAATGTTCCACTCGGCGACTGTATTTGTGTAGTAAGGGTCTGGCTGCATGGTAGGTTGAAGATTACCTTCGGCCCCGGGGGTAACGTAACAAGGTAATAGGTTGCCTCCCATCATGACGATGCGTTCAACATTTTTCCCCAGTGCTAGGTGTAGCACTTCGTCTGTGTTTGCCAAGGCAAATAAACGGCCCCAATTAGAACCACCACCTATACATAAAACGGTCACTGGAGATTCACAGTTAATTATGTACTCTCGCAAAAATAATAATGCGTCATCAAGTGTTGGGTTCGGGTTAGTGCTAGGGAAGGGGGCTTCATAATGCTGGTCCGCTGCTTCCCTATCGGCCCCAGGGTATGTGTTGCTATAGATCATCGGCGCTTTTGCACCACTAGCAACCGGGATTTTCAGGCTTTTGGCATTACCAAGTAAAGTTAGCATATTGCTGACATTGGCCGTGCCGGGTGTTAAATGAACAGCTCCTGTGCCAGATACCGTGATCCCTTGAACATTAATATCCGGGTGTTTTAATAAATAAAGCATCGCCATGTAATCATCAAAGTCTGCATCGGTATCGATCAATACATTGCGCTTTTCTTCTAAACGTCTCATCTTGAGTCCTTTTTATGTATTTGTTCCTCTATGCTTAATCGATAGCTTCCTTTACCAACGGGCGCTAATGGACCAAGTTATTTTGATTTCAATTAAAATATAGGATAAAAAAAGAAAACTGCGCTGCTGATAAGATCGAATTGAATGAAAATCGAAAGGTTTGTGGTTTAAGTGCAGGTATTCTCGGGGTTTCAAATTGATGGCAGGTCCATATGTCACGTAGCACGGGATATTGCTTAGCATGAGGTACCACGTAACACTATGAGTGCTAGGTGGTACCTCGTTGTATTTAGTTAGCTTCCGTAGTGATTAATTCCGTTGGAACCGTAGACTGAGCGCTATTATTATTCCCCCAACAAATCACGCCGTTATCATCCCAGGCGCACATATGATAAAGGCCTGCCTTGATTGTTGTTGGGTTGCTGAGGTTTTCTGGAACAGTGGTTTGTCCGTAGGCATTCGAACCCCAGCAAGTGATGCCGTTGTCATCAAGAGCGCAACCGAAGTACATGCCTAATGTCACCGAGCGTGGGTTAACCAGGCCAGGTGGAACAGTGCTTTGCCCTAAATAATCATCCCCCCAGCATTGAACACCTGCGTCATCAATTGCACAGGTGTTGTAGACGCCTTCAACTACAGACCTAGGGTTGACAAGGTTGGTGGGCGTAGCATTTTCTACGTTACTTCGCCCCCAACATTGAACACCATTGTCGTCAATCACACAGGTGCGTTCCCATCCCGCCGAAACCTGGCTGGGGTTTTGTAATGTGGCTGGTACATCGGCTTGGCCCCAGTCAAAGTTTTCGACTCCCCAACAGGAGAGGCCGTTGTCGTCTAATGCACAGGTGTGAAAGTCGCCGGCGGAAATTGCCGTAGGATTACTTAGATTTGTGGGTATATTGATCTGCCCTTCTAAATTTCTACCCCAACAGGTCACGCCATTATCGCCCAAGGCGCAAGAGTGTAAGAGCCCTGCTGATATGGCGATAGGGTTGTTTAAATCATCTGGCACCAAGGTCTGGCCTTCTGCGATGTCACGGTTGTCCGCGCCCCAGCAGGTTACGTCGCCATTTTCTAGCGCACAAGAGTGCCATCCGCCTAGGGATAAACTTCGAGCGGGAACAAAATGAACCTTGACGTTTTTGTGGCCCGACGTTTGCCCTATTGTTAGGGTGCATTCTTCCGAACCGGTGCAAGCGCCTGACCATCGGTCAAATATATAACCTGGTTCTGACGTAGCACTTAAGGTGACGGTTTGTGTGGTGTTGTAATTGAACCGACAGGTGGTTCCGCAATGCAGATTATTGTCACTGGAGGTGACGGTACCCCCGCCTGCATTGTCAATACTAAGATTGCAGCCACTGAGTAGCAATATAGAAATGGCATAGAAAAAATACTGAATTTTTTGCATGAAACTTTTCCTTGTCGATCTAAGCTAAAATTAAGTTGAGACTCATATTGAACGGTGTCGATATTAGGTGAATAATATCGTTTTTATTTGGGTCAATTCACAGTTTTTGAAAATTAGGCCCTTTGGGCTAATACTCTCGATCATCCATTCACTCATTCGACTGCTTTTATTTGTTCATACTAAATGTAAATTCTTAATAGTTTTTTTGCCGCTGTATAGAGGGGGAGATCTTCGGCTTATGTCAATGTTACAGGGTGTGCTGTTCGATACATGAAACATTACCTTCCCAATCGTCTATTTGACAGCCCCTTAATACTTCGATACATTTCAAACTATTAACTTGGCTATAACTTGATTGTCAAATCCGACTAAGGCAGCAAAAAATGACAGATCTCGACGTAGAGCATGAAGAAGAAAGTACCTTTGTCGGAGATCTAAAAGAATCTCTTAATCGAATGAAAACCATCGACGGTTACGATTACAAAGCGAAGGAGCGCTACCATGAGCCAGCCCCTGAGCATGTCGATTTTGAAGCGTTCAAAAAAGTTGTTGAGAGTCGTCGCTCGGTGAGAAAATTCACCGACAAAAAAGTTCCTCGAGAAGTCATCGACGCCTGTTTGGATTTGGCGATGTTAGCGCCTAGTTCCTGCAACTTGCAGCCATGGGAGTTTCATGTGGTGCAAACACCAGGCAAGAAAGCGCAACTGGTGGAAATGTGCATGAGCCAGCATGCAGCAAAAACTGCATCGGAATTAATCGTCATTGTGTCGCGCACTAAATCATGGCCAGAAGTGGCAAAGTTAAATGTAGAGCAATGGCCACAAGAAAAGATGCCTAAGCATTGGAAGACCTTCTACCAGAGAGGTGTGCCAATGTCTTACTGGCAAGGGCCATTGAATATCGCCGGGAATACGAAAAAATTGTTCGCCACTATAACGGGTTTAACTCGTCCGATTAATCGCGGACCTTTTTCTGAATCGGATATGCGCGTATGGGCAGCCAAGAGCACAGCTCTTGCCGCAGAGAATTTAATGTTAGCGTTTCGCGCCCATAATTTTGATACATGCCCAATGGAAGGTATGGATGAAAAGCGTATTAAAAAGTTATTGGGATTACCTCGAGACGCCGAAGTCTCGATGGTATTAGGGGTAGGCGAGCGTGCAAAGGATGGGGTGTTTTTTCCTCGGGTAAAGTTTACCCGTGAGAACTTTGTGCATTATCGTTAGAGAATACAGCTTTCTGGAGGGGTATTCTACTCAGCAGTTTGAATAGATTAAAAATGATACCTAAACTCTGTAAACATACCACTGCGCTTTTCGTTAGATTGTTCTGAAAACTGATTATCCCAATATTGATAGCTAATACGGATGCTACTATTTTTACCCATGTTAATATTTTGCGCAGCGGTGAACTTAACTCTTGTTGAGTCCCGCCAGAAAGCCATTGTAGACAGTCCTATGGATGCAGTTCCAATACTGGTATAAGCCATGATTCCGCTTCGTGCTCCCATGCCAATATCGACCAATTCCGATCCATCTAAGGCGTATTCCGTACGGGCTTCCGCAAGGCCATACATCAATACATCATCATAAGGTTCAACCGACACACCGCCCCCACCGTTTAATTGTAGGGTCAACCAATCATCATTCGCTCCGTATATTCTCTCGATGCCAAGGTTCACTCTCCATGTAGTTGGCTGATGTAGCTCATTCTGTGGAGACAGTGAGTTGATATCAATGATATCGACGTGCTGCAGATCCAATGCGCTATTTTCATATTGCCGAAATACTACCCGTCCCATATTGATACTGCCGCCTTTTAAATAACCATCCGTTGGATCAAGCAAATCGTGATAACTGGCTCTAAATTCGATGTCTACAAATGCAGTGTTTTCAAACGCACCAGTCCGGATTGCAGCCATTTGACTACGATGAGAGTTCTGCGGTGCAATAGGCCTAGGTGGTTTTAGCGGAGAATAATCGGTCTTTGTTTTGGAAAGTGTATTTATCGCCTTTAACAAACCCAATCGACGCTTGGCTAACGCTGGGGTGCGCTGTTGTTTCATTGAGGTAAATTGTAAATATTGATAGGCCACATTTAATATTGCCAGTGAATTTTCGCCTTCAGGTGACAATCGACCCTCTGCCAATGCTTTTGCCTGTTTTACCTCACTCTTTGATAATTGCTGTGCATTAAACAGTAGTTTATCTGACGCTGATGCTCGATACACACTGTCACTAAGTAACCCACTGGCATCCAGCTTACGTACAGTATCAATGGGTATTGCATGAGCACGAAAAGGCGCCGTCAGTTCTACACCGGGTTTGGCAACTTCAATCAACTCTAGCAAACGATAAGAGCAGTTCTCGTCGAAGAAAAAGTAGGTAAACGCAACATCACGCAACTCCCATACGTGAGCCAATAGAGTATCCACTTCTGTTGGTGACAGGTTCAGTGGGTATTCCCATAAGCTTCGATTCTCCATCTTGCTGTATTCTTTTATTTTTTCGTAATAGGGCATCATCGCGAAGTAACCGCTATAACCACCTACAAGACCCTTGTAGGCATATAACATTGAGTTATCGCCCTTTTCCACAACTGCCCCAAAATTCAGCGCGTAGGATAACCAATCGGATTGCTCAGACACATCATCGGCATCAAATCGTAAAAATGTATGGCCGAACATAGATGAAGGGCTGTTTAGATAAGACGATGCAAACACCAACGTCGCCCGTTGGCCATTAACTTTTTCTCGCCACTGCCGATAACCAGGGCATGCGATATTGGGAAACGTTAGGGATATATCATGTTCACTGAGAAGTGTTTTTACCAATCTAAAGCGTGCAGGGAATCGGCATTGAGCATGGGGGTTTTCGGGTGTTGAAAAAATGGAGGAGGGGAGTTGGAACGCTTCAATCGAGGCAACCCATTCCTTTTCGCGATTGTGTTTCCCTTCAGGGGAGAAAAAGTAATCGTCATCTATCACCTTACTTTCCCAGCCATTACTATCACCTCTAAACCAAAGGTCAGAGGGGTAATAATGCAACATATTAACCCATCGTGAAGACTGGCTTAACACAAGAGTTGCAGTGGTTGAGGCCTCAACCGAAGAGCCCCATAGAATGACTAAGAAGAAAAAAGTATGTACAACATATAGGTTGAAACGGAAGTTACAAAAAATCATGCAAGCACAAAATATCAAAAAACTGGATAGAGAGTAGGGAGCATAATAACGCTCCCCGTGAAACACTGATCACATAACTAGGATACGTACTTCGCCAACTCTGGATTAGACTTCATTACCTCTACCAGTGATAACATCACATCCTTCGCCGTCACGTCGGCATGCGCAAAAATGGTATCAAAATTATTGTGTACAGCATCGGCAAAAATTGCACGATCCGCTGGAGCAATGCCCATCGATACCGCGACTGCTGTCAACGCTTCTCCCTCACCTCGGGCTGAATCGGCGATAAACTCGTCAAGTACACCGGAAAGGTTAACCATAGCATCTCCACCGTAGCTAAGCTTGCCAGATGTAGAGCAACCATTGGTTCCTGACGTCATCCCAAACGTCTTATTACCCGAAGTACCATTGGTTGTCATTGCAACAAAGTGAGTACCTGTGCCACCTTGGCCTTCAAACACCATATTTCCCCAGCCACAATCAGGGCCACCTGGTGCTACTGCACTCGCTGTCATTGAAGAACCCATTAACACTACACTCAATATCACTCTTTTCATATTAATCGCCTTGAAGTCGAATTGTTATTGTTCGCGCTAGAACTACTTATGAAACCATCAAGCGATCACAAGGTAACAAGGTTAAATAATGAAGGCAACAGCTTTGATTGGCGAGTTTTTCTCCATCCCTACAGGAAGTGTCCTTTGACACATTTCAGCGTTTCGGATAGCAGAGCAAGGGTGATTTATGTGTTTGATACTATTTGCATGGAATGTAAAGCGTAAGAAATCAATTGCAGTGGTACCATTTCTCAGTTTTATGATAGGTTTATCAGCTTGACAAGTCGAAAACCATTCCATAAAGTCTACTGAATAGTTTGATACCTATCGAAATGTTTGTTTGGTTAACATGCCAACATTAACGCATACTAAATTCTTTAAAAGTAAGGAACAATCATGACCGTCAATGAGACAATCAAACCAACTGCTCTGAGTGACTATTTGAACCAAGTATTTACTTTGCCTTGTGGTGTAGAGACAAAAAATAGAATACTCAAATCAGCCATGAGTGAAGCTCTGGGCACGATCTCAAATTCCCCTACCGATAGCCTGGTAAAACTTTATGAAGCCTGGGCCATGGGTGGAACAGGAGTGATTGTCACAGGCAATATCATGATAGATAGTAAAGCTTTAGGCGAACCGAACAATGTTGTTGTCGAAGATGAAAGCGATATGGTTACATTGCGACGCTGGGCTTCGGCAGGGACTAAAAATGGCGCTCAGTTGTGGGGACAGCTTAACCACCCTGGTAAGCAATCCCCGAGAGGCTTATGTAAGGAAACCGTTTCTCCTTCCGCCGTTCCCTTTGACACTGCTTATGCGTCTTTTTTCCCCACTCCCAGAGCACTCAGTGAAATTGAAATTGAAAGCATCATTGAGAGATTTGGAACTTCCGCTGTAATCTTAAAGAAAGCAGGTTTTACCGGTGTGCAAATACACGGAGCCCACGGTTATTTAGTCAGCCAGTTTCTGTCGTCCCATCACAATATTCGCACCGACAAATGGGGCGGTAGCTTAGAGAATCGAATGCGTTTCGTATTAGCCATTCTTAAAAATATTAGGAAAAAGGTAGGAAAAGACTTTCCTATCAGTATAAAACTTAATTCTGCCGATTTTCAAAAAGGCGGATTCGAAGAGCATGAATCCATTAAGGTTATGCAAAGCTTAGCCTGCGCAGGAATAGACTTAATAGAAATTTCAGGTGGGACCTATGAAGCACCTGCGATGGCTGGGCTTGAACCCAGCCGTGAATCGACAAAAACAAGAGAAGCCTATTTTTTAGATTTTGCAGAGAAAGCACGCGATCAAGTATCCGCCCCAATCTGTGTTACGGGAGGGTTTCGAAGTGTTGAAGGTATGGCCACTCCAATCAAAGAAAATAAATTGGATTTTACTGGTATAGCAAGGCCCCTCAGTATTGACCCGGATTATTCAAATAAACTGCTTAGTGGGCAGGATCCAGCAATAATCTGCACGCCAAGGAAAACAGGTATCAAACAGATCGACAACATGGGGTTAATGGAAGTGGCTTGGTATGCTCGACAATTAAAGCGGATATCTATGGGTAAGACACCCAATCCCAATGAAAATAATCTCATTGCTTTTATTAAAATAATACTGAGTAATGGTCTGCGAAGTACGTTAACTCGAATGAGAGCTTAAGAAGATAAAATTGTGGGCGAGAAAGAACATTCCTTAGATACTGGTATAGCCATGAAGAAGTTTGCAGAGATTTTTCAGTTTGTATGGTGCTCCTCGAGAAACTATTAGATATGAGTTTCATCGTAAAAAGTTTTTAACGATCGAGATGATGTGGCGATAGCGCCTTACTCCAATGGTATATTTAGACATTATAAGTGGTAGTTTTGGTCATTACGGCTTGTTTGGGTGATTGTTATATTTGATTGAGCTAATCCAAGCCTAGCTCAACTAACCTAAGCCTAAGAGAGAAATAATTGTATGTCTGAACTTCGATTTGATGACAGAGTAGCCATTGTAACGGGTGCTGGTGGAGGCCTTGGTCGTGAACATGCCATGCTATTAGCGTCTCTCGGCGCCAAAGTGGTGGTTAATGATTTAGGTGGCGGCATTGCCGGTGGTGATGGCGAGTCATCCTCACCTGCAGACGCAGTGGTTGCTGAAATTAAAGCCTTAGGTGGTGAAGCGGTTGCTAACTATGATTCGGTAACTGACGGAGAAAAAGTCGTTAAAACGGCAATTGATACCTGGGGTCGGGTGGATATTGTTATCAATAACGCGGGTATTCTGCGTGATATGAGTTTCAAAAAGATGGCTCAGAAGGATTGGGATATCGTTATTGCGGTTCATTTACAAGGGGCGCAAAGTGTGTCGATGGCAGCATGGCCTTACATGCTTGAAGCCAAGTTTGGCCGTATTGTGATGACAACTTCAGCTGCGGGTATTTATGGTAATTTTGGCCAAGCCAACTACAGTGCGGCCAAATTAGGTATGGTTGGATTAGCGAACACGTTGTCGATTGAAGGTGCGAGTAAAAATATCAAGGTCAATACTATTGCGCCGATTGCTGCTTCTCGATTAACGGAAACGGTTATGCCTCCCGATTTACTAGAAAACTTGAAGCCGGAATATGTTAGCCCTTTGGTTGCTTGGTTGGCCCATGAAGATTGTGAGGAAACTAAAGGTCTATTTGAAGTTGGCGCGGGGTACGTGGCTAAGTTGCGTTGGCAACGTACAAAAGGCCATGCTTTTTGTGTTAAGAGTGCGGCGATTACACCCGATGCGGTAGCGGCTCAGTGGGATAAAATAACCGATTTTGATGAAGCGGAAAACCCGGCAGATATTAATGCCGCCCTTGGCCCGGTGTTAAATGCGATAAATAACCCAAGCAAAGGTGGTAACGAATTCATTGATGTTGATTTGGCTATGGCTGGTGAATACACGGCTGAAAATTCTTATGATGAAAGAGACCTATCGATCTATGCGCTAGGTATTGGGGCGGCTGAAGATCCATTGGATGCCAAGGAACTGGCGCAGGTTTATGAGATGAGTGGTGATGGTTTTAAAGCTGCAGCCACTTATGCTGCGATGCCAGCGATGAACGCGATGCTTGAAGGTGCCAAAACCGGAAAATTCTCCATGCCAGGACTTAACTACGGTTTTGATCGTGTTTTGCACGGAGAGCAATATACGGAAATTAAACAAACGCTATTACCCAGTGCAACCTTAAGCCATACCTTCTCAGTGAAAGATATTTATGATAAGGCGCCTAACGCCGTTGTGATTGTGGCGATGAGTTCCAAAGACGAAAACGGCAATGAAGTTGTTTATAACGAACAGACGATCTTTGTTCGAGGGGCTGGGGGCTGGGGTGGCGATCGTGGGCCAAGCGCCAGCGCCAATGAATTACCTTCGCGTCAGCCAGATCAAGTAGTTGTTGAAAAAGTACCGCTTAACCAGGCGCTGTTATACCGTTTGTCGGGTGATTGGAATCCGCTACACGCCGATCCAAACATGGCCAAAGCTTTTGGATTCGACAAGCCTATTCTTCATGGTATGTGTACCTTTGGTTATGTGGGTCGTCATATAGTTTCAGCGTTCTGCGACAATGACCCGCGTTATCTTAAAAGTATTAAAGTGCGTTTTGCCGAGAGCGTTTTCCCAGGAGAGACCATTGAAACTCGATTATGGAAAGAAGGCGGGAAGATTATCTTCGAATCTCGGGTACAGGAACGGGATCTAGTCGTCATTCGTCATGCCGCTGCTGAGTTGTTTGATGAATTACCCAAAGCTATCGCAAAGAAGGTGGTTAAGATGCCGAAGGTAACGTCGGTTGACGCGCCGGCAGATGCGCCGGAAGAAGAAATCAATGACGCCATTATTCTTGCCGATATTTTCTCTGCGTTATCGAGCTTTATCGAGACGAGACAAAATCTTATAAAAGAAGTAGGAACGGTCTTTCAATTTGATGTCAGTGATCCCGATAGCAACTGGTTTATTGATCTGAAAAATGGCGAAGGCTCTGCTGCTAACGGGCTTGCTGAAAAAGCAGATGTGACGCTGGCGCTCAGCGCGGATAACCTAATGGGTATCTTAACGGGTAAAGCTGATGCGCAAAAAATGTTTTTTTCCGGGGATCTAAAAATCAGCGGGAATATGATGGCTTCAAATAAGTTGACGGTACTTGCTGACTTGGATCCTGCGTTGGTAGTGGCAGCTAAAACTGAGCGCCTTGCCAATGGTGCTGGAGCAACTGATGTTAAGGCTACCGCTGTGGCTCCCGTCGTCAAAGTTGCACCGCAAGCCGGCACCATCTTCAAAGCGTTGGCGACAAAGATCACCAAGAATAAAAAGGTCAACGCTATTATTCAGTTTAATGTGGGTTCTCCAGATTCAACATGGACCGTGGACTTAGCCAAAGGATCCGTCTCTGAAGGTGATGCTAGTGGTGACGCGAACAGTGATGTGGTTATTGATCTTGAGGACAAGGTGTTAGCTCAGTTGGTTAATGGTGTAGATCCTGCTGTCTTATTCCAGAAAGGAGAATTGTCTGTCAGTGCGGGTGATGTGTTACTGGCGCATAACATTGAGTTTTTTGAAGGCGTTCTCTGATAGGTATTGTCTGTAGTTATTGCTAAAGAATCACAGTGAAGAAGACAGAACACTAACGCATAAAATTGTATTTAAAGGGATCAAAAAATGGGAAATCGAGTAAATGTTATCGGCGTTGGCATGACCAAGTTCGCCAAACCGGGTGCAAGTAAAGATTATCATGAGATGGCCCAAGAAGCGGGCCTGTTAGCGCTGAAAGATGCGGGCATTGGTTATAATGAAATTCAGCAAGCCTATGCCGGTTATGTCTATGGTGACAGTACCTGTGGGCAACGTGCCGTTTATGAATTGGGGATCACCGGTATTCCCGTGATTAATGTTAATAATAATTGCTCTACGGGTTCTACTGCGTTATATCTCGCGCGACAGGCTATTGAAGGCGGGTTGGCTGAATGTGTACTTGCCATTGGTTTTGAGAAAATGGAAAAGGGAGCATTGGGTACCAAGTACAATGACCGAGAATCTCCCATGGGTATGCATATTCCGGTAATGATGGATGTACAGGGATTTAACAATGCACCACCAGCGGCGCAAATGTTTGGCGGTGCGGGTCGTGAGCATCGCTGGAAATACGGAACCAAAAAAGAAACCTTTGCAAAGATTTCTTCAAAAGCGCGCGTTCACGCTGCGAACAACCCTTATGCGATGTTTAGGGAGTTGTTAACCGTAGAAGAAGTCTTGGCTTCGCCTGAAGTGTTCGACCCATTGACCCGTTTTGGTTGTTGTCCGCCTACCTGTGGCGCGGGTGCTGCCATTCTTTGTTCTGATGCTTTTGCGGAAAAGCACGGCATCAAAAACCCTGTTTACATTGCCGCACAATCCATGGCGACCGATGTGCCATCAAGCTTCGATGAAAAAAGCATGATCAAGATGGTTGGTTTTGATATGACGAAAAACGCAGCCAATGACGTTTATGAAAAGTCTGGTCTTGGACCGGAAGACATTCAAGTAATTGAACTGCACGATTGTTTCTCTGCCAATGAGCTGATTACTTACGAAGCTTTAGGGCTTTGTCCGGAAGGTGAAGCGGAGAAGTTTATTTGGGATGAAGATAATACCTATGGTGGTAAGTTTGTGACGAACCCATCGGGTGGTCTGTTATCCAAAGGTCATCCTTTGGGTGCCACCGGTTTGGCTCAGTGTACAGAGTTAGTCTGGCAGTTAAGAGGGACGGCAGACAAGCGGCAAGTTGAGGGGGCGAGAGTGGCGCTTCAGCATAATTTAGGTCTTGGTGGGGCTTGTGTGGTTACACTTTATCGTCGTGATTAGGCGCTGAAGTGATTGTGTCTTTTCTCATTTCTCCCATAGTAACGGTAGTGACTAAAGTTACGACCGTTACTATGGGAGAAATGAGAAATCGTACTTTTGAGAAATTTTGTTCGTCCTTGCAGGTTATTTGAATATTTTCTTGATGAATTGCCAGCGGTTGATAAGCAGGGAAGAAAAAATCAATCCGCAGCCGGTTATCTGAATCAGCGTCATGGATTCCCCAAACCAAAATGCCGCAAGTGATGCGGTAAGAATAGGCTCTATTGTTAAAATCATTGCCCCGTGGCTTACAGGGGTTAGTCCTTGTGCATAGGTTTGAATAAAAAAACGTAAACTGGTAGCAATAATGGCGCTTGCGAGCAGCCAGCCAGTAATAGCTGGCGTGATATAGCTTGGCCACTGTTCTAGCCAGAACGATGCCCCTATTGATGCGATCCCCACCGTCAGCAACTGAATGGATGTCAGGAGAATTGCTGGTACATATTGAACAACACGGCTGTTTAGGGTGAACTGCAGGGCAAATATGATGGATGCCGTTAAAAAATAAACTTGCCCTGATTCAAGTTGAAAGCCCACCGAGGGATCTCTTATTGCCAACAAAAATAATCCAGCTGTCGCTATCGGCAATGCGAGCCACATGGACTTAGATTGAGGCTCGCGGAATAGAAAAAATGCCATCAGCGGCACTTGAACAACAGCAAGGCTGGTAATAAATGCCCCTTCACCGATATGTTGTGTTGAATCTAAACCGATGATCCAGCACATAATTGCTATCGCAAAGATAGCGCCCACCAGCAGGGAGTTTTTTGCACCCCTTACTGTCAGGTGCTGCCATTGTTTTTTACCAACAATAGCAAGTAATGTGCCTGCGAATAGAAAGCGGGTGCCAATAAAAAGGAGTGGCGGTAAACCCGCCAGGGCTTCTTTAGAAAAGATCCAGCCAGCAGCCGCGAGAATGGTAACGCCAACCAATAATAGATCGGCTTTAACCTGTGGCTGCATGGCAACGGAGTGTTTGCTAGCGTGATTTTTCAAATAGTTATTGCCATAAGGATTTTCAAGTGACGCTATTGCTACGGCCAGCTAACTTAAAGGTGGTGGCAACTATCCTTTGATACGCCATTGGCAAGCTGCGTTGCATAATATCGAGTACCTTTGCATCAGGCCCAATAAGTACACGGCGCTTATTCTTGGTGACTGCTTTTAATATTGTTTTTGCGGCTGTTTCTGGGGTTGTCATAAACAGGGCATCAAATTGCTGTCGTGCTTTTTCCGCATCGCCGCCAGTAAGTTTTTCAATACTTTTATTCATGCGAGCATTTTTTGCGATATTGGTTTTTATGCCACCGGGGTGAACACAGGTGGCGGAAACGTTGCTTTTACCAAGATCCAGCTCTTGACGTAAAGACTCGGTAAAACCCCTTACGGCAAATTTTGACATGTTATAGGCACTTTGTGTGGGCTGCGCAAAGATACCAAAAATGCTGGAGATGTTAATGATATGACCTTCACCAGCTTGTTGGATATGAGGTAAAAATGCCTTGGTGCCATACACAACACCCCACATATTAATATCCATTATCCACTCGTAATCACTGTAGTCGGTGTCTTCTACCGTGCCACCTAGCGCCACCCCGGCGTTATTAAAAATCATATTCACTTTACCGTGATCGTTTACTACAGTGTCAGCCCATGCATGTACCGCATCTTTATCGGCGACATTCAGTGTGGTGGTAGTCACTTTGACGCCGTAAGTGGAGGCCTGCGAGGCAGTTTCAGCAAGTCCTTTTTCGTCCAAATCACTCAGTGCTATATGACAACCTTGTTGAGCTAACGCTAATGCTAAGGCTCGGCCTATGCCGGATGCTGCGCCAGTAATCGCGGCTACTTTATCGGTGACGTTTTTCATGCGGTTACCTCTGTCGTTAGTGGTGTCGTTGTAGATGTCGCTACGTGTGTTGCAGAATACTGTAAACGATAGGCCTTGCTATCAAAATTGCGAGTTTGCAATCTGAACTTCCAGGTAAAATCGGGCCAAAGTGTTACGTTCTTTCCGCTTTCAGGGTGAAGGTACCAGCTCTGACAACCACCGGAGCTCCATACTGAGCCAGAGGTTTTGTTTTGAATGACTTCGTTATAGTTTGCTTGGGCTTCTGGTAGAACATCCACATAAGCGAGGTTATCTTTGCGCATTTTCTTCATGGCTTCTAACACATAGGTAATTTGTGACTCGATCATATAAACCATCGAGTTATGCCCCAATCCAGTATTGGGACCCATCAACATAAAGAGGTTAGGGAAGCCAGAAACGGTGGTGCCTTTGTAAGCTTCAGGCCCATCTTTCCATGTATCCACTAAATCAACACCGTCGCGTCCGAAGATGATTCCTTTTGGAATAGGGCTGGTTGCGGTAAACCCTGTACCATAGATGATGGCGTCTATTTCTCGCTCTTGGCCATCAATAGTCACAATGCTGTTGGCTTTAATTTCTTGAATGCCAGTAGTAATGACATCAGCATTGGGTTGCTCTAATGCGGGATAATAATCATCAGACATCAAAATTCGTTTACAACCGATGGTGTAGTCCGGAGTTACTTTTTTACGTAATTCAGGATCAGTGATCTGCGTGCGAATATGGTTTAACGCCCAACGCTTTGCGATGACCATTAATCGAGGGTTTATCGTAAACCCTAAAACACGACTTTCCAGCATCCAATAAATGCTTTTACGCAATGCGTTTTGCGCTGCTGGAAGACGTTTGAAGAGGTTTCTCTCTGCCCATGACATTGCTCTGTCAGGTTTAGACATTACCCAAGGAGCCGTGCGTTGGTAAAGATCCATTTGTTTAGCTTGTTTTTGAACATGGGGAACAAATTGAATGGCTGATGCACCGGTACCGATAACAGCAACACGTTTTCCCGTTAGGTCAAATTCATGATTCCAGTTTTGAGAATGGAAAATGGTGCCCTTGAATGAATCAACACCTTTAAGGTTGGGGTAAGAGGGGATGGATAAACCGCCGGTACCTGCAACTATCATCGTTGCTGTGTGTTGCTTACCGTGTTGATCGATGATGTGCCATAGGGCATTGGTTTCATCCCAGCGAGCACTGGTTACAGCGTTATTTAATCTAATATGGGGTGTTAGTTTGAATTTGTCAGCACAGTGTTCTAAATATTTTTTGATCTCTGGTTGCGGAGAAAACATGCGCGACCAAGTCGGGTTGGATGCAAAAGAAAAAGAGTAGAGGTGAGAGGGTACATCACAGGCACAGCCGGGGTAGTGGTTAACACGCCATGTCCCGCCGACACCACCTTCCTTTTCAAACACAACAAAATCATGTTCTCCCGTTTGCTTAAGTTTGATGGCCATACCTAGGCCGGAGAATCCGCTGCCGATGATGGCAATTTTGTGATGTTCTACTGACTGCGCCATTGTGTTGTCCTTCCATCCAGTATTTTGAGGGGTATACAAGTGTCTACGCTTGATCTTAAGGTATACGATTGTATACAATGAAGTCAAGAGCCAGTAGAATTCGATACATTGCACGCCAATTTGTATAGAAGAAGTGTTTTATGAGTTATCTAAAAAACGTGAAGGTAGAAGGGAAGCGCCTTTTAATGGAGGCTGCGCTTAAACTAGCGGTAAATACCCGTAGCTTAGACGCCTTTAGTCTAAGAGAGTTAGCAAGAAATGCAGGGCTTAACCCGAATACTTTCTACCGTCACTTTAAAGATTTTGATGAGCTAGGATTGGCCATTATTAGTGAGGTGATGGATCAGATTCGTCAGCCGTTACGAGATTTACGACGTGAAGCGGCTGAGTCAGCGGTACCAGAGGGCTCACTTTCCATCAGTTGGCAGGAAAATCCCCGGCTTAATTTTGTGCGTTCATTACAGGTGAACAATGCTACGGTGGAATTGTTTTTCAAATTTGTGGAGTCTAACCCCGAAGCGTTTATTGTCGGGGTTAGGGAATTGCATGGTTCATCACCGGTGTTACGCAAAGCCCTTAGGGCACTGATGAAAGACTTCGCTCACGATATGGCGGAAGATATAGAAGTTCTGGGGTTGTTGCCAAAATTAGATTCCGCAAGCCTATTGTCGGTTTCTGAAGCGATTAGCCGAGAGATGTTTCAATTATCGATGAACTACATCGAGGAGCCAGAGCGGCGAGATGAAATATGCCAACAGGCAGGCGCCTCCATTGTCAATTTAACGATGGGAAGTGCTGTGCTGGCAGGACATGTTGAGTTATTGGCCGACGCACTTAGGTAATGAGAGTTGTTTTGAAAAGATTATGACAACATTATGACAACATTATGAAAAGGTTAGAAAATTTATAGTCTATATTTTGGACGTGCATTCAAATAGAATATTGTGTGTTGTAACAGTTGAATTGGCTGATCAATCTAGAGATATTCAAGGCAGATAACCCCGCTAGTGCTAGACTCAAAGGAATGTCTATTTGACGCTAATGATTAGCAGTGATAGTTGTATGGGATTAAACTTGAAGCTCATTTCTCACTCGTATTTGCGGTTGATTTATGGGGTGCTGGGGATGATATTCATATTTCCCCTATATTCTTACGGCGCTGAAGTACTTGTTATCAGTACCGTTAAGCCACATTATGATTTAGGACATCGGCTTCAATATATCGAAGATAAAACCGGAGAGTTGGCTTTATCCGAGATAACCTCCCCGGTCATGAAGGCATCCTGGCAGAACAGCAAGGTTGAGACTCCAAATTTTGGCATAGCAGCAGATTCTGCGTACTGGTTTGCGATACCGTTATTTAATGATGGTCTTCATATTGCCGATTGGTTGCTAGAAATAGGAAACCCCACCATTGACGTAATTGAGCTCTATATATTACCTCAGTCAGGTTTAATGGCGGGAGAGTATAGTTATCGTTTGGATGGAGGTAATCAATATCCATTTTCTCAACGACAGCGACAAGATCCTCATTTTTTGTTTCCAATTTCACTGGAACCACAACAAACCACCTGGCTTTACCTACGTGTAAAAAACTCTAATACAATGAAATTGCCACTCACTCTTTGGCAAGAGGAGGCATATACCAGCCAGCGTCAAACAGAACTCATAATTCAGGGTGCTTATTTTGGGATGATGGCGATTATGGCTATCTACAACTTGTTTGTGTATTTTTCTTTGCGAGACAAGAGTTATCTCTATTATGTACTATTTGTAGTGACTTTTTCTGCCTGGATGTTTATCGAAAAAGGATTGGCGTTCCAATACATTTGGCCCAACGGCGTGTGGCAAAATTCACAGCTTTATCCGGTTTTGGCCTCTATCTCGATAGGCTCGACGGCACTTTTTACCAACGAATATTTGTCACTCAGGAATAACCATCCTACGTACTATCGCATACTGTATTGTTTGTCGTTAATTTGGGTTGTCATCACTTTGTGTGCTTTTGTTTTACCGGTTTCTTTTGTAATGACGCTGATCCCACTAGTTGCTCTTCCTGGTGGTGCTTTATTGTTGTTGGCAGGCCTCTTAATGTGGAAGGCAGGTCTTGTCGCTGCTCGATATTATACTATTGCCTGGACAGCCGTCATTATTGGAGCAATGACTTATACATTGTTGATACTCGGCATAGCTCCCTCCAATGCTTTCACTGAAAACGCACTTCAGGTAGGCTCCATACTAGAAGTTTTTTTACTTTCACTCGGTCTGGCAAATCGAATCAACACCGCCCGAAAAGAAAAAGAGGCAGCACTGCTAGAGAGTGTTGAGCTTAAGTCTACGATACAGGAAACTAAATTTAATTTTCAGCAAAAAATAAATAGGGAACTAGAAGGTCGGGTCCAAGAGAGAACGCAAACATTGGAAGCAACTCTCGACAAGCTTGCAGAGGTAAATAAGCAGCTGCATATATTGAGTACTACCGATGGACTTACTGGTGTGATGAACAGACGTTTTTTTGATGAAAATTACCCGGTAGAGTGGTTGCGAGCACGCCGAGAGCGGTTGCCTTTGTCAATTATCATGGTTGATATTGATTACTTTAAAAAAGTAAATGATAACTATGGTCACAGTGCGGGGGACGAATGTTTAAGAATCGTCGCTTCTGCGTTAAAAAACCTCGTAAAGAGACCCGCTGATGCCGTATCTCGCTTTGGCGGAGAGGAATTTGTGATGACCCTTCCAAATACAGACTTTCCTGGTGCAAGTCATTTAGCAGAGCATTTAAGAGAGCACATAGAGGCTCTTAGTATTGAAATTCCTGGTCACAGTTTGCAGCTGACAATTAGCCTTGGAGTGGCGACAACAATTCCCAGTGTAGAAGTAGAGCCTGAGATGTTGTTTAGTCTTGCAGATGACGCACTATACACGGCGAAAGATAATGGGCGTAATCAAGTGGTGGCTCGCCAGATGCCCTGAAGGTTTCTCTATCAATGGATCGAAAGTGAATGGTTTTTCCTGGCGATGTCTTCTAATCGATGAACAGTTTCTTACCGCTAAAAATGTTTAGTTTTCTATTTTAAATGATTCAGGTGACTGACAACATCTTTAAATTGCTCATTAAGTTCCATGGCAGGCCTGAGACACCGCAGGATTTATCAGAGATGCCAGCGCATCATTATGGCAACCTCAGTCAGCCGTGTACCTGGCATTACCGTGATAAAGACAATAGACCCGCCAATGTTAAGGTGCCAATGCGTATGCGCGCAACAAACGGCGATGCTCTGGTGGAAGCTGCCGTGGCCGGTTTGGGTATATTATGTGAACCCAGCTTTATAGTACATGGAGCGGTGGAGCGCTGCGTGTTAACACCGGTTCTAACGGATTATCAATGGTATGCGATGAACATCTATGCGGTGTATCCGCAGACTAGGCATATGCCTGCTCGATTCCGCGCCTTTATCGATTTTCTAGCCTCTCATTTTGGGGGGACACCTATGTACTACATCTTGACTAGTAAATTATCGCCCTGATTGTAGCACGTTAGTTCTAGGTGTGATAATTTGTGCTTTCATAAAAAAATAAAAATAACAGAGTGATTGTACCTCCTATGTTTGCTTTCCTTTCTTTGGTTCGTGCTAGCATAAAAATCCTTATTTTCATGGTGTTAGCGTGGGGGGTAATGGCCAATCCAGTGTATGCGGAGAATCCTAACGAAGTATCAATCGCCGCCATCAGCTTCGATGAAATTAGCTCAGGGCTAGATGATGTGCTCCATACGGTTAATGAAATCGGTCAATTTATCTTAGATTTTGCTGGGTTAATCAAAGAAGACCCGCTAAATGGCTTTTTAGAACTGCTGAATTTTATCGGCCAAAAGCTTGGTTTGCTGGATCGCGGTGACGGTATCGCAGGGCCAATGCCATTGCCCGGGCCCGGATTAGCCAATCAACACTATCCTGCGCAAGATCTGTTTCAACCCATCGGTTGGGTTAATCACGATAATGGCTTACCCGGCGTACATGCTGGCAGCAAGCCGTTTGGCACTAACTTGGGGATGATGATTGATGGATATTTCTTCACGCTGTTCGCTCCAGATAGTGGTCAAGGGCCTGGCGGCTTTCTTTTTTACGATGTGTCTGACCCCTACAACCCCTCGTTAATCAGGCGAGTGTATGAAGCCGAGGCGCGTACCACAGCGTTAAAAGAACCCCATGCCTTTGGATTGGCGCGTATTCATGAACGTCGCTACATGGCCTTTCAAAGTACTATTGGTGTAGAGTTTTGGGACTTTACGGACTTAAACGATCTACAGCGTGTTGGTGATATTGATCTACCCGGTGTGAATGGTGGCGACTATTCCAATGTGGCTTGGCAATTAACCTGGCAAGCACCCTACGTGTATGTTGCCAGCTCGGAACAGGGGATTTTTATTGTTGATGCGAGTGACCCTGCCTACCCCGTTTTGGCCGATCGTAATGGTCAGCCTAACCCGGTGCCGGTTTCAGATTTGGGCGGCTTTCGTGTTGGGCCAATTTTTACCTTTGGCAATCAGTTAGTCATTTCTAGCATGCAAAACCGCGATGGTTTTGCCAGTCTAGATATCAGTGATCCTGTTAACCCACAGATTCTTGATCGTATCCCTGACCTCGATCAGTTCTACTACGCCAGTTGTTTTAATGGCGAGCACATGGCGGTATCTGTGCGTGGTGCTAGCGCACGAATGGTATTGTATGATTTACAGGATCCCAATGAATTTACGCTTGTCGACGATCAACTGGCGGTGCCGGGTCAACTGTATTGTGCGTTTCAAGATCATTATGTGTTCCAAGGCACTGAAGATCGCGTGCATAAAATTGATATTTCAGACCCATCGAGCCCCGTTGATGTGGGCAGTGGGACAATTGCAGGGCCATTAGTGCGCTTAGTTGATCATGGGCAAGTAAGCCCACTCGGTAATCTTGTGTTCATTGGTAATGATCACGGAACCGGTAGTGCCTTTATGCCTCATTCGGCAGAACCCGATGAGTTGCCCCCAGCAGTATTAAACACAGCACCCAGAGATAATGCAGAAGGCGTTGCGACCAGTACTGCCATTGGTATTAGTTTTAGCGACGTGTTGAATTTTAATTCTGTGACTGCAGAAAACGTTCGTATCCTAGATGAAAATGGCGTGCAAATTCACGGTTTATATAGTTTGCAAAATGGCATTGTGAATTTCTCCCCGAGTGAAGTTTTGCAACCTTATACGACGTATCAGGTTGTTTTGCCTGTTAATGGTGTTGCGGATGTGATGGGTAATAAAGTGCAGCAGGCTTTCACTGCTAACTTTACTACCGGAGCCGATCAACAGTATTTAGAGGTGCATGTAGAGGTTGCGGATCATACCCTCCAAGCAGATCAACTTGGTGCTGATGTAGCGTTTGATATCTTTTTAGTAGATGAATTACCCGGCGCCACCTATAAATGGGACTTTGGTGATGGCAACAGTTCCGGAGTATTAAGCTCAGCAGCGATAAACCATGAATATTCTGAACCTGGTCATTATCAAGTGCGCTTGGAAATACGATGGAATGGTTTGGTGCGACAGGAAACCTTTATTAAAACCATTGTTCCGCCACTGTCAGAAAACCCAGGGGTGCAAACATCAACCTTAGCGCAAACAGAAAACGTGATATATGTTGTTAATCCCGATAACAACACCGTGACAGCAATTAGTAAAACTTCGTTGCAGATCTTATGGGAAACCACGGTGGGTAATGAGCCCCAAACGATTGCCCTGGTAGCTGATGAACTATTGGTAACCGATGAGTTATGGGTAACTGTTCGTGGTGATGATGCGATCGTACGCCTAAATACCACCGGTGAAATTGTTCAGCGTATCTCGTTGCCTTATGGCTCAGCGCCTTTTGCCATTGTATTTAGCGAGCAACGCCAAACGAGCTTGGTGTCGTTGTCAGGCAGCGGAAAGGTTGTTGAACTTGACACTCATGGCAAACAGCTACAAACGGCGGATGTAGAAGACCCTCGTGCTATTACTATCGCGGGTGATGGCGTTAAAGCCTATGTTTCCCGTTTGGTGTCCCCAGATGCGGGAGCACAGGTTTATGAATTCGAACTTGCAGGCAGTATGCAATGGTCTAGTACCATTATTATCGAACCAGATACCGCAACCGTAGATACACAAGATCGTGCACGAGGCGTTGCGAACTATTTATTTGATCTGGCCATTAGTCCCAGTGGGAATGAGCTGGTGGTAGTCGCTAAAAAAGACAATATATTTAGAGGTGAATTTAACGATGGGCAAACCCTTGCCCATGATAAAACAGTGCGTGCCGTAGCTCACCAAATTAATCTTTCCACGCAAGCCTCCTGGGAAGTTGATTTTGATAACCGTTCTAATCCTCGCGCGGCTGTTTACAGTCCATTGGGTGACTATCTATTTGTTGCATTGCAAGGTTCCAATAAAGTAGCCGTGATGGATGTATTTAGTGGTTCGCAGCGTGTTGAAATTGAAACACCCTTAGCGCCTCAAGGTCTAATGATTGATGCTGCTTCTGGACGTCTCTATGTGCATAATTTTATGAGTCGAAGTGTCAGTGTTTTGGATGTTAGCGGATTACTGTCTTCGTCGAACTTTTCCGTTACTGAGCTCGAAACCCTGTCGACTGTATCCAGCGAGTTGTTGACTGAAAGTACGCTACTGGGTAAACAAATTTTCTATAACGCCGATGACACCAGAATGAGCCGAGAAAGCTATATTTCCTGTGCAAGCTGTCATGTGGATGGTGGACATGATGGTCGAACCTGGGACTTTACCGAGCGCGGGGAAGGGCTCAGAAATACCATTACCTTGCAAGGTCGGGCAGGCATGGGGCATGGCAACGTACACTGGACTGCGAACTTTGATGAGATACAAGATTTCGAAAACGATATTCGAAATGGTTTTGGTGGTACTGGATTTTTATCGGATGAAGATTTTAGTCATACAAGTAATCCACTCGGTAATCCTAAAGCGGGTTTAAACGCTGAATTGGATGCGTTAGCGACTTATGTTTCATCGTTAACAGGTGTTGGCAAAAGCCCAGCTAAAAATGTAGATGGTTCATTAAGCATTTCGGCAGCAGCAGGGCGCGAACTGTTTAACGAACTGGATTGTACTAGCTGTCACGCCGGACAAGTTTTTGTCGATGAACGGCGGCATGTATTACCGCCTCTATCTGAGGGCACTGCCTTTGATACCCCAACCTTGTTAGGGCTTTGGAATACAGCACCGTATTTTCATCATGGTAAAGCAGCGACATTATATGATGTGTTATCGCAGCAGGGCCATGGTAATGCCCAGGACTTATCACAAATGCAAGCGGATCAATTGGTTAACTATCTTAAAAGTTTGGATGGGCGTGATGCTGTTATTAGTATGCAGACAACAGGATTTCAGCTACAAAATCAACGGTGGGGTTGTTTAGATTTTGAAGGCGAGAATATTGTGATTAACAACTGTGACGACACGAAAACCCATTGGTGGCTGGATGAAGAGGAACGTATCCATTTATCGGGAGAGCCAGGCCAATGTATCGAACATAACGGCAGGGCGTTGTATTGGAGTAAGGTTTATTTGGCAGAGTGTAGTGACTCCTCCAAGCAGCAATTTAGGCTCTTAGAAACCGGACAGATTCAGCTAATGTCCTCTAAGTTTTTTGCCCTGGATGCCTTTGGAGATCAAGCGGGCAGCAAGGTGGGCATCTGGTGGCGACGTAATGGTAATAACCAACGCTGGGATTTTCGCTAGAGTTTATTCCAACGTTGGTTTTTGATGCGTTTGACCCGCCAGTGACTTTGCTCAATGATATTGCTACTCTGGATGCATCGGAATCCAAAATGTTTCGTTTTCTATTTTAAATGATTCAGATGACTGACAACATCTTTAAATTGCTCATTAAGTTCCTCGTGTTTTAATATTTGTTTTTCCGAATCAAAATTGTCATAAAAACTGGGTATAGATAAACTCGCCTTAACAATGCCGTTAAAATGAGGCATTGAATTTACCGCTGTAGCTAAGATATTAGCGCCGCCATGAGATCCGGGTGACGTAGAAAAGAGAACCATCGGTTTATTTTGGTAAACTTTAGGTTCAATGCGAGAACACCAATCAAATATATTTTTATAAGCGACGGTATACGACCCATTATGTTCGGCAAAAGAAATCATAATGCCATCACTATCCGCGATTTTTGATAGAAACTCTTTTGCTAACTTAGGATGACCCAATTCCTCTTCTCTGTCTTGGCTATATAAAGGCATTTCGTAATCGTTTAAGTCTAATATTTCAACGTCGACTTTTGTTAATAAATGAGCAGCATATTCGACCAATTGCTTATTAATTGATTTTCTGTGACTCGTTGCTGCAAATGCAATAATTTTCATAATCGTTGTTCCTTATATTTATTGATATCCTCAGGCATGGCCCCATATAACCACAAAAACTCAATAATAACGAGCAAGCCTATCCTTTGGGACGTAAGCCGTCCATTGTTGTAGTTTATAAATGGGTTTGCTTTTAACGCCATACCTAATATCCTCAGTGTACGATAAAATTTACAACTTCAATATATTCCAAATAGGAATGCTTCATATGGCAACCTTCACGTTAAACGGTAAACAAGTCACGGTTGAAACACCCAGTGATACACCTTTACTCTGGGTGTTGAGAGACGAATTAGATCTGACGGGAACCAAATATGGGTGCGGTATTGCTTCATGTGGTGCCTGTACTGTCCATTTAAATGGCGTACCAACACGATCCTGTGTGTTGCCTATTAGTGCCATTGAGAATAAAGAAGTGACGACGATAGAAGCAATTAATGGAAATGTTGCAGAGGTTGTTGAGTCTGCTTGGCGTGAACTTGATGTTGTTCAATGTGGGTATTGCCAGTCAGGTCAGATCATGTCCGCTGTGGGACTACTTAGCCGTAATGAAAAGCCTTCAGATGATGCGATAGACGACGCCATGTCAGGAAACGCTTGTCGCTGTGCTACGTATCAACGTGTGCGAGCGGCAATTCATCTAGCAGCCAGTAATTTGGATACAGCGAAGACGGAGGTTTAGTCATGGACTCATCGATTACTCGAAGAAATTTCATCAAAAGTGCGGCAACGGCAGGGATAGCGCTAGTTATTGGTCTTAATGCAAAGGGTGTACTGGCGATTGGAAGCGAAAAGTCAGTGCTAAACCCTTTTGTTAAGATATCGGAAGAAGGGGTTGTGACGGTTGTTATCAAGCACTTTGAAATGGGACAGGGAACGACAACGGGTCTTGCGACCTTAGTTGCAGAGGAGTTGGATGCAGACTGGGATACATTAACGGTTGAATTCGCCCCTGCCGATAATAAAAAGTATAAGAATCTACTTTTTGGTGCGCAGGGCACAGGAGGTTCAACAGCAATTGCAAACTCCTTTATGCAATACCGACAGGCAGGTGCTGCAGCTCGTGATGTGATTGTTCGAGCGGCAGCTGAACAATGGGGTATCCCTGTGCAGGACATCGTTATTGAAAAGGGCATTCTTAAAGCGAAGGGGCATTCTGAAAATTTCGGAAAAATGATTAAGAAAGCGCTAAGTTTAACGCCCAATACAGCCGTGAAACTGAAGTCTCCAGAACAGTTTACATTGATTGGTAACGCAAATTTACACCGTAAGGATAATCAGGACAAAACGCAAGGAACAGCAATATTTGCGATAGATGTTAAAGTGCCGGGCATGGTTTACGCGGTAATCCTATATCCACCCCGTTTCGGCGCCAAGCTGGCGTCATATGATGTATCTCAGTCTAAGCAAGTCGCCGGGTTCCGTGATGTAAAAATGCTACCAGATTCACGAGGACTCGTAGTTTACGCAAAATCGACATGGGCAGCGATTAGTGCACGCAATGTATTAAACGCTAGCTGGGACTTCAAGGAATCAGAAAATAGAGGTACAGATGAACTCGTTGCCTATCATCGTACTTTGTTGGGACAACCTACTTACCAGACACGGAAAGCGGCAAGCACCCAAGATGTTAATTCGACCATCAAAGGTGCTGCAGTGGTTATCGAAAAAGAGTTTATATTCCCCAATCTTGCTCACGCACCAATGGAGCCCTTGAACTGTGTTATTGAGCCAACTGAAAAGGGTATTAAGATTCATGATGGTTGCCAGTTTCCTGGTTTAACGCAGCCAACGGTTGCGAAAGTGCTAGGCCTAGAGCTGTCACAGGTAGAAATTAATACGGTCTATGCTGGCGGATCTTTTGGCCGCCGTGCTACGCCTAACTCTGACTATCAAGTTGATGCAGCATTGGCTTTTTTGTTACTTGGGAGTAAGACACCTATTAAGTTAATGTGGACGCGAGAAGATGACATCAAAGGTGGTTATTATCGTCCAATGGCTATGCATCGAGCCAAAGTTGGTCTTGATGATAAAGGCAATATTCTCGGTTGGGATCACCGTATTGTTGCGAAATCTATACTTAAGGGGTCACCATTTGAAGGGTCAATCAAAGACGGGGTTGATCACGCATCCGTAGAAGGGATAAATAATACGGAATATCAGATTCCTATGTTATCAGTCGGGCTCTCTGATGCACAAACCAAGATACCTGTTTTATGGTGGCGCTCGGTAGGGCACACTCACACCGCTTATACCATGGAGGTTATGTTAGATATTCTTGCTGAGGCAGCAAAACAGGATCCTGTTGAGTACCGGTTAAAATTGCTTTCAGGTGAATCGAAAGAACAAAAGAGAATTGCTGGCGTGTTAAAAATGGCAGTACAAAAATCCAACTGGGGCAGCGAGCTTCCCGCTGGGCGTGGTCGAGGTGTGGCTGTGCATAAATCCTTTAATAGTTATGTCGCACAAGTTATCGAAGTCTCGGTTAATGAGGCGGGAAAGATTAACGTTGAATCAGTACATTGCGCTGTTGATTGTGGAGTAGCAGTGAACCCGGATGTGATTAAAGCGCAAATGGAAGGTGGTATTGGATTTGGGCTTGGTGCAGTGATGAGAAATGAGATTACGTTTACCAATGGTGAGGTTAATCAATCTAACTTTCCTGATTATGAACCTCTTAGGATTAAGGATATGCCAACGGTTTCTGTACATATCGTTCGCTCGGCAGAGCCACCTACCGGCGTTGGCGAGCCTGGTGTACCACCGAGTGGACCAGCTTTAGCGAATGCTATTTACGCTGCTACAGGCAAGCGTATTACTCAATTACCAATGAGCAAGCAAGGTATTGAGTTTATTTAATTGAGGCCATCGAAATATCGATAGGGTTCGTGATCCTCTGATGGAACCACGATGTATCTGTGTGACTATATTGTGGAACACCCCATCTTTATCTAATACGCCGCTAAAACGGTTGTGCTTGAATTCGACCCAGTCACAACAGAACTCAGAGAGATAATCTCATTACCGATACCATTAACAACCTCTATGTTAAATCTATTACCTTCTGCAACAAAGGACCACGGGTCAGGACAAGACCAACTTAAACAAGGCCCGTAATTATATCGGTAGGTTTTCTCCATAATGCCCTTTCTTAAGGTACCACCAGAAGACAAAACTCTATGCTTAATGTTAAATTTGTGGTGTATGTTTAGACCATCGAATATGTCACCAATCGACGAGGTATCTTCTGAGTAGCTAAGTATTACACCGCCATTTTTATTTTCAGTTAATTTAAGTGCCGATAGCTCTAAACCACGTGAGGTACGAGTTGGCTCATAAACCCAGTCAAAATCCCCATCAAGATCATGCGCTTCTAACACAGGCCCCGCAATGAATACACCGTCAGTAGTTTCATTGCGTTTAGACGATAATGTGTATATTTTGTCGCTAACAAGTACGCTATCCGGACCATTGATATTCTCTGAACGAGTACGCCATAGCTCACTCAATTGCTGGTCAAGTGCAATGATATCGCGACTAGACGTGTATATGAGGCCAGAAGGACTCGCGCGCATAGTGTTAATCGCAAAGGAATCGTTCTCAGCAACAAGCCCCATCTGCTCATCAAACACGTACATTACTCCCTGATAGGATAAGCTATTCATTTGTATAAATGCGTAGATGTAATCACCACTCTTCACCAGCTTACTGATCTTTATAGCATCAGGAATATCGACAATGTAGCGTCCAGATTCTTCACCGTTAATTATGCGTGAGACCATTGGCACTCCTTGTTCATTAAAGGTTCCCAGCACAATCTCATCTTGCTCTTCTGACACATCAATACTGGTATATTGCGTCCAAGCATCAGTTGATTGCTGCTGATAACGCCATTGCTCCTCCCAGGCGTTGTTGAATTTTACGATATTGACTTCAGAAGTATTTAATAACAGTTGGCCTTCATGGGTTGGCTTAAGTGTCATGTATGCACCGACGCTCAGCGGCTTTACCTCCTCATTAACAACCGTACCATCAAGTGAATAATTTCGAATGGTGAGCTCACCATTAACATAGGTTATCCGTGAAACGTTATCTGTACCGTTTTTTAATAGCGCCTTCTGCTTCCCACTTTCATGAACGAGAGTGTCCTCCCATACCGTAGGTGTTACCGTCGTCCCACCACAGCCTTGAAGAATTAATATACATACAAGAAGAGATGACTTTATTATTATGTTCATTGTCCTGCCCACCTATCACGAATCGAGGTGTCCATTATATGTAGTTAAATAACAATGGATATCTACCGAATGGGGGATAGCTGTCAATGCTGTTGCATCAAGCGGTAATCTAACGCGTAAAACTGTTTTGGCGATGACAAAATGCCCGCCATATTTTTTCATTTGTCTTTTTTTGTTTTTATCGATCAGCTATTCCAGTATTCCATTCCTGTAAGTTTTTCCGCCGAAAAAATCATGTGTGATAGGGATTCTTTCAAACTGCTTCTACCTGAGCTAAGCATCAACAGATTTGCTAGTAAAAGTCGCAGAAAGGCGTCCATTACTTTTTTTGCATCCGGAATAGATTGATAATCGATGACGGATGCAAGTAGTGCAGGTAACAGCTCTTCAAATTTAACCTGCATATTTCGAGTGGTGTCGTCTGCTGATAAAAGGTTCTCAAGCACTGCGCTTATAAGTAATGAATTACTTTCGGCTTCTTCCAAAATACTCTTAAAGATGCCTTTTATCTTTGCACCATTGGTTTTACCTTTGGGGGCAGCGGTCTGTAAACGTTCTACTAGGGATAATCCCCATTCGAGAGTGATGTCACTGATAATGTGTTCTTTGCTGGCGTAAGTACGGTATAGGCTGGCCCTAGGTACTTCAGCAATTTGTGCAAGTTCCTTCATGTTGAGGCCAGCGCTACCATATTTAGTAATGACTTTTCTGGCAGCAATCAAAATTTTCTGTTTTCGTTCGAGTTTTGTATTCGATACCAAAGTATCAATCTCCGATGGCTTGACAGGTTTTACAATATCCTACAGTGTTGAGACACATGTCTCAATGGGTGTTTTGCTCTGCACCACAGACGTAACGCAAAGGGGATAAAGTTATGACTGATCGAAAGCCACTCATTATCGTCGCCGTAGTTTCTGCGGTGATGACAACCATATTGTATGCTGGAGGCATGTTTTATGTTTCTGGTTTTTTGCCTCCACCTTCACCAGCGCTTAGCCAGCTAGAGGTGGCAAGTTTTTACCAACAAAATCACACGGCGATTATTACGGGTTTAACCATGGCGTTTGTGGGTACTGGGTTTATGCTACCGTTGTGTGTGATTGGTTCGGTGTTTATGGCAGAGGTAGAAGAAGGGTTTCCGTATTTCTCTGTAATGCAGGCGCTATGTGCATTGGCTACCGTCATCTTTACTGCATTACCAAATTTCATCTGGATGACGGCGGCGTTTCGTGTAGATCGATCACCCGAGCTAATAAATCTGCTACATGATTTGGGTTGGATTATGTGGGCTACTCCGTCGTGGGGTTTTGCGTTTCAGCTTATTTGTGTGGCAATCGTCGGTTTGAAAGATAAACGTCCTAAACCTTTTATACCGCGCTGGATGAGTTATTTAGCGCTTTGGGTAGCGGTGGGGGTTGCACCAACACCGTTAGTGCCTTTCTTTGTAGAAGCAGGGCCTTTCGCTTGGAATGGGTTGTTTACTTTTTGGGTGGCATTTTTCAGTCCGATACTTTGGATAGCTATATTGTTTGTTATCATTGTGATTAATATTCGAAACAACGAACAAGATAATCATCAAGGCGACCTGGCAGGAAGTCAGTTATGAGCACGGTGAATGTAATCCCGTTAAAGGTCTCAGGTAGCGAAAATCAAATCGAGCATCACCCAGCAGAAATTGGTGTTTGGCTATTTGTTTTTGCCGATATGTGTATTTTTGCCATGTACTTTGGTGTGTTTGTTTGGGAGAAAAAGCTTTATCCTGCAATGTTTGAAGAGGGTCAGGAAACACTGAGTACCGAGTTTGGAGGCTTAAATACCGTGGTGTTGCTCATTAGCTCCTTTTTTGCTGCTAAGGCTGTGCACTCAGCGAGAATGCTTAACATCGATGCTTATAGGCGCTTTATTAAATTAACGATGCTTAGCGGTCTTGCTTTTCTGTGTGTGAAGTTTTTGGAATACAGCGATAAATTTTCTGCTGGCTTTGATATTGCAACCAACGAATTTTATCGTAATTATTTTGCTTTCACTGGTTTTCATTTGTTACATGTGATCTTAGGGTTGTCTTTCTTAGGCTGGCTATTAATTTCCGTAAAAACCACTGAGCAGCTAAAAGGGAATGTTAAGGCCAGTGAAGGTGTTGGTCTTTATTGGCATATGGTTGACCTGCTTTGGGTTGTGTTGTTTTCATTAATCTATTTGGTGCCCTGATGATGCCGTATGTAATAAGAGATAAATTATTTTTGGTGTTGGTGGCGCTGCTTTGTATAACCTTGCTGTCTTGGTTGCTTATATCTTCTGTGAACCTAGAGGAAAAGAGCCTTGGGGTGATGATATTGTTGTTGGCGTTTTTTAAGGTACGTTTGATTGCTATTCACTTTATGGAAACGGCGAAGGCACAACGGTTGGTACGTATAGCGTTTGAAACATGGGGCGTTGTGGTAGGAGGGATGATAATTTTTGGGTATTTGATGGGGTAGAGTGCCTACGATAGCATTCGAGGAACATCACCACCCCTCTAGGCTGGCTAGATTATTGTTCAAATGTGGACGTTCTAAATTATTTGTCATCTTTCAAAGTCGAATTAAACGTTATGAGCTGTTCATTCCTAGAGGTTCTTGCTATATGATAATGATTCTCAATAACTTTCTTGGGTAGGGAATGATTGTAATCCTGCCTGGCTATTCATTCATACCAGATGCCTAATGAAATAAGGTGAAGCATGAGAAACTCTGAAAGTAGCAACCAGATTAAAAATATCGAATCTCTAGAGAAATTAGTCGGCAAAACTCCAGGGCCGCGAGACTTAAAGGTTATTGATCATCTTGATGAGAACGCATTGCTATGGATTTCAGTATCATCATGCATGTTTGTTTCTATGGCTGATGATAGGAGTAGTGAGGTCAGTGCTTCGATAGGAGGAGGTAAGCCCGGTTTTGTGGAAGCAGATTCTAACTACCTTCATATACCTCGTAATATGATGGATAGCCAAGAGCGCATAGCTGAAGGGGTAGGGTGGGGATCTCTTTTCTTAGTGCCTACTTTGAAAGAAAGCCTACGTGTTAATGGGGTGATTGAATCAATTACTAACAACACAATTCGTGTGAAAGTTTCGGAATGTTATTTACATTGCGCCAAAGCGTTTATGCGATCGAATTTTTGGGAGGAACAGGCAAAATCACCAACGGTAGATTCACCGGCCGACTTTTGTGATTTGGCGAGTTTTATGTTGGTTGCTACGAGCAATGAACATGCACAGGCTGATCTTAGTCCAAAAGGTGATCCCGCAGGGAAGTTGTTGTGTCTGCGTGAGGATGGCGTTTGGTATCCTGACAGGCCTGGCAATCGGAGGGTAGACAGTTTCCGAAATCTTATCAGTAAACCAAATATCGAAGTCATGGCGATTATTCCTGGCAGCTTTCAGGTCTTGCGTGTTTCTGGAGAAGCGGTATTACAGGTTAATGGCAAAATACAAAATCATTTCTCTGTGTTAGATAAAGAACCTAAGCTGGTTATTCAAATTGATGCTAAAAAAGTGTCATTGGAAACTAGTGAAGCATTACAGCGCGCAAAACTCTGGCCGGCGACATCACCTACGTTAGAGTTCAAAGCGGCAGATATCTGGAAGTCTCATGTCAAACTAAGTAAATCAAAAGGAGTGCAAGCAAAAATTGCGAAGGCGGCTGTTTCAGTTCCTGGAGCGCTTCAAAAGGGTCTTGATTTTGATTATGAGAAAAACCTTTATTAGAACTCCATATTGTACAATGTATCAGTTACGTCGCATCTAATGTCTGGCGTTGCTAGCTTTAAATAATTTGTGTGTTATAAGCCAGTTTGACTACACTTAAGGTGTTGTTGGATATCGGTGCGATGTCTACTTATTCGATCGGTGCCAACGCATTAATTTTGCACCGGTTAATGTCCTTTAACGTGTCTAAAAGAGTGGCGTCATGGCTGATACCCTGTTCGATGAATACGGTGGTTTTACTACCTTTAGTGCTATAGTTTCCAATTTTTATCAAAAAATCATGGACTCTGATGAGTTGGCTCCTTATTTTGATGGGGTTAATTTGGAACGTTTGATGGATCATCAGACCAACTTTATTGCAAAAGCCTTAGGTGGTCCCGACAAATATAAAGGGCGGGACCTAAAAGCAGTACACCAGAAATTTAACATCACTCTCCCTCATTTTAAGGAGGTAGCAGAGCTGCTAGCGGAGGCACTTGAGGAAGCAGGGGTAAAAGAGGAAGATGTGGGAACGATTATCTCTGTAGTGGGTTCCTTGCAAGATCAAATTGTCAGCGGCTGATGTTGCAAAAGTAAGGTTTATGCTATGTATTTGAAATTATTAATCGCGATAGTTTATGGGTGATTTTCCTAGCGGTATTGTCGATAGGTTAGATGTTGGCGTCGGTATTTGTGATGTCAATTCACTGCTGTTCGAGGCTGTAAATACTACGTTATCATCGTGGTTAGCGTTGTCCAATGTTGAGGCAGGGTTGTCGGATTGCCTGAGTGATAAGGAGTATGGGCGACTTAAGGTTGCTGTGTCAAAAAAACGAGTTTTTCGTTTTAAGAGAAACATATCAACAAAGGGGCGTGATCAATCGATTGATTTTGTTGTTAACGTAATCGACGTTGATACTAAACCTCATGTGATGATACAGGGGGTAATAAACAATTCGAATGCTGAGATTCAGACTCTTATTAGAAATCATGATCAGCTGTCTGAAAAAAACAACGAACTGTTAAGGCAAGAAAAAGATAGAACTGAGGCGGCTAATAATGCAAAAAGTGCTTTCATGGCCAATATATCTCATGAGTTACGTACACCCATGAATGGGATTATTGGGTTTGCTGGAATCCTCAAGAAGAGGGTTTCTGATGAAAAAAACATTCAATTGATTGAGTATATTTCTGAGTCTTCCACTGTCTTGTTAAAGCTAATTAATGGATTGCTGGCATTTTCGACAAAACAATCAGAAAGCCATGAGCTGGATATAACTTCGGTTACCCTCTCGAAAGTGATCAATGAAGTTATCTATAATTTCAAGGAGACTGCGGATAAAAAGGGTATTGCCATTGAATATAGAGAGGGTGAAGGTGTTCCTAAAACCATTGATGTACAGCTTGAAATGTTTAATCAGATTTTATCTGACATTTTGGATAACGCATTAAAATTCACATCTAAGGGTAAGATCGATCTGACGGTTAATTGTGATTCTTTGATTGAAGATGTGCTTGTTTTTTCTGTTAGTGACACTGGCATAGGAATTGACGATCTTTATTTAGAGAGTATGTTCGCGCCTTTTACTCAGGAGGACAGTGCTCTTAACAGAGAATATTCCGGTGCTGGTTTGAGTTTGAGTATTTGCAAGAAGCAAATAGAGCGAATGGCTGGAAAAATCTGGTGTGAAAGTGAGAAGGGCGTTGGCACTACGGTTTATTTTTCTCTTCCCTGTGTGCCTAGAAAGTAACTCATCTATTACTGAGTTGCGAGTGAATTGAAATAAAGGTAATGTGCCGATTTATGTACATTAATCGAAGAGGGTGGATTAATTAAAAATTGGATTCTATGCCAATCCAAAATGTTCTGCTTTCAAGTGAAGGTGTGCCATCAGAAGTGGAATCACCGCCAGGATTGTTATTCATCGGATACAGTTTGTCCTCATTGAATAGATTATTTACATGTGCAGAGAATAGGAATTGATTATGGTAATTGTGTTCAATACTTAAATTTACAATGTGGTTACTATTGGATTTATTATCACGAGATGAATACCATTGGTAGTAATACAAGTAGTTTAGTGCGGCCGTGGTTCTATTCTCAAATTTATAAACGGTATTTATACGCGTAACGTTTTCTGGATACGCTTTAGCATGACCACTATCCGTTACATACATGCTACCAAGCTTTTGATCATCATCTGCAGATATGATGGTGACATAAGAATGACTGAAAGTAGATTTAAGGTTTTTTAGTTCAAATGTTAATGAAGCTTCAATTCCACCTGTTTTCACTTCCCCGTTATTATTTTTATAATACCAAAAACCTCCCCAGCCATCTCCTGATGGTATCTCTCCGATATTTGGTAAAGGAGGGACTGGATTAGGCCAGTTTTCTGGCAAAAAGGCGCCAACATCAATAACATTTTTTACCACATTGTAGAAGAACACCCAATTTGTTTGAATTTTCTCGTTGTAACGATAACCCCACGTGAATTCGTAGCTATCGATCTCTTCTGGTTTGACCTTTTCTGGGTTTGTCCCACCAAAACCGGCATCACTCACCATGTCAAAATGCCCTTCGTCTAGAAAACCATCACGAGTGTGTCCTCCGGTGTAATGTAAACCTACTGCACCCCTAAAACCATTTTGATATGAAAATCGAATATTGTTTTGTTTGTTGGGGGTTATCAACATACCCAAGCGACTAGAAACGTGCGTTCCCCACCCAGGATGTTCGTCATAACGAAGTGCTGCAAATGCAGTATAAGTTTCGTTAAATGTATAAAAGTCCTCAACGAAGACACCCCATTCATCAGTCCTATTTTCATTTACCCACGTCCTTAAATCATTTGACTGTGAAAAAGTACTCACCGTAAAATCATCTAAGGTGTTAGTAATGAAGTTATCACCCTTATAGTTATTTTTACCTGATTCAATATGGCGATAATCCAACCCTGTTGCCAGCTTATTTTTCTTTAATAAGAAATGTTTAAAACTGATAACAGATTTCATGCCAAATCGATCTTCTCGAGTGCCTCCCGTTCTCTGGTCTTTATTCGTGAATAATGAAAAATCATCTCGAGAGTAAAACACGGTATTAGAAAGTGATACATTGTCGTTAAGGGACGCGTCGTGTTGAATATCTATTGATATTAACTGCTCTTGAAACCGGTCACGATCAAACCAAAAATTATAGAGATCTTTAGTTTGATCGGCGTATAAAATATTGACTTCAACTCCTGATTCATGGTGCTTAAAGGATCCTATTGCCATCGTGCTTTCGGCTTTATTCAATTGTGGGTTATGATCTGCAATATTGCCTCCTTCAATTCCAGTATGGAAATGCAATAACCATCCATCTTCGTCCATATCCTGGCCGTCATATAACGTTCTAGATAGGTAGAAGTATGTATCGTATTCATCAGATTTATTCCCATTTTCATAAGAGACATGATAATAATTATCTTTTCCTACTCGAGATGAAAGGCGATTTCCTGTAAACGTTTTCCCTCTAGTAACAATATTAATGACACCCAGTAGCGCACCCTGACCCAATGTGACAGATCCTGGGCCACGGATAACTTCCACATGATCGATCCAATCAAAGTTAATCGCATTGATTAGGGCATCATTTGCCCCCCAGAACCAGTCAACATTCATGTTTATACCATTGACAAGAACCATTACTTTCGCGTTGTTATCTGGTGCAAGACCGCGAAAACCTGCAATCATGTCATCTTGATCATCAACAAAGAAATAGCCAGGCACATACAGTGTTAAAGCATGTGTTAGCAAGCGAGATCCGCTTAGTCGTAATTGCTCGCCACTGACAACGGTGATAGAAGCTGGCTGTTTCTTGGCATGAGGCTCAACATAGGAGGCTATGTCAATTTGAAGCAGCTCTTCTAGGGATAGAGACCAATAGCCGTCTTCCTCTGCAAAAACTGTCAAAGGTAAAGTAAACAAAAGTAATGTTGCTGGAAATAGCAATCTCAACATAATTTTACTTTATAAAAGTTATATTTCCTGTACTAAGTATAGCGATATATCCATAAATTTCTTATATTTTTAAGATAGAAGGAGGAGGGGTAATCTTCGAAAATTGCCAACGGTATATGCACAAAACGCCACTTCAATAACGAATACGTTATATGCACATGAGATATTTTATATTATTGCGTCTGTTTTTTAAAACCTCACATCATCAATTTTGACTACGAGTTTACTCGGTCTGAAATGCATACACAGAACAATGGCAAGAATGAAAGTACACCATTCGGCAATGGGTAGTGCAATCAGAAAATTGTTGCCGTCGTTTGCAGAGTTGAATGAAGATAGCTGGGGCAATAACCAATACAGGAGAATCAATAATCCGCCCGGCAATATCAAACTTCGAGACATGGCGATAATGGTTGAGGGTAAAGGTTTATGTATGGCTGTAAGGTAGCAGGATAGAATAATATTAGCACCGTTTACGATAAACAAAGGCCAGATAACAAAGGCTAATTGATTAGCAAGAGTTCCTACTTTGTTATCGTTCTGATCAAGAAAAAATCCAATGATACTGTCGTGAAAAAATAGTAACCCAGAAACCATGGTGGCCAATATTGGGTGGCCATCGAGGCGAATAAAATAATAAAGCACCATACCAACTAGCTGTACTATGAGAGTCCAGCGAATAATAGTGAAATATTCCTGCATGCTTGTGTACAGGGTTTGCGGGGCGGCTAAGGCATCAAAAATGCTTTTTTCGATGAAGACACTTAGAAGAGCGGTTGTTATTGAGAATGCAAAAACGCTGATTAGGAATTTATTAAAAATTGCAGATGCTGCAGTAGTGTTTTTTTCGCCAAAATACTTCCCCGCCCTCACGGTTCCCACGTAGTTGCCTACAAAAATCCCGTCAACAAGACTAGCCGTTGTGAGTGCCACTAGACCCAAAATTGATGGTATTACGTAGTAAAAAAAGTGGGTATTACTGCGCCTGTTAGTGCTGGATTATCGTGAGTGTTGGCCATAAAAGTTTACTTCTAACAATAATAAGAGAATAGGACAAAGCAATTCTATAAAGAGGCGATCCTATAAAAAGCCAGTCTATGAATCAATAGGTTGTTACGTTTGTGACAATTTTTCCTGTGTTTCGATTATGCTATAAAAAATCACAAAGCCATTGCAATTGAGAATTATTCGCATTAGTGTATGGTGAAATATTGTTCATATAAGCAAGGTTACTTCGATGACACCATCTAATGACGTAAGAATTTTAATTATTGAAGATGATAGAACCCTGAATGACCAGCTTGCGGGTTTGTTGACGGGCCAAGGTTTTACCATTGAGCAATGTCATGATGGTCATCAAGGGTTAATGACTGCACTTAGCGAGAAATTCGATCTTATTTTATTGGATGTTCTGTTGCCTACTATGAATGGTTTTTCGGTGCTAAATAAGCTGCGTAAAATCCGCCAAACTCCGGTGATGATGTTAACCGCCTGTGGCGCTGAAGAGGAAAGAATTGAGGGATATAGCAAGGGGGCGGACGACTACTTACCTAAGCCGTTTAATTTTACCGAACTGTTATTGCGTATTGACGCATTATTACGCCGCTCACTGGGCTTGTTAAATTGTCGCCAACAGAAACAGCAACTGGTGGTCGGTAATCTTGTGTTATCCAGAGTCAAACAAGAGGTTGTGTATGCTGACCAGGCCATCGCAATGACGCCCATTCAATTTCGTTTATTGTGGGTGTTGGTAGAGCATCAAAATGAAGTGTTGTCTAAACCTTATCTATATCAACTGGTGTTGGAGCGGGCATTTAGTCGTTATGACCGAAGTTTAGATATGCATTTAAGTCGTGTGCGTCGAAAGTTAATTGACGTCGGTATGGAAGCGGATCGATTTTCCACAGTGCATGGCAAAGGTTATTGTTTTACATGAATAAACGTTTGCTATGGAAGTTGTGCGTAACCATTGCGGTGGGTACAGTCATTTTGTTTTGGGCAGTGGACATTCTAACGAGTCGTACTGAACAGCATATGAGCTACATAAGCGAAGAGTTTCAACAAGAATTAATTGACTATGGACGGCATGCTGAGCGCCTTTATTATTATCAGGGTGAGGAGGCGCTAGAGTCCTGGTTGAGCGCATTACAGGAAAAAGAGCAAACCTGGGCTGCGGTAGTTTCCTCTGATGTCATGCCACTGGCAGGAGGTGTGTTATCCTCGCAATTCCAGCAAGGTTTTCGGTTGGGTCGTAGTGTTGAATGGAAGGTGCATTTATATTTTGAAGACAATCCCATTATGGATATCATCTTTTTAGATTCAAGGGGTGCTAGGGATAAGCCGTCGTTAACAACTGAGAGCAAGCATTCGCTGCATTTCTTAATTCAGTTGCCGCAACGTATGCGTCCAGGAGTCTATCTTAAATATACTAATATCTTGTTGCAGTTTGCGTTGCCATTAATTTTGCTTATTGCTTTATCCGTTGTCATTTATCGACATGTAATGACGCCTCTAAAACGTTTGGAAAAAGCGACGAGGCAATTTAGCGAGGGGCAGTATGAGGTTAGAGTTGGGACATGTTTAGGTAATCGTAATGATGAATTAGCAGAATTAGCAAAAACCTTTGACAGTATGGCGACTCGAACGGGGAATCTGATTATTGCGCAACGACAATTGATTTCAGATTTTTCCCATGAACTAAGAACGCCATTAGCGAGATTGGATATGGCGGTTGACTGCGTAACCCATGGTATTAAACAGGAAGAATCCTTATGTCGCCTTAAGTATGAGTCATTAACCATGAGGCACTTGGTGGAAGATGCGCTCACACTTGCCTGGTTAACGAATGAGGAGCCACAGCTTAATCGCGAATCGTTAGATCTGGTGGAGTTGTTGGGGCTAATTGTTGATGATGCGAGGTACGAATACCCGAGTCGTATTATTCATACAGATTTCCCGCCGGAAGCAACCTTGCCGTTAAGCAGTCATCGCGCTCTAGGTCAGGCATTTGAGAACATTATTCGTAATGGGCTAAAACACAGTCCCACAGGATGCGCGGTATACGTTTCCATTCATCAACAAACTCAAGCTTATGAAATTCGAATTCGTGATGAAGGCCCTGGGGTGCCTGAACTTTATTTAGACGATATTTTTAAACCTTTTTTCCGATTAGATAAATCAGACCAAGAAAGTGCGTTGGCAGGAATTTCGGGAAAATCTCAAGGAGGATATGGGTTGGGGTTAGCGCTAGCCCAGCGGCAAATACATGCGGTTAAGGGCAGTATCTATGCGCGTAATTGTTTAGCGGATAGGGATGATAAACGAATAGGGTTGATGATGATTGTTTTGCTACCTTTTTAATAATAAAGCTGTGCGTTATTTGGCTCTTCCACTGAATCTTCATTCGATTTCAGGGTGCTCACCCAAGAATAAAGCGTCGTAACATCCATTCCCAATTTTTTAACTATTTGTTCGGTGGTCTTCTCCGAGCTGATTACCATCATACAACTCTGCTTCGTCTAATGTGAAATGTAATTGTTTTTGTTCAATTGATAGTTGAGGAGGGCCGTATAGCTCTTCAATTTCTAGATCGGTTAAGATAGTTCTTCGTTTGGACCCCTAATATATTCACGTAGAACAAAGGAACTTAACTATTGTTCGGTTTTTTAGGTGAAATAATTTCAACTGACCCTTCGCAATTTGTCGTTTGTAACGCTCGATGCAGAAAATATAGACTAAGTGTATTCTCCATCTATTTTGAAAAAAACATAGGAGAAGGCAATAGCTATTGGGAGTCAAAAATTTGCGAAAAATAGTTACGCGGCGCACCCCCCTATTTGAGGGGTACTTTTTTCTCTAACAAAACGTTAGTTTGTGCCCTTGTTTTTCGACGCGCGCTGAAACTCAAAGATAAGGCTAGAATCAATCACCGATGATGACACTTTGTCTATTGATGTTTGGGGTAATACGCTCATCCCCTATACACATGGCAACGACTATGGAGGATCAGATAAAAAAGCATGAGCCGTCGCGTAAAATTCTGAAATAGGAGTTATACGCAGAATGCACTGAACGTGAATTGAGCCTATAGCGATGACCAATAATGGTCGAATGAAGAGAAAATCACGTAGTGATTTATCAAGGAGAAGTAATGTTTAGAAAATCTGTAGAGTGTATTAGGGGCAAGGCTGTTTCCCTAGGTGCCTTGGGAATATTAGGCATTGGAATGATGACGGTGCCGCAACTCGCTCGGGCTGAGTTACTTTCAGGTACGGCAGAAAATGGTTGTGATATAACGGCATCTGTTTTAGAGGCTGTACCTGGCGAACCGATAACATTAACGATGTCTGCGTATGGGGACAAAATTTACGACGACATAATCGAAAACTCTGGTTTTCTTGGTTCCATTGTTAATTGGATTGGCGATCTACCAGGCACTTTGACGTTATTAGCACCGGAGTCGACCACTGACTATACGTATTATGTATGGCGGGAAAATGACGAAACTGTTTATGGTGGCTGTGAAGTTACTGTCACAGTCATCCCACAAACTTACGATGAAACGATACATGCGCCGACCTGCTCTTTGCAGATTGAAAAGCAGTCGGCTCAAGACCTTCCGGTTGAAGCAGGGGATAAACTGCTTTTTTCCTGGTTTACAGAGAATGCGTCATCAGCACAGTTGCGGTTATCACCGACAAAACTATTTGGCGTACTAGATACCAGCGAGCTGGCTACGGGCCAGAAAGTTGTGAAGAATTGGCAGGGCTCCGAGTACAGCTTAGAAGTGTGGAACGAGAATGGACAGTCAACGACTTGTGCAGCTAGCGTAAATGATATTAAAACCAGACCGGTACCGGTTCTGGAAGAGGCCGTATACGTAACAACATCCGGTGATGATAGCGGGTTTGGTAGCCAGGCCGACCCGTTCCGCTCCGTGCAGCACGGTATAGATGTGGTTGCTGTAGACTCTTTGAAATCACAGGTGTGGGTGGCCGAAGGTACCTACAGCGAGCAGCTTGTTATTTCTGAAGCGGCAAAAGACGTCAGTGTTTTTGGCGGTTTCGACGCAGATAATTGGTCAACTCAGGATCCAATTGCCCATCCTACTGTGATTCAATCGAGTCGTTCTTGGGCTCTGAAAAAAGTGTCGCCAGGCACGGGAGTTGTACATGGATTAAATTTACTTGCTGCACCACCCAGTGTCTCCGTGCAAATGGTTGCTCCGACAAGTACGAAAGCCGTTTATGTTAGCCTTACTGGCTCTGATACAGCAGCCGGTACCAGAGCAGCTCCGTTAAGGACGATTCAACGAGCGGTTTTTGTTGCCGCTTTGAGTTCCACCTTGTCAGAGGTCTGGGTGTCAGCAGGGACTTACAACGAGAGTGTCTCCATCAATCAACAAGCCAGCGGTGTTGGATTGTATGGAGGTTATGACCCATCGGATTGGAACAGTCGCAACATTACTCTCCACGAGACTATTATTGAATCAGGAAACGATTGGGTAATATCCGTTAGAGATTATCATCGTGATGGGAATATTGAGGGCTTTACCATTCGCACCTTACCGACTGCGCAGTACGACCACAGCTCTCGGGCGATAATACTTGAGGATATTACTGGGCACCTATACATCGAAAACAACATCATAGAGGCTGGGTTCGGTCGTAATGGTGCCAACGGTAGTTTTGTGGGCCACGGAGATAATGGAGAGGTTGGAAAAGATGGGATAGCGCTTGAGGGTGGCGATGGCGGGAAGGCCGGGGGGGAATGCGGATTTGGCTCCGGTGGAAGTGCGTTTCTAATTGCTGGTCAGCCAAGAACGGCTTCGCCAGGCACAGGAGATAATGGCGTGTCTGGAGTAACGCCACTTTCTCAGACCAATGGCGAGTTTGACTCTGGCTCATACGACTGGCGAGGGTTAGCAGGTGGCAAAGGAACGGATGGCAGCTGTGGTAAGAGTGGTGTTGGTGGCAACAGAGGTCTATGTTTTGCTCCTCACCCCTGGGGACTCTATGTGTTTCCTGGTGGTGGTGGCGGTGGTGGCGCCGGAAGTGGTGGTCTTGGTGCAACGGGTGGTTACGGTGGTGGGGGTTCAATCGGCGTGCTTGCAATACGATCGAATCGAGTTTGGTTATACAACAACACCATTTTAACGAAAGACGGTGGCGAAGGAGGCAACGGAGCCGTTGGCGGTGATCCCGGTATAGGTCAAGTAGGCGGCAAGGGAGGATTGTGTTGGGAACAGGGTGCTGGTGCTGGTGGCGGCGGGATAACTGGCCAAAATGGCGGTCGCGGCGGTCATGGTGCCGGTGGTGCTGGCGGTATTAGTGCCGGGATCGTACGGATCGATTCGGTTGATCTTGTGAATCCGCCGGGAACCGATCCAAAAGCCAACGTGTTTGTACTAGGTGGTGGTGGATTTGGTGGTAAAGGAGCGGGGGACGCACAAGATGGTATTGATAATCGAAATTATTATGACTACCCGATGCACTAAGTTACCAATTAGCTAGACAAACTGAGTCACAACGCTGTGGTTATTACATCAGGATCCCGCAGTGTTGTGACTTTTGCCAAACGTTGTTTTTCTATTGATTTGTCAGATGGTGCTAACTTGGTTTCTGTCGCGCAGCTAATAGTGTCAAAGGGATACCAATCGCCACAAACGCTACAATCAATATGTAGGTATCACCGATGTCTTTTACTTTGTAGCCAAGCGCGTAGTTTTTGTAAAAACTTGCCAGCTCAGTAATGAACACTGCATAAAAACTCATTACTTCACCTACAAGCCATTCGACAATACCGGCCATCAAAGAGAGTAGGTGCAGATTACTTAGAAACCCATGACAGTCAAGCGAGAGATCCATATAAATTCCTTTACTATGTTTACTTAGTATTTCCCAAGAGGTTTGTTAACTGTTGTCACATTACGGTCACATTGCGGTCATTGTCTTGGCCTTGATAGGAGATACTAATGACTGAAACTTAAGGTTTTCTTAAGGGAGTTAGTAGAATATTCCATTATTTCATGTGCCAGACCTCTGAAAGCCCCGTATCTCTGAAAGTAACAGTTGTAAAAGTTGTTCACTTTTTTGCCGCTTTAACGATAATGATTCTCAATTGACAACCATTATCATCGGGGTGAAAGTGATGAATGTAGTAAGTAGTCAAAAATTACAGAATAAACCAAGTAAAAAAAGTCTATTAGCCATAGCAGTGAGTGTTGCGTTAAGTTGTCAAATGGGTGTGGCGGCAGAAGCCGAAGAAACCCAGGACAATCTACAAAAACAAGATATTGATATGATCGTGGTTAAAGGCCAAGCCACCGCTGGTTTGGATAGCTTGGTAACCAGCGAAGACTTGGATAATCTACAGGCGGCAGACTTAAGCGATATTTTTCGTCGTGATGCGTCGGTGAGTGTGGGTGGTTCTGTGGGTATGGGACAAAAAATCTACGTCCGTAATATCGGTGAAGATATGTTAAATATCACCATCGATGGTGCTGAGCAAGCAGGGGCAGTATTCCATCACTCTGGTCGTATCATCGTTGAACCTGAATTATTAAAACAGGTAGAAGTTGAAGCCGGTGCGGGTAGCGCAACCGCAGGTCCAGGCGCTTTAGGTGGTTCTATTCGATTTACCACCAAAGATCCTAGTGATTTACTCAAAGATGGCGAGTTAACGGGCGCGCTAATTAAACATACCAACTACCGTAATACTAAAGGCACCAAGGTGAGTGGTACGGTGTTTGCTCGTGATCCATCGGAAACCGTGAGTGTGATGGTAAGTCATTTAACATCAGAGCACGACAATGCGGAAAACGGTGATGGTGACGAAATTATTGGTACTGAGTCACGCCAGGAAATGTCCTACGGTAAGGTTGTGGCAAATATATTGGATGAGCATCGCATTGCAATCAGTTATGAAAAACTGGAAGAAAGTGGCGATATTCTTTATAAGCCAGAGTTAGTGGCAGGAGCCCGCAACGTAGCTGAACCGACCACGGGTACCAGAGATACGGCCACCTTAAATTATGAATTCGCACCGTCCAACACCGATTTAATTGATTTGTCGATGACGTTCTATAAAACAAAACAAGAGCAGGAACGCGAATACAGCGGTATTGCTTATGATGGTGCGGTAGATACTAAGGGAGCCACCATACAAAATATTAGTCGTATCGGTAACCATAAAATTGTTGCTGGTGTAAATTATCGTGATGATCAAAGTACCCTGAATGATGTTGATTTTACCCCGTCAAAGTTCGAAGAAAAGGGTGACGTTAAAGGGTTATTTATTCAAGATGTTTTTGAGTTAACGGATCAGCTAACGATTTCTGGGGGCGTACGTTTTGATGACTATTATCTGCAAGATGTGAATGACCAGAAGTTTGATGAGAGCGGTTATAGCTCAAATGTTAGCGGTAACTATGAATTTATACCGGGTATCAGCTTTAGTGCTGGGTATTCTGAAGCATTAAGAGGGCCAACGGTTAAAGATTCTTTTAAGTTGTCTTCATACACTAATGTAGCGGATTTAGAGGCTGAAAAAGCCAAGAACTATGAAATGGCGGTTGATTTTACTGGCGGTGATTACAACGTAGCAGTAGGTGCCTACCATTCAACAATTAAAGATCCAATCGGTGGCAATGCACCATGGTCAACGGAAAATAAAAACGTAGAGGATGATATTGAAACCCTGGGTTATTTTATCAAAATGGATGGCACTTGGGATAAATTACATTCTTCCATTAGTCTTAATAGTGCAGATACCGAGATGGATGGGGAGACAGTAACGCGTTACGAATATAGCTCAAAAGCGGTGTCTAAAGGGGATACGTTGATTGCGGATATTTCCTATGATGCCATGCCAAACTTGTTGTTGGGCTATTCAGTTGAGCTTGTTAGAGGTATTTCAGATTTTGATGTTGTTGTTGACGAAGGTGGCCCATGGGAAGAGACGTTAACGGTTGAAAAACAGGGGTATGTTGTTCACGATATATTTGCTCGCTGGCAACCGGCGGAAGATGATCGTTTGGTACTAACGGTCACAGTTAAAAATATCTTTAATAAACAATATCTAGATCATGGCAGCGTAGAAGACTTTACCGGCAATGCCGGTTATGAGGTCATTGTTGGTTCGGAAGAAGTAGGCCGCGATGTTCGTGTAGCGGTAGCTATTCGTATTTAGCAGGGCTCCGGGTGATGTATTCACATCACCCTTTTTTAACTTTTTCTAAAACATTATTTCCGGGATGAAGTATGAAAGGTACAGTTGGGATAATTTGGTGTTTGTTTTTTACCATAAGTAATGCTGTAGCACAGCCAGTATCAGATTATACCGTCACAGACTTAGCAGGTAGGCAGGTTGTAATTGATGGGCCGGTATCGCGGATAATATTAGGTGAAAGCCGCTATATAATGGCGTTATCGATGCTTGATAAAAAACAACCTTTCGCCCGTATTGTTGGTATGTTGGCAGATTTAAAACAAGTAGATTTTGGTAGTTACCAGCAGTATCAATCGCGATTCCCTGAGATAGATGATATTGCTTTGGTAGGCCATTCTTCCGCCGATAGCTTTAGTGTTGAAAAGGTATTAACCCTCGATGCAGATTTGGCAATTTTTGGTGTTGAAGGCCATGGCCCTAATGCACGCCACAGTCAATTAATTCAACAATTGGAAAATGCCGGTGTTGCGGTGATATTTGTGGATTTTCGAAAGCAGCCGTTAAAAAATACTGTTCGCAGTATGACGTTGCTAGGAAAGGTGCTGGGTAAAGAAAAAGAAGCTAAAGCGTTTACGGATTTTTATGAAAAACAGTTGGCACGTATTGTTGGTGCAATGGCATCAAAAGCGGCATTTTCCCAAGAAAGACCGAGTGTATTCTTACATAGCCGCGTCGGGTTACAAGACCTCTGTTGTGAAACCATGGTGCGAGGAATGATGGCCGCATTTTTAGAAGCGGCAGGGGGCGAGAATATCGCCAAACCCTTGGTGCCTGGTGCAGCAGGGGTGATGAACCTGGAATATCTGTTAACCATGCAGCCGGATATTTATATTGCTACTGGCATTGGATCAACAACAGTAACTAAAGACGTTAAATTGCCGGATGAAGATACGCCTCCCTATATCGTACTGGGTGCCGGTGTTGAAGAGGATGTGGCGCGCCAGTCTTTTCAGCGGGCAATTTCAAAAATTGGAGTGAGAGAACTAACGGCAATCAAATCCAAGCGGGCTTTTGCTATATGGCACCATTTCTATAATACGCCACTAAATGTGGTAGCTGTGCAGGCTTTTGCAACCTGGTTATATCCGGAAGAATTTGCGGATGTTGATCCTAGAGATACCTTACAGCAACTCTTCGATCAGTTCTTACCGGTACCCTTGTCGGGAACCTATTGGGTGGGTTTAGATAACGCGGAGAGTCAGCAGTGAATGCCGTGAATAAACTAGCAACGCAAGCGTTATCCGTCGACACAGAGACAATAGAAACAGGAACATTAGCAACTGGTGGTATGGCGTCAGCATATCGAAAATTTATTATAAAACGCGTGGTGCTTTTGGCCGTGTTGATCTGTACTGCGGTGTTTTCTTTGTTGCTGGATATTAGCACGGGGCCCGCTGTATTAGGCTTAGGAGATATTCTCTTAGGGCTCTGGAGTCCAGAAAGTGTCAATAGCGCAACACAGGTAATAATTTGGGATGTACGTTTACCTTATGCTTTGATGGCGTTAGTCGTGGGGGCTTGTTTAGGACTAGGCGGGGCCGAGATGCAGACGGTATTAAATAACCCTTTAGCTAGCCCCTTTACGTTGGGTATTGGTTCCGCGGCAACCTTGGGAGCGTCTCTGGCGATTGTATTTGACCTTTCCTGGGTTGGTTTAAGTTATACCTATTTATTGCCCGTGATGGCATTTATTTCAGCAATGGCCGCATCGTTGATTATTTTTCTCTTGTCCCGAACATTAGGGGCGAATGTGCATACAGTTGTGTTGTTTGGTATTGCATTGATGTTTGGTTTAAATGCGTTAGTAGGTTTATTGCAGTTTGTTGCTGACGCGGGTGCGTTGCAACAAATCGTATTTTGGACCATGGGCAGCTTGGCACGGGCCAATATGGAAAAAGTGACACTTGTTTTTTGTGTATTGGTAATTTGTTTTATCTGGAGCCTATCTCACGTATGGGCAATGACCTCCCTTAGAGCTGGAGAGGAGCAAGCAAAAAGTAGTGGCGTGAATGTACAAAGGGTGCGTTTGGTGGTGTTGTTACGGGTGAGCCTAATTACTGCGGCTGCTTTGGCGTTTGTGGGGGAAATTGGTTTTATTGGTCTAATTGGGCCTCATATCGCCCGCATGTTATTGGGTGAAGACCACCGTTTCTTTTTACCGGGTAGCGCGATAGCCGGTGCTATATTACTGTCGTTATCATCTATTGTCAGTAAAGCCTTAATACCTGGAGTGATTTTGCCAGTGGGTATAGTTACGGCCATTGTGGGTATTCCGCTTTTTATTAGTTTAATTATGACACGGGGTAGGGAGTCGGTATCATGAGTTTAAACATCGAAAATCTCATCGTCGGCTATGGCGCTCGAAAAGTAATAGCCAATATGAACTTACCTGAAATCCCCTCGGGCTCTTTAGTTGCAGTGATTGGCCCCAATGCTGTGGGTAAATCTACTTTGTTAAAAGCTATTTCAGGTATGGTGTCTTGTACTGGTAAGGTGGATTTTAATCAGCAGGACTTAACCACGTTAGATCACCATCAACGGGTTCGTCATGTAGGTTACCTACCCCAGACGTTACCTCAGGCGACGAGCTTAGTCGCTTATGAGTTGGTGTATAGCGCCTGTCGCGCAGTCTCTAAGCATACAAACGTGGAGCAATTAGAGTTGTCTATTGAGCGCGTCTTTGGCCTTTTAGGTATTGAATCATTAGCTTTGCGTAAGTTGGCAGAAATGTCCGGCGGTCAGCGGCAGATGGTGGGGTTAGCTCAGGTTCTGGTGCGTCGGCCGAAGTTGTTACTATTGGATGAACCTACCAGTGCATTGGATCTGCACTGGCAACTCAATGTATTGCAAGCCATCCGAGCAGAAGTTAGTAGCGAGCAAGCTATTGCTTTGGTGGCAAGTCATGATCTTAATTTGTCTTTACGTTTTTGTGATTTTCTGATTATTTTGGGTCCTAAAGGTCTCTTAGGGGTAGGCCGGCCGCAAGACGTGTTAACCCCTGATGCGCTTCGTGCGGCTTATGGTATTGAAGGCAGGGTGGAGCAATGTAGTAAGGGTTATCCTGTCGTATTGGTCGACTCTGCCTGTGAGGTTACCCTGTGATGGATAAACTCATGCATAAGTTCGCTTTGATTGAAACCGCAGAAGGTGGGAAGTATCTTCGCCGTTTATGTAAACATTTTTCCCATAAGGTTCCGGCCAGTTGGGATAACTCTCAGGGTAAGGTTAGTTTTGCGATGGGGGATTGTTTGATGTCTGCATCCGCCAGCACCTTAACCGTTCGTTGCGTAGCGGCGAACAATGATGATGTGGAAGAGGTAGCCGAAACTATCAAATCACACTTTGATCGCTTTGCGAAAACGGATGGTTTGGTTTTGGTTTGGCATTTAGCGTTGGGATAACTTCGCCAAAATATTGCTTATAGATTGTTGTAATATAATGCTTAATTTCAAAAATATGTCCATTCAATATAAACTGAAGCCTTCGCGGGAAGGGTAAGATAAACCGCCATGACACCAAAAACATGAAAGTAGAAATAACATTCATGGAAGGTGTGATAGTCTATGACCAACTATTGAAAAACGCGTTAGGCCACAGTTTTTTAAACTCTGGCCATGTTAAGCAGAACCACTTTTTGGCAAAAACATATGGCAACAATATTAACCGAAGAACAAATCTTAGAACTTGACAAACAACACGTGTGGCATCCGTATTCGTCTTTTGATATGCCATTGGCGCCATTTCCCGTGGTTAGTGCCGATGGGGTGCGGCTTACCTTAAAGGATGGTCGCCAACTCATTGATGGTATGGCGTCTTGGTGGTCAGTGCTGCATGGCTATAACCACCCCGTATTAAACGCCGCAGCAAAAGACCAAATCGATAACATGGCTCATGTGATGTTCGGTGGGCTGACGCATGAACCCGCGGTAAAACTCTGTAAAACACTCGTCGACATAACCCCGACAGGTTTAAACAAGGTTTTTATCAGTGACAGTGGGTCAGTGGCAGCGGAAGTAGCGATAAAAATGGCGTTTCAATATTGGATTAGCCAGGGGCAAAAACAAAAGAACAAAATGATTACCGTAAGAAACGGATACCACGGTGATACCTTCATCACTATGTCAGTGAGTGACCCTAAGAATGGCATGCATCATATGTTTGATCAGGTTTTGATGGAGCAAATCTTTGTTGAAGC
>MAAC01018845.1_pt1 | contig 105607 bp, 89 predicted proteins | sample 1115981 | NCBI WGS metagenome assembly MAAC01 (sample SAMN04961126, study PRJNA320927) | seawater metagenome | isolation source: sample BD02T64 sea water enriched with oil for 64 days | place: USA:Gulf of Mexico | collected 2013-07-27 | reverse complement strand
TCGAGGTTTTCATAGTCGTAGACCACAATATCGGCCGGCGCGCCCTCCTTAATTTGGCCGCGGTCCTTAAAGCCGGCCAGGGAGGCGGGCAATGAACTCAAGCGCCAGTGAACCTCTTCTAATGACAGCATTTTGTGCTCGCGCACGTACTTGGTGATGGCTTCGGTGGGGTAGCGCCCGGCGGTGAGGAAGCGTGTGTGGGCGCCACCGTCGGAGACACCGAAGGTGATAAAGGGGTCGTCGATGATTTCCTTCATATATTCCAGATTGCCGGCATTGGGCAGGGTTGCAAAGAACTCGGCTTTGAGATTGGTGCCCACGGCGATATCGAGCATGGCGTCGACCGGGTGTTTGCCGGTTTTCTCGGCGATCAGGCCGACTTTGTGGTCCTTAAATTCATTGAATTGGTCGGAATTGGTACGAATCAGTACGCTCTCTTCGATGGGGCCGGTAGCCGCGAAGCCAGGTGGGTTATCTTTCAAACTTTGCCGTAGTGCCGGGTCGGCCATTTTGGCGAGACGTTCTTCAAAGGTGCCGGTGGTGACATGGCGCCAGGCCTCGGAGTCGTCCCAGAGGTTCCATTCGTCGAGGGAGAAATTAAAGCCGGCATCGGTGGTCAGGCCCTGACCGTAGACCTTATTGCCGCGGGCGTGACATTCGCTGAGCCACTTCAGTGTGTCGCGATGGACACTGGGGTCATTGGCATTGGCTTGTACCACGTTGTAGAGGATGGGGCGGCCGCTGGCCTCGGCGAGTTCTTCGAGGTGAGCCCTGTCGGCCTCGGGGTTATTGCCGCTGAGCATGGTCATTTGAATAAAGCCATCGTTGCGCTTGGCCAGTACCTTGGCGAGGGCGACACAGGTGGAGTTGTGCATCACGTCGGTGGGCATCGGTGTGCCATCGTAGTCGCGCTGTACATCGGCGCCACAACCCGGGGCCAGGCGCTGGGCCGACCAGCCACAACCACCGGCATCCATGGCCTCTTCGAGGATACGGATGATTTCGGCTTCCTCTTCCGGTGTTGGCAGCTCGCCGGCCTTGGCGCGCTCCATACCCATCACCCAAATCAGCAGGGGCACAAGGGGCACATAGGGCAGAATATTAATGGCCTTGGGGGTGCGCTCGAGGCTGTCGAGATAGTCGGGGAAGGTCACCCAATCCCAGGGCATGCCCTCCTTCATGGACTCAAAGGGGATGGCTTCGACACGCGTCATCGATAACATGGAGCGCTCGCGCAGCTCGGGTTTAACCGGGGCAAAGCCAAAGCCACAGTTGCCGATGACCACGGAGGTGATGCCGTGCCAGCCGGAGAGGGTGCAGTAGGGGTCCCAGAATATTTGTGCGTCGTAGTGGGTGTGCAGGTCAATGAAGCCGGGGCAAACGTGCTTGCCCTCGGCGTCGAGTACCTGTTTGGCAGTGCCGCTGTCGAGTCGACCGATCTTGGCAATAACACCGTCTTTGATGCCGATATCGCCCTTGTAGCGGGGGATCCGGCTGCCATCGAAAATAAGACCGTTTTGAATAATCGTGTCATAGGTGGACATGTTTAACTCCTGCGTGGGGCAGGATTACATCTGACCAATAACCTTATCCAACATTCTGGCTATAGAAACTACGTTTGATACTACAAGGTGCGCTCTATCTCGGTGATAGATGTAACCTGATCCCTGTTTATGATTTATTGTAATTTTCTGAGTTCACGGTACTGCTTCATACACTTGACTGCAAGGCTAACTTTTCAGGCCGGGGGCAAGTATCTGTGCCGTCGAGGCGGTTGCGCCGTGCCGGTGCGGGCAGGCTATGAATGATTTTTTGGGCGTTTATATTTTGTGGCTATAGGCCAGGGATGAGTGCAGTAAGTTAAGCTTGGCGGCGGGCTCGATGGCCATGATTTCGCAGCCCAGAGCCTGCAAATTTTGATTGCCATTATCGGGCCGGCTCCAAACGACGCGCAGGCCGAGCTGAATAGTGGTCAGACCTCTATTGGGGTGGGGCAGGTCGACGGAAACCAGGCGTCGTTGATTAACCGGTAGGTTGAGACCGGAAAACAGCATAAAGCCATTGGTGGAGATGTCGGCGATATAGCCAATGGTCGCTTGATTGACAATATCGTAGACCTTGGCAAGGGCGGTGTAGGCGGTGCGAGGAGGGCGCGGGGCTTGTTGTCTTTTCGTTTCGGGCTTGTCTGGCAGGGTTTGGATGTCTAGAAGGCAGGCTTCTTTCGGATTGAGTGTTTTCACCTTGAGTTCCTGGTCAATGGGGAAAATTAGCGAGCCCTAAAAGGATCGTAACTATGTCGCGATGTTGGCCCAGCGAAGTAAATCAGCTGGCAATTTCCTGGCGCGATTTCCCTGTTGTACCCAGTCTCGATATTGCTTGGCGAGTCAGTCTTTCGCCTTTGTTAATTTTAGCACGGCGTTTCGAGATGTAAAATAGACGCGGCTGGCGGTCAGGCTGGCGGTGAAAATCAGCGCGATGACCATGCCTATCCAGAAGCCCTCAACACCCAGTGGCGGTCCCCATACTTCACTCAAGGCCAGTGAGTAGGACAGGGGGAAGCCGACTAGCCAATAGCCAACAACGGCCAGTACCAGGGTAATACGAGTATCTTTATAGCCCCGCAGTGCACCATTGCCGCCGATATTGATGGCGTCAAAGACGCGAAATATGGCGGCGTAAACCAGTAGCGATGCCGCTAGCTCCTGCACGGCGACATCGGGTGTGAACAGGGCGGCAATTTGCTGGCGAAATAACAATACAAAGGCGCCCTGCACGAGGGCAATGACCACCGTCAGGCTGAGCCCGGTGGCACAAATACTGCGCGCCTGAGCGGCCCGCTGTCGCCCCATTTCGTGGGCAACCAGTATTGAAATGGCCTGGGAGATACCCATTGGCACCATGAACATCATCCAGTCGAAGGATATAGCCACCGAATGGCCACTGACGGTGACCGCACCCAGGTGGGCGACGAGGAGCGGAATGAGCAGGAAAAAGCCCCCCTCCGCTAGTATGGCACCGCCAATGGGTAGGCCGATGCGGAGGGTCTCAACGATGGGTCGCCGGTCGAAAATTTGCCAGCCACTCAATAATTGATAGACCTGTAAGGTGCTTGCCCGACGGGCATAGAGAGCTTCCCCGCCGACAATGAACAGGGAGACACAGAGTGTCGCCCAGCCACAGCCGGCACCACCGAGGGCGGGTAGGCCCCATTCGCCCATGACCAGCAGGTAGTCGAGAGGAATATTGATGGCAAAGCCCATCACGTTGAAGACCATCGCCGTACGGGCGTGAGCCATGCTCTCAAAGGTAGTGCGAAAGGCCATGATGTAGGGCAGGAGAAAGGCGCTACCCGTCATGGGTAGAAGATAGTTTATGGCAATGGCGTTGATATGTTGGGGGCTGTCGAGCTGGGGCAGGAAGAATATTCCCACGACGATGAAAAGACTGCAGAGTAGACCGAGGGGCAAACATAGCCACAGGCAATTTTGAAATTGCTGGCGTAGCCCCTGGATTTTACCGGCGCTATACAGCTGGCCGATAAGCGGGCCGTTGCCGAGAATGATGCCGATCACCAGCATGATGGAGAGATTAAAGACGGTGCTACCCAGGGTCACCGCAGCGAGGTCGTCGGTACTGAGGCGCCCGGCAATAATAATGTCGGTGACACTCATGCCGACGATGGCTAGTTGACCGATGGTTATGGGCAGAGCCAGTTTGAACATGCGCACGCTATTCGCGGCGAAGTGGGCTTTTACGCTAGTAACAGGGAGCATGGCTCGGCTTAATGTCGAAGGCGCTATTATGTTAACAGTGGCCCGTGTTCGGGTGGCTAATAAAAAGGATTTTATTTTAACTTTGACAGGTCTTGGGCTTTATTGGATTCTAGCGACTGCGATTAAGCCCCTGGTGGCCTTGATACTTCTCCGCCTGCAAGGACGGGGCTAATAATATACAGGGATGGTTGATGATGGCTTTTGAAGATATCTCCTTTTTACTGCTGGATGTTTTTGTCGATTTTCTGATCCTTTTACTGGGTCTCGGTATTCTCGGTATTTTCTATATGTATGTGGTGGACTCGCGTCAGACCAAGCATGCGATCCGTCGAAATTTCCCCGTGGTTGGCCGTTTTCGCTATTTCTTTGAGCATTTGGGAGAGTTTTTTCGGCAGTATTTTTTTGCCATGGATAGAGAGGAAATGCCCTTTAATCGCGCCAAGCGTTCCTGGGTTTACCGCGCGGCAAAAAGTGTCGATGGCACCGTGGCTTTTGGCTCGACCAAGAATATCAATGAGCCGGGCGCGGTGTTATTTGTCACCGATCCCTTTCCGACGTTGGCGGAGGACTCCGCCACCGCACAGGCCTTGACCATTGGCCCCCATTGCCACCAGCCCTTTACCACTGCGTCCTTTTTTAATGTCTCAGCGATGAGCTTTGGCGCCATTTCACAACCGGCGGTGAGCGCCCTGTCTCGGGGTGCGGCTGAGGCCGGTTGCTGGATCAATACCGGTGAGGGCGGGCTCTCGCCCCACCATCTAGAAGGCGGGGGCGACATTGTCTTTCAAATTGGCACCGCGAAATATGGCGTGCGCGATGACGCCGGCAAGTTGGATGACAAAAAGCTACTCGCCGTCGCGGCCCACCCCCAGGTGAAAATGTTTGAAATTAAATTAAGTCAGGGTGCCAAGCCTGGCAAGGGTGGCATCCTACCGGGTATCAAGGTCACGGAAGTGATCGCCATGACCCGGGGCATCCCCATTGGCGAGGATTCTATTAGCCCCAATGGCCATGCCGATATTCGCAATGTCGAACAGCTTTTAACTCAGCTGGCTCATGTGCGCGAGCTGACCGGAAAACCGGTGGGTTTCAAACTGGTGGTGGGTGGCACCAGCTTTTTTGACGAACTCTGCCTTGCCATTCAACGGCGCGGTGTCGAGCAATTTGCTCCCGACTTTATCACTGTCGATAGTGGTGACGGTGGTACGGGGGCCGCGCCGCAAAGTCTGCTCGATAGCGCCGGTTTGAATATTCGCGAAACCCTGCCCATGGTCGGCGACAAGTTAGAGGAGTTTGGCTTGCGCGAGCGCATTCGTCTAATTGCTGCTGGCAAGTTAATTACCCCGGCCGATGTCGCCTGGGCGCTGTGCGCCGGCGCCGACTTTGTGGTTTCGGCCAGGGGTTTTATGTTTGCTCTTGGTTGCATACAAGCCCTGCAGTGTAATAAAAACACCTGCCCCACCGGTGTTACCACCCACGATAAGAACCTGCAGCAGGGGCTTGACCCCAACGACAAGGCCACTCGCGTGGCGAACTATGTGCTGAATATGGAACAGGAGGTTGGCACGATTGCCCACTCCTGCGGGGTGCGCGAGCCCAGAGAGTTGAATCGCAGCCATGCGCGCATTGTCACCGAGTGTGGTCAGTCGGTGCCCCTCGATGTTTTATACCGCCGTCAAGCGGAGCAAAACCCGGTGTTTTTACGGCCCGTGCAAGAACAGAAAAAGGCGCCCTGAAAAAAGTCTTTTGCGCGGCGCATTATTTGGGGAATTTTTCCGGCCTGAGCTTCTCTAAAGTGCCGACTTCAAAATTACCGCACAAGAGAATTTCTCCATGGGCAAGCTGGCACTATTTTATACTGTACTGCACGACGCAATTTTTGATCGAATTAAATGGCTCGAGGGCCTGCCGCCACTGTTGTTGCGCCTCTATTTAGCACCAATAATGATAGCTGCTGGCTTGCACAAGCTGCACAACTTTGAAGACATGGTGGCCTGGTTTGGCAATGCCGATTGGGGCCTGGGCATGCCCGCACCGGCGCTAATGGTGGCACTGGCCATATTTGCCGAGCTGGTTGGTGGTGTGGCCCTACTCGTTGGCCTGGCCGTGCGCTGGTTTGCCATACCGCTGATTATTTCCATGGCGGTGGCGATGATGACGGTGCATTGGCAGCACGGTTGGTTCGCTATCGCACCGGGCAATCCCGACACCAGCACGGCAAAAATTCTCGCCGATGTTGGCATCCCCGCTGCCCAGCGCAGTCTCGAAAACAGTGAAGAGGTGGGCCGGCGTGTCGCCGTCGCCAAGAGCCTACTGAAAGATAATGGCAACTACAGCTGGCTGACGGAAAAGGGTAACTTTGTGGTGCTCAATAATGGCATTGAGTTTGCGGCGACATATTTAATCATGCTGCTCAGTTTGTTTTTCACTGGAGGTGGCCGTTATGTCAGTTTGGACTACTGGCTGAAACGGCATTTTTGGCGCGATGTCGCGGATTAATGGGCTGTCGTGTTGAGTCATCAACGCCGGGTCTGCAAGGCTTTCAGGCTGTGCTATAATCCGCAGCTTTTTCACCCCGCGCTGTCCCTATGGTCAGCGCCCTATCCGGCACAGGCATGAGCGAAGAAAAACAAGCACGTCCACAAAACAATACCGGTAAGCCCCAGGCTTCGGCAGCTAACTCAGAAGGCAGCAGTGACAATAGTGGCGACAAGCCCCAGTCAGGCCGACGCCGACGAGGTCGTGGTGGCCGTGGCGGCCGCAATCGAGGCGCTGCTGGCTGGAAACTTTCACACTTCAAGGTCGAGCCCGCTGAGGGTAAGGTGCGTTTCCACGATCTTGATCTGCCCGATACACTGATGCATGCCATCGCCGACACCGGCTTTCAATACTGTTCGCCGATTCAGGCCCGCTCCCTGCCCCTGACCCTGCGCGGCCACGACGTGGTTGGTAAGGCCCAAACAGGCACCGGTAAAACGGCGGCGTTTTTGGTTGCCGTTATTGACGATCTACTAAAGAACCCCATTGAGCATGAGCGTTTCGCTGGTGAGGCGCGCTCGCTGATCATTGCGCCGACCCGTGAACTGGTGATGCAGATCGCCGAGGATGCCCGCACGCTCAGCAAGTACTCCGACCTCTATGTCCACACTCTGGTGGGTGGCATGGATTACGACAAGCAGCGTCGCCATCTCCACGAAAAGCATTGCGATATTCTAGTGGCTACACCGGGCCGTTTGATGGATTTTTGTGGCAGCAACGATGTTTATCTCGACCGCGTCGAAGTTCTGGTAATCGATGAGGCCGACCGCATGCTCGACATGGGCTTCATCCCTCAGGTGCGACGTATCGTGCGCCAGACCCCGCGCAATGATCACCGTCAGACCCTGCTATTTTCGGCGACCTTCACTCCCGAGGTCGAGAGCCTCACCGAGCAGTGGACCCACGATCCCATTAAAATCGAAATCGCCCCCGAAAGCGTGGCGACGGATACGGTTACACAAAAGGTGTATATCACCCAAACGCGGCAGAAGCGCGATTTGCTGGTGAATTTACTCCGGGGTGAGGACGTTGAAAGCGTTATTGTTTTTGCCAATCGCCGCGATCAATGTCGCCGGCTACAGGAGTTCCTCGGCAAGGCGGGCTTTAGTGTTGGCCTACTCTCCGGTGAAGTCGCGCAGAATAAGCGCGTGCGCACGCTGGAAGATTTCAAGTCAGGAAAACTAAAGGTACTGGTGGCCACCGATGTCGCCGGGCGCGGCATTCATATCGATGGCATTAGCCATGTCGTCAACTTCACCCTTCCTGAAGAAGCGGAAGACTATGTACATCGTATTGGTCGTACCGGCCGTGCTGGTAAAACCGGCACATCTATTAGCTTTGCCTGTGAGGACGATGCGTTTTTACTAGAACCGATAGAAGCTTTGCTCGGTGATAAGCTGAGTTGTGAACAGCCGCCCGAAGAAATGTTGGTGCGTGTAAAAATCGAGCATTAAACACTACAGCTTTAAGCGGCTAGTGAGCCGATCGCCCGATCTGAATTAACGATTTAGACCGGGCGTTTTTATTTCCGCCTCTTTATTCCAGGCTCAATGATTCTGTTTAAAACGCTCAACCCAGAGCGATGTCGCGCCCGCGACGGCAGCGGGCATCACCAATAAATTGAGTACTGGGACAGTACTGCCCAGCAGCACTACAGAACCAAAGGTGAATGACAGCCCCTTGTCACCCCCCGCTCGTTGGCGAACCGTTTTGAAATTAACGCAGTTGATATCGGCCGGATAATCTAAATACTGCAGGGCCAGTGACCAGGCGGCCCATAGAAAGGCGATGGCGGGCACCACGAAATTGACGAGTGGAATAAAAGATAAAACCAGGCAGAGCAGGAGTACACCCACCAGGCGGGGCAGAAAGTAGCCGAGTTTTTGTAGCTCGCGCATAAAGGCTTGGCGGGCAATAACGCTGGCGGTTTTTAAATTGAGAGGGGCCTCATCCTCACTGCCGCAGAGTTTGATATACACGGCATTCGCCAGTAGTCCATAGAAGGGGGAGGCGATAAGGTTGCCCACCAGAGTAAAGGTGTAGGCATAGCAGAGGGCCAACAGTAGGCCGAAGATGATGCGAAATAGCCAGGCGATAAACTCCAGCCAGCCGGGTAGGTAGTTGAATAGCCAGCCCATCAAGCCCTCAAACTGTTGTAGCGCGTACAGGGTCAAGCCTATAAACAGGGCCAGGTTGAGTAGAAGGGGAATGATGACCCAGAGTCGAACTCCTGGTGCGGCGAGCAGTCCGAATCCTTTGAGAAAATGTCTAAGCCCCATACTCTTGTCTCTATGTGTGGTAAGTGAAAAGGGGCTTATTGTAGATAGCCATCGTCGATCTTGTCGCCTGCTTTTCGTTGCCTGGCAGTGACTTTGCTAAGTGGCTCGGGCGATGCCAGAATACCTGCCCCAAAGATGATAATAGAAGTCGCAATGAGCAAACCTCTCGCTGGTCTACGTATTCTTGATTTAACCCACATGCTGTCGGGGCCTTTCGGCACAGTGACCCTGGCCGACCTCGGTGCGGAGGTGATCAAAATAGAACCCCTCGAGGGCGAGCGTACCCGGCGTTTACTGGCCAATGACCCGAAGCACTCCATCGACGGCATGGGCGCCTACTTCATTAATCTCAATCGCAATAAGAAAAGCGTCGCCATCGACCTGAAAGGTGAAGAGGGCAAGGCTCTGTTTTATGAGCTAGTGAAAAAGGCCGATATTGTCTTTGATAACTTCAGCGTCGGTGTCACCCAAAAACTCGGCGTCGACTACGCCGTGTTGAAAGACATCAATCCGCGCATTATTACCTGTTCGATTACCGGTTTTGGCTCCGAGGGCCCGGGTAATCACCGCACGGCTTTTGACCAGGTGGTGCAGGCCTACGGCGGCAATATGTCGATTACCGGTGACAGCGCCGAGCGCCCCTTGCGTTCCGGCCTACCCATCGCCGACCTGGGCGGGGGGATGTTTAGTATGGTCGGGGTGTTGACCGCCTTGTATGAACGCGAGCGCAGTGGCGAGGGTCAGCACGTTGATATCTCGATGCTCGACGGCCAGATTGCCATGCTCAGTTATATGGCGACCATGTATTTTCTCTCCGGTGAAGATCCCGAGCCCATTGGCAATTCCCACTTTGTCCATGTGCCCTACAACAGCTTTAGTACCAGCGATGGCTTCATTGTGATCGCGGTAATTTTTGACCACTTCTGGACCGGCCTACTTGAAGTGCTCGGCTGCGATTCACTGCGTAAACCCGAGTATGACCACCAGCCCGGCAGACTCGCCGATAAAGCCTTTATTGAAGGGCGAGTAGCCGAAATTTTAGCGACAAATAGCATGGCTCACTGGTTGCCACTACTCGAAGCTCAGCGCATCCCCTGTGCGCCGATCAACAGCTTTAGCAAGGCGCTGGCAGATCCCCAGGTGGCCCATCGCAATATGGTGATCGATGTCAGTCATCCCAATGGTCAATCCACCAAGGCGCCGGGTAATCCAGTGAAGTTATCGCGCACCAATGAAGAGTCTTTCAGTCCCGCGCCACTGCTTGCTGCGGATACCGACCAGGTGCTGGGTGATTTACTCGGTTTAAAGAGCGACGAACTGGAATCCCTGCGCAGCCAGAAAATCATCGGCTAATTCCTTTGTAAGGGCTGCTTGTTCCACAGAGAACATAAGCTTTCGTGTGCTCAGCTCTCCCCTCGACAAGTCTGCTCGAGGGGTTTGCTTCCCTTTTTTATTGATTAACTTACCCGGTGTCATCGCAGATGCTTTACATGGCCGTGTGAAGGTTAGGAGCACCGAGGCTGTTTGCCTTTCTGTAGCGGAGCCACTAGGATCGAGTGTGTCTTTTCCTGAGCTGGCCCTTTAAGTCAGTAAAAGCCTTGAGAAGTCGTTATAGGGAATACTTGGCTTGCTCGATAGTTAATTGAATGAGCCCTGAATAAAATTATAAGAGGGAGTTAGTGCAATGATCATTCGCGATAAATTTTATATTAACGGCCAGTGGCTGGCACCAGTAGGCACAGAAACACTGGACGTTGTCGATGCTTCCAGCGAACAGGTGATGGGCCGTGTGCCGGCGGGTGTTGCGGAAGATGCTAGCCATGCAGTGGCTGCGGCATCCGCTGCTTTCGATAGCTGGGGCATGACTACGCCTCAGGAACGTCAGGCCTATTTAAAAAAACTTCATACCGCGATGGCGGCTCGACAGGATGAGCTGGGTGCAGTCATGGCCGGTGAGGTGGGTATGCCCCTGGGTATGGCCAAGCCCATACAGGCCGGTTTGCCGCTGCAGGGCGTGGCCAATTTTATTAAAATTCTCGACAGCTATTGCTTTGAAGAGACTATAGGTAATTCCGATATTATCAAAGAGCCCGTCGGTGTCGTGGCCTGTATTACGCCATGGAATTTCCCACTGCATCAAATTATGGCGAAGGTTTGCCCGGCGCTGGCAGCGGGTTGCACGGTCATTATTAAACCCAGTGAGGTGGCACCATTAACGGCCTTTATGTTGGCGGAGATGGTCGAAGAAGCGGGCTTCCCGCCCGGTGTGGTCAACGTCATTACCGGTCTTGGCCCGGTGGTGGGCGAGGCTCTGGCCACCCATCCTAAAGTCGACATGGTGTCTTTTACCGGTTCGACCCGCGCCGGTAAACGCGTTGCCGAACTGGCCGCCGATACGGTTAAGCGGGTGGTGGTGGAGCTGGGTGGTAAGTCGCCCTCCCTGATTCTCGACGATGCCGACATCGATGATGCCGTGCGCGGCACCGTCAATGATTGTTATTTTAATAGCGGGCAGACCTGTGCCGCGCACACGCGCATGTTAGTACCCGAGGCCGACTACGAAAGAGTGGCTAAAAAAGCGGTTGAAGTGGCACAAAGTTTGACCATCGGACAAGCTGACGACCCCAAAGCAAAACTCGGCCCGGTTATTTCCAAGGCACAACAGGAGCGGGTGAGAAATTATATTCGTCAGGGAATTGAAGAGGGCGCAGAGCTGCTGTGCGGCGGACCCGAACAACCCGCTCATTTGCCCACCGGATTTTTTATTCAGCCTACCGTGTTTGGCAAAGTCACTCAGGATATGACCATTGCCCAGGAAGAAATCTTTGGCCCGGTGCTGAGTATTATCCCCTATAAAGATGAGGAAGAGGCCATTCGCATTGCCAATGACACAATCTATGGCTTGTCGAGTGGCGTTTGGTCAAAGGATAAGGACCGTGCCCGTCGAGTGGCTCGCCGGCTGCGCAGTGGCAATGTAATTATTAATGGTGGTGGCTTTAATATGATGGCCCCCTTCGGTGGTTTTAAACAATCCGGCAATGGCCGCGAGCACGGTCCCTATGCGCTGGATGATTATCTCGAGTGTAAGGCCCTGCAAATGTAGTGTTTAAACCTGAAGTTCAGGCTGAATAGGGGTGCGGGCTGTTTCCAGGTCGTGCCCCTAATAACAATAAATATTGAATTTAGGTGGTTCCATGAGTACAAGAGCCCAATTATTTTGCGCCTGGTGCGGCGTTGGTTTTTTGGTTTTATTTAGTATTGGCTGGTGGTTTATCGCCGGTTATATTCCGCCCATGTCGCCGGCGATGAGCGCTCATGAGGTCGCCGCTTTTTATCAAGAAAATACCGGGCTCATTCGCCTGGGTATGGTGATTACCATGTTCAGTGCCGCGCTTAGTGCACCCTGGGTGGCGGCCATTGCCGTACAGCTAAAGCGTATTGAGGGTGAGTCCCCCGCCTTAACGTATGCGCTGTTGGTTGCGGGAGCCGTCGGTGTTGTGGTGCTCGTTGTGCCGCCCATGGTGTGGACCACTGCGGCCTTTAGACCGGATAGGGATCCTGAGCTTATTATGCTGCTCAATGATTTCGCCTGGTTGTTTTTTGTGATGACTTTCTCGCCCTTCTTTATACAAAACCTGGTGATAGGTCTGGCGGTATTTGGCGATAAGTCGGACGTGCCGGTATTTCCCCGCTGGGTCGCCTATTTTAATATTTGGGTGGCGATATTATTAATCCCCGGTGGCTTGATTACCTTCTTTAAAACCGGGCCCTTTGCCTGGGATGGCCTACTCGCTTTCTGGTTGCCCTTCGCGGTTTTCTTCGGCTGGTTTGTGGTGATGTTTCCCCTCTTATTGAAAGCGATCAGGCAGCAAGGTTTGCCCGCCGAACCTGCATAAGGCGTGGGAGTAACATAGGTTGTCGACGCATTCGGCAGGGCTCGTGTCAGCAAAAACTCATGTTCCCGGCGAGGTGGGTATCTGGGTTTTTATACTCGGGGATATGGCGATTTTTGGCTTGTTTTTCTTCGTTTTTGTTTATTACCGCGGGCTCAATATAGATGTGTATCTGCAGTCGCAGGCGACGCTGAATCAAAACTACGGCGCCCTCAATACGCTGTTTTTACTGGCCAGTTCCTGGTTTGTCGCCATGGCCGTCGAAGATATGCGCAGTAAAGTCACCCGGCTAGCACCGCGTTTCTTTGTCCTTGCGATGCTCTGTGGGCTCGGGTTTGCGGTGGTAAAAATTATTGAGTATCGAGAAAAAATCACAGCGGGTATCACGCTGACCAGCAGTGATTTTTATATGTATTACTACATATTCACCGGCCTGCACTTTCTCCATGTCTTGATTGGTATGGGGGTGCTGGTGTTTTTATGGCTAAAGGCAAAATCTGCCGTTCAACGTAAGGGAGAGCTGCCCATTGCTGACAAGGCAAAAGAAATGATGCTCATTGAAAGTGGCGCCAGCTATTGGCACATGGTGGACTTGTTGTGGATCGTGCTCTTTCCACTCTTGTATTTAATGAAATGATGCACTTATTATTAAAACCCGTCAGCGCCGCCTGGCTCTTATTAATGCTCGCCACCTGTCTGTCGTGGTGGCTGGGGCAAGGTGATGGCTTAAATGCTATACAAACTGGCGACTATCGCCTTATTTCCAGCGGACTAATTCTTATCGCCTTTATTAAAGTGCGAATCGTGATTCGCTATTTTATGGAGGTGCGACAGGCACCGCTGGCATTAAAGCTGGTTTGCGATGGCTGGGTGGCGTTGGTCTGCGGGGTGATTCTTTATCTTTACTGGTTGGGTCTTTCGCCCGTTGTTGTCATTAATGGAATATAAGCAGGCAGTATGGCCTGCTTATATTCTCGGCTCCATTTAGCTGGCCGTTGAACCCGGTGCTTTGGCATCGACTAAGGCACTGGAATTTGCCGACCAGTCAAAGCCTCGCTGAATACGCTCAAAGCGTCGCTCGACGGCTTTAATCATTCGCGGGTCGGTAAACAGGTAGAACTGCTCTTCCTGAATGCCCTCTAGTACCAGCTTGCCAACCACATCGGGGTCGAGGCCGTGCTCTAACAACTCGGCAACATCGCCGGCGATCACGGGTTTGTCACCGGAGCTGCCGAAGTCTGAGGGGCGGCTATCGGCGGCTTCAATAATATTGGTGGCGACGGCACCGGGACAGAGTACGGAGACACCGATATTGGTTTCTTTCAACTCGCTATAGAGCACTTCGTTCATCACCACCACGGCAAACTTGCTGGCGTTGTAGGGTGCCCAGCCCGGCCCGGCGTTAACCATGCCGGCCATGGAGGAGGTGGTGACGATATGGCCGCCCTCACCGTGGGCCTTGATTTTGGGTAGGAAGGCGCTGATGCCGTACTGCACACCGAGCTGATTGACGGCGATAACCCAGTCCCAGTCCTGCTGGGAGAGTTCTTCGTAGGTGCCGCCGACATTGATGCCGGCGTTGTTGCACAGCACGTGTACTTTACCAAAGCGTTCGACGGTGGCATCGGCAGCGGCGTTGACCTGATCCTGCTTGGTGACATCGCAAAGGATGGTGGCAATGTCGATACCCTTGTCTTTAAATTCCTGTTCGACTTCGGTGAGGCGCGCTTCGTTAACGTCGGCGAGCATCAGCTTCATGCCCTCGTTGGCAAAAGCTCGCGCCATGCCCAGGCCCATACCGCTGGCACCACCGGTAATAAAGGCGACCTTTCCTGCTAAATCTCTCATTGAATTTTCCTGTTGGTAAGTTTGGCCGCTGAGTATAGGGCCTGAGTGGCCAATTATTGTCTTTTGTTGTTGATAAACAGCACAGCGCTGTCACCACTATTGGTAAGTGATTATCGAGGCCTTGAGTTATCGGAGCTTGAATACGGGCCGATATTTGCCTAGCTTCTGGAGCTGATCAGGGTGTCGGCGACTATTTTATAGGAGTGCAGACGTGCCTGGTGGTCGTATATCTGCGAGGTAATGATCAGTTCGTCGGCCCCGGTTTCGCCGACAAAATCGTTAATTTCACTGGCGATTTTGTCGGCGCTGCCAACCACGGTGCAGGCCAGTACGTCTTGCAACATGGCTTGCTGTATGGCTGGCAGGGCGCTCATATAATTGACGATGGGGGGCGGTAGTTGGCCGGGTGTACCGCTGAACAAGTTAACAAAAACCTGCTGCCATGAGCTGGCTAGCAGCTCGGCCTCGGCATCGCTATCGGCGGCAAATACACCGATGCCGAGCATGACGTAGGGCTCCGCCAATGCGTCGGAGGGTTTGAAATTCTCGCGATAGACTTTGATGGCCTCTATTAATTGCCCCGGTGCAAAGTGTGAGGCAAAGGCATAGGGCAGACCGAGGTGGGCGGCAAGCTGGGCGCCGAACAGACTGGAGCCAAGTATCCACAGCGGTACATTCTGTCCCTCGCCGGGTATGGCGCGCACCTGCTGGCACGACGGATCCGCCTTGAAATAGCCCATCAGTTCGGCGACATCCTGGGGGAAGTGCTCCGCTTGAGCATTTGAATTGCGCCGCAGCGCACGACTGGTAGCGGGGTCCGTGCCAGGAGCCCGGCCGACGCCGAGATCAATGCGTCCCGGGTGCAGGGCCTCAAGGGTGCCAAACTGCTCGGCGATAATTAGCGGCGAGTGATTGGGCAGCATAATGCCACCGGCGCCGACTCGCAGAGTCGATGTGCCCGCGGCGATGTGGGCAAGTAATACTGCCGTTGCGGCGCTGGCGATGCCAGTCATACCGTGGTGTTCGGCCAGCCAGTAGCGTTGGAAGCCCCAGCCCTCGGCGTGTTGGGCTAAATCTAAGCTGTTGCGCAGGGCATTGCCGGCATGGCTGCCACTACAGATGGGTGCAAGGTCGAGTACGGAGAGGGGAACCATGGGCTTATTGGGGCTAGGGGCTTGGCTCGGGATTGTATAATTGCAGTGCTCAATAAAACAAACGAGAGTTTGTTTATACAGGCCGTCGGCATTTAAATTTAGAGCTGTGAGCCCTGCAAACCGATATGGCAAATTGCTAGACGCTGTTAAAGCGGCAGCTTGTCGCCTCGCTGTTACCCTGTTTTAGCAGTGCCTGCACCAGGTCATTCAGCGACCAGCCATTGCGCGGGTAATACTCTAGATACCGGCGATAGACCGCTTTGGCATCGACATAAGGCTCGGCCAGCAGTAGGGCCTGGCCCAATGATTGGCGGGTGGGCTAGTAGGGCGGCTCGGTGTTGGGCTGTGAATCTTGCAGAGCGACGGACTTCTCGTAGTGTGTAAGCGCTGCGCCGTAGTTTTCCTGGGTAAGGGCTATTTCGCCGCGCAAAAGATTATCGGCGATCTTGAGCAAGATAGTGGCGGGAAAAGCAAAGGTATCGAGATTGGCAATCGCTGGGTTTGCCAATAGAGGGGTGATGGCCTCTTGCTCCTTGCGGGCTGCGTCGACATTACCCTGCGCAGTATAAAAATTTAAGTGTTGTGCCTCATGGTAATCATGTTGGGGGATGGCTTTTAACAGTGCGGTTTTTTATTATTTGAACTTAGGGGTCTTAACAAAGCATTACTTATCAAGCCTGCAATGAACTGACAATGGAGTCTATCTCAACCTTGGATTGCACCATAATGTCGTGAATTAATTCGTCATTGAGCTTTAGTCGTTGAAAAGACTTGATGTCGGCCCACTCCGGTTCCATTTCACTGCCATGCTCGATGGCATGGGCAAACAGGTTGGCAACTTGCACGACATCGGCCAGGTCTGCCTCGAAACTGGCCCCACCCTGGGCATTGGTGGGTACGCGGTCGAGCATCTCGTGCTCATCGGCGACCGTTACCAGATCATTGCTAAAGCGCCAGGCCTCAAGAATGGCTGCACCGACACCTGTATGCCACTCGACGATGACGGCCTCAAAGGTCTGTAGATCTTCGGTTAACTCGGGATAATCTTCCATGCGCGCGAGTAGATAAATTTTACCGACGTCGTGTAATAAGCCGGCAATAAGGGCCTCGTCGGCTTTGATTTTGGTTTGTTTTTTGGCGAGGACGTAGGAAAAGGCGGCGACATTGAGGCTGTGGAGCCACAGGTCCTTGAAGTACTTATCCAGCTTACCCAGGGAATGGGCGTTCAAGACCTGATCCATGGCGATGGCGACAGCAATGCTGTGGGCCATTTTAAAGCCCATCCGCGTAATGGCGGTGGGGATGTCCTTGATGGTGTTGCCCGAGCTGTTGAGGGCTGCAGAATTGGCGACCTTTAACAGTCGTGCCGAAAAAGTGGCTTCGGTACTCACTACCTTGGCAACCTGTTTCGCTGAAACTTCTGGGTCTTCCAGGATGGTCTTAATTTTCATGGCGATATCGGGCAGCGATGGCAGTTTAACCGTGCCCTTTGACAGCTCTTCACTGAGTGACTGTACAAATTCAAATCCAATAGAATTCACGGTTACCTTCTCTAGTCTTGATGCCGTCGGCGCTGCAAAACGTCGCGCCAACTGGCTGTGGGAATTAACAGCCGTCATTTAACCCCAATTATAGTAAAGCGGTAAACCACTGTTCGGGAAAAATTGCGCTGCAGTGGCAGAGTACAGTGCCGTGTCACAAACCGGAGCCCTGCCTTTACCGGCCTACGCAGTGCTTAGTGCCTCGTTAAATGGCGTTCGAGGGGCGCTAGCGGGGATTGGTGTGGGCATTATTCTGTGGGGCTCGCTGGCTCAGGCTTATCAGGCATAAAGTTGAGCGCCAGGGAGTTGATGCAATAGCGCAGGCCGGTGGGGGCCGGGCCATCGTCGAACACGTGACCCAGGTGCTCGCCACAGCTAGACAGTATTTCGGTGCGTTTATAACCGAGAAACCAGTCGTCTTTAAGGACGATATTGTCCTTGTTCAGGGCTTCCCAAAAGCTGGGCCAACCCGTGCCAGATTCGAACTTGTGACTGGAGTGGAAGACCGGTAAACGGCAGCCTGCCGTGACATAAACACCGTGTTTATGATTGTTAAGCAAGGCGCCGCTAAAGGCGCGCTCTGTTTTACTGCGCCAGAGGATGTCGTATTGGGGTTTGGTAAGCAGTTGTTTCCAGGTGGCCTTGTCAATGGAGTCTAATTGCTGCTGGGCTGCAATTAACTGCCGTGCACCGAGCGGGGACATGGCTTGCTTGTTGTTGGCTTGATCGCGACCCAGAGACAAGGCTAGACTGGTGCCAAGGCTGACAGTAAGCAGCAATAACAGGGCTGGGCCGGACCGTTTCATATTGCCTCTACTCTTTATTCATTCGCACTATCTTAAGCGCTCTTGTGGATAAGAATAGTTCAATCGGTCGTGTGTCGCCTGCCTGCAGGACTGTTCGGCGCTGCCTAAAGATAGCGTTTATTTAATAATAAGGAGAGAGATGGAATGAGCAATAAAGTGTGGTTGGAAGTGGCTATGAACGGCGCCTGGACTCGTGCCCTACAGCCCAATATACCCGTGAGCGCCGAGGAAATTACTCGCGAAGGCATAGACTGTAGCAATGCCGGGGCGGCCATTATCCACGCCCACAGTTTAGATCCCGACACCGGCAAGCAAAATGCTGACGTTGATATTTGTCAGGCCTTCATCGAGGGCATACGAGAACAGGTGGATGCCATTGTCTACCCCTCATCGGTGGCAATGCCCATGGGCGACGATGCAGAGGTGCGCAATCGCACCACCAATGAGTTGACTCGTCGCGGAGTGCTGGAGTGGGGTATTTTGGATCCGGGTTCGTGCAACTTCGCCATGAAGGGCGTCAATATATTCGGTAGTGATGGTGATGTTTACAGCAATCCTCCGGGGGTGTTGCGGGCCAGCGCAGAGATGGCTGCGCAATACGGCTGGCGTCCCTCCTATGCCTGTTATGAGCCGGGTTTCGTGCGCGAGGGTGCCAAGCTCTACAAGGCTGTCGAGGGTATGCAAACACCGGTCTATCGTTTTATGTTGTCCGATGGCTTTACCTTTTGCTTCCCGCCCCGCGAGTGGGCCATTGAGGCATTGGCGAAATTGATGGCAGAGGAGGCACCCGGTGCACCGTGGATGGTGGCGGGCCTCGATATCAACACCATTCCCTTAATCCCGAAGATTGTCGAGTTGGGTGGTCATGTGCGAGTGGGGCTGGAGGATGCCCCTTTTCAGTCAGAAAAAAGCAATGTGCAATGGGTTGAAGAGGCGGTAAAGGCGATTCGCGCGGCTGGGGGTGAGCCCGCCACGGCAGCGGATATTCGTGAAAGTTTGAGCTAAATAAGCCCGCTTAAAACACGCCAATAAAAAAGCCCTACGCGTCTGAGTAAAATCAGGCGGGCAGGGCTTTTTTGTACCTGGCCTCTAGGGCCAGCGCTGGGGCTTAGTCGTCGTTAAGCACGCCCATCAGGTGCAGAAGGCTGGTGAACAGGTTGTAGATGGCGATGTAGAGGGTCACGGTGGCCATAATGTAGTTGGTCTCACCGCCGTTAATGATTTGGCTGGTCTGCCAGAGAATCATTGCCGACATCAAGATCACGAACATGGCGGAGACGATCAGCGACAGGCCCTGCATTTCTAAGAAATAAGCACCGATACCGGCGAGGAAGGCGACGATGACGCCAACCATGATAAAGCCACCCAGAAAGCTAAAATCCTTGCGTGAGCTGAGGGCGTAGAAAGACAGGCCGACAAAGGTGATGGCCGTGGCGCCGAGGGCGTTCATCACCAGCTCGGTGCCATTGGGCAGACCCAGGTACATATTGATGATGGGACCGAGGGTGAGGCCCATAAAGCCGGTGAGGGCAAACACGAAAACCAGGCCGAGGGCGCTGTCGCGAAATTTGGTGGTTAGAAATAACAGACCAAAATAGCCCACCAGGGTGATGATGAAGCCGGGGTGGGGCAGGTTCAGTGTCATCGAAATGCCGGCGGTGGCGGCACTGAAGAGCAGTGTCATCGACAGTAAAATATAGGTGTTGCGGATGACCTTATTGGTCGCCAGTATGGAACTTTGTTTTTCAATGCCTGCTGGGTGGGTCGATTGATTCATGGTGGGTCTTCCTTTCAAATATCGCATGTCAAAGTAAGGGCCGCGGTCAAGGTTTGCGAGCCAAGCCCCGATAGTAGCGCGTTCTCCTGGTCCTTGTCACAGATCAATGCAAACTCCTCGGCACAGCCTGGTTTATTAACATTGGACTTATTGCACCAAGCTTAGGGCAGGCGGTGATGTTCCAGCACCGGCATGTTTTGACGCAATTGCGCAAGCCGGGCGAGGTCGATATCGGCGCAGATAAAACCCTCTTCGTCATCCATTTCGGCGAGCACCTCGCCCCAGGGGTCGATAATGGCGGAGCCGCCCCAGGTGGGTTTTTTGGGGTGGTCGCGGTGGCAGAGGTTGGCGCCGACCACGTAGCTGAGGTTTTCCACCGCGCGGGCGCGCAGCAAGAGCTGCCAGTGGGCCTGGCCAGTGGCGGCGGTAAAGGCTGAGGGTGCGACCAGTATTTCAGCACCGCGCTCGGTGAGTTGCCGATAGAGCTCAGGGAAGCGCAGGTCGTAGCAGACACTCATGCCGATGCTACCGCAGGGACTTGGCGCCACCACTGGATCAGTGCCGTGGCGATAGCTGTCGGATTCACAATAGCGCTTGCCGGTTTTTTGTACATGGACATCGAAGAGGTGGATTTTTCGATAGGCGGCCACCTCCTGGCCGTCGGCATTGTAGAGCAGGGAGGTGGCGTAGGGCTTGGCTCTGTCTTCGGGTGACTCCGCGAACAGCGGCAATGTACCGGCGACCAGCCACAGGCGGTGTTTTTTAGCCTGTGCGGCAAAGAAGCATCGCGCCAGGCCCTTGCCGGCTTCCGCTGTGGCGACGGCCTGGGTATCGCGGACATTGTAGTAAACGAAGTGCTCGGGCAGGACCACGAGTTGGGCGCCGGCACTGGCGGCGGCGCCAATAAAGTGGGCGGCGACCTCGAGGTTGGCCTCCGGTTGACCCGAGCCTTTCAGTTGAATTGCAGCAATCTTGGTCATCACCAGTCCTTTTACCTTAGTCGCTTTTATCGCTGAAAATACGGTCGACCTCAAGCTCGGGGTTGTCGAGGTCGCCCGTAATTTTGTAGCTGATACTGGAGATGCGGTTGACCTGCTTTTCAAACAGCTTACTAGTGATATAGACCCCGGCGGCAGCGGGCAAGCCACCGGCAAGTGCCACTATCCAGGGCAGGTTAGTGCCGATCGGCAGGGTGGCAATTAAGCGCGCATCAATGCTTTCCTCCACCAGGTTGGTGTGCCCCAGTAAGCGCATTTTCCCCGAGGGCAGGGTCACCACGATGGGGGCGTCAAAGCGCACCAGGGCCTGCTCAAAAGCCAGGCCGCCCTCGAGACGATCGAAGTGAACGCCCTTGGCAAAGAGGTCGGAAAAATCAAACTTCAGGCGTCTTAACCAGGTGTCGAAGTTGATAAGGCCAATGACTTTTAACAGAGCATTGGTGGTTGTGCCCGGTGCCTGAAAGAACTGCCCCTGCTTAAAACTGAGGGCAATGTGCCCGTCCATGGCATTGGCCGTAAGTTCCCAGGGTTTACCCTGCCAGCTTAAATCGGAGAGGAAGACCGCGCGATCGGTGGACAGTATCACCGGCATATCCCAGGCTTTTAAGACGCCGCCGAGATCATCGCTGAGTAGGGCGCCGTTAAATTGGCTGCGATGCTCGCCATCGATGTGGCTCCAAATAAGTTGGGCACCGTCACCACCGGGGCTCTTGGCGATGGTAATGCCGGTGATCTCGGCGACGATTTGCTCGATGCTCACGCCCTCTGCGTTGGCTTGCATGACAAAGGCCAGGCTACCCAGTTCATTGTCGCCGATGCGCAGGCCCTCGGTGGCAAAATCCAGTGCCGGCAAAGTGCGGGGGTCGAGGTCGTTTAACAGGCTTTGACCGCTGTCGAACTCGGGCCTGGGCAGGGTGAGGTAGTTCAAGCGCGCCACGATGGTTTGGTCGCGGTCGGCGGGGACACGCAGATGACCGGCAAGGCTGGGGCTATCAAGATGAATATTCCACAGCTGCTGGCTGTAAAGCGCATCGACGGCAACCGCCTCCAGCTCAAAACCGGCGGCACTGACATGATCAATAGCAACTCTGGCGCGAATGGGGAAATCGACCGAGAGCTGGCTTTGTTCAGAGTGAGGGTCCGTTTGCAGTGTGTCTAGCCAGTCATCCAGTTGAAATACCGGGGTGTGGCCGCTAATCAGTAGCCCTTCATTAGCGGCCTTGTCGACGGGGTCTGTAGCGAGGCTTTGGGCCTCAGTACCCTCCCTGTCGCCGAGGATAATATGGCCATTGGCGAGCTGGCGGTTGGCAATGCGCAGCTGGGCCTTGAGCGTGTCGGTATGGGCTTCGATAAGGAGGTCACCATCGCGAAATTGCAGGGAAGCTGCCAGTGGCCAGACTTGGGCTGCCGTTTTGAGCAGGGGTTGGGGCAGGTCAATGGCAATGCCCTGCAGATCGGAGAGTAGGCTCAGCGTAGCGGGGACACCATGGGCCGGGCTGGCAAAGCTGGCGGTGTAGCTACTTGTACCGGTGATGTTTGCGCTGATCAGGGGCGGCCCGATGGGGGCTTTCGATAGGTCGAAGTGTCCAGTAGCGGTGATGTTTAACTGACCATCCTGGCTGTTGATGTCTGCTGTTAGGGTCTGCCCCAGTAGTGTGCCGTTGAGGCCGGTGGCATGGAGGCCATCGCGGTCGTTGTAGGCAATGCTACCGTTCAATTCGCTGAAAGTGATGGCCGGGAAAGTGCGCAGCTGCATTTGGGCGCGTTTAATATTGCTTGTCACGCGGTAGGACTCCCCCAGGCGCTTGCTTGACAGGGGAATGACCATATTCAGCCTGGCGCTGGCAGTGCCGGCGACTTCCCAGTCTTCCAGGGTCGACAATTTAGCGGCCAGGGGGGACTTTAGGAGGGTATCGAAGACTGTATCTAAGGGCGTGGTAATAGCGGCTTTAACCGAGAGCAGGGCGTCCGGAAGGGTGCTGATAACGGCCTCGTCGATTACTGCTCGCGCAGGGCCGTCGCCGAGTTTACCGGTCTTGAGGACGCCCTCGAAGTGAGCGTCATCGACCTTGAGTAGGGCGGAGGCCTCACTCAGTCGGGGCCACGGCGGGGCGTAGTCGATCTCTGCGTTGGCCAGCTGGGCGAAGAATTGCACACTGCGCTGTCGATGGCGGTCGCCCCTGAGGGAACCGCGCCAGATAAAACCGGCCTCGGCAATATCGGCATCGCCGACCGAGCGCTCGAGCCAGTCGAGTAAGCCTGGGTCGAGTATTGCCGGCAGGTAGTTGTTGCGGTAGCGCGAGTGACTGTTTTTGATGCCGGCCTGGAGCACCATCTTGGGCTCGCGACCCTTATTAGTGGTGGGTATGTCGAGGCTGAGATAGGCGCGAATCTCACCCTCCTCACTGTCAATAGCAATCGGCCCGCCGGCAATTTGCAGGCTGGCATCGGCTTCCGTCCAGCCGATATTGACGCGGCCCCGGGTCGTGCCGTAGTGCATAAATTGAGAATAGACACCGGGATAGTGCATGGCGAAGTCATCGTCTGTATCGATGTCGAAATAGCCACCATCGCCCTGCCAGTGTAAATAGCCACTGAGTCCACGCATGGCGGGGCTGTGGTGCCAGGAGTCCAGACTCAATTGTTCAATACGACTACTGAATTGACGCAGGGGCTGGGCTTTTGCCAAGTCGAGAGACAGTTGCACACCGCGCAGTGTGCCGGAGGGCTTCAAGGTGTCGATGACTTCTGCCAGCGCATCGCCCGCCAGTCGCGATTGCACCAGGCTGTGCTTCAGGGTGGCGAGACTAATGTGGTCGGCGGCCAGGGTGATGTCATTCCAGTGTTCGCCCAGGCCCTGTTTAAAACTGATGTTGAGGGGCTGGATGATTGTGTCGCCCCAGTCGAAACGCAGGTTTTGGGCCTGTAGACCCCAATCCTTGCCGCTGCTAAACCAGCCGCTGAGGTGGGTGTCGAGGTTTTTAATGGGCGCTAAATCGGCGCGCCAGTTGAAAGGGATTTCGTCGGCCTTGACCTTGCCGCGCAAGTTAAAATGACCGGGTTGCAGGGCGCTGATCCACAATTCCGCATCGAGTAAGGTGTTGGTTTCGATGGCTTCGGGGAGGGCCGAAAAGGGCTGCCAGCCGCGCAGTACGATGCCAAGGGCCTTGCGTAGATTGATGCGCTTGACGTTGATGTAGGCCTGGCCATCGAAGTGTTGCCAGTTATCACCTCGGCCCTCAATTAGAAGTTCGGCTCTATCCTCTGCGCCGTCGAGAGAAAGGTTGGCGCGGGCGCGGTGAAAATCCGCGCTGCTTTCGATTTTGATGTTGTCGATGTAGAGCGTGCTCGGAGTGCCGTCAAAAAAGGCGATGTCGATGGTGAGCCGCTCGATGCCAATATGGGTGCTGAGGCGAAGGATATTAGCGAGGTCCTCCAGTTGCTGTCCCTTATTGTCGCTGGAGCTGGTGAGGGGGAAGTTGCCGATGTACCACCGGCCATCGGTATCTTCACGCAGGGCCAGCTTGACCTCGCCGATGCTGAGCTCATTCCACACAGGCCCGGCATTGAAGACGCTAGCGAGGATGTCAAACTCGGATTGGATGCTGCTGATGCGTATGGCCGGCTCTGCGTTCTCAGCCCCAATGCGCAAGTTCCGGGCTTGTAGGCGCGGTGTAAAGCGCGTCCAGGTAGCGCTCAGGTGCTCCGTGGTGATGGCCATGCCGAACCGCTCGGACAGTAGCTGCTCGACCTGTTCCTGGCGCTGATCGAGTAAGGGTAGTAGTTGGCGGCCGATGACCACCAGCAGGGCGTAGCTAATAATTAAAAAGGCGAGGGCAGTCCAGGCGTAGCGGGCACTACGCTTTATTGCTGCGGGAACATCCAATGTTGCGGGCTCCTAAAAGGGCTGCAGAAAAACGGTGCTTACCATGTGCGTCAACAGCCCCTTACACCGTAATAATGTCGTACTGCTCCTGGGAGTAGCTGCCCTCGGTGCGCAGCTCGATGGGACAATTAATTTCCTGTTCGGCGGCACTGAGGTAGGCGGCCTCCTGGTCGAGGATGCGTTCAACCACGGCGGGCGCCGCCAGCACCAACCTCTTTTTAGCGTTCTCGGTGCCGTTGTGGTTGACGATTTCGCGGAGGATGGAGAACGAGGTGGTTTCCACCGATTTTAAAAAGCCGCGCCCCTGGCAGTTTTCACAGGGCTCACACAATAGACGCTGTAGGCTTTCACTGGTGCGCTTGCGGGTCATTTCCACCAGGCCCAGTTCAGACACGCCGGTGACCTTCATCTTGACGTGATCGAGTTCCAGTTCCTTCTCCAGGCGCCGCAGCACCTGACGGCGGTGCTCGGGGTCTTTCATGTCGATAAAATCGAGGATGATAATGCCACCGAGGTTGCGCAGGCGCAGCTGCCGGGCAATGGCGCCGGCAGCTTCAAGGTTGGTGGTATAGATGGTTTCGCTGAGATTGCGGTGGCCAACAAAGCCACCGGTATTGACATCGATGGTGGTCATGGCCTCGGTTTGGTCGAAAATCAGATAGCCACCAGACTTTAGTTTGACCTTGCGCTCCAGGGATTTATCGATTTCGTCCTCGACACCGAAGAGGCTGAAGATCGGACGTTGTTCCTGGTAGTACTCAAGTTTTGCGAGCATTTCCGGGCTGAAGCTCTCGGTAAAGCGACACATTTGTTTGTGGATGTCGATGGAGTCGACGCGAATTCTCTCGACTTCCTCCGCTGCGACATCGCGCATCACGCGCAGCGATAGGGGCAGGTCGTGATAAATACAGGTGCGCGCGGGCAGGCGGGTCATTTTATCTTTCACCAGGCCCCACAGACGATGTAGGTAGTCGACGTCGGTGCGGAATTCGTCTTCCTCGACGCCATCGGCAACGGTGCGAATAATATAACCACCGCCCTCCTCCTTCATGCCACCGGCTTCGACCGCGAGGTCGAGCTGGGTGCGTAGTCGCTCTCTTTCGTCTTCCTTTTCAATGCGCTGGGAGATGCCGACATGATCGACGCCGGGCATATACACCAGATAGCGCGACGATACGGAGAGGTGGGTGGAAAGTCGCGCGCCCTTGCTGCTGATTGGCTCCTTAATGACTTGCACGGGCAGTACCTGGCCCTCGCGCAAGAGTTGACGGATATCGGGTGTCTCGGCCGACTGAGTGTCGCCACTGGGGGCGGCACTTTGCATAATGTCGTTGGCGTGGATGAAGCCGGCCTTGTCGAGGCCAATTTCTACAAAGGCGGCTTGCATACCGGGCATAACGCGAACGACTTTGCCATTGTAAATATTGCCCACTAAACTGCGATTGCCCACTCTTTCGATGGCAATGTCGACCAGAATCCCCTCTTCTATGCGGGCGACCCTGGTTTCCGATGGCGTGATATTGACCAGTATTTCTGCTTTCATGGTGCATTCCAACAGGCGATATTAAAACGCTCAAATAACTCAAACGTTTGCATAAGCGGCAGGCCAACGACACCGGAATAGCTACCCGTAATAGCCTCTACAAATACGGCGCCCAAGCCCTGTATGGCATAGGCACCGGCTTTCCCCAGAGGTTCACCTGTCGACCAGTAGCGTTCGTATTCTTGTTCTTCTATCTCCCGAAAACGCACCGAGGTCTCGGATAAGCTGAGCCCTGTACGACCTCCGGCAACCACCGCAATGGCGGATAATACCCTATGGTTGCGCCCTGACAAAGCCCGCAATGTGGCAATGGCCTCTGCCTTGCTAGCCGGCTTGGGGAAAACTTGTTGCTCGAGCACTACCGTGGTGTCGGCGCCGAGTACGGGCAGCTCGTTTGTGGGCTTTTGCCGAGCCACGGTTTGTGCTTTTTCGCAGGCCATGCGTTGCACATAATCCTCTACGGCTTCATTCGGATATTGGCTTTCATCGATGTCGGCGGGGTGGACGGCAAAGCGCACGCCAATTTGGCGCAGTAGCTCGGCGCGACGGGGTGAGGCGGAGGCGAGAATGAGGTCAATATCGCTCAAGGGTTTATCCATGTTCTCACCTTGGCAGTGTGTTTAATGGAAGAGGTGGTGCAGTCTGTACAGCGTGCCCGCCAGTAGGGGCCATATAAGGGCGCTGCTCAGTGCCGGATAGAAGACACGCCAGCCGAGGGCGATATCTTCCGAAATCAGGCGCGTACTGACCCACAGTGTCTGGTAGATGATCACGATAAATAGCGCGGCCAGACACTGGAAGGGCAGGTTGAGGTGACGTACGCGGTATTCCTGAGTCTTTAGCAGATAGGCGGTGACGGACATTGCCAAGGCATTCTGGCCTATCACGTTGCCGTAGAGTAAGTCGAGCAGCAGACCGAGGAGCCAAACAAAGGTAATGCCCAGGTGTTGGGGCAGGACTAACAACCAGTAGATACTGATCAGTAGCACAAAAGGTGGGCGCCAGAATACGAGGCTGTTGTGCAGGGGCAGGCTGTAAAGAAAGAGCGCGCCCAGTAGGCTGAGGCCAATGGCCGTCAGCGGTAGAGGGCTATTGCTCCGTGGCATGACTGGCGTCAGAACGTTGTGGGCGGGGCTCGGGCTCAGTCTGAGGATAGTTATTGAGGGCTTCGACCGCTGAAAACACCACCAGCAGGCGCAGACTGCGGTCGACCTTGGCGGCGGGGGTGACGCTGACCTCGATGAAGGCCTGGCCGGGGTCTTTGTTAATGGCGCTGACGGTGCCGACCGGGTAGCCGGAGGGAAAGCGCCCGCCGAGGCCGGAGCTGAGCAGCGTGTCGCCGATCTGAATATCCTGAGTTGGCGAGACGTGGCGCAGGCGCAGGCGCTGGAAGTCGCCGCTGCCCTCTATAATGCCCCGCACCTTGTTGCGCAGGTTGTAAATCGGCAGGGCGTGGCGGGAATCGGTGATCAATAGTACCCGGCTGTGGTGCTCGAAGACCTCTGTGACCTGGCCCATCAGGCCCTCGCCATCGATTACCGCCAGGCCCGCGCGAATATTGTCAGCAGCGCCACGATTGATGGTGATGACGTGGTGGAAGGGGTCGGGTGAGATGCCCACCAATTCGGTGACGAGGACGCTGTTCTTCAGCAGCTCGGCACCATTGAGTAGACTCTTGAGTTGCTGGTTTTGCGCCGACAATTCGGCCATGCGCTGCAGCTGGGCTTTATAGACCAGGATTTCGGTCTCTAGTTTGTCATTGTTGGCAATAATCACCGCGCGACTTTCCAGCGACTCATCGTTCCACTCGCGCCAGCGCATGGGCAGAGTCGATGCCCATTGAAAGGGTTGAACCAGGGGCTCTAGCCAAACGTGGGTCGGGCGTAACCAGTGGGTGAAGGAATCGAGGGCGATTAGTGCCAGCGCAGCCAGGGCCAGGATCAGCATGCGCAGTGGGGAAGAGCTTTGCTTGAAGAGGTTTTTGATGGCCCGGGCTCAGTGGCGCTGCTGGCTAGAGCGACATGATGTCGAGGTGGCGCTTATCCATCATGGTCAGCGCCTTGCCGCCGCCCCGCGCTACGCAGGTCAGGGGGTCTTCGGCGACAATTACCGGTAGGCCAGTTTCATGAGTGAGGAGTTGGTCGAGGCCCTTAAGTAGGGCGCCGCCGCCGGTGAGCACGATGCCTGTCTCGGCAATATCCGAGGCCAGTTCGGGGGGGGATTGCTCGAGTACGCGCTTCACGCCCTGCACGATGGCGGCTAGGGGCTCCTGGATCGACTCCAGTATTTCGTCGCTATTGAGGGTGAATTGCTTGGGTACGCCCTCGGCGAGGTTGCGGCCGCGCACGTCGATTTCACTGACCTCGCTACCGGGATAGGCACTGCCAATTTCCATTTTGATACGCTCGGCCGTGGCGTCGCCGATTACGGATCCGTAGCGGCGGCGCACGTAGTTGGTAATCGACTCATCGAAGCGATCGCCGCCCATGCGAATGGAGTCGGAGTAGACCACGCCGTTGAGGGAGAGAATGGCAATTTCCGTGGTGCCACCACCGATATCGACCACCATTGAGCCACAGGCTTCCTCTACCGGTAGGCCGGCGCCGATGGCTGCGGCCATGGGTTCCTCAATCAGGTGAACGACCCGTGCACCGGCACCCTCGGTGGATTCACGAATGGCGCGCTTTTCGACCTCTGTGGCCAAGCAGGGCACGCAAACCAGTACCCGAGGGCTGGGTGGTATTAAGTTGTGGGCATGCACCTTTTTAATAAAGTGCTGGAGCATTTTTTCGGTGACCTGGAAGTCGGCAATAACACCATCCTTGAGGGGGCGGATGGCGCTGATATTACCGGGGGTGCGACCGAGCATGCGTTTGGCTTCGACACCTACCGCTTCAACGGTTTTTTGTCCGTGGTGATGGCGAATCGCTACCACGGAGGGCTCGTTGAGGACAATGCCCTTACCGTTAATGTAAATCAGTGTATTGGCCGTGCCCAGGTCGATGGACAGATCGTTGGAAAACATCCCGCGTAAGCGCTTTAACATAGTGGTGAATCTTTCCTCAAAAAAGCGCGCGTCGGGTGCGGCGCTCATGGTGCATGATTGGTGCGGGATTTCGTGCCTGTAAAAACTGGCGAAACTGTAACAATGGCGGGGATTTAGGGCAAGGTGTAAATATGGTACCTTACGCGGCCTTCAAGACACTCCGAGGATGGCTGCCCTACCATGTCCATCGATAGATCTGACATTGAAAAACTTGGCGAGCTGGCGCGTATTCATATCTCAGATGAAAATGCTCTGGCGAGCGCGCAACGTATTAACGAGGTGCTGGCGCTGGTCGACCAGTTACAGGCCGTCGATACCGCGAATGTTGAGCCCCTGGCCAACCCTCTGGGTGCCCGGCAGCGTTTGCGCCTCGATGAGGTGAGTGAGACTAATCGTCGGGATGCCTTTCAGGCGACCGCTCCCGCTACCGAGGATGGACTTTACTTGGTGCCGAAAGTCATCGAATAAGGCCGCTTCATCAAATAAACCCATAGATCTGTCTGTGGCGCAGTTTTATCACTGCCTATGGCACAAGGCGCGACGCTCATTATCGTAGTACGGAGTGTCGAGTCGTTAATCAAATACGGTCTCCGTGGAGACAGTCTGAGGAAACAGGATGCACAACCTTACCCTGACCGAATTAAGCGCAGGCCTGGGCGCTGGTGAATTTTCAAGCGTCGAAGTGACCGAGCATTTTCTGGCTCGCATTAAGCGGCTCGATGGCACTTACAATAGCTTTATTACGATTACCGAAGAACAGGCCCTGGCGCAGGCCGCAATGGCCGATCAACAACGGGCCGCTGGTAGTGTGCCGGCGCTGTGTGGTGTGCCCATCGCCCACAAAGATATTTTCTGCACCGACGGTGTGCGCACCAGTTGTGGTTCGAAAATGCTCGACAACTTTGTGCCGCCCTACAATGCCACCGTGGTCGAAAATTTTGCCGCCGCTGGTGTGGTGGTATTGGGTAAAACCAATATGGATGAGTTCGCCATGGGCTCGTCCAATGAAACCAGTTACTACGGTCCGGTAAAAAACCCCTGGCAGACCGACTGCGTGCCAGGTGGTTCCTCGGGTGGTTCGGCGGCGGCGGTTGCCGCGCGATTGACGCCCGCTGCCACTGCTACGGATACTGGTGGTTCCATTCGCCAGCCCGCTGCCCTGTGTGGTATCACCGGCTTAAAGCCAACCTACGGGCGGGTATCGCGCTGGGGCATGATTGCCTTTGCCTCGAGCCTCGACCAGGGTGGCCCCATGGCACGTACTGCCGAAGATCTAGCGCTGATGCTCAATGAAATGGCGAGCTTTGACAGCAAGGACTCGACCTCGCTTGAGCGGGAGGTGCCCGATTATCGCGCGAACTTAAATCGGGATGTCAGTGGCATGACCATCGGCGTGCCTGAAGAGTATTTTGGCGAGGGCTTGAACCCCGCCACCGAGCAGGCGGTGCGCGATGCTCTGGCAGAGTTGGAAAAGCAGGGTGCCAAACTCAAGGCCATCAGCCTGCCCCACTCCCACCTTTCTGTGCCGGCCTACTATGTCATCGCCCCGGCGGAGGCCTCGGCAAATTTATCCCGCTTCGACGGCTCACGCTACGGCTATCGTTGTGAAAACCCGGCCGATTTACGCGATATGTATATGCGTAGCCGCTCCGAGGGCTTTGGCGATGAGGTTAAGCGTCGCATCTTGATCGGTGCCTATTGTCTGTCGGCGGGCTATTACGATGCCTACTACAATAAAGCCATGCAGGTACGGCGCTTAATCAAAGACGATTTTGTCAGCGCTTTTAAAGACGTCGACATGATTGCCGGACCCACCTGCCCCAACCCGGCCTTTGAGTTTGGCGCCAAAAGTGATGACCCAGTGGCGATGTATCTGGAGGATATCTACACCATTGCCACCAATCTGGCGGGCCTGCCCGGCATGTCCCTGCCCTGCGGCCTGGTCGAGGGTAAGCCGGTTGGCTTGCAATTAATTGGCAACTATTTTGACGAGGGGCGCATGCTCAATGTCGCCCACCGCTATCAGCAGGCCAGCGACTGGCATTCGCGCTGCGCCCCCGGCATCGATTAAGGAGTACGGACAGCATGACATGGGAAACCGTCATCGGCCTGGAAGTTCACACCCAGCTGGCCACTAAAACCAAGATTTTTTCTGGCGCCAGCACCGAGTTTGGTGCCGCGCCCAACACTCAGGCCTGTGCCATTGATCTGGCCATGCCCGGTACCTTGCCTGTGCTCAATGCGGAAGCGGTGCGCATGGCAGTGATGTTCGGTGTCGCCATCGATGCCGATATCGGCCTGATTTCCGCTTTCGATCGCAAGAATTATTTTTACCCCGATCTGCCCAAGGGTTATCAAACCACCCAGCTGGAAAGGCCGATTGTGCTCGCGGGCAAGGTGGATATTCAGCTCGATGATGGCAGCACGAAAACCGTGCGCATTCACCACGCCCACCTCGAGGAAGATGCCGGTAAGTCACTGCACGAAGATTTCCACGGCATGTCGGGTATTGATCTCAATCGGGCTGGTACGCCGCTGATTGAAATTGTTTCCGAACCCGATATGAACAGCCCGGAAGAGGCGGTGGCCTTCGCCAAAAAGTTGCACGCACTGGTGGTGTCCATCGGTATTTGCGACGGTGAAATGGCCCAGGGCTCGATGCGTTTCGACGTTAATGTTTCGGTGCGCAAAAAAGGCGAGGAGCTGGGTACACGCACGGAAACTAAAAACCTCAACTCCTTCCGTTTTATGGAACGGGCGATTGTGCAGGAGGTGGCGCGCCAGATCGACTTAATCGAAGACGGCGGCACAGTGAAGCAGGAAACCCGACTCTACGATGGCGACACCCACACCGCGCGGTCGATGCGCAGTAAAGAGGAAGCCAATGATTATCGCTACTTCCCCTGCCCGGATTTACTGCCGGTGGAAATCGATCAGGCCTATGTTGACGCGGTGCGGGCATCACTACCCGAATTGCCCGAGGCCCGACGCACGCGCTTTATGGATAGCTATGAATTGTCTGCCTACGATGCCAGCGTACTCTCCGACGAAATTGCCACGGCGGCTTATTTTGAAACCGTGGCTAGCCGCTGTGGTGACGCTAAACTGGCGGCTAACTGGGTGACAGGTGAATTGGCGGCACGTTTAAATAGCGAAGATGTGTTGATACAGCATTGTCCGATTAGTGCAGAACCATTAGCGGCATTGATTGCACGCATTATCGATCAAACCATCTCCAATAAAATGGCGCGAGAGGTGTTCGCTGCCATGTGGGAGGGAGAGGGTGAGCCCGATGCCATTATCGAAGCTCGTGGTTTGAAGCAGGTGTCCGATAGTGGCGCCATCGCGGGGATGGTGGATGTGGTGATTGCCAACAGTGCCAAGCAGGTGGAAAATTATCGCAAGGCGGACGAGGCCAAGCGCCCCAAAATGCTCGGCTACTTTGTGGGTCAGATCATGAAGGCCTCAAAGGGCCAGGCCAACCCCAAGCAGGTGAATGAAGTGCTGCTGCAAAAACTCGATGCATTGCTATAAGTCGTATTTGTCAGGTAATTAAACTTAGGTAGTTGAAGAATGGCTTTAAAAAAAGATAAGCAAAAAGTTCTTGGTGAGATGTTTGATGATGAGCGTATCAAGACTTTTTTAGATTACGATGCGCCGCAGGGTGTCGATGGCGATTTTCATGTGCTTGAAAAGGCCTATCGCGGCATGCGGGCAGAAAACTTTTTGACTTTTTTGAAGTTTTTTACAGCGGCAAAAAGAAATATTAATGCCACTAATACCGAGGGTCAGACCCTACTGGATATCGTTTCCACTCACCGTCACGCAGAAGATTACGTGACGGCTCTAAAAGAGCATATGGCCAAATAATACGGGCTGTTTTACAAGCAAATTCACTGCAAAAATAAGGAAGCACCATGTCTAATACCGTGAGTTTTTCAAAGCAGGGCGCAATTGGCCTGATTAAAGTTAACAATCCCCCCGTTAACGCCCTTAACCAGTCGGTGCGAGCGGGCCTGAAAACCTGTGTTGAGCAGGGCCTCGCCGATGACGGCGTTAAAGCCATGGTGCTGATCTGCGAAGGCAGAACGTTTATTGCCGGTGCCGATATTAATGAGTTCGCCAAGGGCATGGGCGAGCCGGGTTTAGTGCCCGTGATTGGCAATATGGAAACGGCAGCTAAGCCTATTGTTGCCGCGATTCATGGTACTGCCCTCGGTGGCGGATTGGAAGTAGCCCTGGGTTGTCACTACCGCGTTGCTCTGTCCTCGGCCAAAGTCGGCTTGCCCGAAGTTCACCTCGGTCTGTTGCCCGGTGCCGGTGGCACCCAGCGCCTGCCGCGTTTGGTCGGTGCGCAAGCAGCACTTGAGTTGATTGTTGGTGGTGGTCATGTGCCAGCGGCCAAAGCCCTTGAGTTGGGTATTGTCGATGAGATTGTCGATGGTGATCTTGAAGCAGCCGCCATTGCTTATGCTGAAAAATTACTGGCCGATGGTAGCGGCCCGCGCGCCATTAGAGATATTGCGCCCGAGGCTGCAGGTTCCGAGGTGTTCGACAACTTTGAGAAAAGCATCGCCCGTAAGCAGCGCGGTTTTCTCGCGCCCTTCCATATTATTAAATCGATTCGCGCTGCCTTTGAATTGCCCTTTGATAAAGGCATGGCACGCGAAGAAGAATTATTTATGGAATTAATGAGGTCTTCAGAATCCGCGTCACAGCGTCATATTTTCTTTGCCGAGCGCGAAGTGGCAAAGGTGCCTGGCTTGGCGAAAGACACGGTAAAGCGTGAGATTAATTGTGGCGCCGTTGTTGGTGCTGGCACCATGGGCGGTGGTATTGCGATGAACTTCGCCAATGCCGGTATCCCCGTTAAGTTGCTGGAAATGAAGCAGGAATTTCTCGATAAAGGCATCGCTTTAATTCGTAAAAACTACGAAAATACCGCGAAAAAAGGCCGTATCTCCATGGCGGATGTTGAAAAACGCATGGCCTTGATTGAGCCAACACTGAGCTACGATGACATTAAAGATGTCGATATTGTGATTGAAGCCGTGTTCGAGAATATGGATGTTAAAAAGGAAGTCTTTAAAAAGCTCGATAGCGTTTGTCGCTCCGGCGCCATTCTCGCCAGCAATACCTCAACTCTCGACGTCGATGAAATTGCCAATGTAACCAGCCGACCACAGGACGTGATTGGCATGCACTTTTTTAGTCCGGCTAACGTCATGCGCCTGCTGGAAAATGTACGCGGTGAACTTACGGCCGACGATGTGATTGCGACAGTGATGAGCTTTTCCAAGCGCATTGGAAAAATTGGCGCCATGGTCGGCGTCTGCGATGGGTTTGTGGGCAACCGCATGTTGCACCAGCGCACCCGTGAATCTGCTTACCTGGTTGAAGAGGGTGCTAGCCCCGAACAGGTTGATAAAATCTTGTTCGATTTCGGCTTCCCCATGGGTGCCTTCACTATGGCCGATATGGCGGGGCTGGATGTCGGTTATAAGGTACGGGAAGAGCGTCGCAAGGCGGGTAAGGTCGAAAAACGCGACTCGGTGTGGATCGATAAAATTGTTGAGTTAGGCCGTCACGGGCAAAAAACCAATGCCGGTGTCTATAAATACGAGGATGGCCGCACGCCCATTCCCGACCCCATTGTTAAAGCCTTAATTGCCGAGTGTGCCAAAGAAGCGGGCATAGCGCAGCGCGACATTAGCGATCAGGAAATTCTAGAACGTTGCCTGTATCCGATGATTAACGAAGGTGCGCTTATCCTCGAAGAGGGTATTGCCGCGCGGCCGCTGGATATCGACATTATCTGGATTAATGGCTACGGCTTTCCCGGTTATAAGGGCGGCCCCATGTTCTGGGCAGATCAGATTGGCCTGCAAAATATCGTCGACGCCTACGCCAAATACGCCAAGCAGTTTGGCGATCACTACTGGCAACCGGCACCATTATTGGCGAAACTGGCGAAGGAAGGTAAGGGTTTTTACGACCTGTAGTACCCAGCTAGCCACTTAAATAGCCGGTTAGTGTTATGTGTAGCCCCATTTTGAAAGTGATGTTTCGCTTTCAAAATGGGGCTTTTTTTGGTCATGAAAAACTACGGGCCTGACTGGCGGAGGTGGTGTAATGTTGAGTAAAGGCAGGGACTTGTACCCACTACTCTATAGTTTCCGGCGCTGCCCCTATGCCATGCGTGCTCGTATGGCCCTCTACCAGGCGGGTGTGCAGTGTGAGCTGGTCGAAGTTGAATTAAAGGCAAAACCGGCGGCAATGCTTCTGCTCTCACCGAAGGGATCGGTACCGGTATTGCAACTACCATCGGGAGAGGTGCTCGATGAAAGCCTGGATATTATGCATTGGGCACTGGTCCAGAATGACCCGGCAGCCTGGCTGCCGACATCATTCCGGCTTAGTCAATCACTCATTGACGAAAATGATGGTAGTTTTAAAGCGGCCCTCGACCGCTATAAATATCCCCAGCGCTTTCCCGGCGGCGATAGTGCTGAGGCGCGAGATAGGGGAATGGATTTCCTCTATAAATTAAATGTTCAGTTGAATGACAATGCCTATTTACTGGGCTCGCAAGTGAGCTTTGTCGATATTGCCACCTTTCCCTTTGTGCGCCAGTTTGCCAATACCGATGGGCTCTGGTTTGAGACTCAGGCCCTACCTGCTGTTCGGCGTTGGCTGGGTAGTTTGGTCAATAGCGATTTGTTTCTTATTATAATGGCAAAAAACCGTAGCCACTTATTGTAGTTATGCGTCTTTAGCTATTGCCGAGTGTTGCAGCCTCGCAGATGTACTCTTCAAGTAGGCCCAGGGCCGCTGCGGCAAACTGCCACATATTTTCTTCACGCTTATTATGGCCGGTTTTAATTTGCAGGGTTTTCTCAATGGGACCGGTGACAGCGAACCAGGCTGTACCCGGAGGGTCTTTATAGGGATTGGCAGCGGGGCCGGTGGCACCGGTTTCGGCCAGGGCCCAGGTACCGCCCAGTGTGTTGTGAATACTGCGGGCACAGAGCAGGGCATATTTTTCCGTGGCACTGCGAACTCCCTTCATATCGCTATCGCTCATGTCGAGGAATTGGCGACGAGATTCGAGGGTGTAGACGACTGTACCACCGAGAAAATAGGCCGATGCCCCGGGCACGGAGACCAGCGCGGCCGATAGCAAACCGGCAATGGATGACTCGCAAACGGCCAAGGTTTGGTTGCCTTGTTTTAGCAACTCGCCCACGGGCTTGCCTAATGTTAGTAGCGAATGCATAGGTGCTCCTTTTAGGGCCCCGAACTTCTGTTGAATGTGGGGCAGCTTGTTAAATTGTTATTGTTGCTTATCGGCACCATACTGAGAACCTCAGCCTGCTATATCAATAGGAGCCTACTATAAAACAAGAGCACTCTGCTTGATGATAGCGTTAAGCGAGGTCAATGGGCTCGACCTTATGGTCAATAGCCTGATTGCCCTCGCGCTCGTCCTCGCCCCTGTCACCATGTGGCACGCGCTGCTCTATAAGCGCGATCCCCGCGCTGCGATGGGCTGGATCGGCGTCTGTTTGTTGTTCCCCATTATTGGCCCGGCCCTGTATTTTTTGTTTGGTATTAACCGCGTTCACCACCGGGCTCAGCTGTGGCGGGATGGTGCCCACCAGCGCCGCTTTGTCGACTTCGAGCGGGGTGAAGAACCCCTGTCTGAGATACCTTGCTATGGCAAGGTGCAAAACGAATTTAGCCCACTAATTCGTGCTACCTATGCGCTCACGGGCTTACCCTTGCTGGAGGGGAATCGAGTGGTGATTTTACGCAATGGTGAGCAGGCCTTTCCCGCGATGTTAGATGCCATCAACGGGGCGGAGAGGAGCGTCGATTTAAGTACCTATATTTTTGAAAGTAATGCTTCGGGTGGGGCATTTGCAGAGGCCCTTTACGGCGCCCAAAGTCGCGGTGCCGCGGTGAGGGTGATTGTCGATGGCATGGGTGATCTCTACTCCTGGCCGCGGATTAGCAGCCGCTTGCGTCGTCGCGGTATCCGTGTCGAGCGCTTTCACCCACCTCGTTTAATGCCGGTGTTGCCGGGTTTTAACCTGCGCAACCATCGAAAATTATTGCTGGTCGATGGCCAAATAGCCTTTACCGGTGGCATGAACCTGGGTGACCGGCATCTTGTCGCAGAAAGTGCGAACAAAAAAAAGACGGCCGATATTCACTTTCAGTTTCAAGGCCCCATCGTCGCCCAGCTGACGGCTGGCTTTACTCAAACCTGGCAGTTGGCAAGTGGTAGAGTAGTGAAAGCAGGCAGTACTGAGCCTAGTGAGTGCGGTGACAGTCGCTGTCGGGTGATTGTCGATGGGCCGGATATGAACCTCGACAAACTCAGCCATGTGCTCATGGCGGCGATAGCACAGGCCAAGTCGTCGATTCGCATCATGACACCCTATTTTTTGCCGCCGCGAGAAATGCTGACGGCCCTGCAAACAGCCGCCTTGCGCGGTGTGGTGGTGACGCTGGTACTACCGGAGAAAAACAATTTGCCCTACGTCCATTGGGCCATGCGTAACATGCTTTGGGAACTGCTTTACTACAATGTCAGGGTTGTCTACCAGGCCCCGCCCTTTAACCACAGCAAGTTGTTTTTGGTGGATGGGCAGTATTTACTGATTGGCTCGGCTAATCTTGACTCCCGTAGCCTGCGTTTAAACTATGAGCTCAGTGTTGAAATATATGACCCACTGCTGGCCGTAGAGTTGGAACAGGAGTTTGAACGGAGGGTCGCCGGCGGAGTGGAGTTAGGCCTGTCTGATCTGGATGGTCGCTCGCTGCTGTCACGGAGCCGAGACGCCCTTTGCTGGCTTTTTTCGCCGTATTTGTAGTTTCCGCCCAGGCTTAAATTACTATCGCGAGAGGGAAATATGCTTGTTTTTGGGGTATGGATATTAGTAAGTGTTAGAGAGTACACACCTTCTGAAGAGGGGGGCTGTTAGAATCACCCAGTTGTGCTCAGTGAGTCAATTGACGGTGAGAGTAAAGGGCGATGATCGAAGAAGAAGAAAAAAAACTGTTTCGTGAGTTCGTCGGTGATGTTGAGCCCGTCACCCAGCTTGGGCTTGGCTTGAAAATTCTGGTGGATAGAAATAGTCCGACACTAGTGTCGCGGCGCATGGCAGCTGTCAAAGTGAGTGAGAATGAGGATGATTTCCTTCCAGGAGCAGAGCATGTACCTCGGGTCAAGGCTCTCGACACCCTATCCTTTAAACGGGATGGGGTTCAGCACGGTGTTTTTCGTCACTTAAAGCAGGGCCGCTATAGCGTTGAGTCGAGTTTGGATTTACACCGTCTAACGGTCGTGCAAGCGCGAATAGAAGTACTGCATTTTGTCCGTGATTGTGTCGCTCACAATATTCGCTGTGGCTCAATTACCCACGGCAAAGGTGAGCACAGGGAAAACCCGGCACTGTTGAAAAGTTGTGTCAATTATTGGTTGCCACAGCTGCCGGAGGTTCTGGCCTTCCACAGCGCGCCTCGGCACAGTGGTGGTTTGGGTGCGACATTAATTTTGCTACGCAAAAGTGAAGAAAAAAAGGCCGCGAATCGCATGAAATTCCCTGAGCCGAAACCTTTGTGAGGGCGGGTGCATTGATGAAAGTAGTTAAAAAATGTGAGTCACTGTAATGACCGGATATTGCAGGGGCTGACATGCAAAAAATGAGCGACGCTAATACAGCGGTTGCGGCATTGGCTTTTGACGCCGGCCAGCCGTCTGTTATCGCTGATGCGACACGGAAAATAATCAAGGTCAATCCGGCATTTTTAAAGCTGACGGGCTTTCCTGCCGATATGTTGATTGGCTCGACACTGGATGAGCTCTATGTCGAGCAGGAAGATATAGGCTTTCTCGATTTCCTACACTCGTGTGCTGGGGACGATTCGCCCAGCGATGAAGCGGTGAATAGCTATACGGGAAAAACCCTGCGTGATACCTGGGATGGTCGGCATATTGAGTTGGTGGAAACACTGGCACACCTTCCCAGCCAAGAAGATGATCCGGGGCACTATCTTGTGAACTGTCAGGAAATCGGTGGTTTGATACCCAAAATCATTGTTGCTCCGGAATCGGAAAAATCTTTTCGCCAGCTTATTGACTCTTTGCCGGAGGCGGCAGTGGTGCTAGACGGCGGCCATATCGAGGCCTGTAATGAGCAGTTTGCCCGCCTTTCTCAGCGTGACAAGAATGAACTGGTGGGTTTGCCCATTACCGAATTGTCGATGGACGTGCAAAGTGACGGCATAGAGGCCGTTGAAAAGTTAAACCGTGTTTTATCAGCGCTCGAAAGGGGGCGTATTGGTACCATTGAGTGGTTGCTTTGCTTGCCCAATGGCGAGCCCCGCGAAGTGGAGGTGAGCTTTAGCGGTTTTGATTACTACGGCAGGCGGCTGACGTTTGCCAATGTTCGGGATATTACCGATCGCAAGCGCATGGAACTCGAGCGACAGGGCCTACTGGATGAACTGGCACACAAGGAGCAAATGACACGCCTGGCCACCAAGGCGGGTGGCATTGTCATTTGGGAAGCCGATATTTCCACGGATAAAATGTCCTGGTCTGATGGTGCTAGCCAGTTATTCGGGCTGTCTGATGAGGCGCTGCCAACCAGTTTTAATGGCCTGCGCAGTCTCGTGTTCGAGGATGACGTGGAATTACTGGTGACGGTGCTTGAGGATATTGGCGCTGGCCGACCCTTTGAAATGGAGAGTCGTTTTCAGCGACCACAGGGGGATCTGCTCTGGCTACGAACTCAGGGCCAGGTGGAATGCGATAGCAATGAGCGGCCCGTCATGGTGCGTGCAGCCGTGTCCAATATCACGGAGTACAAAAATGCCCAGCAAGAAATCAGCCGCCTGGCCTATTACGACCCACTGACAAAACTGGCCAATCGCCGTTTGTTGCTGGATAGGCTGCACCAGTATTGCGCATCATCGAAAAGAAACGCCACCAGTGGCGCGGTGTTTTATCTCGATCTGGATCGCTTCAAGTTACTCAATGACAGCCTGGGCCATGCCAGTGGCGATATTTTATTGATAGAAGTGGCGCGGCGATTGTTGGATGTTTTTCGTACCGATGACACCGTTGCTCGTATCGGCGGCGATGAGTTTGTGGTGGTGGTGCCGATTATTGCCGGGGGTGCCCATATGGTGGCTCACAAGGCGCGAGTGATTGCCGACAAGTTGCGCGCAACACTGGCCGATGACTATATTATCAATGGCCTCAATTACCATATGTCGTCCAGTATTGGCCTGGCGGTTTTCCCCCAGGACGGCGATACGGCGGAAAAGGTGATACAAAATGCCGATGTTGCGATGTATCAGGCAAAGCAAAATGGTCGTAATGCGGTGGCTTTTTATCGCGCCGAGCAGCAGCAAGACGCCGACAAACGCGTGCTTATCGAGCAGGATTTACGCCATGCCATTAAGCAACAGGAGTTTGAATTATATTATCAACCCAAGGTAGACAGCGCGGGACAGCCCTTGGGGGCGGAAGCTCTTATTCGTTGGCAACATGCCGATAAGGGCATGATTCCGCCGGTTGAGTTTATCGGTATTGCCGAGGAGACGGGCTTGATTGTCGACATTGGACAATGGGTGATGGAGGCGACCTGTGCCCAGTTAAAAACTTGGCAAGATACGGCTTGTTTAAAGCAGGGTTTTAGCGTCTCGGTGAATATTAGTCCCGTACAATTTAGGCGCAAAGACTTCGTCTTCAGTATAGAGGATGTTATTCAGCGCAATAATGTGCTCCCGGAAAGTATCATGCTAGAAATTACCGAGGGCATGTTAATAGAAGATATTGATGAAACCGTCGAAAAGCTCAATCAATTAAAACAATTGGGTGTGAAGATAGCCATTGACGACTTTGGCACGGGTTACTCCTCCCTGTATTATTTGAAACGCCTGCCCCTCGATGAAATAAAAATTGATAAGACCTACGTGCGTAATATTATTAGCGACAAAGATGATGCGGCCATTGTAAAAACAATTATGGATATTGCCCGTCACTTCTCTCTGAGTCCTGTTGCTGAAGGTGTCGAAAACAGTGAGCAGGCCAGTTTTTTACATGCCATCGGTTGTCAGATATTCCAGGGTTTTCTCTATTCCAGGCCCGTGCCTGCGAGTGAATTTAGCGCTAAATATTTTTGATTGAGCACGGTTTCTAAAACAAAAAATAGTAAAGTTATTGGCGGGATGAAGGGCCTTTGTCTAAGCTCTGGGTAGTGGCGAATGCTCAATCAAGGGTGCGCGCACTATCCGATTCCGGCGCGGTTTTTTGCTCGGGCTGGTGTTGAAATGATTGGCTTAGAGGATTTCATGATGCCCGGACATATCTATAAGCATATCGAAGTGACAGGTAGCTCGACCACAGGTACTGACGACGCGATCAGCGCAGCCATCGCGGAAGCGACTAAGACAATTAAGCATTTACACTGGTTTCAAGTGGTTGAGAGTCGCGGTTATATCGAAGATGGAAAAGTAAAACATTGGCAGGCTACCATCAAAGTCGGTTTCCGCCTCGACCATTAATTCCCAGGCGCTCGAGCTGTACCGCGGGCTTACAGGCGGTAGGCCAGGGCTTCGTGCAGGTGTTGGTTTTGGATTTCATCCTGGTTTTCAATATCGGCAATGGTACGAGCAACTTTCAATACCCGGTGAAAGCCACGAGCCGAAAGATCCAAACGTTCAATGGCCGTGTTCATCATTTCACGCTGCTCCCCGTTGAGCCGGCAGAACTGATCCAGTTGTTTGCGAGATAGTTGGGCGTTGAGGCTGGCTTGGCGAAGCTGTTGTTTTTGTCTCGCCGCGACCACGCGCTCGCGTATGCATGTACTACTTTCTGTCGCTGGCTTGGTGGCCGTTAACTCGCGGTGAGGTACGCGGGGTACATGGACTTGAAGGTCTATTCTATCCAGTAGTGGCCCCGATATTTTATCCCGGTAACGATTGACTACACCGGGAGTACAGCTGCAGCGCTGCTCGCCGAAATAGCCACAGGGGCAGGGGTTCATTGCCGCGATCAGCATAAAATTGGCGGGATACTCGATGCTTGTCTGCGCCCTGGCTATCAATATTGAGCCCGATTCCAGGGGCTCTCTTAGTACCTCTAGAACCTTGCGAGGGAATTCCGGTAATTCATCGAGAAAGAGTACGCCGTGGTGGGCCTTAGACACTTCACCTGGGCGGGGCGAGCTGCCGCCGCCGACCAATGATACGCTCGATGCGGTGTGGTGTGGAGAGCGGAAGGGGCGTTCAAAAAAATTAGTTCGAGTTTGATCATTACTCACCGAGTAGATGGCGGCAACTTCCAGGGCATCACTTTCGTCGAGGGGCGGTAATATACTGGCTAGGCGACTGGCTAGCATGGTTTTTCCCGTTCCGGGAGGGCCGCTAAAGAGTAGGTTGTGGGCGCCGGCGGCGGCAATCTCCAGTGCGCGCTTGGCCTGGTGCTGACCAATCACTTCATTGATGTCTGCGGTGAGGGGGAATTCAGTTTCTTGATAGTGACTTTGCAGAGGCAAAGTCTCCCTACCCTGTAAATGAGCGCAAACTTCCAGGAGGTGCTGGGCGGTGCAAACGGCAGTCTTGCTCGCGAGGGCTGCCTCGCGGCCGTTGGCCTGGGGCAATATCATCTTGCGCTGGTTTTTACCGCAGGCAAGAGCGCTCGGCAAAATACCATCGACGGGTCTCAGCTCGCCAGAAAGAGCCAGTTCACCAATAAATTCGTGCTCTTTTAGTATGTCTAGTGGCAGTTGTCCCGAGGCGGCGAGTATGCCCAGTGCTATGGGTAGGTCAAAGCGACCACCTTCCTTGGGTAGGTCGGCGGGGGCCAGGTTGATGGTGATGCGCCGTGCGGGAAATTCGAAGTGACTGTTTAGCAAGGCGCTGCGTACCCTGTCCTTGCTTTCCTTTACCGCCGCTTCAGGCAAGCCAACGATACTGAGACTGGGTAGACCGTTGGAGAGGTGGACTTCCACCGTGACCAATGGTGCGCTAATGCCAGATTTTGCCCGTGTGTAAATGACGGCCAGTGACATAGATCTTCCTTGATGGCACAGAACGACTCTTTTAGCAGATAGTTATCACCAATGAAAGCACAGGTAGATAGAAGAGGGCTGTTGCTATTGTCTGGTGGTGGTTTTTACGATGTAGCGGCGGCTGGGTTTATACGATAGGTCCTTCATGGAGTCCTTATTAGCCACCATGGTGGTCTTTTGGGTGTGAGCAATTTAAAAAAATGTGATGGTTCACTCTAAGTTCTTGTGCGCAGGGCTTATTTCTTGCATTCTATGGACGGAAGGTGAATTTTTTGGCACAGGCAATACGTTCTACGTCATAAGGTTTTTTTTGGGGCTTTCACTGCCTACTTAAAGACCGTATGGGCTGTTGGGGTAGGAGTTGAGTAGGTTTTTTTCCAATGGATTGGGCTCGCCTTGAGGAAGGGGCAATCGCGGGTCACCTCAATTCACTGGACATTTAAAATACGCATGAATACTAATAACATTTGAGTAAAGCAGGAGAGTAAGCATGAAAATGATCACTGCAGTCATCAAGCCCTTTAAGCTGGATGATGTTCGCGAAGCACTGGCCGATATTGGTGTACAGGGCTTAACCGTGACAGAAGTTAAGGGTTTTGGCCGGCAGAAAGGCCATACGGAACTCTATCGAGGTGCCGAATATGTTGTTGATTTCCTACCCAAGGTAAAGGCTGAGGTGGCCGTTACCGATGAAATGGTAGATAGCACCGTTGAGGCGATAGTCAATGCCGCGCAAACCGGCAAAATTGGCGACGGTAAAATCTTCATCTCTGACCTGGGTGAGGTCATTCGCATTCGTACCGGTGAAACGGGTAACGAAGCGGTTTAAATAAACAACTATTTATCAGATTAGATTGATTGAGGGGAAAACAATGGAAAGCGATATCGTTGAAATTAAGTATGCGCTGGACACCTTTTATTTTTTGGTGTGTGGCGCTTTGGTCATGTGGATGGCCGCTGGTTTCACCATGCTCGAATCGGGCCTGGTGAGAGCGAAAAATACCACAGAAATTTTAACCAAGAACGTGGCGCTTTACGCCGTGTCCTGTGTGATGTACCTGCTGATGGGCTATACCATCATGTATGGCGGCTCGGAGGGTGGTTATCTACCCGATAGCTGGTTTGGCAATAGCATTGCCAACGCTAGTGCCGAGGAGGTGCTGGCCGGTGCGGCAGCGGATGCCAGTGATTACACCTATTACTCGGGTGCATCCGACTTTTTCTTCCAGGTGGTCTTTGTTGCCACGGCGATGTCAATTGTCTCCGGTGCGGTCGCTGAGCGTATGAAGCTCTGGTCATTCCTGGCCTTTGCCGTTGTGATGACGGGTGTTATTTACCCCCTACAGGGTATGTGGAAGTGGGGCGGCGGTTTCCTCAATGAAGCGGGCTTTCTCGACTTTGCCGGTTCCGGTGTGGTGCATATGACCGGCGCTGCTGCGGCACTCGCTGCCGTTATCTTGCTCGGCGCGCGCAAGGGAAAATACCGCGAAGACGGCTCAGTTAACCCCATCCCCGGTGCCAATATGCCAATGGCGGCCCTCGGTATGTTCATTCTCTGGGTGGGCTGGTTTGGTTTTAACGGCGGCTCAGAGTTAAAAATATCCGATATTGGTGAGGCCAATGCGGTTGCTGATATCTTCGTCAATACCAACGCTGCGGCTTGCGGTGGCTTGATCGCCGCTCTGATTACCGCTCGCTTGCTGTTTGGCAAGGCGGATTTAACCATGGCCATTAACGGCGCACTGGCTGGTTTGGTGGCGATTACGGCTGAACCGCTGACTGCCGGACCCATGCTCTCGACAGTGATCGGTTTAATCGGTGGTGTCCTCGTGGTTTTCTCCGTGGTTACCTTTGATAAATTGAAGATTGATGACCCGGTTGGTGCAATTTCCGTTCACGGTGTTGTCGGTGTTTGGGGCTTGTTGGCCGTTTGTTGGTCCAACCCAGATGCAACTCTCTCCGCTCAGTTAATGGGCATTGGGGTGATCTTTGCCTGGGTCTTTGGTGCTAGCTTACTGGTGTGGGTTGTCCTGAAAGCATTGTGCGGTATTCGCGTCAGCGAAGAAGAGGAATACGAAGGTGTTGATATCTCCGAGTGTGGTATGGAAGCCTACCCAGAGTTTGTTACTAGTACGAAATAATAAGCCTTGATTTAAGGCCTGGAACAACAAAAAAGGGAGCTTAGCTCCCTTTTTTGTTGTTGGCTAAAAGTGTACTGTTGAGACTAGGAAGAAGATGAAGGGAAGACTCTATGAAGCTAATTACCGCAGTGATAAAACCATTTAAATTGGATGATGTTCGACAGGCTTTGGCCGATGTCGGTGTGCAAGGTATTACGGTTACGGAAGTAAAAGGCTTTGGCCGCCAGAAGGGGCATACCGAGCTTTATCGCGGCGCGGAGTATGTGGTGGATTTTTTGCCGAAAGTGAAGTTGGAGGCCGCTGTCGATGGCGATATGGTCGATAGCGTCATCGATGCGATTTTGAAATCTGCCAATACGGGAAAAATTGGCGACGGCAAAATTTTTATTAGCTCACTGGATGAGGTAGTGCGTATCCGCACCGGTGAAACGGGTTCCGACGCCGTTTAGACAATTTGCTGCAAGCACCGTATAAGCCTGGGTTGAGTTCATGTCCCGGGCTTTTTTTTGTTTCGAGAGTGGGCCCTTGGGTGGGCGCGGTCATAGGTGAGGGCCAGGTGCTGGAAGTCCAGGTGGGTATAAACCTGGGTGGTCGACAGGTTGGCGTGTCCGAGTAAGTCTTGAACCCCACGTAAATCTCCACTCGACTCCAGCATATGACTGGCAAAGGAATGGCGCAACATATGGGGGTGAACTGGTTGGCGGATACCCTGTTGCCGGCCAATTTTTTGTACACGCTGTTGAATGGCCCGGTGGCTGATACGCCTGCCCCGCTGGCTGACAAATAGCGCCTTTTCACTCTCTAGCGCCTTTTCGCCCCGTACCTTTAGCCATAGTTCAATGGCGCTCAGGGCATAGCTGCCGACGGGAATAAGACGCATGTTGTTGCCCTTGCCGGTGACAGTTACCGTGGCTTCTTGAAAATGTATGGCGTCGATATCGACATTGGCGATTTCTGCCAGGCGCAGTCCGGATGAATACAGTAATTCGAGCAGCGCGCGGTCGCGGAGGGAGTGCCAGTCATCGGTACTAATGTTCACTAGCTGGCAGGTTTGGTCGGCATCCATCAGCTTGGGCAGTTTTTTCGCCCTTGTCGGTGCCTGCAGACCGTTGGCAGGGTTATGGCTTAGCCATTTTTGTTGCAGGGCATAGCGAAAAAAAGTGCGCAGTGATGATAGCCAGCGCTGGAGGCTGGCATTGGCGAGACCGCTTTTATGCAGTGTCGCCAATGCACTGCGGATGTGTTGGCTATCAATATCTTTGAGACTTACCACTGCCTGCTCTGCCAATAGTGATTGTAGGCGGTGCAGGTCGCGCAGATAGCTCCTGGTGGTCAGTGGTGAGAGATTTTTGGCCCGGGTGTATCGGGTAAAGCTAGTTAGTTGCGCGTCATCGGGAACCTTTGCCATGGTGGCCTCAGCTCATTTTTGCGGCGCTGCGATAGCTTGTACGCTGGCTACCTGGGCCACCATCGAAGGTAAAATGCGATTTAGGACTTCGGCGATATAGCTGAGGAAAAGCGTGCCCATGCTACTTTTGTAATACAGTGGGTCGGAGCTGCCAATGGCGAGAATACCAAAGGTGTTGCCGTTGTTGAGAGGCACGACGGCAACCGATTTAATGGCGTTTGCCCGGCCATCAAACAGGAAGGCCAGCTCTTCGTCACGCAGCACGCCACAGGTGGCGCGATTGCTACGTAGTAGGCCGCCAATGGCCTGGGTGCCCTGGGCGAGACTGATTACCTTGGCTGGCGTTGCTAGGCTCTTATCGGCATCAAATAGAATGAGTTGATGGTATTCAATCTTAAAGTCGTTTTTCAGACTGTCGTAGAGGGTGTCGATAGCCCTCGTTAGACTGCTGGTCTCGAGTAGGCTGAGCACCAGGCGCTTGGTTTTTTCAAACAACTTATCGTTGGTTCCCGCTGTTTCGAGTAGCTTGCTCAAACGGGAGCGCATTTCCAGATTGCGCTCGCGCAAGACACTTAGCTGGCGCTCGATAAGGGATATCGCCTTACCACTTTCGTGGGGCAGTTCCAGGGATTCCAGTAACTCGGGGTGGCGTCCAAAAAAGTCCGTTTCTGTAGCGAGGAATGCACACACCTGCTTTTCAGTGATCGAGTGCCCGGCTTGTGTGCCAGGCTTATCATTGGTACTCATAGGCGAATGCGCCCCTGATAAACGGTTGTCGCCGGGCCTGTGACTGACACCGGCTGGTTTTCGCCCTGCCAGATGATAGTTAGACTACCGCCCGGCAAGTTGACTTTGACGGGAGAGTCTAGCAGATCTTGCGCAATACCAGCTACCGCTGCCGCACAGGCGCCGCTACCGCAGGCTTGGGTTTCGCCAGCGCCGCGCTCGTATACCCTCAGGTTGATTTCATGGCGGCTCAGAATTTCCATAAAGCCGACATTGACTCGTTCCGGGAAGCGGCTATGACTTTCGAGCAGTGAGCCAAGCTCGTCAATGGGGGCCTGTTGAATGTTGGCAACTCGCAATACGGCATGAGGGTTGCCGAGGGATAGGGCAGCAATCTCGAGACACTGCCCAGCGGCTTCAAGGGGGTAGGTCAGTGCAGGCTGGTCAGCTGTGAAAGGTATTTGCGAGGGTTCGAAGTTGGGTATGCCCAAGGTGGCGGTATAGCTCTGTTTGTTGTCAATACTCAATTGTAGCGTGCCGGCGTGGGTTTCGACGCTAAGCAGTGACTTACCAGTGAGTCGCCTGTCGCGGACGAATTTGGCGAAGCAGCGCGCGCCATTGCCGCACTGAGAGACTTCACTACCGTCGGCATTAAAAATACGGTATTTAAAATCGACATCGGGGCGGCTGGGCGGCTCAACCAGTAAAATTTGATCACAGCCGATGCCGGTGTTGCGGTCGGCGAGGCGGCGAGCGAGCTTGTCGCTCATTGTCACGGCCTGGGTCACGGCGTCGATGACTACAAAATCATTACCGAGGCCGTGCATTTTGGTGAAGCGAATATACATTCAGTGGTTGTCCGGCAGCAGAGATTCACCGCGCATTAAATCGGCCCTCGACTCACGAGTTTTAATGACGTGGCTGTCGCAGTCATCAACCATGATTTCCACCGCTCGGGGGCGACTGTTGTAATTTGAACTCATCGACATACCGTAGGCACCGCAGGAGTGAATGCACAGCAGGTCGCCCTCGGCAATGGCCAGGGAGCGCTGCTTACCGAGGAAGTCGCCGGTTTCACAGACCGGGCCGACGATGTCATAAACTACTGCTTTGGCCTGCTTGTTATCACTGACCGTTTCAATATCGAGCCAGGCCTCATAGAGGGCGGGGCGCAGCATGTCATTCATGGCGGCATCGACAATGGCAAAATTCTTGTCGCCGGCTGCTTTAAGATATTCGACCTTGGTGAGTAGAACGCCGGCATTGGCGACGATGGAGCGACCGGGTTCGAGGATGAGCCGCAGATTTCGAGCGCCGAGGCGCTGGCGGATGGCCTGAATATAGTCGCCGATGGCCGGGGGGTGTTCGTCCTGATAGCGCACGCCGAGCCCGCCGCCGAGATCTAAATGCTCAATGGCAATGCCGACCTCGGAGAGGCGATCAATGAGCAGAAGAACTCTATCCATGGCATCGATAAAGGGGGCGATTTCGGTGAGTTGCGAACCAATATGACAGTCGACACCTTTAATGCTGAGGTGGGAGAGCGATGCGGCTCGTTGGTAGACTTCGACAACAGCGTCGATTTCAATGCCAAACTTGTTTTCTTTGAGCCCGGTGGAAATATAGGGGTGGGTGCCAGCGTCGACATCGGGGTTCACCCGAATTGAAATGGGCGCGACGATGTCGAGGCCTTGGGCGATGTGCTGGATGCGCTCCAGTTCTGCAGTCGATTCAACATTGAAGCAGTGAATGCCAGTTCGTAGGGCCAGGGTGATTTCTTCGTGACTCTTGCCGACACCGGAAAAAACAATATTTTGTGGTAGGCCGCCGGCAGCCAGGACGCGCTCCAGCTCGCCGCCGGAAACAATGTCAAAGCCGGCACCCAATTTTGCTAGCAGGTTGAGAATGGCGAGACTGCAGTTGGCCTTTACTGCATAGCAAATCAGGTGGGACTGTTCGCCCATGGCTTGTTGATAGGCCAGGAACTGCTCACTAATGGCGGCCTTTGAATAGATGTAGGCCGGTGTGCCGTGCTCGGCAGCGAGATCGGCGAGAGCGACATTGTCGATATGGAGCTGGCCATTGCGGCGTTGAAAGTGGCTCATTCGTTTTCGCTGTCCTCAGCCGGGATTGGCGCTTCACTTTGTCGTTCGATAGCTGGCGGCGGAATATACAGAGCACCCTTATTGCCACAGGCATTGAGTGTAGAGATTGCCAATAAAAGTAGGGGCAATAAAAGGAAAATACGGCGGTAGGCAATGGCAGTCATTGGTAATCATTTGTCCAGTCAGCGGAGGGCAAGTATAGCGGTTCACTGTACTTGCCCTCAATATTAGCGCGTCAAATTTGGCGCGTATTCCACTTAGAAATTCTTACTTTGTTCTTCAAGTTGTTGGTGGGCTCGGGCGACGGCAAGGGTAACCTGTTGTGGTGCGGTGCCGCCAATATGCTTGCGTGCGGCAACGGAGCCTTCAAGGGTTAGTACATCAAAGACGTCGTTGGCAATCATGTCGCCGAATTTTTGCAGTTCGCCGAGGGACATTTCCGACAGGTCTTTGCCGCTCTCAATGCCGTAGGCGACTGCACTGCCGACGATTTCGTGGGCGTCGCGGAAGGGCACGTCTTTGCCCACCAAGTAGTCGGCGAGATCGGTGGCAGTGGAGAAGCCGCGCCGCGCCGCCTCGTACATCTTTTCTTTTTTCACTGTGATGGCAGGCACCATATCGGCAAAGGCGCGCAGGCAGTCGCGCACGGTATCGACACTGTCGAATAGGGGCTCTTTGTCTTCCTGGTTGTCTTTATTGTAGGCCAGGGGCTGGGACTTCATCAGGGTCAGCAGGCTAATCAGGTGGCCGTGGGTACGCCCGGTTTTACCGCGTACTAACTCGGGAACATCCGGGTTCTTCTTTTGCGGCATGATGGATGAGCCTGTGCAAAAGCGGTCGGGCAGGTCGATAAAATCAAATTGTGCCGATGCCCAGAGCACGAGTTCTTCGGAAGCCCGCGAGAGGTGGGTCATCAACAGGCTGGCAAAGGCGCAGAACTCGATGGCGAAGTCCCGGTCGCTGACCGAGTCGAGGCTGTTGGCGGTGGGGCCATCGAAATTGAGCAGTTTGGCGGTGTACTCCCGGTCAATGGGGTAGGTAGTGCCGGCAAGTGCTGCGGAGCCCAGTGGTGATTGGTTGAGCCGTTTTTTACAGTCGGCCAGACGTCCCTGGTCGCGTACTAGCATTTCGTACCAGGCCAGTAAATGGTGGCCAAAGGTCACTGGTTGAGCCGTTTGCAGGTGAGTGAAGCCGGGCATTATGGTGCTGGCTTCGCGTTCGGCAATATACAACAGGCCCTCTTGCAGGCGATGTAGTTCGCGCTGAATGGTGGTTATTTCGGCGCGTAACCAGAGGCGGATATCCGTCGCTACCTGGTCATTGCGCGAGCGTCCCGTGTGTAGCTTCTTGCCGGTGATGCCAATTTTGGCAGTCAGCGCCGCCTCGATATTCATGTGTACATCTTCAAGGGCAATCGACCACTCAAAGGCACCAGCTTCTATATCGGCTTGAATTTCTTCGAGTCCGGTTTTAATTTGCTGGTGTTCTTGCTCGGTGAGAATACCAACGCGGGTTAGCATTGCCGCGTGGGCCTGGGAGCCCTCAATATCTTGTTTATAAAGGCGCTGGTCAAAATTTACCGAGGCGGTGAAGCGGGCAACGAAGGCGTCGGTGGGCTCGCTAAAACGACCGCCCCAGGACTGGTTGGATGATTTTTTGTCGCTCATTGTGACCTCTGTTGACAGTTATTGGCACGCCTGCCCACGGCATAGGGTGCCTGTTGTGTAAAAATGGCGCATTATAGCTAATTCAACGAATACGCTGGGTAAGAAAGCTGAAACTAGGTCGAAGTAAAAATAAACCGGACGCTGGCCTGGTGCCAACATCACTCAGGCCTGAGCTCCCCAAGGATATTATTGGGCGCAGTGCTAGCTGTTTTGGCGTGCTACTAATTGGTCAGTTTTTGTTTGTGGTGATGTCATGGCTGGCTGGCGGCCCGTCGCTGGTCGGCTGGTCTGTGTTGGCCCAGGTGTGCCTGACTGCGCTATTCGTTTCGGCGGCTGTCGGATTGTTGGTCTGGCTTGTCGAACGCATGGCGTGGACAGCCTTTAGCGACAATGAGGCTGTGCTGAGTTATGCGGTGATGGTTGCGGTACTGGTGATGGCTGTATTGGCCATTCAGATTAGCCTGGTCGTTATGTTTGAACCGCTATTCCAGCGCTTTAAGCTGGCTGAGGGGATCGTACTTGCTTTAGTTTTAAGTGCCATGCTACTGCGCTATTTACACTTGGCCCGCCAGGTCAAGATGCTGCATGGACTGGCGGAGGCCTCGCGAATTCAGGAGTTACAGGCGCGCATACGCCCGCATTTTTTGTTTAACAGTATGAATATGGTTGCCAGCCTGATTGCCGTTGACCCAGAAAAGGCTGAGCAGGTGGTGGTCGATTTGGCTGACCTGTTCCGGCGGGTGCTGGATGATGCCCATACCCTGGTGCCTATGCGCGAAGAGCTGGCCCTGTGCCGCAGTTATCTGGCGCTGGAAAAATTGCGCTTGGGAGAGCGCCTGCAAACGGAATGGGAAATAGGAGATTACGGAGATGTGGAAATCCCCAGCCTGACCTTGCAACCGGTTCTGGAGAATGCCGTTTATCACGGCATTCAGTTATTACCGGAAGGTGGGCTGATTAAAATCAGTGTCAAACGGGTCAATGAGCGTTTGATTTTGACGGTAGGCAATCCTCGCAGCCAAAGAATGCAGCATAACAAGGGCAGTAAAATGGCCATTGACAATGTGCAAAAGCGACTTGTTGCACATTTCGGGCCGACTGCTGTGGTGCGTGCGGAGAGAATGGATAATCATTACATCACACATATAAACTTCCCGCTGGGGGAGTGAGATTTTTATGAATGTTTTGATCGTTGATGATGAGCCCCTGGCGCGCGACCGCCTACAGCGCATGGTTGCCGCGATGCCGGATTTTAATGTCGTCGCCATGGCTGAAAATGGTCAGCAGGCAATTCAGTGTGCCCGTGAGTCAAACCCCGATGTGGTGTTGATGGACGTGCGCATGCCCGGAATGGATGGTATTGCGGCGGCTCAGCACTTGGCCGAATTAGAGCCCCCTCCGGCAGTTATTTTCTGTACCGCCTATGAAGACTATGCGATAGAGGCCTTTTCATCCCAGGCCATTGGTTATTTGTTAAAGCCGGTAAAGCAGGCGGACCTGGACGCGGCGTTGGGTCGAACTGGGCGTGTTAACAAGGCCCAGCTTAACAGCCTGCAAGATACAGTCGTTATTGGTGAGGGCGGGCGCACTCACCTGGCGTCGAAAAACAGAGGTGAGATAGACCTCATTCCAATTAGCGATGTTCGCCTTTTTCAGGCCGATCACAAATATGTGACCGCCTACCACACAGGTGGTGAGGCCTTGCTGGATGATACCTTGAAGGAGCTGGAAGGCGAATTTGAGGGGCGCTTTGTGCGTATCCATCGCAATGCGCTAGTCTCGGTACTACACATTGAAGGCCTGGAGCGAGACAGTGAGGGCCACTGCTTTGTGCGCCTAAAAGAGCTGGATATCAAGCCCCAGGTGAGCCGTCGCCATATTACCTCGGTGCGTCGTTTGCTTGAGCAAATCTGATAAGTAGGGTCCCGTTCGCTTTTTTGTTTCTCAACAACTTCCTTGTTGGCCGCTGTCGGGTCGAGTCGCGGTGGCTATTCTCGTCGCCCCTAGCTAATTTAGTGTCTCGCATCTGTTAATATTATGGGCCTTAATACCTCGTTCGTTTTGGCGCGGGTATTTTGATAGTAATCCGTTCCTCAACGAATGAGTGAGTCCATGCCTATTTTGCGTATCGCCACCCGAAAAAGTCCCCTGGCCCTGTGGCAGGCGCACTTTGTTCGGGATGCCTTGATGCAGGCCCATGCGGGGCTTAGTGTAGAAATCATAGGTATGACCACTCAGGGCGATAAGATTCTCGATACGCCACTGGCTAAAATTGGCGGTAAGGGGCTCTTTGTTAAAGAACTCGAAGTCGCATTACTGGAGGGGCGGGCCGATATTGCGGTGCATTCGATGAAGGATGTGCCAATGGCCCTGCCACCGGGTCTGGTTCTGCCGGTGATCTGCGAGCGGGAAGACCCTCGTGATGCCTTCGTCTCCAATCACTTCCGCAGTATTGATGAGTTGCCCACGGGTGCCCGCGTCGGCACCAGTAGCATGCGGCGCCAATGCCAACTGATGGAAAGTTATCCCCAACTCGACGTGCTTGATTTGCGGGGTAACGTCAACACCCGCCTGGCACGACTGGATGCGGCTGAGTATGACGGTATTATTCTGGCGACTGCGGGTTTACTACGGCTTGATATGGCCGATAGAATTACCCAACGCATCCCTGTGAGCCAGTCATTGCCAGCTGGGGGGCAGGGTGCGGTAGGTATAGAGTGCCGCGCCGCTGATGAGCAAACACAGAGTTTATTAAGCGTCCTACACCACCCGGATACCGCTGCTCGAGTAGCCGCCGAAAGGGCAGTCAATCGTGAGCTGGAGGGGGGCTGCCAGGTGCCAATAGCCTGTTATGCCGAACTGAGTGCTGATCAACTCTACCTCCGGGCTCTGGTGGGTTCGCTCGATGGCAGTGTGATGTTGCGTGAGGACATCACCGGCGCTATAGAATCTGCCGAGCAACTCGGTATTGAGCTAGCTCGGCGTCTATTGGCACGAGGAGCGGATAAAATCCTCTCGGCCATTACGGCACCCTGATATGCCGGCCCTGAGCGGTCGGCATATTCTTAGCCTGCGCGCGAGTTCAGCGCCTTATACCTTCGATCAAACCGCCGGGGCGCCTCTCGCGGGATTCCAAAAGCAAGATTCCTTAATGGCTCGCCTTGCAAGGTTGGGCGCTATCTGCCACCACTACCCGGTCATCAAAATCGAGGCGGTAGGGGCTGATAATGAACAGGTTAAGCGACAGGTGATGGCCTTTTCCGAGTACGACAAAGCCATCATCGTCAGCCAGCATGCAGCGCGCTCGGCCTGGTACTGGCTGGACCGCTATTGGCCGATGTTGCCTGTGGGTGTTGACTATTTTGCGGTAGGACCGACCTCCGCCCAGCCTATGCTGGAGCAAGGTGTACCAGTCAGCGTACCAACATCGGGTTACACCAGTGAGGCTTTGTTAGCACTGTCGGCCTTAAAAACCGTAGAGGGCCAGAAAATCCTTATTTTCAGGGGTGGGCAGGGTCGCGACCTGCTTGAGAAGACCTTGCGGGAGCGGGGGGCAAAAGTCGATTGCTGTGAACTATATGGCCGAGTCGTCGAGGCATGCCATAGTCATAGCATTGTCGAATTGATACAGGCACAGAGCCCGCTGTTACTTATTTACAGTGGGCAGATACTCGCGGCTCTACTTGAGATCGTGCCTGAGGCTCACCTGAGCCGTTTGAAAAATTTGCCCATTGTCGTGCCCAGCGTTCGCGTGGAAACTTTGGCGCGGGGCAGGGGCTTTCGCTCGATACACCTTGCCTCTAGTGCTCTGGTGCAAGACATGGAGCAGAGTGTACTGGACTGTTACACTCCGGCCCGGTAACGACTTAGCTGGTCTAGTAAGTTGAAAATAATATTGATTGAATAGCGGGATGACGGGTGGATAACAAAAATCAAGCTGCGGAAACGCAGGGAAAAACGCAGGCCGGCTCCGTGGCCGAGACTAAATCGCAAAGTAAGACAGCCGCTAAGGCTGAGGGTAAAACGAAAAAACCTGCCACCGGTAGAGCTTGGCGTTGGCTCACGCTATTTTTATTGTTGCTCGTTATTACCGGTGGCAGTGCTTTGGCCTGGTTTGGTCAAACCTTGTGGGTGGAGCGCGCCGCGATTCTCAAAGTTGCCGAAGGGCAGACCATGTTAATTGGGAATGTACGGCAAGACATGGCCCGCAAAGCAGCAGAACAGGAGCGGTTAGTTGCCAGTTTTGAGCGTCAGCTTGCCGTCTTGCAGCAAGAACAGCAGGCCCAGTTAGCCTTGCTTGAAAGTAAGAGTAATACGGGTCGAGGCAAGCTTTTACTGGATGAAGCGGAGTTTTTAATTCGCCTGGCCAATCAGCGTTTACTGGTTGAGCGCCGACCCCAGGGCGCCCAAACCTTACTTGAAGCGGCGGACCAGGTGTTGGCACAACTGGATGACCCGGGACTGATCGCGATACGTAAAACCCTGTCAGGAAATATTGCGGCGCTACGCCGCACCTCGGTGATTGATCGCGAGGGTCTTTTCCTGCGCATCGGCACCTTGTCCGATTTGATGATGACTTTTCCGGCCTTACCGGTGCGAGGCTTGGCGGCCGATCAGGCACCGAAGAGTGATGCCTCTGATGCGGAGCTCCCTGATACCATATTGCTCGAAGGCCCCTGGTATCAGCATTTCTGGCAGAATGTTCGCAGCGCCAGTCAGGGCTTTATCGCGAGGCATTTTTATGTGCGTTCTCTTGAGCAGCCACTGGCACCGCTAATGACGCTTGAAAGGGAGGCTCAATTGCGGGATCGTTTATTTATTGCTCTTGGCAATGCCCAGCAAGCTCTGTTGCGTGAAGAGCAGGTCATTTATCGCACGAGTCTTGTTCGTGCGGCAAGGGTTATTGGTGAAAATTTCACCGCTAATGAAGATTCGCGAGCCATTATCGAAGAGCTGAAAGAATTACAGAGCGAAGTGGTAGAACAGGCTCTACCCGATATTAGCGCTTCGCTTTATGCCCTACGTGACTATCGCAGGGCACACGAGAGTCGGTCTGACGGTTTGGAGGGTTGATAGCCGTGAGAATTTCAATTGTGCTATTGCTCCTAGCTACCCTATTCGGCAGTTCCCTTTATTGGTTGATCGGGCAATTCCCCGGTTTTGTAGTGATTTCCCTTGGTACAACGGCGCTGCAATTTACCCTTTGGACGGGGGTTCTGGCTGTGTTGGCGTTGTGGCTGCTATTTCGTATATTACTTAGTTTGATCCGTGCCTTAGTCTTGCCTGGCTTACACCTGAGCCGGAATTGGCAGGCTAAAAAACAACACAAAAATAGCCAGTTAACCTATAGGGGTTTACTGGATCTGGCCGAGGGGCGCTGGGCATCGGCCTGCAAGCTGCTAACAAAGACGGCGGCAGGTTCTGAACTCGCTCTTATCAATTACCTGGGTGCGGCGGGGGCGGCGGCGGAGCTGGGCAATGAGGAGGAGGTCAACCAGCTCTTGGCTCTGGCGGAAAAAGCGGACTCGCGCAATGAGTTGGCGGTGGCTTTGACGCGTGTGCGATTGCTAGTTGGCAAAGGTGACTACGAAGAGGCCTTGCCAATGTTAGAGCTTTTGCACGGGCGCCATCCAACACACCCCTACATACTCAGTTTACTTGAAAGAAGTTACAGAAATTTGCAGCAGTGGGATCAGCTGGAAAAGCTCCTGGCAGACTTGCGGGCTAACAAAGTACTGGGTGATGAGGCGCTGCGCCAGCTGGAAATATCGATTCGCGCCCAGCAGTTGACTGCTCTCGCCAAAAACCTCGGCCCAGACATGGCGTCGAATAAGCAGGCGCTGGTCGATCTGTGGGGGCGAACCGCAAAATCCTTGCGTTCGGTGCCGGTACTTATCGCCCACCATGCAGCCCTGTTGAGCCAGCTTGGTGAGCCGGTTCAGGCTGAAAAAGAACTGCGCCGAGCCATTACAAAAGGCTGGGACAAGGAACTATTGACCAGCTATGGGCTACTTGGTGGCGAGCTTGCCGCCCAGCAGCTGAAGACAGCGGAGACTTGGTTCAAGGCGCAGCCGGATAACCCCGACCTGCTGCTGGCGTTGGCGCGGTTGTGCCAACGAGGTGAATTATGGGGCAAGGCCCGAGACTATTTAGAGGCTGCGCTGGAGCTCGATAGCCGCTCTGAAATTTATGCTGAGCTGGCGGAAGTGATGGGGCGCCTGGGTGAGCACGACAAAAGCCTGCAGTTTTATCGTCAGGGTTTGCTCGCGGTGACTGGTGGTGAGACACAGCTAATGGTGCGGGCTTAATATCCTTGAGCGTTTGGCAGGCATAAAAAAAGCACCTTGCCGGTGCTTTTTTTATGCCTTATTTTTTATCCCTTACGGGCTAAGGGGCTGTCATCGCGCACCCTATATGCTGGGTCCGGCGTTGTTGATGTCATCGGAGACATCGAAGGTTTTAAAGTTTTGTACAAACAGCCCTGCCAGTTTACTCGCTTGCTCGTCGTAGGCGGCTTGATCGGCCCAGGCCGCACGTGGGTTGAGGTAGCTCTTGTCGACACCGGATACCTCGACGGGGAACTCGAGGTTTAAGTGGGGCAGCTGTGCGGTCTCGGCTGTCTCCAGATCGCCGTTTTGAATGGCGGTGATGATGGCGCGAGTGACGGGGATGGGGAAGCGCGAGCCGCTGCCGTTGGCACCGCCTGCACCGCCGGTCCAGCCGGTGTTAACCAGGTAGACTTTACTGCCAAAATCTTCAATACGCTTCATCAGTAACTCGGCGTAAACACCGGCGGGTCGAGGCATGAAGGGAGCGCCGAAACAGGCTGAGAACGTGGGGTTGATACCGGACTCGCCACCGAGCTCAGTGGAGCCCACGCGTGCGGTGTAACCGCTGAGGAAGTGATAGGCCGCCGCTTCTTTTGACAGGATGGATACGGGGGGTAAGACGCCTGTGACGTCGCAGGTGAGGAACATGATGTGCTTGGGCTCGCCGGCGCGGTTTTTATCGGAGCGCATTTCAACGTGTTCCAGCGGATAGCTGCAGCGACCGTTTTCGGTCAGCGAGGTATCGCAGTAGTCGGGCTCGCGCTGGTCGTTGAGTACGACGTTTTCGACAATGGCACCGAAGCGAATGGCATCCCAGATTACCGGCTCATTCTTCTGGCTGAGGTCGATGGTCTTGGCGTAGCAGCCGCCCTCGAGATTGAACACGGCGCCCTTGCTCCAGCCGTGCTCGTCATCGCCAATAAGATAGCGCAAGGGGTCGGCCGAAAGGGTGGTTTTACCGGTGCCGGAGAGTCCGAAAAACAGGGCCACATCGCCGTTTTCACCAACATTGGCGGCGCAGTGCATGGGCATCACGTCTTTCTCGGGTAGCAGAAAGTTTTGTACCGAGAACATGCTCTTCTTCATTTCACCGGCGTACTTCATACCCGCAAGCAGTACTTTGCGTTGGGCGAAGTTGATGACCACAACACCACTACTGGTGGTGCCATCGCGCTCGGGCTCGCAAACGAAGTTAGCGGCGTGGAGAATTTGCCAGCCCTCTTTACTCGCAGGATTGTATTGCTCGGTGCGGATAAACATGTTTCTGGCGAACAGGTTGTGCCAGGCCGTCTCGGTGGTGACCTTGGCGGGGATGTAATGTTCTTTGTCCTGGCCGATATGCAGATAGGAAATAAAGCGGTCGACGCCGGCGATGTAAGATTCAACGCGATCCCACAGGGCGTCGAACTTGTCCTGGGGGAAGGGGCGGTTGACCGGACCCCAGTTGATGGCGTCGCTGGTGCTGGGCTCTTCGACGATAAAGCGGTCGGCGGGCGAGCGGCCAGTGTGCTGGCCGGTCTCCGTGCGCAGAGCGCCTGTGTGGGTGAGCACACCTTCCTTGCGTTGGAGGGATTGCTCGATCAGTTCAGCGGAACTCAGGTCGGTGTAGATGGTTGCCGCGGAAGTATCAAAGTCGGTCATTAGTTTCAATCCTGTGAACGGTTCAAGGGATAGCGCGCTATCTGGGTCGTGCAAAAAAGGGCGCCAATTATGCCAGAAAAGTGTCCCGTGGCGAAGGGAAAAAACGACGGCCTTAATGCAGGGTCGGTGGTTCGTCGATAAACAGCCGTGCCGCTTGCTCGGCGCTAAATTGATAGACGTAGTGGCAGAATTCACAGCCAACATCGATACTCGTCTGTTCTTCGAAAATGGCCTGGATCTCTTTTTCTCCCAGGCTAATCAACATATTGGCCGTGCGGCTGCGCGAGCAACTGCAGGAAAATTGTAGGGCTGTGGGCTCGAAGAGCTGTAGTTCTTCTTGATGAAACAGGCGATGTAATTGTTGTTGATGGCTAAGTGCTACTTGCTCGTCGGCTTTCAGTGTGTCGGCCAGGAGGCTTAAATGCTGCCAAAGTTCGGAACGTTGTTCGAGGCTTTGTAGTTGAATGGGCAGGGCCTGTAGTAGCAGACCAGCTGCTCTGTGTTCATCGGCGGCCAGCCATATGCGGGTGGGTAGTTGTTCCGATTGCTGGAAATAGGTATTCAGGCATGCGCTCAGTGAGTCGTGCTCGATAGCGATCACACTTTGATAGCGCTTCCCTTTGGCTGGATCGATGGTGATCACCAGATAGCCGCCATCCAGCAGTGAGCGAAAATCGCAGCCTTGCTCGTCGCTCGGCGCTTTGCTGGCTTCGTAACGAGCAACGGCGCGCAGATTGTTGTGGCGCGTGCAGTCGGCCATAATGAGCTTCAGCGCACCCTCGTTTTTGGGTTTTGCCTGCAAGGTGATAATGCCGTCGAATTTGAGCGTTGCGCTCAATAGTGCGGCGGCGCTGAGAAACTCGCCGAGCAGGGTGTCTATGGCGGCGGGTATGCCTTGGCCCGATTGCCTGTGGTTGGTGAGTACGGCCTGATAGCTGTCTTGCAGGGAGACGATTTCGCCGCGCACATCGCTCTGTTCAAAGAGAAATCTCTGCAGTACGTCATTGTCGGGTTTGGACATTACTTTACCGCTGGGTTTATTGGTGAACCTGGGATGTGCTTGATGGCTTAAGCCAGCTTGGTGCTTGCTTAGCCGGGCTGCAATGTACGGAAAATGCCTAATTTTGTCCAGAGGGCTCGGTCGGACGGAAGGCCTTTTAGTCGAGTTCTTGTTCGCGCTGAAAACGATGAATTTGGCGCCGTTGTTTTTTGTTGGGGCGCTGGTCGGGCGGATAGTGGCTACTGCCTGCGGCCTTGCGTTCGGCGGCCCGTCTCTCTCTTTCGATGATGCTTTGCTCCGTTTCACTGTACAGCGCTGCGGCCTCGGGTGCACCTCTGCGCTTATCGCTGAGAGTATCGACCTTTACGTGCTTTTCGTCCCAGCCCTGGCGAATGGTGAGTTCGGCACCTACCTTTAGTTCTTTACTGGCCTTCACCCGCTGCCCGGCAATGTGTACCTTGCCACCTTCGATGGCCGCTTTGGCCAGGGCGCGAGTTTTGAAAAACCTGGCGGCCCACAACCATTTATCAATGCGAACTTTTTCCATGGCAGTCATACTTTGTGTCGAATGCTGGGGTCAGCAGTCCTTAGTTAATTGGCAGTAGGTCGGAGAAATTCTCAACAGCGGGATACTTGAAATCACTTCGCGGTGGAACTTTGCTGTCGGGTTGGCTGATACACAGTAGGTGGGCGATGCCAAAATTCTCAGCGGCTTTGAGCATATCTTCGGTGTCATCAATAAAGAGTGTGCGCTTCGGGTCGAAGTCAATTTGTTGGCTAAGGCTTTCCCAAAAGGTTGGCGATTCTTTTGGCACACTGTAATCGTGGGACGAAATCAGAGTGTCGAGTAGGTCGTCAATACCGGTAATGTCGAGCTTCAGATTAAGACTATCGCGGTGGGCATTGGTGATTAAAATGCGTTGGCGATGGGTGCTGCCAAGGGCACTTAAAAACTGCCGTACATGGGGACGTTCGGCAATCAGGTGTTGTACCTCTTTTTTCAGCGCGGGGATGTCGAGGCCGAGTTCGGTCGACCAGAAATCGGTGCAGTACCATTCGATAGAGCTGCGTTTTTCTTCAAAGCGCCGGTAGAGTTTGTCGAGTGCGGCCTCGGGCTCGATTTTGTGAAGCTCCGCATAGCGGGCCGGTAGATGATGCTGCCAGAAGAAGTTATCAAAATGCAGGTCGAGCAGGGTGCCGTCCATGTCGAGCAGTACGGTGTCAATGGTGTTCCAGTCGAGCATAGTCGATAATACCTCTGAATCAATGAGGCAACTCTAGAAATGCATTTTTAGAGATGCCCAATACCTCTATAAGGGTTGAGTATGCCGACTAATCCCCTGGTTTTGAAGCGACAACGCATTGCCCGGACTCGCCTGTTTCAAATTGAGCAACTAGATTTACGCTTTTCTAATGGCGTGGAGCGCACGTACGAGCGCCTGGCGTCGTCGGGTTATGGCGCAGTCGCCGTGGTGCCGCTAACGGCACAGGGCTCGGTGATACTGGTACAGGAATACAGTGCCGGTATTAATGCCTATCAATGGGGTTTGCCCAAGGGGGCCATTGATCCAGGGGAGGATAACCTGACGGCGGGCAATCGAGAATTAAAGGAGGAGGCCGGTGTGGGCGCTCGCGAGTTGCGATTTTTGAAGAGCATCCATTTGACGCCGTCTTATATGGAACGCAGCATCGACCTACTGGTAGCCTGGGATCTCTACGAGGAATCCCTACCGGGGGATGAGCCGGAGCCGATGGCTACTATGGAGTGGCCTCTCGATAACCTGGCCGAACTGGTGGCGCGAGCCGATGTCAGTGATGGTATTTCGATTGCTGCCCTGTACCTGGCGCGAGATTATTTTCAGTCATCACCTCTCAAGTAGGTGATGGTCTTTATAACGTTTAAGCGATGAAGGGAGCTAGTGTGGACCAAACAATTGTAAATACAGACATTGTCGATGAGGTTGTGGCGCTTTGCCGTCGTGCCGGTGAGGCTATCCTTGAGGTCTATGCCCGCAGTGATCTGGGTGTCGAGGTGAAGTCCGATGAATCACCGCTCACCGCTGCAGATTTAGCCGCTCACCATATATTAGTTGGCGGTTTAGAAGGCTTGCTGGAAGGTGTTCCAGTGCTGAGTGAGGAAGCCGCAGCGCCGCCTTTTTCGGAACGCATTCAGTGGCAGCGTTACTGGATTATTGATCCCCTCGATGGTACTAAAGAGTTTATCAAGCGCAGCGGTGAATTTACTGTCAATGTCGCATTAGTCGACAATCATGTGCCCGTTTTGGGAGTGGTACATGTACCTGTGAGCGGGGTTACCTATACCGGCCTGAGCGGAAGCGGTGCTTATAAAATGGAAGGTGAGCAGCCCGGGCAAGCTATCTCTGTGCGTACGATGAGCGGGCGCGGTGGGACCGATAATCCAGTGACTGTAGTGGCAAGCCGTAGTCACGGGGCTGGCGCAGTTGATGATTTACTAAGGCGTCTGGCGAAAGATCTGGGTGAAACGGACACTTGCAATATGGGTAGCTCGTTAAAGTTGTGTTTGGTCGCGGAGGGCAGTGCCGATATTTATCCGCGCCTGGCACCGACCATGGAGTGGGATACGGCGGCGGCGCAGGCTGTTGTTGAGGCGGCGGGTGGTCAGGTGCTGAATTTTGATCTGGAGCCCTTGCGCTACAACCGCAAGGATGAATTGCTCAACCCCTATTTTTACGTTTTGGGTGACAGCTCTTTCCCCTGGAAAAACTTGTTGTCGGGCATTGAGGTGGAGAGTTAGGCGGTAATAACAAAGGGCTAAAAAATATCTTCCGGTAGCGCGCTGTCAGCCTCGAAAACCTGTTCTGGGTTGCTGCTGTCGCCATAGGCCGGAAGATTTTCTCCTCGGAAGAGTTCAAAAACACCGTTTTTTTCGCTCGGTGAAACCCTCAGCCCGCTTGTCGGATCTATGCGTACAGAGACCAGACCTGCAGGTTGTGGATGGCTGCGTTGGGGGCGGTTAGCCAGCGCCTTGCTCATATAGTCTATCCAGATGGGCAGGGCTGCCGAGCCACCATATTCCCGCCGGCCGAGCTTGCGGTTGTCGTCAAAGCCAAGCCAGGTGGTGGTTACCAGGTCGGGATTGTAGCCGGAAAACCAGGCGTCCCTGGGGCCATTGGTAGTACCGGTTTTACCTGCGATATCATTGCGTTGCATGGTACGTGCTTTAGTGGCTGTGCCTCTTTTGACGACATCCTTGAGCATGGAGTCGATCAGGTAGGCGACGCGGGGCTCGAGTATTCTTTCGGCAGATGGGCGTACGGGGCTTGCTACTTCTGACAGTGCACTTTGCAGTGCCGGATTGCTCGAATCACCGGTGCTCTCGTTAGTATCCCTTTTATCAGTGCAGTCGCCGCGACAGACCAAGGGGTTCATTGCCTGAAAAACATTCACCCCATCACTATCGGTAATACGCTCGATAAGGTAGGGCTCAATTTTGTATCCGCCGTTGGCAAAGGTTGCATAACCCCGAGCAATGGCCAGCGGGGTGACGGCGTGACTACCTAGGGCGAGGGATAAATCGTGGGGTAGCTGTTGTGGGTTAAAGCCGAATTTTGACGCAGTGTTGATGGCGTAGGCGATGCCGGTCGATTGCAAGACGCGAATAGATACCAGGTTGCGGGATAAATAGAGGGCTTTGCGCAGGCGCGTCGGGCCATAAAATTTGCCGCCACTGTTGACGGGGCGCCACTGGGTTTCGATAGTTGCATCGTTAAAGGTGAGGGGGGCGTCGTTAATCATACTGGCAGGAGTCATGCCTTTTTCCAGTGCGGCGGAATAAATGAAGGGCTTGAAGTTGGAGCCAGGTTGTCGTTGTGCCTGGGTAACACGGTTAAAGGGGCTTTGATAAAAATTAAGCCCACCCGCCATGGCTTTTATCGCTCCGGTGTCGGGATTGATGGAAACCAGTGCCGCCTGGGCGTCGGGGTTTTGCGTTAACCGCCATTCATCGTTGGTTGTTTTATTGATACGGATGAGGTCACCGATGGCAAAGATGTCATTCAGGTCTTTTACCGGGGCGCTGCGTTTATCCTCGCTTATATAAAGCCTGAGGTTCTTAAGACTGCCTTCAGTGCTGAGTGTAATGTTGGGGTTTTCCTCAGTTTGCAGAGTAATGTCCCTGGTTCCAACTTCCGTGACGATGGCGTACTGCGAGTTCGCCCCGGGACGCTTGCTTTGTAAAGCGCCGAGCCACTGTGTGCTGTCGGTGAAGTGGGCCTCCGGGCCACGGTAGCCATGGCGCCAGTCATAGTTTTTCAGGCCGTTAATCAAGGCTTGATCGGCATAGTTTTGTAGCGTGCTGTCAACCGTTGTAAACACCGAAAAACCAGAGGTATAAGCCTCGGCTCCGAATAGTTTCAGGGCAGTTTGGCGGGCAATTTCGGCGACATAGGGCGCATCGTAATCCTTTAATGAACCGTGATATTCGGCGCTAATAGTGCGACTTCTGGCCGCTTCGAGTGTAGTTCTGTCGATATGCCCTAGTTTATACATGCGTCCGAGTATCCAGTTGCGACGGGTCAGGGCGCGTTCGGGATTTATAATAGGATTGAAGCGAGAAGGTGCTTTGGGGAGTCCTGCGATCATGGCCAATTGGGCGAGAGAAAGCTCATTGATTGATTTGCCGTAGTAGGTTCTGGATGCAGCCTCTACGCCATAGGAGCGATTGCCGAGATAAATTTTGTTGGCATAGAGGGCGAATATTTCATTTTTTTCCAATTCGTCTTCAATACGTAACGCGAGCAGTATTTCATTGAATTTGCGAATGAAACTCTGCTCTCGGGTGAGGAAGAAGTTTCTGGCCAGTTGCATGGTGATAGTACTGCCACCGGTCTGTATGTGTCCCGTGGTGATGAGTTCTAATGCCGCTCGAGCCAGACCCTTAAAGTCGACGCCAATGTGGGAATAGAAGCCGTCATCCTCTGCGGCAAGGACGGCCTGGACAAATAATGGTGGAATTGCCTCGAAGCTAATCGGAGTTCGGCGTTTTTCACCAAACTCGCCGATAAGTTTCATATCTTGTGAATAAACTCTCAAAGGTGTTTGAAGTTTAACGGTTTTGAGGGTTTCCACCGATGGTAATTTCGGACTAAGGTAGAGATACAAGCTAGACAAGATAATTAATGTGCTGCCCAGTGCTGGAATGGCAAGCAAGTAGGTAATACGAAGCATCAAAATGGAAAGGTGTTTCATGAATTTTGGTTAGTCGACTGGTGGCTGTGAACCATTATAGTGGTAAGCGCGCGGTGATTTGTACTTGAAAGCTTGTGGCAAACAGTTAAAGTATATTGTTATTCATTTTGCCTAACTGCAGGAATTAAAGAATAAAAATGGGTATTTTTAGTTTTCTCGATAAGCAGATGAAGCCTGTTCTAGGAATTGATATCACCTCATCCACTGTCAAATTACTCGAATTGAGTAAAGTCGGTGAACGATATCGGGTCGAAAGTTACCTGGTTCGCCCCCTGCCGCAAAGCGCGGTCGTTGAGAAAAATATCAACGATGTAGAGGCCTTGGAGGAAACCATACGCAAAGTGGTGACTCAGGCGAAGCCTAAAACCCTGGATGCAGCGGTGGCGGTCGCAGGCTCGGCAGTAATCACCAAGGTGATTGAGATGCCGGGTGATTTGAGTGATCAGGCGATGGAGTCGCAGTTGTCTCTCGAGGCGGATCAATATATTCCCTACCCCCTGGATGAGGTCGCTTTGGACTACGAGGTGATTGGCCCATCGGAGGTAAATCCTGATCAGGTTGATGTGTTACTGGCTGCTTGTCGTCGCGAAAATGTCGACCTTCGCGTCGAGGCTTTGAGCGCAGCAGGCCTGACCCCTAAAGTTGTCGATGTTGAGGTGTTCGCTATTGAGCGGGCGTTTAATCTGATTACGGAGCAGCTTGGTAGTTTGGGTGAGCAGGTTATTGCGATTGCAGACATTGGTGCGACGATGTTGACCTTGAGTGTTCTCGTTGATGGCAAGACCTTGTATACCCGGGAGCAACTTTTTGGTGGTAGGCAAGTTACCGAAGAAATCCAGCGTCGCTACGGGCTTTCCCTCGAGGAAGCGGGGCAGGCCAAGAAGCAGGGTGGCTTACCTGAAGATTACGAAGCGGAAATCATTGAGCCTTTTAAAGAGGCCTTGATTCAACAAATCTCTCGATCCTTGCAGTTCTTTTTTTCCTCGAGCCAGTATAACTATGTCGACCAATTGGTCTTGGCTGGGGGTGTTGCGGCGACAGATGGTCTGAAGGATGAGGTTGAGGAAAAGCTTGGTTTGCCGACAATTATTGCCAACCCTTTTGCCAATATGGCGGTTGGTAGCAAGGTGGATGCTGTGGCGTTGGCAGTTGACGCACCGGCAATGATGATAGCTGCGGGTTTGGCACTGAGGAGTTTTGAATAACCATGGCGAATGTAAACCTACTTCCTTGGCGGGAAATCCAGCGGCAGGAAAGAAAGCAAGAGTTTTTAATTGTTCTGGGCATGGTGGCAGCTGTGGCATTACTTCTGTCTGTCGTCTGGGGATACTGGGTTAACGGGCAGATAGATTGGCAGAATGGTAGAAATAATTTATTACAGCGTGAAATAGCCGTGCTTGATGAAAAAGTTAAGGAAATTAAGGAGCTTAAATTACGCCGACAACAAGTACTTGAGCGTATGGAAGTTATTAAAGCCTTACAGGGGAATCGGCCGGGCGTGGTTAAGGTATTTGATGAGTTTGTGAGAGCTATTCCGAGCGGTGTGTTTTTTGTCGAGGTAAGCCGTAAAGGTGATAATGTCGCCTTGGTGGGTTTTGCCGAATCGAACAATCGGATATCGACCTTGATGCGCCAGCTTGATGCCTCTGAGCGGTTCAAGGAACCAAACCTGACCAAGGTTGAAGCTGACGATACTCTCGGCGAACAAGGTAGTCGCTTTGAACTTCAGGTCAGGCTGGATATGGTCGTGGAAAACGATGATGGCGAGGGGGCTTAAAGTGGCTAATGAAAATAAGGGGTTTCAGTTGGCCAAGCTGGATATCTCAGAGCTGGAATATCAAAACATTGGGGTTTGGCCTGCTCTATTTAAAGCTCTACTTTGTAATGTGGTGTTTATTCTTATCGTAGTGCTGGGTTATTTTTTCCATGTTAAAGATTTATATCTCAATTTAGAGTCGGTTGCAGCGAAAGAAATTACCTTGCGCAAAACCTATCAAGAAAAGGCATATGAAGCGGCAAACCTAGATGCATATCGCCAGCAGATGGTGGAGGTAGAGGAGTCTTTTGGCACCTTGTTAGCACAGTTACCTGGCGATACGGAAGTGCCGGGTTTGCTGGAAGACATTACTGAAATTGGTTACGGCAGCAGCCTGGAAATCAAGACAATTTCCCTGCAACCAGAGCAATCTGAAGAGTTCTATGTTGAGTTGCCGATCAAAATTGTTGCCGAGGGTGGCTATCATGATGTTGGAACCTTTGTCAGCGGTGTTGCTGGCTTACCAAGGATTGTGACACTGCATAATTACTCGATGAAGGCCAATGAGGAAGGGAATCGACTTATTTTTGAGGTGGAAGCGAAAACCTATCGATACAAAGGTCAGGAAGATTAACAATGGATACTGGTACTCTATTTAGGGCGACGACCGCGGTGTTGGCATTGGGCATCCTTGTTGGTTGTGGGGACGGGCAGCACGAAGATTTACGTTTGTTTATGGATGATGCGCGGAATCAGCCAGTGGGTGAGATAGAGCCACTACCGACATTTCGCCCCTATCAAACATTTCGCTATAGTGCGATCGCGATGCGCAGCCCTTTTGACATGCCTTTGTCAGCCATTGCCAAGGAAGATTCTTCCGGAAAGTTGGCTGTTGAGCCCGACGAAAACCGCAAGAAGGAATATCTTGAGGGCTTCAACTTTTCATCCTTTACGTTGGTTGGCATGCTTGATCAGGGCGATACAAGCTGGTCTTTGGTGAATGATGGTGAGGGCGGCGTGCATAGAATAACGATTGGTAATTACCTGGGCAAAAATCATGGCCAGATTACGGGTGTGTCGGATACTCGAATGGAAGTTCTCGAGATTGTTCCTGATGGCAAGGGTGGTTGGGTAGAACGACCGAGAACGCTGGCCATGAAGGGGAGCAATTAATGAGTAATGTTGGGGGGGGTGGTGTGAATATTATCAAGCGATTGGCTGGGGTGGTATCAAGGGTTTTTGTGGCGATGATTTTCAGTGTGGTCTTGTTTGAGACTGCTTTTGCGGCAACGGTAGATGATATTGGTTTTTCGGCACTGCCTGGAGGGCGTTTTGAAATCAAGCTCAGTGCCGTTGGCGGTTTGCCCGAACCAAAAAGCTACGCCATCGATTCTCCGGCTCGTATTGTTCTCGAATTCGAGGATACTACCAGTGCTCTGCAAAAGAAAAAATACCCTTTGGCATTCGATAATGCTCAAAGTGTGGTTGTTCTGAGTGCCGGGGGTAAAACGCGATTAATTGTTAACTTGAAGGATCCTGTTGGTTTTGAAACTTTTCAAGATGACGGTGGGATCAGGCTTCACATAGGCGACTTTGGCGGTGCATCCTTTGTGCAAAAAGAAGAGGCACCGGTCTTTGAGCTGCCCACCACACCATCGGACACAAGCGCTGCTGCCGAGTCTGGAAAGACTATCACCGATGTGGATTTTCGCCGTGGTGAAAAAGGGGAGGGTTTGGTTTCAATAGGCTTGGAGGATGCGAATACTACGGTAGATGTGAGCCAGGTTGGGCAAAATATAGTGCTTAGTTTTTATCGTACAGCATTACCCGAGGCCTTAAATCGAAAGCTGGATGTCGTCGACTTTGCTACACCAATATCAACGATTGACACCAAGACCGATGGCGGCATGACCAAGATGGTGATTTCTGCTACTGGTGAATACGATTATTTAGCGTACCAGGTAGACGGTCAATATATCATCAGCGTTAAGCGCCCGACTCAAGAGGAGCTTGAAGAAAGGAAGTCTCGCTTTGAGTTTACCGGTGAGAAGTTGTCGTTGAACTTTCAGGATATTGAAGTAAGGTCGGTTTTACAGTTGATTGCCGATTTTACCGACCTCAATTTGGTTGCTAGTGATACCGTCGTTGGTAATATTACCTTGCGATTGAGAAATGTTCCGTGGGATCAGGCTCTTGAAATTGTTTTAAAATCCAAGGGCCTGGATAAGCGCCAGGAAGGGAATGTGCTTCTGGTTGCCCCTGCAGTGGAAATTGCCGAGCGTGAGCGCTTACAGGTTGAGGCCAATAAGCAGCTGGTGGAACTTGCGCCATTGGTAACGGAGTTCGTACGTATTAAATACGCGGATGCCAGGGAGTTGTTTGAGCTGTTTAATACGGATGGTGATGAGGGCTCCGGCTCCGGTGGTAACGACGATGATGAAACTGCGACATCGAGCATTTTGTCCGAGCGGGGTAGCGCAATTGTCGATGAGCGAACAAACACCATCATATTGACGGACGTACAAGATAAAATTGATGACTTTTATCGACTTATTAAGGTCATCGACATCCCCGTAAGACAGGTTGAAATTGAGGCGAGGATTATTGTTGCCAGTACAGACTTTAAAAAGGAAGTGGGTACCCGCTGGGGTATCGCGGGATCTCGAACACCGGGTGGTGATATTTTTGAATTTTCCGGCCAGCGGGCAGGTTTGGATAGTGACCCTGGTTCTCCAGCTGAATTTTTTGGCGATTATCCAGCAGAGGCGCCGGCCTTAGACTTAGCCGAGACTCTTGGTGTTGACCTCGGGGTGTCCAACCCCACAGGCAGTTTGGCCCTTGGTTTGCTGACAAATAACACCCTGATTGATTTGGAGCTCAGCGCGCTTGAGAACGATGGCTTTGGTGAAATCCTCTCTCAGCCAAAATTGCTGACCGGGGATAAACAAAAAGCTGTCATTAAGGCGGGTACTGAAATTGCCTATGAATCCGGTACTTCTAGTGGTGAAACTGATATTGAGTTTCGCGAGGCGGTGCTAATGCTTGAGGTGACACCGCAGATTACACCCGATAATCGAGTGATCATGGACTTGCATATTACCCAGGACACGATCGGTGAAAACGTACCCACCTCCAGCGGCGGTAGCGAACCAACCATTGATATCACAGAAATAACAACAAAAGTATTGGTCGGTGATGGGCAGACCTTGGTGTTGGGCGGTATCTTTCAAATGACAGAGGTGAAAGGTGTGGAAAAAGTCCCTGTGCTGGGGGATATTCCTTATCTTGGTCGCTTGTTTCGCAAAGATAGTACAGAGCACACCAAGCGTGAGATCTTGATCTTTATAACCCCAAAAATCATCAGCGATCCGCTGCTTGATCGATGAGTGAATTAGCGCCTGTCTTTCTGGTCGGGCCAATGGGGGCGGGTAAGACGACTATTGGTCGACATCTTGCTCGCCTACTCGGCAAGTCGTTTGTGGATCTCGACCTTGAGATAGAAAAAAGTTGTGGCGCGGACATCGCCTGGATTTTTGATGTAGAGGGCGAGGCTGGGTTTCGCAAGCGGGAGGCTGCAATGCTCGGCGAAGTGGCAAGTCGCAATAATATGGTGATTGCCACCGGTGGTGGCGTGGTGCTGGATAGAGAAAATAGGGAGCTATTAAAGCGTAATGGCACCGTTGTTTATCTTTCCGTCGATGCCAAAGTACTCTTTAAGCGTATGCAGCAAGACACCAAAAGACCCTTACTACAAGTAGAAGATAAAGAGGCCATGATTGAGGGTATCGTCAAGGAGCGCGAGCCCTTGTACAGAGAAATTGCTGATATTGTGTTTGATGGCCACAAGAAAACGCCTGTAGTGGCGGCACAAGAGTTGGCGTCGTTGATTCGACAGTAGTCTTAATGAAGGTATCGATAGCTGCCGAAGGCTGATCTAACCCTGTGCTGCTGTGCTAAAATCGCAGTCCGTGATTATAGCTTTTGCCCAATGAATGTATTAAATGTCGATCTTGGTGAGCGCAGCTACCCAATCGTTATCGGTTGTAGCCTGACTCAAAGCGCGAGTACTTTAGCCCCTTTCATAAAGGGTGATCAGGTCTTACTTGTCAGTAACGAAACTGTTGCGCCCCTCTATATGGAAGTGCTTGAATCGATAATTAATGTTCCGGTGCTCAATACTGTGGTATTGCCCGATGGCGAGCAGCATAAGACATTAGAGACCCTTAATAGAATTTTTGATGCCCTGTTGGAGCATAGGCATGATCGCTCAACGACACTGATTGCTCTGGGCGGTGGTGTGGTCGGCGACATAACGGGTTTCGCCGCCGCGTGCTATCAACGAGGGGTTAATTTTGTTCAGATACCGACCACTTTATTGGCTCAGGTTGATTCTTCTGTCGGTGGCAAAACAGCGGTAAATCACCCCTCGGGTAAAAATATGATTGGCGCTTTTCATCAGCCCCAATGCGTGTTGATTGATATTGAAACCCTGCAATCCTTACCTGATAGAGAGTATCGTGCTGGTCTTGCGGAAGTGATCAAATATGGCTTGATTACGGACGTGGATTTTTTCGTCTGGCTTGAAGAGCATATGACCTCTTTGCTGGCCAGAGATAGAGGTGCGCTATTGTATGCCATTGAGCACTCTTGCCGCTTAAAGGCTCGTATCGTGAGTGAAGATGAGAGGGAGAGTGGGCTACGGGCAATTCTTAACCTCGGGCATACTTTTGGTCATGCCATCGAGACCCACGAGGGTTATGGTGAGTGGCTTCATGGCGAAGCGGTGGCGGCGGGCATGTGTATGGCGGCGGATCTGTCGCGGCGACTGGGTTGGATTTCCATGGCCGACCAGGCAAGGGTCGTTGCCCTGGTGGTAGAGGCTGGTTTGCCAACGACATCTCCCGATATTGCCCCAGAGAAGTTCTTGGCTCTGATGGCGGTTGATAAAAAAGCATTGGGCGGTGAAGTGCGATTGGTGCTCCTCGAGCGACTTGGTAAGGCCGTTATTACATCTGAATATGGCTCTGAGAAATTGATGGCGACTCTGTCCGCTAACTGAGTACCTAAAGACAGATTTGTCCCCCCGCGTTTCGACGTGTAAAATATCCCACCTTTTACGTGAACCCCTGTCGATCTGCCTAGGGTGTTCCTTTCTAATCTACTGTTATAAAAGAGTTTTTTATGGCGAACGGTTTGTATCGTTTGGATGAGTTTCGCGATAACTGCGGCTTTGGTTTGATTGCTCACACCAAGGGCGTGAGTAGTCACCGTTTGCTGCAGACGGCAATAGAGGCGCTGGCCTGTATGACCCATCGTGGCGGTATCGCTGCCGATGGCAAGACCGGTGATGGTTGTGGTTTGTTAATCCAGAAGCCGGATACTTTTCTGCGCCGAGTGGCTGGTGAGGCCTGTGAGGCCAACCTGCCGGAACTCTACGCCGTTGGTGTCATGATGCTCAGCCAGGATGCCGCGCCTCGAGCGCATTCCAAACGCGTGGTGGCTGAAGAGTTAGATCGTCAGGGTTTGCAGCTAAATGGTTGGAGAGAAGTGCCAACTGATTCCGGGTGCCTTGGCCCTATTGCTCTGCAGACCCTACCTTTTATTGAGCACCTATTTATCGGCGCTCCGGCGGGAATGGCTGGTCAGCAGTTTGACGCGCGCTTGTTTATCGCCCGCCGCCATATTGAAAATCGCCTACAGGAAGACAAGGCTTTTTATATTGCCAGTTTTTCGGCAACGGTGATGTCCTATAAAGGCCTGATGATGCCGGTAGATTTGCCGCATTTTTATCAAGACCTTTCAGACCCAGGGTTGGAGACTGCAATTTGCGTCTTTCATCAGCGCTTTTCGACGAATACCTTGCCCCGCTGGCCGCTGGCTCAGCCGTTTCGCATGCTGGCTCATAACGGTGAGATCAATACCATTTTGGGCAACAGGAACTGGTCCGTTGCCAGAACACCAAAATTCAAATCGCCCCTCTTGCCCGACCTGAATGAAGTAGTACCCCTGGTGAATCGTACGGGTTCAGATTCTTCAAGCCTCGATAATATGCTGGAGCTACTGGCGATAGGCGGCATGCCCCTACATCGTGCCGTGCGCATGTTAATTCCACCGGCCTGGAATAATGTCGAGGATAGAGATCCCAGCGAACGCGCATTTTTTGAATACCAGTCCATGCACATGGAGCCCTGGGATGGCCCCGCGGGTGTGGTGATGACCGATGGCCGCTATGCCATTTGTGCTCTCGATCGTAACGGTCTGCGCCCTTCGCGTTGGGTGTTAACCGACGATGATATTATTACGGTGGCCTCGGAAGTCGGCGTCTATGACTACCAGCCCGAGAATGTGGTGGCCAAGGGTCGCCTCGGGCCCGGTGACATACTCTCTATCGATGTGGTCGATGGTTTGATTGAAACACGAGAGGAGATCGATCACCGCCTCTCTCGTGAATTGCCCTATAAAAGTTGGTTGAAGGCCGGTGTGCGGGCTATTGAATCGACCATGGACGAAGATGGTATTGAGCTAGAGGGTAGCCTTACTCGCGAGCAAATTAATACCTATATGAAGCTTTATGGGGTCTCCTTTGAAGATCGCGATCAGGTGATGATGCCACTTGCCGAGGGTGGGCAGGAAGCGACGGCGTCAATGGGTGATGATTCCCCTCTGGCTGTGTTATCCCAGAAAAACCGCAGTTTATACGACTACTTTCGACAACAATTTGCCCAGGTCACCAATCCGCCCATCGATCCTTTGCGCGAAGCCATCGCAATGTCACTGAGTACTCAGCTGGGTAAGGAGCTCAATATATTTGAGCAGGACGCGGAGCACGCTATACGGATTAATCTCAATAGCCCCGTGTTGTCGCCGCGTAAGTACTATGCGCTGAAATATAACGACCACGAAGCTTTCCCCGTACAGAAATTTGATCTGAATTACGACCCTGCTAAAAAAGGTTTACGCGAGGCAATTGCTGATCTTTGTCGAGAAGTAGAGCAGGCAGTTCGCGGTGGCAAGGTGATTTGTATCTTGTCAGATCACGATATTGCTGAAAATAAGCTGCCTATTCATATGCTGTTTGCCGTGGGTGCGGTTCATAACCACCTGATTAAGACCGAGCTGCGCTGCGATGCCAATATCATTGCCAGCACCGGTAGTGCTCGTGACTCCCATCAAATAGCTGCATTGATTGGCTGTGGTGCCTCAGCGGTCTATCCCTACCTCAGTTTCCATGTGCTCTGCGACATGATTGAAAGCGGTGAATTGCACGGTACTGTCGATACGGCCTTTAAGAATTATCGTCGAGGTATCAATAAAGGCCTGATGAAAATTCTTTCGAAAATGGGTATTTCAACCATCACTTCTTATCGTGGCGCCGTGCTCTTTGAAGCGCTGGGTCTGTGTGATGATGTTGTTGAACTCTGTTTTCCGGGCATCGTTAGCCGTATTCAGGGTGCAAGTTTTGCCGACTTCGAAGAGGATCAGCAAACCCTGGCCGATAGTGCCTGGCTGGCTCGCAAACCCATCGCCCCCGGTGGTTTGTTGAAATATATTCACGGTCAGGAATATCACGCCTTTAATCCGGATGTTGTACAGGCGCTTCATAAAGTGGTACGTAGTGGTGACTATGCCGACTGGCGTGCCTATGCCGACATCGTTAACCTGCGGCCCATAGCGTCTTTGCGCGACATGATGCAGTTAAAAACCGATGGCGACAGTATAAAACTGGACGCGGTTGAGACGGCGGCACAAATTGTCCAGCGCTTTGATTCGGCGGGTATGTCGCTGGGGGCATTGTCGCCAGAGGCCCACGAAGCTTTGGCCGAAGCCATGAACAGCTTAGGTGGGCGCTCCAACTCTGGTGAGGGTGGTGAAGATCCCGTTCGTTACGGTACGCTGAAGAGCTCAAAAATCAAACAGGTGGCCTCGGGTCGCTTTGGTGTGACGCCGCACTATTTAGTCAATGCCGAGGTGATTCAGATCAAGGTAGCCCAGGGCGCGAAGCCCGGCGAGGGTGGTCAATTGCCCGGTGGCAAGGTGAATGAACTGATTGCCACCCTACGTTACTCGGTGCCGGGGGTGACATTGATTTCACCGCCGCCGCACCATGATATTTATTCGATTGAAGATCTGGCCCAGCTGATCTTTGATCTGAAGCAGGTTAACCCCAATGCGCTGGTATCCGTTAAATTGGTGTCGCGCCCGGGTGTCGGTACCATTGCCGCCGGTGTGGCGAAGGCCTACGCGGACATGATTACCATCTCTGGCTACGATGGTGGCACGGCGGCCAGCCCCTTGACCTCGATCCGCTATGCCGGTTCGCCCTGGGAGTTGGGTCTCGCCGAGACTCATCAAACCTTGCGCGCGAATGATCTGCGGGGCAAGGTTCGTGTACAGGCCGATGGCGGCCTGAAAACCGGCCTCGATGTGGTTAAAGCCGCTATTTTAGGCGCTGAAAGCTTTGGTTTTGGCACCGCGCCGATGGTGGCCCTGGGTTGTAAATACCTGCGCATCTGCCATTTGAATAACTGTGCAACGGGTGTGGCGACTCAGAATCAGCAGCTGCGCGATGGTTATTACAAGGGCACCGTTGAAATGGCGAAGAACTTTTTCCTCTTCGTTGCGGAAGAGGTACGGGAGTGGTTGGCGCTTCTCGGTGTGGCCTCTGTAGAAGCGTTGATTGGCCGCGTTGATTTACTAGAATTATTGCCCGGTGTCACCGCGCGTCAAGGCCAGTTGGACTTAAGGCCCATTGTTCACAGCGATGAACTACTGGAGTCGAAGCCCCAGTATTGCCAGCAGGACAAAAATCCGCCCTGGGATAAGGGCTTGCTTGCCGAAAAAATGGTGGCAGATATGTTACCGGCCATTGAGTCGAAATCGGGTGGTAGCTATGAATACGAGGTGTCCAATTGCGATCGCTCCATCGGGGCGCGTTTAAGTGGGGAAATTGCTCGCCGCCACGGCAATCAGGGCATGGCGTCTACACCCCTTGCACTGCGTTTATCCGGTGTTGCCGGGCAGTCCCTGGGTGCCTGGAATGCTGGAGGCCTGGATATATACTTGGCGGGTGATGCCAACGACTACGTCGGCAAGGGGATGGCAGGGGGCAAGATCGTTCTGACGCCACCCCCTGGCAGTCAGTTTGCCTGTCACAAGACACCCATTATGGGTAATACCTGCTTATACGGTGCGACCGGTGGTCGACTGTTTGCGTCGGGTCGAGCGGGCGAGCGTTTTGCGGTACGTAACTCGGGTGCTCAGGCCGTGGTGGAAGGCGCGGGGGACCATTGTTGTGAATACATGACCGGTGGTGTGGTCACCGTGCTGGGCTCGACGGGTTATAACTTTGGTGCCGGTATGACGGGCGGGTTTGCCTATGTGCTGGATCTGGAAAATAAGTTTTACGATCGCGTTAATATGGAGTTGGTTGAGCTGAGCCGCATCACCACGGAACCCTTGGAAAACCACCGTCACTATCTACGAGAGGTGATTGAAGGTTTTGTCGAGGCGACGGGTAGTGAATGGGGCTCGACCCTGTTGGACGATTTCGGCGACTATGTGGGGAAATTTTGGCTGGTGAAGCCGAAATCTGCTTCCTTGCGTGGTTTACTTGCCTCAACTCGAGCCCGTCCGGAATAAGCCGATGAATGTCAGTGATAGCATAAAGAATCAAGGTGGTAATAATGGCTGAACGGCCCAACAATGATTTCCAGTTTCTCGAGTTGAAAAGAGAGGATCCGGGCAAAAAGTCGATTCAACAGCGCACCACGGGTTACGCTGAAATATATGAGCCCTACCAAAAAACTGAGGTTCAGGAACAGGCTCACCGCTGTCTGGATTGTGGCAATCCCTATTGCGAGTGGAAGTGCCCGGTGCACAACTATATTCCCAATTGGCTGAAATTAGCGACTGATGGCAATATTATTGAAGCGGCCGAGCTGAGCCACCAGACCAATACCCTGCCGGAAATTTGTGGTCGGGTTTGTCCCCAGGATCTACTGTGCGAAGGTGCCTGTACTTTAAATGAGGACTTTGGGGCGGTGACCATCGGCAGTGTTGAGAAATACATTACCGATACGGCTCTTGCGATGGGCTGGCAGCCCGATTTATCGGATGTTATTGCCACTGGCAAGCGCGTGGCCATTGTTGGTGCCGGGCCTGCGGGTCTGGGCTGTGCTGATGTCCTGGCACGCAATGGTGTCGCTTCCGTTGTCTTTGATAGCCACCCTGAAATTGGTGGCTTACTGACCTTCGGCATCCCTGAATTTAAGTTGGAAAAATCGGTGATGGTCAAGCGCCGCGAGGTGTTTGAGGCCATGGGCATCGAATTTCGCTTGAATACCGAAGTCGGTAAAGATGTGCCATTCGACGCTTTGCTCGAAGAGTTCGACGCCGTTTTTCTCGGCATGGGTACATACACTCCCATGAAAGGCGGTTTCCCCGGTGAAAATATGGCTGGCGTTTACGATGCCCTGCCTTATTTAATTGGTAACGTGAATCACAATCAGGGCTGGTCGCAAGGCGATGGCCGCTTTGTCGATACAGCTGGTAAAAAAGTTGTGGTGCTGGGTGGTGGTGATACGGCGATGGACTGTAATCGCACCGCTATTCGTCAGGCTGCGAGCAATGTAAGTTGTGTTTATCGTCGCGATGAGGCGAATATGCCGGGTTCGCATCGTGAGGTGGCCAATGCTAAAGAGGAGGGCGTCAATTTCCTGTTTAACCGTCAGCCCATTGAAATCGTTGGCGAGGGCAGTGTCACTGGTATTAAAGTGGTTGAAACCCGCCTTGGCGAGCCCGGTGAAAACGGCCGTCGTCGTCCCGAGCCTATCGCGGGCAGTGAGCAAATTATTCCCGCAGATATCGTCCTCGTGGCCTTCGGTTTTCAACCAAGCCCGGCCAGTTGGTTTGCTGAGCATGACATCGCAATCAATGGTTGGGGCGGTGTTAACGCTGCCGAAGAACAAAAATACAAGTTTCAAACCTCCAATGCCAAGGTCTTTGCGGGTGGTGATATGGTCAGGGGCTCCGACCTGGTGGTAACTGCCATTTGGGAAGGGCGGCAGGCTGCGGAAGGAATACTGGATTATCTCGATGTCTGAATTAAAAAATGATCGTTTCCTGCGCGCTTTATTGCGCCAACCCGTTGATGTAACGCCGGTATGGATGATGCGTCAGGCCGGTCGCTATCTTCCAGAGTACCGTGCAGTACGCGCAAAGGCCGGCGATTTTATGTCGGTGTGTACCAATCCTCAGCTGGCTTGTGAAGTCACTTTACAGCCACTGGAGCGATTCCCATTGGATGCGGCCATCCTTTTCTCGGATATATTGACCATTCCCGATGCTATGGGCCTGGGGCTTTATTTTGAAGAGGGTGAGGGTCCACGTTTTCGCAAGACGGCGGATACCGCACAGGCGATTGAAGCCCTCCCGGTGATTGATACGGCTCGGGACTTGCCCTATGTACTGGATGCCGTCCGTCTTATTCGTCGCGAGCTCAACGGCAGTGTTCCCCTAATAGGTTTTTCTGGCAGCCCCTGGACTCTTGCGACGTATATGATCGAGGGCGGCAGCAGCAAAGATTTTGCCAAGATAAAAACATTGCTCTATACCAACCCTAGTTTGCTGCATGTGTTGTTAGAGAAGCTGGCTGCATCGGTGATTAACTATCTTAATGCGCAAATCGAAGCGGGTGCCCAGGCGGTACAAATTTTTGATACCTGGGGTGGTGCGCTAGGGGATAGGGCCTATCGTGAATTCTCCCTGCAGTATATGGAGAAAATTGTCAGCGGTTTAAACAAAGAGGCCGAGGGACGAGAGGTCCCCGTGATCTTGTTTACCAAGAACGGTGGTGGTTGGCTTGAAGCGATTGCCGACAGCGGTTGCCATGCCATTGGAGTCGATTGGACGCAAGATATCGGAGCAGCCCGCGATCGAGTGGGGCAGCGAGTTGCCCTACAGGGCAATATGGATCCGGCTGTGTTGCGCGCCCCTGTGGCTGTAATAGAAAACGAAGTGGCGGCTATTCTTAAACGCTTTGGTTCGGGTGAAGGCCACGTGTTTAATCTGGGGCATGGAATTACCCCCGATATAGATCCAGATCATGCGGCGGCATTTATTGATGCAGTTCACACTTTGTCTGTGAAGTATCACTAGGGGGACTTAAAGCTGGCAACGTTTGTCGCATATTTAAACCAGCTGCCTATACGATCTTGTAAATAATCACGATAATATTACTCTTGCTCACAGTAACTTACTTCACTACCACCTAAATAAGCTTTTGTGTTGCTCATTTGGTGGAAGCGAATATAGAAGAGTATGAGAGCGTGTATTATGGCTATTAAACAAGTTCAGGTTGGCGTTAATAATCTACTGCTGGGTATGTACGTTTCCCGTCTCGATCGACCCTGGTCCGAGACACCCTTCGCCTTGCAAGGTTTTTATATTCGCTCCCCGGGTGAGATCAATCAGTTAAAAACCTACTGTAGCCATATTTTTGTTGATATTGAAAAAGGCCGGGCTCCACTTGGTAAGGCTGTAGCCCCTGCCTCTCCCTCCCAGTCTAAGAAAACACTGTACGAGCCCCTGGCTAGATCTACTGCGAGAGTGGGACGTCGGCCCGTCAAGAAGAACAAAGAACAAACGACAGCCGCGCCCCTTGTCGTACGCAAGGGTGTTTATGAAACGAGTGTTTCTCTGCGCAAAGAATCCGTTAAGGCAAAGAAAATAGTCAGCCGCTTAAAGGGCTCTTTAACTCTGGTAGTCAAGCAAATAAACCGCGGTAAGACCATTGATTATGGGCGTTTAAAAGACAGTGTTGGCGATATGGTTGATAGCGTTCTACGCTGTCCGGATGCTTTTACCTGGCTGGTGCGTTTACGCGACCAGGATGCTCATAGTTATGATCATAGCTTGCGGTCGGCGTTGTGGGCCGTGCAATTTGCGCGCTATATTGGTATGCCGAAGGATGAGATTGCGGTGTTGTGTATGGGCACCTTATTGAAGGATGTTGGTAAGGCAAAATTACCTAGTAGATTATTGCGCAAGGAAAAGCGTAGCGATATAGAAGAGCAAGAGTATCGCAGGTATGTTACCCACGGTGTCGAGATACTTAGGCAAACCCACAAGATTGAACCCCGCGTTATCTCCGTCGTTCGCTATCATGCCGAGCGCAATGATGGCAGTGGTTATCCTGAAGGTCTCACCGGTGGGAAGATACCCCTGTTGGCGAGAATTGCAGGGATTGCCAGTACCTACGACAGCATTTGCTATCGCCGGGATGCATTGGAACCGCTGTCGCCATCGCGAGCGGTGGGCGTGTTGTATGAATCTCGTGACAAGCAATTTTCCGATGATCTGGTGGTGAGTTTTATTCAATCGATAGGTTTGTATCCGACGGGCACTTTGGTCGAATTGACCACGGGAGATATCGGTGTTGTCACCGAGCAGCACCCCAAATCAAGACTAACACCAAAAATTGCCGTGTTAGGTCGTGAGGGCACAGAGCTTACTGACGCGGTCATCGTTGTCGATCTGAAAGACGAGGAAAAAACGCGACAGGCACTGGGTAATAGAGAAGGAGGAAGTCAAACTGTAATTGAGAGGGCTGCAATTGCTCGAGATCTTGAGCCCGGTGGCTATGATATTGACCTTTCCAAAATCTCCCATCTTTTTATTACTCAAGAGCTTGATAATTCCCCGGGTTTGTTTTCTGGCTTACGTCAGCGGCTCCATCTTGGCTAACTCGTCATGATGGGCGAGGGTTAGACCCTCACCCATCAAAATTTCATCACCGCTAGCTAACTGTTCACTGAAAGTGAGTGACTCGTTAAATAAAAGTACGACGGTTGAGCCAAACTTAAATCTGCCAATTTCCTCGGCTCTTTCGAAGCTCATCACCTGAGATGAAAACTTTACATGGGCCTGTGTGGCCGGCGTGTAATGATTTTGCCAACGGGTTTCTATACCTGCTACCAGCATGGCACCGACTAGAATAAGCGCTATTTTCCCTCGGCTCGTTTCAAAAATACAAATCAAACGTTCGTTTTTGGCGAATAGTTCGGGAATGCCATTGGCCGTCGCCTGATTGACTGAAAAAAGTTTGCCGGGAATGTAGCGTGTCTCCAGGAGCTTCCCCGCCCAGGGCATATGTACTCGGTGATAGTCTCTTGGAGATAAATAAATGGTCGCAAAACTACCACCGGAAAATTCTGCGGCAAGGGTGTCATCATTCCCGAGCAAACGGCTTGTGGTATAGGTTTGTCCTTTGGCCTGAATGAACTGCTCGTTATTGATAGCGCCGAATTGGCTGAGTATTCCATCGGCGGGGGATACTATGGCGTTTGCATGACTGCATGTCGGGCGCGCACCTGGTTTTAACGATCGGGTAAAAAAATCATTGAAGGTCGCATACTGTTCAGGGTGCTCGCGCTCGGCAATGGATAGGTCAATATTATAAGTACGAATAGCCTGGTTAATAAGATAGTTTTTGAGCCACGGGGTTTTGGCTTCGGCGACTTTGCCGATGAGCCGCGACAGCTTGTGTTGGGGTATCACTTCTTGCAATAGGCAGAAAAGCGTATCTGAATAACTTTGCATGGGTTTTAGTTGGGCTCTAGGGTCGGTCATGGATAATTGAGTGACGATCGCTACAGCTAAATTAACTACTTGGCTGCACTGACTTGAGGGCTGTGTTCTATTAATCGCTTGTTAGGCTGAGCTTGATCAATTGGTAGCTCTGCATTCTTTGGGGGGATATTTTACCTGCTTGAAGAGCGCTTTGCAGCGCGCAGCCCGGATCATTCTTGTGGCGACAATCGCGAAATTTACAATGGCCAAGAAAGGGGCGGAACTCGATAAAACCCTGAGCGATATCGTCTTCGTCAAGATGAATGAGCCCAAACTCACGGATGCCCGGTGAGTCAATAAGTTGGCCGCCACCGGGTAGGAAGAATAAATTGGCGGTTGTGGTGGTGTGCCGCCCCTTGGAATGGGCTTCTGAAAGGCTGCCGATAGCGGCTTCTGCGGCGGGGCAAATGGCATTGATCAGGGATGACTTTCCCACGCCGGACTGCCCGACAAAGACACTGGTGTACTGTTGTAGGGTCGCTGTAAGTTGCTCAATGCCGTGCTTGGATTGGGCGGATGCATCGATAACATCGTAGCCGAGCTGGGCGTAAATGCGGGCAAAATCTTTGCTGAGCTGAGTGTTTTCAGAAGAGAGGTCGGTTTTATTAAAGAGTAATAGGGGCTTAATACCGTGGTGCTCAATGGCGACGAGGTAGCGGTCAATCAAGTTGGCGTGGGGTCTGGGTTCGGGTGCAATGACCACGACGATGAGGTCAATATTAGCTGCTACGGGGCGCAGCTTGCCCCGGCTATCGGGTCGATCGAGCAGTGTTTTGCGCGGCTGTACGGCACAGACTACGCCATAGGGTTTACCGGGGCGCCAAATGATATTGTCGCCGGTAACGACCGACTCTAGATTGGAGCGTAAATAGCAGCGTTCTGGGGCAGATGTAGGGGAGGTGACGACATCGACCTGGTTGCTATAGCGCGTACTGACAAGCCCTGTCTGTTCGGGACCGAGTTCGCCAGATTGTAGGAGCTTTTCTCCGCGCTGACGCTTACCTGCGCTATCGATACTGGTCGAATGCTTGCGACGAATACGGCGTTGCTGTTGATCGGTGATTTTACGTTTTGCCATGCCCTCCTGATTCCCGGTGCTGTCAGTGGGGCCAAGCATATAGCATAATGTTGGGCGATGATACGGAGGCCCCCGGCTCTTGTTTGCACTCAATTTAGACACATTTCGGCTTTACCTGCCGCTACTGGCAATGCTCGCGGCATGTGTCGCAGTACTGTGGGTGACGCATTGGCTCTTGATACGTCGAAAAGACGGTGCTGTCTCGTCAATCAGTCGTCAGCTGATTTTATTGAGTTTGACCATCGTTGCGATAATTTTGCTAGTGCTCACGCTACCGGTGGGCGAGGCGACAAAGGGTGATTTACTGAGTCTATTGGGTCTGGTCTTTACCGGTATTTTCGCACTGTCCTCCACCTCCTTTGTTTCTAACGCCATGGCGGGGTTTATGCTGCGCTCGGTGAAAAGTTTCAGGCACGGTGACTTTGTCCGTGTTGGTGAGCATTTTGGGCGAGTAACGGTGAGCGGCCTGTTTCACACCGAGATTCAATCTCAGGAACGGGATCTGATTACATTACCCAACCTTTACCTGGCCACTAAGCCACTGACGGTGGTGCGCTCGTCCGGTACCTTTACCTCATGTGAGGTCTCCATAGGTTACGATGTTGCCTGGCACAAAGTTGAACCCTTGTTGAAGTTGGCGACCCAGGAAGCAGGTCTGGATGAGCCTTTTGTGCAAATTCTGTCGCTTGGCGACTTCTCAATTGTCTATAAAACGGGGGGTATATGTAGCGATATTAGTCAACTATTAACCCAGCGAACCCGCCTTAAAAAAGCTGTGCTCGATCAGCTACACGCGGCGGGCATCGAAATTGTGTCACCGCATTTTATGAATCAAAGACAGTTGCCAGCCGAGCAGGTTTTTCGTGCTGTGCCGACCTATGCCAATAGCGAAGAAGGGAGTAGGGGATCACCAGAAGCAAAAATATTTGATAAGGCGGAAAAGGTCGTTAAAATCCGTATATTACTCGACGATGTTACCCGCCTTAAGACAACTATCAGCGCATATACCCTGTCCCTGGAAAGCGCGGATAATGAGCAGCAAGCGCAAATTAATCTAGCTATTCAAGAGGCTAGCGAACGTATCAAGTCGCTGGAAAACATTATTGATAAGGCCCGCGAAAATCAGCAGAAGGAATAAAATGAACGATCTTAATTTAATCTGGATCGACCTGGAGATGACTGGGCTCGATACCGATAATGATCACATTATCGAAATTGCCACTCTGGTAACGGATTCGGAACTCAACACTCTGGCGGAGGGGCCTATATTAGCTATCCACCAACCCGATGATGTGATTGCCGGCATGGATGAATGGAATACTCGCCAACATGGCCAATCTGGTTTGATCGAGCGCGTCGCTAATAGCCACCTCAGCGCGACAGATGCGGAGCAGCAAACGATCGAATTTCTTCGCTCTTGGGTGGCTGCCGGCAAGTCGCCGATGAGTGGCAATTCCATTTGTCAGGATCGACGCTTTATGGCGCGGGAAATGCCACTGTTGGAAGACTATTTCCACTATCGAAATCTTGATGTCAGTAGTATAAAGGAGCTAGTACGACGCTGGCGTCCTGAAATATTGCAAGGCTTTAAAAAGAAGGCCAGTCATCTGGCAATGGATGATATTCTCGACTCGATAGCAGAGCTAAAATACTATCGACAGCACTTTCTGAAAGAGTAGTAGGCACCCAATAAAAATAAATACAAAGCGCAAGTGCGCTAAACTGGCTTGGAGAATTAGATGATTGTTGACCCCATAGTTCCGCAACAGCGAATCGATGCCATGCGTGCCGGTGGTTGGTGGCGGGACGAAAACCTGCTGGACTATTTTGACTCGGCCTTGCTCACCTGCCCCGACGCCATCGCTATCGTCGATTACCGCACCGAAAGCGGTGAAAAAATTTGCATGACTTACCGCCAGCTCGCCGAAAAAGCCGAGCGGGTGGCGGTGGCACTGGCCCATTACGGCATTGAAAAGCAGGATGTGGTGTCTTTTCAACTGCCCAATTGGTGGGAGTTTGTCGTTATCAACCTGGCATGTTTGCGCATTGGTGCCGTGAGCAATCCCTTGATGCCGATTTTTCGCGAACATGAATTGTCCTTCATGGTCGATTTTGCCGAAGCAAAAGTGTTGATTGTTCCCAAAGAATTTCGCGGCTTTGATCATGAGAAGATGATTGCGGGCATGCGTGACAAACTGCCCCATTTGGAACACGTATTTGTGGTCGGAGGGGATGATGAGAATAGTTTTGATGCGGCCTTGCTGAATCACGGTCTTACGAGTGATAGCGCGACCCTGTTTAAAAGTCGGCAGTTAGACCCCAATGATGTGGTGTTGCTGCTGTATACCTCCGGTACCACCGGCATGCCGAAGGGTGTTATGCACTGTGCTAATACCTTCCTGTTTAGCGTACATGCAATGCTAGAACGCTGTGAGCTATCTCAGGATGACGATATTTTTATGGGCTCACCACTGGCTCATTTAACGGGTTTTATGTATGGCATGTGGATGCCGATGGTGCTGAAAACAAAAATGATTTTTCTCGATGTCTGGAATGTTGATGTCGGCTGGCAATTAATGGCTGAGGAGAATGCTTCTTTTGCCATGGGGGCCACACCCTTTCTGGCGGATTTGAGCAACGCGCAACAACGGGATAAATATAACTCTGAACGCTTTCGGCTATTTGTCTGTGGCGGGGCACCCATCCCCAGTGCCCTGGCCGAAAAATCCACAGAGGCATTGTCGATAAAACTGATGGCGGTGTGGGGTATGAGTGAATGTGGTGTGGTGACGACCACAAAATTGAATGATCCACCTGAAAAAATCTTTGCTAGTGATGGTGTGGCTGTACCGGCCTGCGAAGTAAAGATTGTCGATGAACAAAATAGACATTTACCTATCGGTCGTGAAGGCCGTTTACTGGAAAAAAGCCCCTCAACCTTTATCGGCTATTTAAAGCGTCCCGAAGCTTACGATGTCGATGACAGCGATTTTTTTGATACGGGTGATTTGGCGCGTATGGATGCAGATGGTTATATTCGTATCACCGGTCGTTCAAAAGATATTATTATTCGTGGTGGTGAAAATATTCCGGTGGTGGAGGTTGAAAACCTCCTCTATAAGCACGCTGATATTGTCGATTGTGCTGTGGTTGCCATGCCCGACGAGCGCCTTGGAGAGCTGGGCTGCTGTTTCGTGACATTAAAGGAAGGCGCTGAGTTTACCTTTCAAAATATGATTGCCTACCTTCTGGATAATCAATTGGCAAAAAACTATTTGCCAGAACATCTCGAAATCATTCAAGACATGCCCCGTACTGCCAGTGGGAAAATTCAAAAATTTCAGTTGCGAGAAACGGCGAAAACCTTAGGTCGTGATTCGTAGTTACGAGCTTGTAGTTGTAAATATTGGCGCCGGTTTTATTAAGAGACGATGGCTGTCAACACAGCCTATGTCTAAAACAGTTGTTTAGTGGTTTAGGCCCGCACAGTGACGGGTGTTATTGATAGTGAATAGACGAGGATGATTATGACCCTGCCGTGGTTAAGTGAAGAAGAACATTTTATTAAAGATACCGCCGAGCGTTTTGCCCGTGAACAGCTGGCAGAAGGCTATATGGGCCGTTCAAAAGATGAGGCCCTAGATCGAGGCCTGCTCAGGAAAATGGGCCAGTTGGGCCTGATTGCGCCGATTTTTGCCGAAGAAAATGGCGGCATTGGTGCTTCCAGCATGGTTCAGGGGGTGATTTGTGAAGCCATTGCCCATGCCGATATCAACCTGGCCTACATTTGCATGACCACACCTTTGATTGGCTGTGTGATTGAAAAATACGGCAGCGCCGAAACAAAAGAAGAGGTATTGCCGCAAATGGCGGCGGGTGAACTGATCGTACAGCTGGGTTTGACCGAGCCTCGCGGTGGCTCCGATGCGGCAAATTTGATCCTTAAAGCGACCAAAAAAGGTGATAAATACATTCTTAACGGTGAGAAAACCTCTATCAGTTACGGTGCTCAGGCCGAGATGTCTCTGCTCTTTGCCCGTACGGATCAAGACACCCCGGGCGCTCACGGTGTGTCAGCCTTTTTGGTGCCTCTCGATTTACCCGGTGTTACCTGCACACGCTTTGACGATGTTGGTTCATCCTCTGTGGGCCGGGGCTCGGTATTTTTTGACGATGTGGAGATTCCCGCCTCCGCCCTACTCGGTAATGAGGGGGAGGGCTTCACCAAAGTGATGGCGGGCTTTGACCTCAGCCGTTTCCTGATTGCGCTGCAATGTATCGCCTGTGCTCAGGCCTCTGTTGACGAGACTTGGCAGTATATTCAGGAGCGCGAGGCCTTCGGTAAACCTCTGGCCAAATTTCAGGGCACCACCTTCCCGCTGGCGGAGCACGATAGCCGTCTCGCCGCCGTCCGTGCGCTGTGTTATCAGGGCCTGGCTCTGCGTGATCAGGGTTTGCCACACACTAAAGAAGCCGCCATGGTGAAGTGGATGGCACCCAAATGGGGAACCGATATTATTCACGAGTGCTTAGTGCAGCACGGCCACTATGGTTGGGGCCACGAGATGCCCCACATGCAGCGCATGATCGATGTCATGGGCCTGCAAATCGGTGACGGTACCGCACAAATCATGAAAACCATTGTCACCCGTGAAACCATTGGCAGCATTGGCGTTGCGTATAAATAGAACGGTTGGCAGACGCCTTTAATGTCGGTAGTTTCAATCAAAGTAGGCAGTCCTCGGGGTTCTCTCGCCAAGGGCTGTCGACTACAGTGTCTATGGGCTGGCGTTTTAGCCATGTGTTTAGATGAATGATTGAGCTGTCGTTCTAGCTGCCTAAGGCTTTGCGTAGTGGCTACGGATTATCCTTTGGTTACTGTCGAGTTCAAAAAGAATGTCGGCGCCTGGGGGTAATTGCTTGAGGCTCTGCCGTGTCAGGCGCTCAAAGTGTTGGATGAAGCGCTCGATAGTGGGCCTGTCCATCAACGCCGAGCCTTGGCTGGACATGCCTTGGGCCGCGAGTTTTTCTTCCTGCCGCCAACGCCAGCGCCGAATACTGGCAAAGTCGGGTGCTTGTAGCATAATAAGTCGCTCCATAGGGGCAAAGAGTTGTTGGTAGTGTGTCTCCAGCTGCTCATTGATATAGCGCCGCCAGGTGCCATCGGCATCCTCAATTGCTTCCAGTTCGTTGACCGGTTTGACTAACTCTTCATCAGTACAGGCACTTGCGCCGACACACCAGCCCTCGAAAAGTACGACCCCCACGGGGCCGCTAATTGCCGGCCATTGTGCTTTGGGGAAGGCCTCGTCATTGGCCTTGTCAAAGCGCGGCAACGCTAAAAACTGCTGTTCTTGCAGATTATTGAGGGCGTCAAATAGCACTAAACCCCGCCTCACGTTGTGGCTGCCCGGCACGCCGCGCGTTTTCATCAAGGGGTGGATTTTTTGACTCAGTTTTTCTCGCTCGGCGCTGGATAAATACAGGTCGTCGAGGGAGAGGGTGGCGGTGTTGCAGGCGTATTCGTGTTCGAGAATGATTTTTAACAGTGCGCTCAATGTGGATTTACCCGTCCCCTGAGCCCCGCTAATGCCAATAAAGTAGCATCGCTGTGGCGCTCGCTGCTGGTTTATCCACTGCGCGAGGGGCAGATAATGCTCAACGATGGTGTCGATAAAGGTCTTTGGCAGCTGATGCTGCTCGATAAAATCATTCACCAGGTCTAATAAACTTGCCTTCATCGAAAAGCTCTTTTCGCCAATATTGAACAGTACCAAGGCGTGAGTTGGTATCGCCAGTGTCGCAAAGTACTAGTTTAGGTTAAATAGTCGAGCGGTGAATAGCTTCAATGTTCGGCCTTAAACCCTGAAAACCCAAGGGTTAAATGGCTTTAATTATCAGTGACTCTGCCTAGGTGCAATGCCATAATTCTGACAACAGAGACAGTAATACATTAGACCTAACTATTAAGGAGATAAAAATGGCAATTCAAGTAGGTGATACATTACCCGCAGGCCGCTTTACTGTAATGAATGCCGATGGCCCCGGTTCCGACAGCATCGACGATCTATTTGCTGGCAAGAAAGTCGTATTATTTTCTGTTCCCGGTGCATTCACCCCGACCTGCTCTAAAGAGCATTTGCCCGGTTATATCGAGCAGTCTGGCGCCCTAAAAGCGAAAGGTGTCGACTTGATTGCCTGTATGGCGGTGAATGACGTATTTGTGATGGATGCTTGGGGCAAGCAAAATGCGGCGGAAGGTAAAGTGGCGATGCTTGCCGATGGCAGCGGGGCCTACAGTAAAGCGCTGGGTTTGGAGCTGGATTTATCTGACCGTGGCCTCGGTGTGCGCAGTAGCCGTTTTGCCCTCGTGATTGAGGATAAGGTCGTGACTCAGGCCTTTTTGGAAGAGGGTGGTGCCTTCGAAGTGAGCTCGGCAGAAAACGTACTGGCCAATATCTAGTCTTCAACTCACCCGCTTGTGTGCGGCCTAAGCCGATGGTCTTTGACTGTCGGCTTTTTTGTTGGAGCTAGAAATTACCCACCCCGGCCTTGTATTTGTAGTGCTCGGCCGGACAGGGTTTGGGCCTTGCGTCGACCGGGTGGACGAAACATCGCTGAAGATTGGGTTTTTTGCGAATGTCTTCTATACTGGACGTCGTTTTGTCATAAGTCGCAGCTTGTTTGCGCGCGGTCATTTTCAAGCCGGAGCAAGCTAGCTAGAGTGTGCTGCTTTCACTTCTGAAGGTGTCCAGCTGCCGATGCCAGCCCCTGGCCTCATATTGGCAAGTAATTTTTCCAGCGTCTGCCTCTGCAGCTGCTGTTGTTTATCCACCCCACTAATCTCCTACGAGGGAATATTATGAGTGAGACACAAGTTACAGAGCTCGATGCAGTCATTGTCGGCACCGGTATGGCCGGGTTGTACATGATTAAACGCCTGAATGACCGGGGCTTGAAAATTCAGGCCATCGAAGCCGGCTCCGGCGTTGGCGGTGCATGGTATTGGAATCGTTACCCGGGCTGTCGTGCTGACCTGCCAATTATTGAATATTCCTTCTCTTTTTCAGAGGAACTCGAGCAGGAGTGGGACTGGTCGGAAGTGATGGCCGGTCAGCCCGAAATTGAAAGATATCTGAACCATACCGCAGATCGCTTTGACCTGCGCAAGGACATTAAGCTCAATACCAAAGTTACCGATGCCATTTATGACGAAGCGGCCAATAACTGGACGGTAACTACCGATCAGGGCGACGTCTACAAGGCCAAGTACTGCATTATGGCCACCGGTTGTCTGAACGAGCCCAACTACCCGGGTTTTAAGAATGCCGATTCTTTCAAGGGTGACATCTATCACACGGCGCAATGGCCTCGAGATGGCGTTGACCTAAGTGGTAAGCGCGTGGCGATTATCGGTTGTGGTTCTTCCGGTGTACAGGCGATTCCCCAGATCGCCAAACAGGCCAAAGAGCTGATTGCCTTCCAGCGCAGCCCGGTTTATACCTTCCCTGCTAAAAATGCGCCGATGAATCCCGACTTCCTGGCCCAGGCCAAGGTCGATTACGCCGACATTCGCGAGCGGCAACGCAATAATGAAATGGGCATCTGTAACTACCGGGGCCCAAAGAAAGACAAAGATCCAAACGCAGCACCTACGCCTAAGCCCAGCAAAAAAATCATGGATATCACGCCCGAGCAGCGTAAGCAGGAAATTGCCGATTTCGGTATTAATGTACTGACCTTGTATGTCGATACTTATTACAACGCCGAAGCCAATGAAATTGCCTGTAACCTCTATCGTGAATTCTTACTAGAATATCTCGGTGATGAGCAAAAGGCCGATGCGCTCTCGCCGAAAAACTACCCTCTGCACTGTAAGCGTCCGGTAATCGATACCGAGTACTACTCGGCCTTCAGGCAGGACAATGTCTCCATCGTCGACTTGCGCGATAACACCGTAGAAGAAGTCACCGCGACTGGCCTGAAAACTCAGAATGACGAGTATGAGTTCGACGTACTGGTTTATGCCACCGGTTTCGATGCTATGACGGGCACCATCAAGCGCCTGAATATTCGCGGACGCGATAACGTTCTACTTTCTGATACCTGGAAAGATGGGCCCCGTATGTACATGGGCTTGCAGAGTGTTGGCTTCCCCAACTTCTTCACCGTTACTGGCCCAGGCAGCCCCTCGGTTGTCAGTAATGTATTGCACTCCATTGAGCAGCACGTTGAGTGGATCGATAACTGCATTGCCCATTTGATCGACAACAACGTAGCAACCATTGAGCCGGAAGTGGAAGCTCAGGATGCCTGGGTTGAGCATGTCAATAAGGCCGCAGAGGGCTCGATGATGACGGCGCCGACCTGTAATTCCTGGTATCTCGGTACCAATGTTGAAGGTAAGCCACGAGGCTTTATGCCCTACCTGGCGGGCACCAAAACTTATCGTGAAGAGTGCGAGGAAGTTGTTTCCAAAGGCTATGAGGGGTTTACTCTAAAAACGGCCTAAGGCACTGATCAAGCCCATACTTGTTATGGGCTTCTTATAAAAAAGGCCGCAATTGCGGCCTTTTTTATAAGGTTTTCTTGAGTTTTTGATCAAAGAGCCTTGGTGACACTGTTCTTATTACTCAGGCTAAGAGTGGCAAGGCAAAGCGGCTTAAACCGGCAGTTGGCGACGCATGATTTGGGCAAAACTCTCCAGCACGCTGAGAGTTAGACCCCAGATAATATCTTCTTTATAACGAATACCCGGAAAAGTCATTCCCGAGCCGGCGCTTGGGTATTCCAGTTCGGTGGCTGAGCTCTGTCGAAAAAGGTGGCTCATGGGTACCCAAAATACATGGGCAACCTCGTCGGGCTCACGGGCAAAGACCGTTTCCTTTTCATCGGCGTCAATATGATAGATAAAGGGTGAGAGCACCATATTGCGGGTTGCAACTTGTCGTGTGGGCAGGGGGCCAAGCCGGTGACTGACGTCCAGTTTGAGCCCCACCTCTTCACGGGTTTCTCGCTCTGCAACAGCATGGGCATCACTATCGCCACTATCGGCCTTACCGCCGGGAAAGGCCACCTGTCCCGACCAGGGGTCGCCAACACGCTCGGCACGACGAATAAAACAAACCTCTAGCTCGTCTTCACCCGTACTGATAATCATAGCCACCGAGGCCTGCTTTGAGGTAGCTTTGAAGTGGGCGGCTTTATGCTGGCGGCCATTGAGCGCAGCGCGAATCTCATCAAGTGTCATCATCTTGCTAGGGTGTCTTGTATTGGGGGCGAGGTCAACCGGCATCACTACTAGTCGCTTTGTTGGCAATATTATTTGTCGTTTTTTACGAAGTTGACCTTGATCACAGGCTCACGGTGTCGGTGATTGTTTTAACCGCAGGCGCTGCATATACTCCCATCGGCCTACCTCGATATCTGTTTACTAGGATATCTTGATGTCAGGATAATGGACAAATAATGGCGCGGGATCTATTGGGCCGCGCCAAGCCCCGGGAGAAGCAGATCGTGATACTTGAAATAATTAAAAATATGAAGGCCTTGCGAGCACTGGCAATTAGCGCCGCACTGTTAATGTGCCAACCTGTTTGGAGTAGCGAATACGACCCACACGGGCCCAGCGGTCTCGATATGACGGCAGACTTGTTGATTGGACGCCCCGTTTTATTGGCAACCACCATTATTGGCTCGGCTATCTGGCTGGTCGCCCTGCCTTTTTCTGCATTGGGCGGCAATATTGAGGAGTCGACAGAAGTCTTGGTGAAGGGGCCGGCAAGGGCCACCTTTACGCGTTGCTTGGGTTGCTCTGCGAACACCTTTCAGGAAAAAGAGCAAGAGTAGGTAAATTGGGCGGCGGTAACCCGCTGCCTATATTTTGACTTCACCAGGTTGTGCGCCGGGCACTCTCAGTCCAGGCGCGGGGGGTTCTTCAGCGGGTCCTGCAAAGCACTGGGCGATAGTCATCCACTGCCGCGCCGGCTCCCCAGTAATTTTTAGCTTGGTATCGGCGATGTTGCGCACCTGAGTTACTACCTGACAAAATTCCACGGCCTCGCCGCTAATTGTGTTTTCACTCTGCTCAGTATTCCATTGCCATAACTCTCCTGAGGGAGCCAATAAGCTGATGTGAGGCGGAGGGCCGGGTGGGGTCATATTGCGATTAGCGAATGTCCATTGGTAGGTTTTTACACCGATGGTGGCGATGTGCTTGATACGATCATCTTGCTGGTATTCTGCGCCGAGCAGGTCATAAATTGCCCAGCTGTGGGCCCAAGTTTCCATTAATCGAGCCGTGGCGAACATCTGTATACCCATATCGGGGCCTGCCCAGGTCAGTCGCAACTTAGGGTCGCTGGCGGCGAATAGGTCGCACATCTCTAGAAAAAGCTCCCGCCATAGTTCCAACATTGCCTTACCACTTAGCTTATTCAGCCATTGGCGGGTGAATTCTGCCAGTGTTAGCCCAGAATCTTGTACTTCGGCCATAAAGCTTTTGAAGGCTTTACCGTCTTTGTGAGATGTAACACCGAGATAATCACCGAAGTAGAGATGTGCGACAACATCATTTACGGTCCAGGACTTAAAGGCGGTGGCGCGAGACCAGTCGGCCGCGTCCAGCGTTGACAGAAAATGGTAGAGTTCCTCGCCTTCGGCGCGGAGGTCGGTAACAATTTGGGCAAGGTCGCTCATTTAGGTGTGTTTACTCTTAGATATATTAGGGGGCTATCATATCTTTCTGTGATCAGACTTGCTTGCCTTATGGTGAGGTGGCTCTCGGATTGGACTAGGTAGTCAGTATATAATTATATAGCATACATGTAGCTTTAAAAGATATATAATAAGACGCTAATATAAGTGACTGAGGTTTTTGGGATGAAGCAAAAGCTTACTGCGAATCAGCCTGCTTTTTTGCGTTTTTTCCCCCTGATCGGTGATATTTTGCAGGCCGACAAGTCAGAATTTAGCCAGGATCTTCTCGCCGGTACGATAACAGCGATTCTTCTTATTCCCCAGGCTCTGGCCTATAGCCTGCTCGCCGGCTTGCCCCCTGAAGTGGGGCTTTACGCCAGTGTCTTGCCGCCGATTATCTATGCCTTTACGGGCACCAGCCGGGCGTTGGCCGTAGGTCCGGTCGCGGTGGCTGCTGTGATGGTGGCTGCGGCACTAGTCCCCTACGCGGGTGGTGACCCCGATAAATATTTGACCGGTGCCTTAATTCTCTCTGCCCTTACCGGCTTCATTATGCTGGCCATGGGCTTTTTGCGTTTGGGCTGGTTGACGAATTTTATTAGCCACCCTGTGCTGACCGGCTTTACAACGGGTGCGGCAATTTTCATCGTCGGCACGCAGCTAGCGGCACTAACGGGTATTAGCGTGCCCAGGGGCGTCAGTTTTGCTGTGTTACTGCAAACTTTGGGAGACAATATTCATAGCTATAACCTGGCGGCGGCCATCTTTGGTGGTGTCGCCGTTGTTCTGTTAATCCTGGCGCGCCAACCATTGGTGATGGGACTGACAAAGCTGGGCATGGTGCAGCAAAATGCAATGATACTCGGGCGCACGGCGCCACTGTTTGTAGTAGTGGCGGCGATATTGCTCGCCTGGTGGCTGGATGCCCATGGCCGCTTCGACATTGTCGTGGTTGGTTTGGTACCCCAGGGTCTACCCATGCCGAGTTTTGATTTTATGAAGGCGGAGGGCTGGACTCAGTTGCTCCCGGCGGCTGGCATGATTGCCGTCATTGCCTATGTCGAAAGTATTTCGGTGGCTAAGATTTTGGCCTTCCGGCGGCGTCAAAAAATTGACCCCGATCAAGAGTTTAGAGCCCTCGGCCTGGCCAATGTGGCTGCGGCCTGCGCGGGTACGATGCCCGTTGCCGGCGGCTTTTCCCGTTCCATGGTTAACTTTGATGCCGGCGCACGTACTCAGCTGGCGGCAATCGTGACGGCAGCACTGGTGGCTTTGGCGGCCTTCTTGTTTACCGGGTTATTGCAAAACCTGCCCAAGGCGGTGCTTTCGGCCATCATTGTGGTGGCGGTCTGGCAGTTGATTGATGTTAAGGGTTTAAAGCACACCTGGTGCTATGACAAGGGAGATGGGGTTGCTCAGGCGGTCACTCTGGTGGGCGTGCTCGCCCTTGGTATTGAGCACGGCTTGATGCTTGGCGTGGGTCTTGCGCTGGTGTTGTTTTTGTACCGTACCAGTCGGCCCCACATTGCCGTTGTTGGGCGTATTGCCGGTACCGAGCACTATCGCAATATTCTTCGTCACAGGGTGGAAACATGGCCGCAGTTATTGCTGGTCAGAATTGATGAAAATATTTATTTCGCCAATATACCGAGAGTGGAAACTGAATTGCACAATTTGGTGCTCGATGATGCTATTACCGATGTGGTGCTCATTTTCTCTGGTGTCGCCTATGTAGATAGCAGTGGCCTTGAAATGCTGGAGAGCATAGAGGATGAGCTATCGTCATCAGAAGTGCGTTTACATTTGGCCGAAGTGAAGGGGCCGGTACTGGACAGGCTCTGTGGCACTCAGCTTTATGAGAGGCTGGGCGAAGAGCGGATTTATCTGTCGACAGAAAAGGCAGTGGAGCAATTAATTTCGCCCGCCAAGCCTTAGATACATTCCGTAAAAAAGCGGGAGCCCGCAAGCCCCCGCCATCGTTTTTCTATGAGGTTTTGTGTTAGCTAATTTCGAGTCCCGCTAAACTACCTTCTGTGCGCCAGTCGTTGAGAATCTTAAAAAACTCGACCGGCCCACCACCGTATTGACCGGCTAGGAAGCCATTGCCGCCATTACCCTTGCCCTCGTTATTGTAATAGCCAGGGGTGCATTCCGCGTAGAACTTCTCTCCCATACCGGCGAGACGTTGAATGGTGGCGACCCACTCGGCCTCTGCATCGGCCGATGCCTCGATACTAGCGACTGCGTGGTCGAGGCCGTATTGAATGACATAGGCGATGTGCTTGGCCTGTTCATTGAGAGTGTGGGGCACATTGGCGGTATAGCCGGTTTGGGTAAAGCCGATAAAATAGCAGTTGGGAAAGTTGTGGCTGTGCATGCCGTGAAAGGTGGACAGGCTGTTGGCCCACTTTTTACTGAGGGCGGTTTTAGCCTTGCCAATCACGTCATAGCCGGACTGACTGGTGTAGTTGGTGCCAACTTCAAAGCCAGTGGCGAAAATCAGGCAGTCCAGTTCATATTCAACACCGTCGACGATGACACCCTTTTCGGTAATGCGCTCAACGCCCTGGCCCAGGGTGTCGACCAGAGTTACGTTGTCGCGGTTAAAAGTATCGAGGTATTCGTCGTGAAAGCCGGGTCGCTTACAAAACTGCCGATAATAGGGTTTCAGTTTTTCGGCTGTGGCCTGATCTTGAACGATGCTACTGGCGCGGGCTCGTACCCCTTCCATTTTTTGAAAGTCGGCAATTTCCATCGCCAGCTCCTGGTCCTCGGGGGACATGTCGGCACTATTGCCGGCGGCCGATAGTATGGTTTGCAAATTGCGAAAAATATCCGTCCAGCCGTCGTTAACCAGATCCTCGTCCTGCTGCCCACCAGTGGCGATAATGTTGAAATTATCCATACGCTGCTGGTGCCACCCCGGCTTTAAGTTCTTTGCCCAGTTATGGTCTGTGGTGGCGTTGTTGCGGATATCAATTGACGAGGGGGTGCGCTGAAAAACAAAGAGCTCCTTTGCCCCCGCTCCGAGGTGGGGAATACACTGTACCGCCGTAGCCCCGGTGCCAATAATCCCCACTCGCTTGTTTTTCAACCCGCTCAGTCCGCCCTCTGCATTGCCCTTGGTATAGGCGTAGTCCCAGCGACTAGTGTGGAAGGTGTGGCCTCTGAAGGCATCGATACCCGGTATGCCTGGTAGTTTGGGGCGGCTCAGTAGACCGTTGGCCATGGCCACAAATCGAGCCTTCATTTTGTCGCCATGGTTGGTGGCAATGATCCAGCGCGATATGTTTTCATCCCAGTGAATTTCGGTGACTTCCGTCTGCAGACAGGCATTTTCGTAGAGCTGGTATTTTTCGGCGATGGCCTTACTGTGGGCCAAGATTTCCGGTGCGTGGGAATATTTCTCCGTGGGAATATAGTCGAGCTCTTCGAGCAGGGGAAAATAAATATAGGATTCCACATCACACTGGGCACCGGGATAACGGTTCCAGTACCAGGTGCCACCAAAATCGCCACCCTTTTCAATTATGCGAATGTCTTTGACGCCAGCCTCGCGCAGACGCACCGCCGTTAAGAGCCCACCAAAACCGCCGCCAATGATGGCGACTTCAACCTCGTCGGAGAGTGGCGCGCGGGTAAAGCCGGGTTCAACATAGGGGTCGTCAACATAGCCGGTAAAATCGCCGCTCGGCTGCTGGTATTGACCGAGCCCGTCACTGCGAATGCGCTTGTCACGTTCCGTCCGGTATTTTTCCCGCAGCGTATCCGGGTCAAAGTTTAGTTGTGAAAGATCGATGGCTTGAATCTTTGTCGTGTTCATATTTTCACCCTGTACTATTAATAAATTATTGGTTTTATGATTGGCAACAGTTTGCGGTGCGAATGTGAATAGAGGTCTAGGGCGGTTTTTATGTTCCCTGGTCTTCTGTCGGAAGCTTTTCTTTAAGGGGGCGACACTCAAGATCAATGTTGAGTCGATTTGGTGTTCTCGCCGTGGTATAGCGAATCGAAGCATCGGTATTGGGTTTTAGTTGCCTTTTAAAGGATTTCTTTTGCTCAATCCTTGGGTCGAAGCTTGCTCTACATTGCACGGTGCGCGAATCAAAGTTGGATAACTTGAGAATGGTGAGCGAGCCTGGTGCATTGACCTTATTACTTTCGGCAAAAACTTTTGTGCCATTGAGTTTTTTCTTTAGTTGAACAGAATAGACTGCGCTAGCCAGGGCGTTGTTGAGGGTGACGAGAAGTAAGGAGGACAGGGCAAGCTTGATGGCAAGGGTGAATTTGTTTGGCATAAGTAATCTCGACTGCGAAAGGTTAATGGAGTCCGCCTACATTCTGTAGGCGGTGGCGTTGATATTAGGTGGCAGGGCTTATTTGCCGTGATAGACCGGCTCTCGCTTCTCAGCAAAGGCTTTGGGGCCCTCAACGGCATCGGCCGTTTTGAAAATGCGCTCGGCAATCATGGCCTCCGTTGAAAAGGCCTCACTCCAACCCATGTTGTAGGTGTTGATGGCGGCCTCTTTGGCGGCCTGCACTGCTAGCGGTCCGTTGGCGCAAATCATTGCCGCGTATTTTTCACACTCGGCCATTACCTGGTCGGCGGGTACAACTTTATTAATGAGGCCGAAGTGCAGTGCCTCTTCGGCGGTGATTTGACGGCCGGTGAGCAGAATGTCCATGGCGTGACAATAGGGTATTTGCCGTGGCAGGCGCACATGGGAGCCACCGCCGGGAATAATACCCCAGTGTACTTCGGGCAGGCCGAAGCGGGCGTGTTCCGCGGCGACGCGAATATCCATGCCCTGCAAAATTTCAGTACCACCGGCTAGGCAGAAGCCATTCACTGCGGCGATAATGGGCTTGAAGACACCGTGAAAAAAGCGCTTGCTCGGGTCTTTCATGAAGCGCTCGCCCTTGTCGGCATCCTCGGTCAATTTGGTAATGGTTTTTTTCAAATCGGCGCCAGCGCAGAAGGACTGCTCGCCGGCACCGGTGACGATGAGCACCTGTAAGTCATTGTCATTATTAAAGTCGTCGGCGATTAGGTCGATTTCCTCGAGCATTTTTGGCGTGATGGAGTTCATTTCCGTCGGTCGGTTGAAGGTCATATAGGCCAGCTTGCCCTTCTTCTCGTACAGCAGGTCGTCGTCTAATTCAGCAATGCTCACAGTTTTTCTCCGTTGTTGTCTTCGGTATTGGCGGGTTCGCCACCAAGTAGAACGGGAAAGATACCGTGAGCAATGGGGCTAGGCAATGGCAATATGCTTCATTGTTACCCTGGAGTACAAAGCGACACCTGTTGACAGACCTCGGATCGGCGCTTAGCGTGGCAGCCACACAATTTGAGTATTAAGCAGCAGGAGTCAATTATGAGTGTAAAAATGCAGGATAAAGTTGTCGTCATTACCGGTTCGGGATCGGGGATTGGCCGTGAAGCCGCGTTAATTTTTGCCCGTGAAGGCGCAAAGGTTGTGGTTTCGGATATCAATGTTACTGGTGGGGAAGAAACCCTTGCGCTGGTCAAGGCTGCCGGCGGTGAGGCGACCTTTATTCAATGTGACGTTTCTAAGGGCCCCGAAGTTGAAGCCTTAATTGAGGGTACGGTGGCTACCTTTGGCCGGCTCGATGCCGCTTTTAACAACGCCGGTATAGAGGGCGATACTCAGGCGACGACGATCACTTGCACCGAGGAGAACTTTGATTTGAACATCGCCGTCAATCTCAAGGGTGTCTGGTGGTGCATGAAATATGAAATTGAACAGTTTCTTCGCCAGGGATCGCCGGGTGCCATAGTGAATGCCTCTTCACTGGCGGGGCTGGTCGGTGTGCCGCGAGGCAATGCTTATGTGGCGGCCAAGCACGGTGTGATTGGCATGACCAAGTCGGCGGCACTGGAGTTTGCCAAAAAGGATATTCGCGTCAATGCGGTGTGTCCCGGGGCGATCGAAACGCCGATGCTCAACCGTATCGTCAAGGGTTCTGAAAAGGGCTACGAAATGATGCGCAAAATGGAGCCCGTTGGGCGCCTGGGTAAGCCTTCAGAAATTGCCGAGGCCGCCGTGTGGTTGTGCTCGGATCAGGCTTCTTTTGTTACCGGTCACTCGATGTCTGTGGACGGCGGAAGTTTTGCCCAATAGCCGCGTTTACAGATGGGTGAAAATAAGCGAGAATTGAAGCTAAAAAAATAACCGTGTAAATTGGATGGGATTAGTGAAAGTTATCGGGCGGCCTTGCGGTACTCTTTTAAGGAAAGCAGCGGGCCTAATGGTTTTGGTCTTTATGCTGCCCCTTGCCGTTGTTGCAAACTCAAGTCTGGTCAATGTCGATGCTGATCAAATAGCTGCATCGGGTTACGACCTGCTCGGCTATTTTGATGGCCGTGTAGAACTTGGTAGTAAAGACTTTGCCACACGACATCAAGGCGCGACCTATCTTTTCAGTACGGCGGCTCACCTCGCATTATTCAAAGCGGACCCCCAGCGCTATTTACCGGCCTACGGGGGTTACTGTGCCTACGGTATCAGCATGGGTAAGCGCTTATCGATTGACCCTGCAAGTTATGAAATTGTCGCCGGGCGACTCTATTTTCTTTTGAACAGGGTCACCAAAAAAATCTGGCTGCTTGACCAGGGACTTAATATCGCTAGGGCAGATCGTCTTTGGCGAGATATGGAACAGGCTCAGTAACTATTCGTACAACGTAATGATCGTTGGGAAATTTGGCATGGATGCGGCTAACTATCTTGAAATACTCCAATAAACTGTTCTTCAAGTTGGCTCGCCGGGTCATTATGGTTAGCGCCGCGCTGTTATTGCTCACCATATTGAGTTTTGAATGCTTACGTTTTCTCGATGAAAAGAAAACCATGGAAGCCAAGCTCACGGAACTGATGCAAACCTATTCTCTGCTTCTCTCGCAACCACTGAGCGAGGGCGATGAGCGTTCGATCCACCTTCTCACTGCCGGGCTTATTGTCGATACGGATGTACAAGCCTTTGTGATCCGGGATAACCGGGGTCGCGTTATCGATGCCTATGGACTCGACGATCAGCTGTCTAGAGCTACAGGCCTGGGGGCGCCGGCCATACCCCCCTGGCAGGCGAACAGCGGAATTCTGGGCAGGGTGAACTTTCAGGCAGTGGCTAGCATTCAGCATGCCACTACTAGCGGCTCTGTTGTTATTGGCGAGCTGGGCTTACGTCTAAGCCCCCAACGAATTTACACCCTGCTGATAACCGACCTGACCATGGCACTCGTCTTACTAGGGGTTATTTCCACAGTGGTACTTTTCACTACGCGTTCGGCCTATATCTTTTTCATTGGTGGGCGTTTAAACGCCCTACTGGCGGATATTCGCCGGGTTGAACGTAGTGCCGATCACCAGCCGGTGCTTGCGGGGGGTGTCGAGGACGAACTGGCTTTCGTGATCGAGGCCTATAACGAAGCCCACAGGGGGCGCTTGGCCTCGCAGCAAAAAGTGCTCGAATACCAGGATAGTCTCGAACAACAGGTTGCAGATCGAACACGGGCTTTAAAGCGAGAGCTCGAAGAACACGGCGTGACTTCCCGGCAGTTATTTTTTGAAAAGCAGCGCGTCGATGTCACCCTAAATTCGATCAAAGACGCGGTATTTAATATCGATGGCAGTGGGCGGGTTGTCCTGGCTAACCCCGCTTGTGAGCAGTTATTGGGGACTGAATTGCTAGAGTGCCTGGGGCGCAATATTCTCGACTTACTGCCCCATGAAGATAGCGATAGCTTGTCTCTTGTCCAGGATATTCAAGGCTTCATTGCCAACGGCGACATGCCCCATAAAACCCATGAGATTTATTTGCGCCCCAAGTCCGGAGAGCTGATCAATGCCGAGGTGACTTTAGTGCCCTTTGTCGATGATGAACACAGTGCTTCCGGAATGGCGGTCTTTATTCGCGATGTCACCCTACAATCGCAAATCACCGAACAGCTGACCTATGAAGCCCGGCACGACCCGCTCACTGGGCTGGTGAATCGACGCGAATTTGAGCGGCGACTGGCGAGTCTCAATAGCGGCTTTGGTGATAACGACGAGCAGCATGTACTGTGTTTTCTCGACCTCGATTTTTTTAAAATCGTCAATGACAGTGCCGGTCACCAGGCGGGGGATCAGGTCTTGAAAGATATTGCCGAGGGCCTGAGCTATCTGTTGCGCACTTCCGACACTTTGGCACGCTTCGGTGGCGATGAGTTTGGCCTGTTGTTGACGGCCTGTGATGTCGATAATGCCTTGCGAATCTGTGAGGCCATGCGCGCCTTTGTGGCCAGCTATCGCTTTGCCAGTGGTGGTGTCGATTTTATTTTTGGCGTCAGTATTGGTGTCGTGAGCTTCGAGCCTGGGGCGCAGAGTTCAAAATTTGTATTAAACCGGGCCGATGAGGCCTGTTACGCCGCCAAGGCTGAGGGTCGCAATCGGGTCTGCCTGAGCAGTGCCGAACAGGCTTGATTGTCATACGCTCTGGATGACTACGGGTTTTTAATTAGCTACTCCCTACTCCCTACTCCCTACTCCCTACTCCCTACTCCCTACTCCCTCCCTACTCCCTACTCCCTACTCCCTACTCCCTACTCCCTACTCCCTACTCCCTACTCCCTACTCCCTACTCCCTACTCCTTCAATCTGTTTATTTCTATGGGCTATCTCATGCTGCTCGCGAGTTCTATGCCCCGCTGTGGGTATTGGCAGACAAGCTTTCTATCTTGACTACACTGAATGTAATTATCGCTACCGGTGGGCCGCGAAGATGGGGGAGCAAGGCGAGCAGAACCCCGGCGACACGGAGTGTCCACAGCCAGCAATCAATGAAGCTCTGGTAAATACTGAAAAGAATGCCGGGGCTGTCGTCGACCTTTTTGCCCTCGATTCACAGAGAGTGCTGGGCCTGGAAGAGAAATTACTCGCCGGTTTGGCGATAGGCGCAAGGTGCTTTGCGGTGCCGGTTGGCTTGATTGCACGAGTCGATGCTGAAAGTTGCCAAGTGGAGTATGTCGTCAGTGAAGAGGGCTCGCCGGCTAAAGGCCAGCAATCGCCATTGAGCCAGGGCTTTTGTCGGCGGGTCTGGGCAGAGGGTAAAACACTGGCGATTGAAGATATCAAAGCCCTGGAGTCCAGCTATTCATTGGATACATTTTTGCCCGCCACACGAGCCTATTTAGGGGCCCGGGTGGCGGTTAACGGTCGTGCCTACGGTACCTTGTGTTTCACTTCCGCGCGCCCCGAATGTCGGCCCTATTCGGTGGGAGATAGAGCGGTCGTGCAGTTGTTTGCGGAGTGGGCGGGCAATGAAATCACCACCTTCTTGATCGAAGCTGATCTCGCGGCCAAAGCGGAGCGCATGCGCTGCATCGTCGACAATGTGGTCGACGGTATTATCACCGTCAATGCTGAGGGTGTAATCGAATCCATCAATGCCGCGGTGACAAAGATCTTTGCCTACTCGGCTGCCGACTTGCTAGCTCAGCCTCTTCAGCAGTTGCTGACCGCGCCTTTCGATGAAAGCCAAATGTTGCAAGATACCAGCGCGAATCAGGCCAACCCCTATCGCGAAGTCGAGGGCTGTCGCCAAGGGGGTGAGGTGTTCCCGCTGGAGGTGGCGGTCAGCGCTTTGCATATTGAGGGCGAGCGTTTGTTCATTGTCATTATGCGCGATGTCACCGAGCGCAAGCGGGTTGAAAGCCTCAAGAACCAGTTTATCTCCACGGTTAGCCATGAGCTGCGTACACCCTTGACAGCAATACGCGGCGCCCTGGGCATCGTCCTGGGTAAAGAGGCTAACTCGCTGTCGGCCAAGGCCCTGAAGATGCTGGAAACGGCGAATCGCAACAGCGAGCGCCTGACCTTTCTGATTAATGACATCCTCGACCTGGAAAAAATTGATGCCGGTGAGATGAACTTTGATATGCGGGTGATCGATGTCAATGCGGTGGCCCACCGCGCACTCATAGAAAATGGCAGTTATGCCAGCAAATACAACGTTCACCTGGCGCTCACACCCATGGAGGAGGCCCTTTCCTTTGTGCTCGGCGATGAAAACCGACTTTTACAGGTCTTTGCCAATTTACTCTCCAATGCCATCAAGTTTTCTCCGGCTGGGGCGACGGTCACGGTCGTCATTGGCAACTCCGGTGAGGGTTGCGTGCGGATTACCGTGAAGGATGCCGGTGCCGGCATTCCCGAAAACTTTCAGCCGAAAATCTTCGCCCGCTTCTCTCAGGCCGACGGCACCGATACTCGGCAGCAGGGCGGGACGGGGCTGGGTTTGGCCGTCAGCAAGGCGATTATCGAACATCACTCGGGTGCCATGGGTTTTAGTAGTGAGGTCGATGTCGGAAGTGAGTTCTATTTTGACCTGCCCCAGTGGCAGGACGTGATTCGTTCTCAAGATCATTCCGACAAACCCCTGGTGTTGATTTGTGAAGATAACCTCGACGTCGCCTATATTTTGTCGAACCTGCTGGAGGAGCAGGGTCTGGCCAGTGATACCGCAGCAACGGGAGCCGCGGCCAAGGGTTTACTGGCGGAAAAACACTACAAGCTAATGCTCCTGGATTTATCCCTGCCCGATATCGATGGCATTAGCCTGTTGCGAGATTTGCGCGCGGATCCGGCCACTAGCACCCTGCCGGTGATCGTGGTGTCGGCCAACATAGGCGCTAGCGCCAATACGGGTCGGGGCCTGTCCGTCATTGACTGGTTGCAAAAGCCCATCGATAAACAACGCCTGTCCCAGGCTCTCTTCCATGCCCTGGGAGGTGACAGTGAATATAAAATACTACACGTTGAAGATGACCTCGATGTGATCCAGGTGGTCGGCGAAATCGTATCGAGTGTTGCCGACTATCACTATGCCACCACCCTGGCCCGTGCCCGAAGCCTACTTGAGGATCATAGCTTTGATTTGGTGATTCTCGATTTAACTCTGCCCGACGGTGAGGGTGTGGACTTGCTCGATCATTTGGCGAAAACGGTACAGGTTGTGGTTTTTTCGGGTAAAGAGCCCGATGACTATCTGGCCGCACATGTCGATGCGGCTCTCACCAAGGCGACTGTCAGTAATGAACAGTTATTGATGACGATTCGGCGTGTATTGAGTCATCAGGCACTTGAGCTATGAATGACGATAATCCGCGCATCATGTATGTCGAAGACGAAGCGGATATTCGCGAAATCGCAGAATTTGCCCTTGAAGATGAGGGCTTTGATTTACTAATTTGTGCCAGTGGAGAAGCGGCACTCGAACAGGTTAGCGCGTTCTCACCCGACTTGATTTTACTCGATGTGATGATGCCGCTTATGGATGGACCCAGCACCTTGAAATTATTGCGGGAATTGCCGGGTCAGGCCGCCACGTCGGTGGTGTTTTTAACAGCGAAGGTGCAGCCCAGTGAAGTCGAGGCCTATCTGGCCCTCGGCGCGTTGGCGGTGATTGCCAAGCCCTTTGACCCCATGGCACTTCCCGAGCAGATTCGGGAGTTACTATCGCGTGGCAATGTTAAAAAGCCGGGGGCATCAGGCGACCAAGCTTGAGAAGCTACACAGTTTACGTCTCAACTATGTCGAACAACTGCCCTCCAGATTGGCCAGTGTTAAGCGTCTATGGCTAGACTATCAGGTCAGCGCGAGGTTGGCTGGGCTGACAAGTGAGGAAACTTGTAAAGAATTAATTCATCAAGTTCACGGCCTGGCGGGTTCGGGGGGTACTTTTGGCTACACTGCGCTCAGCGATGTGGCGAAGAAGCTTGAAGCACACTTACTATCCGGTGGTGTTTCGCGTTCGTACTCGGTAGAGGATAGGCAGGTCATTAGCGCACTAGTCGACGAATTGGCGGTGGCGGTTGAGCAGGGTATACCCCACCGCAGTGAGCTGAATACCGAAGCCCCCCTGCCAATATGGGACGTACCGCCCGGCGAGCAATTGGTCTACCTGGTTGAGGACGACAGCGACCTGAGCCTTGATATTGCGCAGCGCCTCGAGGACTACGGCTATAG